>Ga0187886_1001708_pt1 | contig 19125 bp, 15 predicted proteins | sample June2016WEW_20_1_FD_133001 | JGI IMG/M metagenome (GOLD analysis project Ga0187886, IMG submission 133001) | Peatland microbial communities from SPRUCE experiment site at the Marcell Experimental Forest, Minnesota, USA - June2016WEW_20_150 | ecosystem: Environmental > Terrestrial > Soil >... | reverse complement strand
TTGTTTATTCTCGCAGTTTTCTTGTTTTGAATTTCCTTTTTTTAGTAATTTGGAATTTGTTTAGAATTTAGAATTTAGGATTTGGAATTTTCGCTCGCCACAAAGCGTAATCCTCAATGACCGCTTTCCCCCAATACCCATACCACGCGTAACCGTTTCGCCGCTCCGCCTCGATTTCCGAAAGCCGGTATTTTTTAACGCCGTCCCGCCCCGCAAAAATCGGCCTGTTTGTCTCAATCTCATAAAACCTCGCCCACATCGCCGGTGCGTTTGCATCCTCGCTCATTTTCTTGTCGCCCTCTACCGTAACTTCGCGGATACCCTTAATCTTAGCTGTCTCGAACCACCGCACGCCTCCCTCGATTGTCTCCACGACGGCTGGCGACGGCTCTTTAATACTCATCAATAATTTCAAAATCCCCGCACTTTCACCGCCGCTTAGCGACACAAGCTCGAAACTTCGCCCCGGCCGCGGACTATAATCATTCTCATCGTGCTGTGCGCACCAAACGGTCAATTTGCCGCTTACCCGAACCTGGCATTTCAAAATGCAGTCAATCCCCCGCGCAAATGCCGCTCTTCCCGCTGCCTGCCGCTGCTTATCGACAAAATGGTAATCAGGCAAATTGCTGAAATCTCTCAGCACCCACATCACGTTGACCATAGCGTTGTCGTTGAAGGTGATGCGCCTCGTGTAATCTTTCTTCGCCGGCCACGATTGCGGCCATCCGCCCGCTGGATTCTGCGATTTGAGAATATAATCGAACCCCCTCAAAAATGCCTGCCTGTATCGCATGTCCCCCGTTTCGGCAAACGCCCGCGCCAGAAACCGCATCTCGCCGCTCGTCGCCCCGTTATCGAACGTCGCGTGCAGCTTTTTAACGTCGTCAACGTATGCCGTTTTTTGGGTATCGACGTTTTTAGGCCACCCTCCCTCCGCCGTCTGCCACGTCAATACATTCTCCGCCTTCTCTTTATAATCCTGTCCCGCAGTCAACTGTTTAGCCGCCGCTGGAACGGCGGCGCAGTAATTAATCCCCGTTGCCGCAACCACAATCCACAATGCAATCATCTTTTTCATTTTAACGTCTCTGTCGGGCGTATTTTGAACAACCTACTATTCAGGGCTGGTAATTCTTCATATCTACCGCAATGGCAGGGTAGCCATATTTGTTTTTTATGTATTTCAAGCATTCCCGATATACGCATAATAATTTTTGATCTCTCTGATTGTTGGCAAAACAAGGATGGGCCCATATCTCCAAAGCTTTTTTCTTTGTTATGTCTAAAATATCTTTGAGGTGTTGACTTTCTTGGTATTGTTCTTGTATTCTCCTTACAATAGCATCTATTTCTGGCGTTTTAGTTTTATTGAGTAATTCCTTAATGTAGTATACCAACCTTTGTTTGATAAAGTCATCAATTCGCAAATCATATTCGTAATGTACCCTTTCCCGCTGAGTATGAATCTCTTGTAACCATTTTGCTTTCGCAAATTCACGAGATTCTTTTGTGGCAGCAGAAAATGTTCTCAACTTGATATCATGAATATTAAGAGTCCCATAATCCAAGGTAAAAAGCTGATTAGTTCCGTCAAGCAATGCTTTTTTATACAGGATCGATACAGAATGAGAATGCACAGGGATGTCTTCAAAAGTAAATACACATGGCATCGTATTTGCAAATTGTGCAAATAGAATTAAAGCTTTTGATTTGCAATCATAGGAAATACCCAATCTATGAGAAAATGTACTTGGCTCGAAAATTTGGTCGAGAAGGTCAGAAATTGGAGCTAATTCGGAACATATATCCTTCGTTAGGATTCTTGTGGTTGCGCGGCCAGTTCTGACCCAAAGTCTTAGATTGCTTAGGCAATGATGCATGGCTATGTTTGGAAATATTTTTTTGATGTATCCATAATAAGCAAGTTCAAGAATGTCACATAGTATCGCTCGTATTAGGGACGAGTTAACATCAAAATAGCTTGCATCTATTGCATCAGGATAAGCTTCTGTGATAAGTCTTGTTTCAAAAGATATGTTTTGTGCCCCTTTACGCCGAGCGATGTTCTCAATTTTATCTTTGGGTACAGAGGAAGGGCCTATAATTTCTTCAAGTTGACCTTTTGGGTTGATCACCGGCTTTATTTTTTCAAGATTTGCAACTCCACCTGTATATTCTATGTCAATTCCATCTTGTCCTGCTTTGCCTGAAACTAGTTTTGTTTTATATTTTTTGTATTTAAGCTTTCCAGAAATAAAAGGGGACAAGATTTTAATAATGGGAGCATATATCTTTTCTATGGAAACATCAAGTTCTTGGGAGAAATAATTATTGCAATTCGAGCATATGATTTCTGGAGATGAAAGGGTTCCTCCTAATCCTTTTTGTATAATGTGCTCCTTCTTAAAATAATTATTACAGATAGCACTTTCATTAAAAAAAAGACACTGTTGACTTTGCATATACACTCTCAAGATATCTTGATCTCATAATTTAAAGATACGCATTTTTTTCTACAATTTTACCCTTCCTCTTCTTGATTTAGCTTTACATAATCTGCATCGTTTCTGCCAAACCACACTAAGTTATCTTCTCGTGGTTTCATCGATACACCGTAAATATCTTCATACTCGACACTCACTGTAAGATTTTTAAGACTCTTTCGCACCACATCTCTTGCTTCTTGGAAAGCCGTATTATTTTTGTCGCCTTCAAGCAGCAACAATTCTATTTTTTTTCCACTCTGTAAAGTAGCCCTATCAACACTTCCATGGAAATTCGACCAGGTAATTCCGTTCTTGAGCACGGGCATGTGCGACAAAATACGGTCATGTATTGTGCCATACTTGTCTTTTACTCTGAATGTTCTGATTAACATAGGCCCTAATCCTTTATTTTCCAAATAGACAGCGATTCTATTTTCAAAATCCGATTTCACTATCGCTGCAATTGGTCGCACAGAAAGTCTCATATATTTTCGCTGTTCCCAGGCTGACCATAATGCTAAGGCCGTGGCAATAACCGATACAAATAGAGCACATATTGCAGTAATTGTGTCAGCACTCATAATAAACTCCTTAGCAATAAAACCAATAAAGCTACTGTTTTTCACCCTGCCATTTACCCCGCCCGGCCTCGACATTCGTAATCGGGGCTGAGATACTTTATTTGTTATCTCATGGGGAACCAACCTTATTTTTCCCTTTTGCCTTTAGTTTTTAAGTCTTGAATTATCCATCCTGTAACTATTGTCATAGTAACCGACAAACCTATAAAAACTATCCATCCGCCACGTTCTTTACTCGCAACCCACGCGGCTATAATACTCAACACCCAAAAGATTATGAACATTAAATAACGCAGTTTCGTCATCAATCCCTCATATAAAATCTGAAACAATCCGTAGATTTCCAACCTGCCAAAACAGGTCGATTTTCCTGAATTGCATTGTATCCTCAGTTTCGTTCTATTCAAGTGCCGATTTTTGTCCCGCGTTTAGGATTTCTTGCTTTGGTAATTCGAATTTATTTAGGATTTAGGGTTTAGTATTTAGGATTTTTAACCTGTCCGCTGCGAAGCTTTGCGAAGCCCCTGTGCCGTATTTTCCGTTTTGCGGAAAATGTTGCGGGGGCACGCTGAACGCTACGAGCATCGAGTATCAAGTATCGAGTATCGCTCAGTTATCAATTATCTTGACCAACGGTATCCCATTTGTGCCGACGGGAATATAAACCGTCGTATGGTTCGGCGATTCCGCCATTTTGAATTGCGACTGTATCGCCTCGTGCTGCAGATACGCCGCCGTCAGCGTCTTATTGATAATTTCCTGCGCCTTTGCGATGCCTTCCGCCTCGATTACCTTTCGTTCCGCTTCTTTCCTTTCCTTGTCTAACACAAACTTCATCTGTTCCGCCTCCTGCTCGGCCTTTAGTTTCATCTCGATTGCGGTCGATACCGTCATCGGCAGCTTAATTGCCCGCAGCAGGGCTTTTTCAAGAACGATGCCGTTTTGCTCCAACAAACCCTTCAGTTCATCGTGGATTTTCTGCGATATTTCTTCCCGCCCCGACGTGTAAAGCGACTTGGCCTCGTAATTAACCGTTACGCCGCGACAAACCGACCGGAACTGCGGCGAGATTATAACATTGCGGTAGTTAAGCCCGACTTTTTTATAAATCTCAGCAGCCCGGTCCGGCGAAAGCCGGTGAAGTATCGAAACTTCCAAACTGATGGTAAGCCCTTCCTTTGATGGCACCGTCATTTCTTCTTTTTCCTCTTCTGTCTTGACGCTCATAATCACTAACTTTGCGAACGGTATTACAAGGTTAAGTCCCGGCTGCCTCGCCTGGTCAGACACTTTCCCGAAAAGGTCCACAACGCCTACCGTCCCCGCAGGCACTACCCTGATAAAGCTCGATATCGCTAATATCACCGCCAGAAGTATTAACAGATACCCCACAAGGTTGGTCGTCTTGTTGTAATCGTGCTGTTGCATCCTTACAGCAATAAAAACAATGCCGACTACCAGGGCTATTATCGCCCACACGAGGTCCATATACATTTTTCGTCTCCTTTTTTCGTGTCGCGGGCATCTTGCCCGCGGTAACCTTAATCCTGTTTACTTTTCCTGTTCCCTTGCCTTATACATCATACATCGTCAATCCCATCTTTTCCGCTTCAGGTTAATTTTCTTGACGGAAGCGTGCGGTCGCTGTTAAATATCGCGGCTTTTGATAAACTAATATTGTCATTCCCGCGACCTGTCCCGGCGTCGTATCGGCTTGCCGGGCCGGGAAAGCGGGAATCCAGTTATTTATAAAGGATAAAACTATGATTATGAAAGTAAGTAAACGCGCTCAGGCGGTTCCACCCTCGGCCACGTTGGCCGTTACCGCCCGCGCAAAAGAGCTTAAAGCACAGGGTATCAACGTCGTCGGCTTCGGCGCCGGCGAACCCGATTTTGACACGCCCCAGTATATAAAAGATGCCGCCATCGAGGCGTTGAAAGCCGGCAAAACAAAATACACCCCCGCGTCGGGCACCATCGAACTCAAAAAAGCCATCGCCGAAAAGTTGCTCAGGGAAAATCACCTCGACTACAAGCCCGAGCAGGTCGTCGTCAATATCGGCGCCAAGCACGCGATTTATGGTGCGATGCAGGCGGTTCTCGACCCCGGCGACGTCGTGATTCTGCCGACACCATATTGGATTACATACATTGAAACTATCAAGCTGGCAGGGGCCAAGGTCAAAATCGTCAAGACCACCAGGCAGAACAGTTACAAAATGACACCCGAACAACTCAAAAAAGCAATCGGCCCCAAAACCCGGATGCTCGTCCTCAACTCCCCCAATAACCCCGGCGGCTTCACCTACACCCCCGACGAACTCGCCGCCCTTGCCAAAGTGCTCGAGGGCACCGACGTTGTCGTCCTGTCGGACGAAATTTACGAACGCCTCATTTACGGCGATACAAAATTCGTAAGTTTCGCCTCGCTCAGCAAAGACGCATACGACCGCACCCTCACCGTCAACGGCTTCAGCAAAACCTATTCGATGACCGGCTGGCGTTTGGGTTACACAGCCGGGCCGGTGGACGTTATCAAAGCAATGGGTCGTTTGCAGGACCATTCCACAAGTAACCCCGTAACGTTCGCTCAGGATGCTGCGATTACCGCGTTGAAAGACCCCAATAACGAGGTCGAGAAAATGCGTATCGAATTCGAAAAACGCGCCCAGTATATGGTCGGGCGACTCAACGCCATAAAAGGCGTCAAATGCACTCAGCCAACAGGTGCATTTTACTGCTTCCCCGATGTCTCGGCCCATTTCGGCAAAACCAAGGGCGGTATCGAAATCAAAGGTAGTATGGATTTCGCAAAGGCGCTTCTCGAGCAGGCCAACGTCGCCGTCGTCCCCGGCTTACCCTTCGGCTGCGACAAAAACATCCGCCTCAGCTTCGCTACCTCGATGGCCAACATCACCGAAGGCCTGAATCGGCTGGAAAAGTGGCTTGCTGGTTAATCACCCCACGCCGTTTTTCGAAGCAAAACGGCGGGGGAAAAAAGCTTGTCCTCTTTCACTGTTTAGCGATATAAAGGCATTTCTGATTTCTGATTGGCGATTTTCAATTTATTTGCGGATTTCAGAAGAGATAAGTTTGGTGACCCCAGATTTGGATGCATATTATTGTTCTAATTCAATCTGTATTGGAAGTTGACAATTCTTTTTTTCGTGCTTCTACAAAATTGTGAATCTCAAGAAGTACTTCATCTGTATTTCGATGTGAATACAGGAATCTGCAATCATTAGTCCAAAGAAGATAATTTATTAAATGGGCATACATATCGGGCATTGGATAGTATGCGTTGTCTTTTCCTTTGCCACCAATCTCAAGAGCACGATATGGTGTTAAAGGGAAAAAGACTACAGTTCCTTTTGTCTCAATACCATAAGGTTCTTTAATAGTATTACACATAATAAAAGGGGCATCACTTGTTGCTAAGATTGAATTTGAAAAAGTCCAGATTGACCAAGTTCTGTCCAATAGTATCTTAGCAAAATGAATCGCATTTTCATTAATAGTATCAACAAAAAATTGTCTAAAATAATTATCGGAATTATACTTAGGATTTTGCCAATCTGACAAATCCAAGCTATATTCTTTTCCTTTATAAACGAATTTATTTATTTGGGGAATACCAAGGTCATTTTTAGGAAAACTATCAATAATAGACCGCATTTTATTATGTGTATATTTTGCAAGATTAAATGACTTCTGATCCCTTAGCATTGTTGTGGCAAGAAACAGACTCACTATCTTCCGAACAGAGCCAGAAAAGGCCATAGACCCATGGCATATATCTGGCCATATTTTTGAAACTATTCCTTCTATGTCTGCAAGTTTTTGTTCTGTGCTAAAGTCACGATGGCCTTGTTTATTAATAGGAGAATACATATATCGGCTAGAGGCTGCATCTGTAATAGATATTAATGCAGGTTCTTTGGGGTCGCGATGATTTTTGGAAAAGGTCCATACTTTCGGAATTTTTGAATCTTTTGTTGCCGGGATAGCAAACTGTTTCAAATAGAAGCGAGGAACCCAATGTTGTTTTTTTGGAAGATCCATTTCAATTGTAAATCCACATAAATAAGCTAAATGAATAAACCATAAATTACCATCAGCCACCATTTTTCATGATATCATAATTTTAATTAAAAGCGCCCGGGTTTCAAGACCTTAAATTTATCCTCGCAAGATTTAGGCCCCGTCTGTTTTGGCGGATTTGTTTGTTGAAAAAGGATTCTGTTCGGGTAGAATTGAAAGGATAGAAAAAAGTAAAAAATTAATATGGGGCTGTCCCCGGTTTTCCATTTTCCAAGGGGTAAAATATGGTCGAAACAATAAATGCCTTTTGTATAGGCTGCAAAAAGACAATCGCCATCTCTGCTGAATATGAAAACAAAAAGGTAAAATGCAAATGCGGACAGGTCTTTATTGCTGCAAAGGAACTTACCGAGCCTAAAGATCCTGTCTCGATAGAGTCTGCCCAGGGAAAACCTTCTCATAATAAGTCGGTTATAGTTTTGGGAGTTATAACAGTATCGTTGACTCTTATTCTGTCCGTGTTTCTTATGTGGCTTTTTGTTTTCCGTGACAAGTGGGAGAATAGCAATAGCCCCAAGATTCGCCAGACGAGCAACTTGGTTATCTCTCTGATTCAGAGCGATAAGCTTGAGCAGGGTATAGCAAAATATGAAGAACTACAGACTTTTGTTAAAAACCGGAGTATTAGGAGTCTTGAATTACGTAATGAAATATCTAATGCACGGAAATCCTTTGAAGAGGCAAAACGCCGCCTTGATGAAGCAGATAAATTGGCAAAGTTGCAGACTTTGGAATCTCAGGCGCAATCCCTTATTAAAAATGGCGATTTGAAAAATGGAATTGATAAATACCAAGAAGCCCTCGACTTTACTCCAAAAAACCAGACGAACAACCCTAAATTTACAGAAGCTATTGGAAGAATTTCGCTGGCTAAGCGAGAGGCAACTGAATTGCTTGAGCAAGTAAATAGGAAAAGAGAAGAAGAGCAAAAACTTGAAGAACAGAGGCAGCGACTGGCTAATATGCGTGCAACTGTGAATGGAGGTGCCTGGCTGACCAGAAAATCAGGAAACTCTGAACCTTTACGCGGCCTGAACATTGAAGCGATTAAATCCCAGGGTAAAAACGACCATTTATTGACTATTCTTCAAGCTTACCTCGAATTCAAAATGCTCGCGTTGGAAATCAGTCCGGCACTTAAAAAGGTTGATGAAAAGAGTCCTGAATCAGAATTACAAGAGAAAATTAGAACCATTTCGAGAGATAGTTCTGCTTCTGTTGATATGATAGAGATCCAACGCCAATACTCTATAAATGGTATTTTAGCTAAATTGTCAAAGCGACTAGTGGAATTGGAATATGAATCGGGGAAAGTTTCACGGGATAAATGGATATCTCTTAACAAAGCTTATATGAATATTAGAATTACATGGGAATCTATTTGTTTGGAACAGGCGGTTGGTTCTACACACACAGATGTTGATGGAAAATATCGAATAGAGCTTCCCGTTGGCTCTTATTATTTATACGCGGCATTTGAATCAGAATACTCAAGTGTTGATTGGTTTATACCATTACAGGTCTTAAGCAATGAAGAAATAAAGGTTGACTTTCATAACGAAAATGCTTCTTGGATTAGTAACAAGGATACCTCACCTTGACCCACATATTTGAATATCTGAAACTGCAAGGGGAAACTTCTAGGGACAGACACCTAGAATTCCGGAATTCCGAATTCCGGGGACACCATACTTAATTCTCTTCCGGGTTCTTGATTTTCGAAAGGTGGGCAAATCCGTCAAACATTAAAAACTGCATTTTTACGTCAATATCGCATATTTTGCTGTAACTCCTTACAAGACAAGGGTTTAATTCTGGACTAATACAGTTGTTTAATACAGTTGTTGGAGGAAAGCGCGCAAGCGCTTTTTTGGATTTTCCAAAATTCTGAAATATTTTTTTATTCCTTATGGCATAAGGAGTTAAGTGCATTTCGGCGACCTCCGAAAACTGTTTTTTTGGTCAATATCGCGCAAGTTCGCGCCATAGGGTAGAGGGACCTTTAGGCCCCGAAGGCCTATGGCGCGAACCCTGAGCGACCCCGCCCAGCGTTGGGCGGGGGAGTCGAACGGGTCTGATTAGACCTGGATTCCTGCTTCCGCAGGAATGACAAACACGCGCCATAGGGTAGAGGGACCTTGTTGTCCCGAGGACGGAAGACGTTTGATTGCGGATTGCAGATTTCGGATTGCGGATTTGAGGACGGAAGACGGAAGACGTTTGATTGCGTCTCGCCGAAACGAGACTCCGCCAAGGGCTTCGGATTTTAGATTTAGGATTGTGAAGAGAAAGGGGAGAGCGTTATGAAGGTTAGTTTGACGATTGGGATACCGATTTGGTTAGACAGGATCTGCGTCTGGCCTGTTCTGCTATATCGCAAGATAAAATACGGTTATACCTTTCGGCGGATTTACTTAGGCGAGGGTGTTTGGACAATTCTGGACCAGCAGGATTATTATCGGTTGCGAGATTTCAAATGGTGGGCACGCGGTAACGGGACAAATTTGTATGCCGTTCGCAGCACGATAACAGCACCCGGAAAAACAATGATAACAAGTATGCACAGGGAAATTATGAACGCACCATCAGGGATGCTTGTTGACCATATACACGGCGACACTTTGAACAATCGGCGGTCAGAGCTGCGACTGGCGACTCACTCTCAAAATATGATGAACAGGCGAAAAACTAAATCAAAAACCTCATCCAGATTCATCGGAGTTTCTTTTAGCAAGAGATGCGGAAAATGGGGAGTGATAATTCGCTGGAGGCATAAACGGAAGTGGCTTGGCTGGTTCGAGAACGAAATCGACGCCGCAAAGGCATACGACGAGGCCGCTAAAAAATATCACGGCGTATTCGCACGCCTCAATTTCCCGGAAAAACCTGTCCGTCCTTGCCCCATTTCAACGATAACTGAACCTCGCAGACAAAACACAGACGATAACCTGTTACCGTCTTGTAAAAAATCCAAAATACGCTATATTACTACGGCCATAATCGTGACCTTACTATGGATAGCCGGGGAAATTCGTATGGAAGAACAAAAGCGAGTGGTAAGTCAGTCGCAAAAGGCCGGAGCCGGGCAGGGCGTGGAGCCGTTGCGCGGAACAACCGGCCTCAATATCGGTATCGATATCGGCTCGGTCTCCAGCGACGTTGTCGTTCTCGACGACGAGAGCCGAATTGTTCTTTCGGATTACAGGCGGACCAAAGGCAAACCCATCGAGACATTGCGGGGCCAGCTAAAGGACGTTTTCGGCAAAATAAATACCGCTAACGTCCGCACAATCGCCGCCACCGGCTCGGCGGCGCGATTACCCGCGAAAATATTAGGAATTCCTTTCATAAACGAGGTCGCAGCACAGGCAGCGGCCATTTCACATCTTTATCCCCAAATCGACAAGGCGACCGTTATCGAAATGGGCGGCCAGGACAGCAAACTGATTTTCCTGCACACCGTGGAAGGCGTCCGCCAGGTCAAGGATTTCGCACTCAATACCGTTTGTGCCGCGGGCACCGGCTCATTTATCGACCAGCAGGCGGACCGCTTAGGTATCAATATCGAGGACGAGTTTGGCCGACTGGCGCTGCAAAGTAAAAATGTCCCCCGTATGGCGGGGCGTTGCTCGGTCTTTGCCAAAAGCGATATGATTCACCTCCAGCAGCAGGCGACACCTGTTAATGACATTCTCGCGGGATTGTGCCTTGCGCTTGCGAGGAATTTGAAAAGTAACCTCGGCTGCGGCAGGGAATTCCTCAAGCCCATTATTTTCACAGGCGGCGTCGCCGCAAACGCAGGCGTTGTCAGGGCAATCAGGGAGGCCTTTGAAACTACCGACGGCGACTTCCTCGTCCCCGATGCGCATTTCTTTACAGGCGCAATCGGCGCGATTCTCGTTTCAAAAGGTAAATCGCTAACCAATCCGGGTGTGCCGGGACTTATCGAAAAAATCGACCAGTACATCAGTCAGCAGGGCGCCGCCCTTCAAAACGCGCCCCGGCGGGAGCTGTTGACGACGCCCGTCCTGCCGCCCCCGCGAAATTACGTTCACTCGGAATTACTCGCCCAGTCAGCCGAACCAATTGAGGCGTTCCTCGGCGTTGACGTGGGGTCATTGAGCACAAAAGCCGTAGTAATGGATAAGCACAAACGCATACTGGCGAAAATTTACCTTATGACCGCAGGCAGGCCCCTTGACGCGATTCACCAGGTAATGCAGTCAATCGGCGAGCAGGTCAAAAACAAGGTTAAAATCATAGGCGCCGCAAGCACCGGCTCAGGGCGCTATTTAACAGGTGATTTCATCGGCGCAGACGTCGTCATAAACGAAATTACCGCACAGGCCACCGGCGCAGCTATCGTAAATCCTAAAGTCGATACCATTTTCGAAATCGGCGGCCAGGACAGCAAATACATATCGCTCAACAACGGCGTCGTCGTCGATTTCGAAATGAATCACGCCTGCGCCGCGGGGACGGGGTCGTTTCTGGAGGAGCAGGCGAGCCGGCTTGGTATCAGCATAAAAGAGGAGTTTGCCCGGCTGGCCTTTGCGAGTAAATCACCCATTAAGCTGGGCGAGCGATGCACGGTTTTTATCGAGACGGATTTGCTCAGCTACCAGCAGCAGGGGGCCTCAACCGAAGACCTCGTCGCGGGATTAAGCTACTCAATCGTCGCCAATTACCTTAACCGCGTAGTCGGCAGACGAAAAATCGGCGACAATATCTGCTTTCAGGGAGGCACAGCGTTTAACACGGCTGTTTGGGCGGCGTTTGAGAAAGTCGTCGGCAAACCGATTATGGTCCCCGACCATCATGAATGCACAGGGGCGTTAGGGGCGGCGGCGATTGCGGCGGAACATATCAACGGTATCGCACAGGAAATCGGAATCAGGCCTGCGAGCAAATTCAAGGGGTTTGCAAATCTCGTCAATGCTGAATACACAGTTGAGTCGTTCGAGTGCGAGCATTGCTCGAACCATTGCGAAATCAAGAAGGTCAAACTTGTACACAGTGAGCCATTATATTACGGCTCACGGTGCGACAGGTATAATTTGAAGAAAAAAGGCGAAAGAAAAAGCCGGTTTAATGCTTTTGCATACCGCCAGGAAAAGTTATTGGAGTTCGCAGGCCTAAATAGAAAATTGAAAATTGAAAATAGAAAATCTCAAACCATTGGTATCCCAATGGCCTTAGCAAACTGGCAGTTATTGCCCTTATTTTCACAGTTTTTCAAGGAAATGGGGTTTGAGGTGATTTTGTCGGGCAGGACGTCGAAAGAGACGATTCGCAGGGGTGTGGAATCGGTTACGGCACAACCCTGCTTCCCGGTAAAAGTGGCAAACGGGCATATTGCCGCGCTGATTGAAAAAGGCGTGGACTACATATTCCTGCCAAGTATCGTTTCGTCGCCGGCCAATTTTCCTGAAAACAAGCACAATCATTTTTGCCCTTACGTTCAGTCGTTTCCGTATCAGGTGCAAAGTGCGTTTGGCGATAAGCTTGGTAAGAGCAAGCTGCTGATTACGACTTTGCGATTGGGCGAGGGGGAAAGAATAGCGAGAAAGACGTTTGAAGAGTTGGGCAGGAAACTTGGTGTTTCAAAATCGCTTGTCAGGGGGGCGATGACGAAAGGTTTTGAAGCACAGCGGGGTTTTGACCAGTCGCTAAAAGATAAGGGTAAAGAGATACTCGCAAATGTCGCACCTAACGAAAAACTGTTTGTTTTAATCAGTCGGCCTTATAACGGGTGTGATGACGGCGTGAGTTTGGAATTGCCGAAAAAATTCACGGAGGCGGGTATCGAGGCGATTCCTATTGATATGCTCGATTTTACGCAGGCGCAGTTAGGCGATGAAAAACTGCACGGCGATATGTATTGGGGGTATGGGCAGAAAATCCTGCGGGCGGGGGAGATTATCAAAAGGGACGGGCGGCTGTTCGCGATTTATTTATCAAACTTTAGCTGCGGGCCTGATTCGTTTTTGATGCCGTTTTTCAAAGACATAATGGGCGATAAACCCTGTTTGCAGCTTGAGATTGACGAGCACTCGGCGGACGCCGGAGTAATTACGAGGATTGAGGCGTTTCTGGAAAGTTTGAAAAACTACAAACCCAGCGTTCAGCGTTCAGCGTTCAGCGAGCAGGAAAAGCAGAAGACAAATATTGGGAAACGGACGCTGTATGTGCCGTATATGAGCGATGCATCTTACGGGCTGGCGGGGTGTTTGCGTGGGTATGGTCAATCGGCGGAGGTTATGCCTATGGCGGATGAGCCGGCGTTGATGGCGGGAAGGGCGTTTACGACGGGAAAGGAATGTCTGCCCTGCGCAATCACGGCGGGGGAGATGCTCAAGGTGCTAAATCGCGAAGGCGTCAAGGCGTCGGACGCAGCGTTTTTTATGCCAAGCACATCGGGGCCTTGCAGGTTCGGAATGTATCATTGTATGCACGATATGGTTTTGAAATACGCGGGGTTCGAGGATGCGCTTATGATAGCGCCGAATCAGGACAGTAATTTTTATAGCGAGCTTGTGCAAAGCTTCGGAGGCGTGAGCTTGAGCGCTTTTATGAAAAGCGTCTGGACGGCGGTAGTCGGAATCGACCTTTTGCAGAGGATGATTTTGAGAATCAGGCCTTACGCGGCTGAGCCGAAAGAGGCGCAGTGGGTTTATGAGAGCTGCCTTAATCGCTGGACAATGGCGAGCGAGACAAGATGCGGATTTAAGGAAATGACAGAACTGATGGGGGAAATCGCGGAAGAGTTCGCGAAGGTGAAGATTAACTATGACGTGCGAAAGCCGAGAATCGGGATTGTGGGGGAGATTTACGTTCGCAATCACAGGTTTGCCAACAGGGACATAGTAGGCAAATTAGAAGAATTAGGCGCGGCGTGCGATTTGGCGTCGCTTGCGGAGTGGATTTACTACACCAATTTCACGAGAGGCAAAATGGCCCGGCGCAGGGGGCAGTGGAAAAACCTGCTCACTAACGCGGTGCAGGATTTCTTCCAGCACAGAATCGAGCATTCACTTGCAGCGCCATTAGAGAAAAAATTTGGCCGATTAGCAGAGCATAAAGTCGGGCACGTTATCGATTTGGCCAGGCCATATATCGACGCATCATTCGAAGGCGAAGCGATACTGAGCATCGGGAAGATTGTGGAATACTATGAGGATGGTTTCGGCGGGGTGGTCAACGTGATGCCATTTACGTGTATGCCCTCGACAATCGTCAGCACACAGACCAGACGATTGAGCGGCGACTGCGGGGAACTGCCGATTTTGAACCTTAGCTTCGACGGACAGGAAGACGCGACACTTACGACGCGATTGGAGGCGTTCGTAGAACAGGTGGCGGCACGGCAGAAGGTGAGCATCAAAGAATTAGTTGAGGGATAATTTAGAATTGAGAATGTAGAATTTAGAATTGCGGATTTTTAGACACGGATTAACACAGATTAACACTGTTGTTAAAGAAATCCCCGCCTACGGCTTGCGGGGATAGGAAAGGCAAAAGGAAAAAAGGTGACGGGCCATAATTTTTCCGATACAGGAGGAAATTAATACATGTTAACAAAAATATTAATGATAATTTTAAAAGTTGTTTTGAAAACGGCACCGTCAATGATTTTATTACTCTACTCTATTTATTACATTACTCAAGAGAACTTTAAGATGGCAGGTATTTTATTTATTGCAACAGGAATAATTGAATTTTTCTGGAAATTTCCTTATTTCATGTTTTTAATTTTAACAGGTCTTGCCATCGTATTAGTTTCTTACAAAAATTCTGTTTTTATGAAAATAGGAGCACTGATAATATTATTGGTTGTGTTTGTTATAATCATATTCGATTTAATATTATTATTCCGATTAATGGCAAGCGGGAAAATGCAAACTATCGATAAATCCGAGAAAGGAAAGGCCCTCGAATACTTAAGAGAGAATGAGATAACTTTTATGTTGTGGAATAAATTGACTCAAAAGAAAATAGGCCGACAATAATGTTGCCGAACTAAACGCAAAGGTGACCTCGCAAGAACATCCACAGGCGATGTGTTTGCGGCGGGGTAAGCCCCGCCCTACAAATTAAGGTGTGCACAGCACACCCTACGAAAGGGTTTGACATGAGAGGTAATCTTGGTTTGAAGGCGGTGAGGGTTGGGTTGGTTCTGGGGATGGTGTTTTTGGCATCGTGCTCATCATATCAGCAGGTGCGGTATGCTCGATCGTTTGACGGGGAGAGGATTGCGTATCATACAACAGGCCCCTTCGACAAGCTCAGGGCAGGCAGGGGGGACGTAACTTTGATATTTGTTCATGGGTGGTGCTGTGACAGCAGATATTGGCGGGAGCAGGTGCCGGTATTCGAGAAGAAATACAGGGTGGTAACTATGGACCTGGCGGGGCACGGAAATTCGGGGCATAATCGCAAAATATATTCGGTGGACAATTACGGACAGGACGTTAAGGCGGTTATTGAAGCCATTGACGCCAAAAAAGTGATTGTAATCGGGCATTCGATGGGAGGAGAAATTGTCGTGGAGGCGACGAGGTTGGAGCCGAACCGGGTCATAGGAATAATAGGGGCAGATTCGCTGCACAACGTGGAAGAGGACATTAACGAGCAGATGGTGAAGGAGATGACAAAGGGAATCGATACGGATTTCAAACAATGGATGAGGAAGTTTGTTGAGCCGATGCTCGGTAAAGATATGAAGCCGGAATTGAAAAAGGAGATTATTGACGGAATGTCATCTGCGCAGCCGGACAGGGCAATTAACACGTTCGAGCAATACGTGGACAAGCTGAGGGACAGGAAGATAGCCAAAGAGTTTCTGGAAATAAAGGTTCCGGTTCGGTGCGTGAACGCAGACCTTTGGCCGATGAACCCCGAGGGCAACCGCAAATATATGAAGTCATTTGACGTTAAGATAATGAAAGGGGCGGGGCATTTTGTGATGTTAGAACGGCCGGAGGAGTTTAATAAGCTGTTGGATGAAAGTATTGAGGAAATAAGAAAAATAAAATCTAAATCCTAAATTCTAAATCCTAAACAAATTCAAATGAGCAAAAATCAAAATTCAAAACAAGAAACTGGATTCCAGCTTTCGCGGGAATGACAAATTAAAGATGAAAATGGAGATTCGATATGAGAAGTAAATTTGGGTTGAAGGCAGTCAGTATTGGTATGGTTTTGGTGATGGGGGTAGTTGCGAGAGGGGCAGGGGAGCCGAACAGTGTGGGGGAGATATTCAAATTTAATAAGATGGAATGGTTAATCGGCGAATGGGAGGCGACGACCGACGTAAATGAAACCCCCGACAAAAACATTCGAGGGCAGGTGGCGGAGGCGAAGTTCGAATGGACGCTGGATGGTTACGCGCTTTCGATAAAGGCAAGAGTGGGGCGGTATGGGTATGAGGGAATGGCGTATTATGTCGCCAGCAAGAACACGATTGTGAATACGGGAGTTGATAACAGGGGGCGAAGTTTCGGCGGAAGCTGGTTAATTGACGGGGATAAATTATTGTTGAAAATTGAGCAGACGGCGAGAGACGGCAGTATAAATAATTTTGAGCGGTCTTTGTCGAAGGTTGACGCGAATACGATGAAGTCGGTAACTTACAGTGTGAGCGACGGCAAAAGGTCCGATGAGCCGATTGGCGTTTTGGAATTTAAGAGGAAGAAGGAAGCAAATCCTAAACTCTAAATTCTAAATACTAAACAAATCCGAAATACCAAAACCTAAAATTTAAAACAAAGAATTGAGATTGCTTCGCTATGCTCGCTACGCTCGCAATGACGATTCTCTACCAACCGTCACTCTATTTTGATTCGGACGTTTCTGCGATATTCGTCCGACTCTGCTTCGTCGTGCAGTGTTTTATCGATGGCGTGCTGGGCGATGTAAATTTTAAAAGCCGTAGTGCAGGCGCCAATACCTGTAATGCAAAATATAACGGCTACAATTGTTGCGAAGAACGCCGGAAACAGGTAAATCAAAACGCCGAACCCGATAAGGGCAAGTCCTGCGGTGAAAATACCGCCCGCGATGCGTTTAGACGCCTGCGAAATGACGTTGCTGTAAAATTGAAAAGCCATAATAATGTTCTTTCAAAATAACAAGGGCGGGTTTTGAGGCCCGCCCTTGATCGGTTTACTTTTAATACATTCCGCCACCTTGGGGCATTGCGGGCGATTCTTTCTTTTCGGGTATTTCGCTGACGATTGCGTCTGTTGTCAAAAGCAGGGAGGCGATTGAGGCGCCATTCTGCAGGGCGATTCGCTCGACTTTTGTCGGGACGATTACGCCGAATTCAATCATATTGCCGTATTCTTTTCGCAGTGCGTCGTAGCCGAAATTTTTGCCTGAGTTTTCCATAACCTTCTGAGCGACGATTGAGCCGTCGAGGCCGGCGTTAACGGCGATTTGCTTGATGGGGGCGACGATTGCCCTTTTAACGATATCGACGCCGACTTTCTCATCACCTGACGCCTTGATTTTATCGAGGGCCGGCAACGCGCGCAGCATAGCGACACCGCCGCCTGGCAATATGCCTTCCTCGACCGCGGCCCTGCAGGCGTGAAGTGCGTCCTCGACGCGTGCCTTTTTCTCTTTCATTTCGGCCTCGGTAGCAGCGCCGACTTTTATCTGGGCGACACCGCCCGACAATTTGGCCAGGCGTTCCTGGAGCTTTTCGATATCGTAATCGCTTGTGGTTTTTTCGATTTCGGTTTTGATTTGCTCTATTCTGCCCTTGATTTCCTCTGGTTTGCCTGCGCCTTCGATAATCGTGGTGTTGTCTTTATCAATAGTAACCTGTTTTGCGCGGCCTAACATATTGAGGTCGATGTTTTCAATGTCGATACCGAGGTCTTCGAAAACGGGCTGGCCGCCTGTGAGGACAGCGATATCGCTGAGCATTGCCTTTCGTCTGTCGCCAAAGCCGGGTGACTTGACGGCTGCGCACTGGAGCACGCCGCGTAATTTGTTGACGACCAGCGTCGCAAGGGCCTCGCCTTCGACATCCTCAGCGATAATCAATAACGGCTTACCCTGCCGAGCGACTTTTTCGAGCAGGGGGACAAGCGACTTGATTGAGCTGATTTTTTTCTCGTTTATGAGGATATATGGCTTGTCGAGAACCACTGTCATATTTTCGAGGTTATTTATGAAATGGGGGCTGAGGTAACCCTTGTCGAACTGCATACCCTCGACTAATTCGACGACGGTTTCGAGCGACTGGCCTTCCTCGACGGTGATAACGCCGTCTTTGCCGACCTTGTCCATTGCTTCGGCGAGTTTTTTGCCTATTTCGACGTCCTGGTTTGCCGAGCAGGTTGCGACCTGCTCAATTTGTTTGCTTGACGCGACGGGTATGCTCATTTTTTTCAGCTCATCGACGATTGTGTTGACCGCCGAATCGATACCGCGTTTGACCTGGAGGGGGTTTGCGCCTGCGGTGATGTTTTTGAGTCCCTCGTCGAAAATGCTTTCAGCGAGGATTGTCGCGGTGGTAGTGCCGTCGCCTGCGACGGACGAGGTTTTGGAAGCGACTTCCTTGACCATTTGAGCGCCCATATTCTCGTATGGGTCTTCAAGCTCGATTTCCTTCGCGACCGACACGCCGTCTTTTGTTACGGTAGGGGAGCCGAACGATTTTTCAAGAATGACGACCCTTCCGCAGGGTCCTAATGTTACTTTGACTGCCGCAGCGAGCTTCTTGACGCCTTCACGAATTGCCGCCCGCGCTTCAGTTCCGAATGCTATTTTTTTTGCCGCCATAATTTTATTTCTCCTTCTCAATATTGCGTCGCCGTGCCGGCGACGGCTAAACTACAATAATTTAATCTTCGATTACGGCCATAATATCCGATTCGGTCATAATGAGGTATTCTTTGCCGTCGATTTTGATTTCGCTGCCTGCGTAGCTTGTAAACAGGACG
>Ga0187886_1001707_pt1 | contig 19136 bp, 33 predicted proteins | sample June2016WEW_20_1_FD_133001 | JGI IMG/M metagenome (GOLD analysis project Ga0187886, IMG submission 133001) | Peatland microbial communities from SPRUCE experiment site at the Marcell Experimental Forest, Minnesota, USA - June2016WEW_20_150 | ecosystem: Environmental > Terrestrial > Soil >... | reverse complement strand
TTTCCTTTCTTTTTCTTTCCTTTTTTCTCCACATCGTCTTCTGGAACAAGTTCTAGCATTTAATCACCATTTCAATCTTTTTTTCTTCTATATATTTCTCGACCATATGACAGTATTGTAGAACAGCTTCCTACGACAAGTCGTAGTACGCTGCTTTGCTGTATGTATAGAGTTACTGCACCAGCAGACAATATAAACCTAGAATGAGTCCATAAAGTCGATGTTCTTGCTTTTCAATTATTAATTCTTTTAATATTTTCTCTATGTCTCCTATCAGAATCTTCCTTCTATATTTAGGATAAAAAACTATATTTAGGATAAAAAACTATATGATATTGGCAATCGGGAATATATATCATACTTCCATCATAATGATAATTTTTTGTTTCTTTCATTTTCATTTGTATATGGCGCAATTCATCCCTGTGCTAAAGCATCATGGCTTTCTTGCGCAAACGTTGTAACATTCTTCTGGTAATTAGATATATCTTATTTTTATAGCCAAGAAATTTCATAGTCAAAGTCTGGCTGGTCAATACGTGTACCCGACCAATAGTTACATATGTAACGAAGTTTGCCCTTTTTGGTAATGCGAAGATCGGTATCATAGGCGGTTACAGTTGCGATTATTTCATATTTTATACCATCAAATCTGGAGTGGATGCTGACAACGTGGATCTCGTGTACCTTAACGATATTTATACAAAAATCTTCACCGTCTGAGCGGAGCATTTTGTAGAAGATATATGGATGTTTCTTGATGTCTTCTTCGGCAATATGGTCATCTTCATACATTTCGACTGCGATATTGGCAAACTCATCTGGGGTTATCACTTCGAATATGTCCGCAACTGTACAGCCTGTTACTGGGTCTTTGTGACTCATACTATTCCTCTTTGAAGTGCCTACTCTTCTTAGCTTTTTCGTAAATTCTCCAGAGTTCGGCGCTCGTCTTTTTTTCTATACTCTTATTGACAGCATCCATTAATAGGTCCAAGCCGTTGAGTTCGTTAAAGAGGAATTCTACATCGTTGGAACCTGTGGCAAGAATGGCGGTTATCATTTCTTCTCTTGTTAGCAATTTTGGCATGTTATCACATTATCTGTTTGCTGCGTTTGTCCTTCTCTTACAATATAAATATCCAGTAATATACAGCATAATAAATGGTACCACCGCAGAGATATCAACTATATATGTCGGTATATTTAGGTTTGCTCCAACACATACTCCAACTATAATGATCAAAACATATTTAATGTTCGTCAATACCCTCTTGTAACCATGTGCCACATATCTTAACTCGCATTTCATACCTATATATCCTCCTTTATATCCAATTTCCATTTTCTTTTCAGTTTTGATTTTATTATCCGTTTTTAATCAATGTGTTATCATCTTACCTGTTTGCCGTATTTACAGTGAATAATTGTGATTCTTTGCTGCAACTCTACTGCTTCAAAATATTTTCCCAAAATATTTTCTGCTGATATGTGTTAACAAAGTTAACACTTTTCTTGACTATAAAACGCAATCGGGAGGAAACGGGTTTGAACCGTTGACAACCAAACATCTAGTATCATATGACAATCTTTGGAGAACAAAGCTCTCAGTGTTCATCTTTGGACAATAGATGATCTTTGAGAAGGTTAATTTTAAGCCAGGTGTTTGTCATTGGTACAATGGACGATCTTTGGAAAAGAACAAAGCTTTCAGGCGTTCGTCATATTGTCACAGATTATTTTTGTTAGTCTGTCCGTTTGAGGCGCCCTCCCATTATCAATTCTCACATAATGTTACATAACATGAGAATGCGCTATATACTATGCTAAAGTATATAAGCTTTTCGCACACAGAACAGCCACGATTGTAAAGATAAAATATACGATACAGCAGACTATGTACGATATCGACATATTCTAAGTTAGTCTCTTTTCCTTTTTTCACCATTCGCTTCCACATTCGCACTCATGATCTCCCTTATGTCCTTTCCGTCTTTTGCAAATACACGATCCTCCAGTTTCTCCACATCCTCCATCTTTACCAATTTTTTCGGATTCAAAATATGTAATCTCGTTGCAAAGTCCTTCTCTATCTTTTTTTGGAATTGTGAACTTTAATTTGTCAATTTTGTCTGCATATTCAACACCATCATATCCTATGCCGCCATGTCGTTCCATAATTATTTTCTTTGCAAATTCTATGATATCATTTATATGAACATACACAATTTCCCGTTTTTCTACTTCTTTTTTATTTGAAGTATTTGTCATGTTTCTCTCCTATAAATTTCTTATTTTCCATTTTCATATTATGTATACTATCAACTCTACATACTATTAATACTTTTCATTAATACTTGTTGATATTTCTAACAGATATCTCTCTTTGCTCGATCACTGTCTGTTAACAGTCCCATTATCCCATTTCCTACTGTCTATCTTTTATCATTCCATCCTTAATAAATTCAACACATAACTTTCCCCTTTACCAGAGAATGTAACATGTGCAGAATTGTCCGTTTTTACATCGTCTTCTATATTATATCCTTTGTCTACAATCCCCTTTTTAATAGTTTCCATAATTCCTTCTTCATCTTCTTTCATTTTTCGAAACTCCTTTTCATCATACATTTTTGATCAATATGATATCAGATGCAGTTGCTAACAACGTTAACTGATTTGTTGACTATACTAAAACCGCGCTAATTCCCTTTTCACCATATTTTGTCCTTATTTCGTTCTGTTTATTTCTTATATCTTTAATCTTATTATCATAATTTGTAATTCTAACATTGCTAAGGCGAATAGCATTAACAACTGCTTTATTTTGATCTGGAAAACTTTGTAAAAATTTAACGAGATTTTTCAATAGTAATTGGGTTAAAGTGATTTGTTCAATCACTTTATCAAAGTCTTGAAATGATTTTGTCGAGAAAATTAATTCGCGGACTTTGTCTTCCTCCATTTTGATTCTATTGAAATCTTTCAGAACTATTTGCTTATCTATTTCTGAATTGTGCATTTAATAACCTCTGACAACAGCAATCAATATTAAAAATATTGTACCCTCATTTTTTTTGTTCATTTCAATTCTCCAATAACCAGTTTTCTCTTTATCTCCAGTTCAACAGTTCTATATCATAGAATTGAGTCTTTCAAGAATAAAGACTGATTTTCCCGTCACTTTGATGAAGTATTGATATATTCCGCTTTGTATATTAAAGCTACAGCATCGCTAGGATATTTCCACGGTGGGAAGAAGAACATTTCGTTTGAGTAATATATCTTAACAGCTCTTCTACTATCCCTTGCTCCTTCAAGGAAGCTTCTTAGAGTGTTATTAGACGGATCGAAGGTATATTTGGCAGAATACCCATGACCAGCTGTTCCTGTCGAAGGATGATCATTTGTTAAATATACAACCGGCACTTTCCATACAACCCCTTCCGTACTAACGTCATATACTGTGTCCACGGCGGAACCATTTCCTTTGTTAATACAACCAGTTGTCGCAAACGTGCCAATTAACAGCACGAATATAAATAATATTGTTTTATTCATTTTTTTCACCTTATCGAACTTTCACAAGTTATATTTATCTTTTATATCATGATCCTAAGATTTTTGTCTATAACTTCGCCATCCATTTCAGTTGTATCATATTCAATACCTACATTCTTATATATTGTATGAATATGTATCATTGGATTATCTGTATTTTCTAAAATATTACCAACAAAACAATATTCACCATCAAATGATGTTCCACATATCTCACTTTTTCCAACAGTTCCTTCATCAAAACAGTTTGCTTCAATATCTTTCCATCTGATATAAAATGGAAGTTTCCTAATATCTTTTATTTCCACAATTATTCCTTCAAATACTATTTATCTATTTCAACAGATATGTTTGCTTTCTCCCATTGTAGCTTACATAATGTTAGCGTGGGAGCATTTTCGCCTTCTCTAATATTCCTAAATGAAAGTATAGATTCGCCTTTAAGATTTGCGACTATATCTGTACATATCCCGTGATCAAACATAGCAACTGCTACCTTGTAATATACGTCTGAAGTGATTCCTGCTCCTTTTACAGCAGGGTTTATATCTGCTAAATCGCGCATATAAATTCCAGCTTCACCATTCTTGTCTGTTGCTATTCTGATAGCCGGTAATATATTGTTAACTACTTCTTCTACTTCCTTTTCGCTTAAAGTTTTCATATATTTTTCTCCTTTTATGTCTAATTCTATATTAGACACGCAAATCTACTGTTTCCCCTATAGAATATATTGTCAATTGTAATAAATCTAAAATGTCTTCTAATTCCGTCATGTCTCCTAGCTCTATCGCATCTCCTTTCATATATCGCCAACGATATCAATTTATATTTCTAACTTGGCAAGTATTCTGTATTTACACGCCCAATATATAAATATTATTGCCAATGGACCAAATCCAAACACCAAAACTACTATACATATAATTGAGTCTGGAAATTGGTCAAAATGCCATAATATCGTCAATAACATACATTCCAAAGCTACAGCAGTGATCGTTGCCAAAAGTATATTACCTTCAGTTTTTTTATCCATTTCAATCCTCACAATCATTTGACTGTTTCAACCATCCCACTACCGAATCTGCTCCAACTTTTCGGATAAATATCTTTGAACTTGGGCAATCGATTTCTTTCAATTTCTCTAATAGAGCGACGCTACTATCTCCAGACGCTACAATTTTCCCATCATAGGTCAGTGCCACAAAAGCGTCTTTATAGTATTGCTCTAAAAACTTTCTCAGGTTTCTATAAATTTCATCTTGTAATACTAATATATTTGTCATTTTATTTCCTCCGGCAATGTATCAGTTTCTATGGAAGTGTATAGAACTATGTTCTCTACAGTACCAATTGCCACAATGAGAACACTTTACAGTAGGTATAGATCTACATCCAAAGATTCCGCAAAACTCACAACGCTCAGATTTCTTTTTCCACTCCTCCATTTGTGTTTGCATTTCTTCTTCATTATTATCTTTTCTCCTTTCTCTATTTCTCTTTATTCTTTACACATCACTCAAATTTTATTAAATTCACTATATATCCTTTTCCATTATCAGAGAACTCAATATGTCTGGAATTATCTGTTTTTACATCATTTTCTATACTGCACCCTTTACTTTAACTACTTTATCAAAGTCTTGAAATGATTTTGTCGAAAAAATTAATTCGTCATCAATTGGTTCTACCGAAACTGGTATGGTTCGTTCAGTCGACAACAACAGGTCAATGTTATAAATATCCTTCTTTACGTCTATTTGTTCAATATCGGCAATATCCTCCGGTTTTTCAACTGTGACATACTTTCCTTCAAAGAATTGTAATTTTCCTCTTAACTCCAACAATAATTTCATAACATCTGACATCATTTAACTGCACCTCTTTTTTATTATTTGTTATCAACTCGGAGTAATTCCTGTCCAATTTCAGTCTTTGTAAACGACATATGCTCCTGAAGCCACATCGTTTTCATATTGAATTTCTATTCTGGTCACATTATGGGATTTTGCGAATTCCGCAATTCCGTCTCCAACATGATTACGGCTATCACAAAACGCATTGCTGCCACATCCTTCAACATAATACAATTTTTCTCCTTGTTTAATGATTACAGTTGATGAATGTTTTCCATCTAATATTGCTGTTCCATTCTCTCCAACAGTTTGGATACTTGATGACGATTTATTTACACACCCTTCTACAAATGATATCAACAATATTAGAAGGATGACTAAAATTTTTATTCTTTTTTCTATATATTTATATCTTATCATAACGCCTTCCAGTCGCAATTTCTTTGCAATTATTTTATACAAACCAAAAACTATACCAAAGCTCCGCTTGAGCAGTAAATTCTAATCTGAATTTTCAGGATTATAGCAATACCATGTTAGAGAGATTTATGCAGTCTTACCTTAGCCATGTTATTTTTCGTGTCTTCCTATCTTCACCTTTGCATATTTGAAAGGGCAATTCATTTGGTCACTGGTGTCATTGTATACTTCTATCAACCGATCCATAAGAATCTCTATACCAGTCAGGCAAAACCCTGAAGGTAACTTATCTTTACCTTCAACTTCAGACTTTTGCATAAACAATCCCTCAAGTTCCTTCAATTTTTCTTCTGAAGTCATACTATTCAACTTTCTTAAACGATCAAATAACTTCTTTTTATTTCTTTCAATTTTTTCTTCGTCCATTTACATCACCCATTTAATTACTCACTTCATTTCAAATGTCTCAAACTTACCTACTGTCCAACCAAGCAAATATGCTAACGCATGTACTTATGAAATGGATTTGTTCCTCATCAGTAAATTCTATTTTAGATTTCGCACAAAGACTGCATATAACAGTAAATAAGCGCAATCTTAAATACACCGTTCAGACAACTAGAAATCATTACATAAAAAAGGATTATTATTTTTCCGTTATGTCCAAGAACTCAATTTTTTCTGTGTTTTTCTGTATAATATAAATTCCGCTTTCTGTTTTAACACGCGCTTCATCATGATTATCAACGCTTATATCGTTTTTTAAGTAGAGAATTTTAACTCCCGTTTTGTCCTCATACTTTACATTTTTTAATTTTTGTTCACTATGATTTTCCATTATCTTTTGTCATTTTTCATAATTGTTATCAGATTCTGTCATAAAAGTCTCCATACACTCTTTACCCAAATGAAATGTATCACCCAACTTAAATTATACAGTTGGAACTGTCAGACCATAAAGTTGCTAATCAAAAAGTTACACTTCTATAATGCGCCGTAAGTATTTAAGCTTTGCTATTGCAGATTAACTGCGATTACAATAGAAAGCAACGATAATTTGCTAACACGCATATTATCTCCTCGTTTCATTGGAAAAGACCGTTTTTATTGTTAATATGAAGACGATCTTACAATTTCTTCTTCATATACTTCGATTCCTGGTATATTTAAGTTCTTTCCTTTACGTTTTAATTCCATGTCAACTTTCTTTTGGTCTAATGTTTTGACTACGATACACCATTCGTTTGGAACTATATCAAAATCTACTAATCTAGTTTTAAGAACCTTTGCATAAGTAACTCCTTTGACTATTGGAACTTTTTCTGTTAGCGGTCGTCCGGGTGCAACCACGAGAGCATCTTTCTCTACTAAAAGTTTTCGCGCTTTTTTCTTTGTATTCAATTCATCCCTCGCTATTATTTTTATATGCGAATTTATATCGTTAACTTCTGAATCAATTCGTTTGACTATATCTTCTACTAAGTTGTTTTCTTTTAACAACGTTTTGATTTCCTTTTCCGTTTCTTCTTCATTAGACGGATTATTTATAATTTCTTTTTTCGCACCTTCTATTTTTTTTGCATTTTGAATGGCCTTTTTCTCTTCTTCAGCTTTCTGTATCTCTAGTTCTCTTCTCTTTTCAACACCTACTTTTCTTTGAGCTGTAAGAAGTTCTGCCTTTTTTTGTTCTTCTATAGCCTTAGTTTCTAATTCTCTTTTAAGCCTATCTTCTTCTTCCTTTGCTTTTAATAATTCCTCAGCCTTTTCTTCCTCCCTTTTTCTTTTTATATCGTTTCTCCAATCTTGCATCGTCTTCTTTCTACAATATTCGGCATAATTAAGACTATCTCTGATTGGGACAACGTAATCAACATATTGGTTTTCCAATTTGCGGAATTCGTCAATTACTTCAATTTGTCTTTTGTCTAATCCATACTCGAAACCTTTTACTTTTTTAAGATCTTCTCCCATTTGGACATAATCTTCATTATTTTCTATTTTTATATCTCTATGTTGTTCAAGCCATTCATTCACACTGTTTATAAATGCTTTTGTTTCTTTAGGAACGATACCATTAGCACCTACCTCTATTTTGAATCCTGTATTACTTTCAATATCTATCAAATCTAGCATATTTTTCACATTTTTCACCTTTTTTATCTTTTTTATCCTTTCTTCAACTTCCTAGTCTATACTCTTCAGTCTATACACTTTTCACAATGACAATTTTGTCATCCTCACTTTCTTTTACATCCTTAATCTCTCCTACTTCTACCAACGCACGATGATAGAAGTCATGTAGATTTCTAACTATACCAAGGACAGTATCCCTACCTTCAGTTGTTCTTAAAAATCTCGGATGAAAGTTTGCAAATGTACTCAATGTATACGAAGAAAGTTTTTGATATCTACCGATATATTCTTCGTCGTGTATCTCATCTTTATTAGCTTCTTTTTCCAGTTTTTTCTCAAAAGCAGTGTCAAATTCAGTCTTATGTTGAGTTTCACCTTTCTTCTTTAAGTCTTCTTGTTGCTTTTTCCTAGTCTCAAGATTCATTTTTATATCTCTATTATACAGCTCATTAGAAATTCTTTGTTTATTTTCTATCGCCCTAGTTTCTTTTAAGACCTGATTTCTGCGTTCTTCTGTGTCGAACACATTGGCAATCTTAGCTTGTTCTATATTTATCTTTTTTTCCACCAGTTTTTTTTGAATATCAACTGGAGACTTTTTTAGAACATCCAAAGCTTCTTTAAATTTAGCAGGTTCAAATATAACTATGGGCACGGTGATATCAGTAGATGGTGTTTTATCAAGATTTTTGGCATATTCTTCAGACGTACACTTGTTAGGCGAGACCATATCGATAGCTTTGTCTATTATTTTTTTGTCGATACCGTCTTTCACAGCGCCTATTATTGTTTTAGAAACATCTTTTATATCTGTTATCGTCATGTCCTGATTTTGTTTTAAACCAATAAGTTTCTTTCTGATATCAGGCAAACCAGATAATGATTTTGTCACAACCAATTCCCTCGTGGTGGCATTTTTTACCACACTACTATCTTTGTACTCTTGTTTTTCCGCAGTTTCTCCTGCATAGATTATATCCTTTAATCTTTCATCAGTTAATGATATCTTCTTTGCATAGTCTCTTGAATGCTCATATCTACCAGATTTCTTTCCAATTTTCCAGACTTTGTATATCTGGGCATCTCTTTGTCTAGGATCAGGATTTTTTGTATGTAAGTTGTCTACAATACCCAATTCCATTGATTCAAGATCATCGGTATCCATTATTTTTACTTCTATATTGACATTGTTTTGGCTCATGGCGACATATCGCCTGCCACCAGATATCAATTCATATTTATTATCAACAAGCCGAACAATACATGGCTGTAATTGTCCAACTTCACCAATAGAAGCCGCAAGACTTTTCAAATCTTCATTGTCTTTTATATTTTCAACTTGCCTGGATAGACATCTTCCGACTATAACGTCCTTTATGTTCACCACTTTTGTCTCTATTACCTTCATAATGTTATCTCCGTGTTTTTTATAAACACATATCTTTGGTTATACTCTTCTATTTGTTTCAGTCTCTTTTCGAAATTTTTCTGCATATTTCCTAATCCATCTTTGCTAATTAGAAACTTGGAATATTTATCTAATGCAATACGACGCATAACCAATCCGCTTCTACTATAACATTTTTTGTTACCAACAATCTCATGCTTTCCTATAACAAAAACATATAAAGGTATAGGTTTTTGTATATCTGACCAAATACTAAGTATAAAAACGTCAGGTACATCATTGTAGTCCCATCTCCATGATACTATCTCTCTAATAAATACATCATCGACAATTATACTGAAACGACTGGATATCTGCTTAATTTTAATCTCTTTATCTCCAATATTATATATCCAATCAACTGGTTTTTTTATATTTTGCCCGCTTGTTTTTATTTCTATGATATCTTTAAAATAAGTCAATAAATGTCTTTCTAATACAATTCCCACATAACGCTCTTCTCCACTTTTCATTATAGTAGAATATTGCGTAAAACCATCTTTTTCTTTTTTTATTTCTTCTATTTTAGCCCCATTTTTCAATTCTTCTTTAACTTTCCTTTTTTCCACCTTAATTTTCCGTCTTTCTTCTATGCGTCTCCTTCTTTCCTTCTTTTTCTCTTCTATAATTTTCTTTTTTCCACATATCATAACTTCTGCACTAACTAAATTAATTGTCATATATCAGCACCTCCTTGTAAATTAATTTATCAATATCTAATTTATATCGTAAGCATTCGCATAACATCGAATTATACAACGCAGCTAAAGTATATAAACTTTTCTTAACAGAATCGCTGCGATACCTACAGAAGCGCGCAGATATTATATGATTGTAAAAGAATTCTCGATGTTGCGCACTCTGAAAATACATAGTACAACGTCTGCAAAAACATCTGCAAAAAGTGTTTTACAATTTTCTAATTATCGAGTTCTGCTACAGACTAATGTATAATATACATTATGTCCAGCCTTTAGTTCTTCTGATCTAAACTCAGAAAATCATGAAAATATGTCCAAAAAAAAAAGGATTATCGAAAATCAGAATAATCAGAACCAAAATTCCAATATCGAATATCCTTATTCTATTTTTGCTATTGTTACTAAACTCTTTATGTAATTATTTATATATAAATACTTTTCGTTCGCTACAATTTCGCCAAATGAAACAATCAACAACCTTGGCATTTTTTATAAGATCATCATATGACCCTTGTAACTTTACCTGTAATTCTATTGTTTTTCCTATGAGCTTCATCAACAGTTATACATTCTTTCTTCCCATTTCTCTTCAATTTGATCTTTTGATCATACTCTGTTATTCTGGAACCATCGTGCTATTGCGATGAACGATTTGTTATGCTGAAGATTATGATTCTCTTCAAGAACCACCGTCAGAGCTATGTCTATATGATCTTCAAATCTTTTGATGAACCATTTGAGTACTTCTTCATTCACTCCTATAAGTTTAAACGTCTCTGGCAATTTTCCCTTGATTAATGCTAATACATTTTCTACATCATTAGGTTGAGCCGCTATAGTAACCATTTCATTACAGGTTTTCTCCAGACCTTGTGAATAGCCTCGGAGCAGACACCAGTGTTCTAGATCTATTCCACTCTGCAGGGGATAAAATTTCGGCCAACGAATGAGTTGCAAAAAATTGGCCTCATATTCATTTCGTAAGGTTTGGAAAAAGTTCTCGACTATGTCTTCGGGATATCGGCTTATAAATGATTCAGACCCTAAAAGTATTTGGTTTACGTGAACGAATTCGTGTTCTGCTATAGGTCTATTAAATTTATGATGATTCGGTACAATTACGATGGGAATCCTCATCGTTTTTGATGATTCTATTACAGAAACAAACGAATCATAATTTGGCGCAGTATTTTTGAACAAGGAACGATCCATATAGCCAACAAGGTATCTGTGTTTAAAGAGATCAGACTCCAAAAGCCTAATCTTTTCTACTCTATTAGCAAGTTTCTTTCCAAATCTACTTAATTCTGGCATTATATCGAGATAAAATGCCACATTCATATCATAATTATAAAAGATTTCATCATTCGGAATCAACCTATCCAATATCTTTCGATATTGACAAAGTTCTTCTTGTGTCGGTATGTAATTTTTCTGTGTCATCTTTCATCCTACGTTGATTTTGACGTAGATTACATATAAGTAATATCAGATACAGTTTTCTTAGTTTTATTCCAATCTTAACAAATTTTACAACTTGCTCATTTTTTCTCCACATATTGGACATACATCAATATATCCTAATTTCGGTAATTGTTTCCCACATTTGTCAATTCCTTCATCTGTAAATACATGATTATTAATACATTTTAATTTCATTACTCGAGTTCCTCTTTTGGCATTATTTATTTTGTTATTCGTTTTTAATCAATACGATTTCAAGCGCAGACTGCGCCTAAGTAACAATAAGTGCAATCTTTAAAACTGTCCACTAGTTGCCTATGACCATGCATCATCGATTGACATTTGTTTTTTTGGAGTGTCATAATTCGACACTATAACTTCTGACAGATTATATACATTGTTCGAATCTTCTTTTTTCACATTGCTCCAGCTTACCCCAGTCTTTCGATTTGTCTTTATCATATTTATATTGTAATCCTTAAAATATCTATGCGTAGCTGGTGAGTCAGAATTTCTCATCATTACCTTGCATCCTTTATTATCCAACTCCTTAAATACTCCAGGCAATAACATCCTTTTTGACAAATGAAAACCATATTTAGTATAACCTGTAAAATTATCTCCTCCATTTATGGAGTAGAACGGTGGGTCAAGAAAAACAAAATATTCTTCTATATTTTTTATATTCAGAATATTCTCAAAACTCATCGCATTAAGCTTAGCATTTTTAAGCCAATAAGCATAATGACCATTTCTTAAATCTTGGTCAATAGTTTCAACGTTTAACTTTCTGCAATACGCAGTATTCATCTTTCCTATGCTATTTACTCTCCACAAGCTTCCGAATGCTGCACGAGTCAGATATATAAAAGCAGCAGCTTTTTCTATATCATTCCATTCTTGTACTGGAAACCTATCTCTCAACATATAATAATAATCTGCACTATTATAAATTCTATGTTTTTCTAAAGACCCTAGTAAAGCCGTCAACTTGTCTATATCTCTGACTACTTTATAAGTTTTCACTAATTCATGATTTAAATCACTCAAATATATCGGTTTCTCCATCAAGCTACTATAATTAGCCATCAAATAGAAAAAAGTGTTTCCAGCACCAAGAAAAGGTTCTATATATCCTTTACATTTATCTATGTTCGGGAAATAGTCGCTAAAATTACAAATAGCAACGCCACTTCCTCCGCACCAGTTCAAAAATGATGACATAGCAGCTTTCTATTATCTCCAAAAGTATCATTCTCACAGGTGTCTTCTATCATCTCCTTAATTTCATGTCTTATATATTGTCAATAGTCTCATATATCTTCTCAATCAATTCTGACATATATATTACCTTCTGTTCAGGAGTAAGAATATCCTCAAACAGTTCTTCATAAGAACCCCTATATCCTCCTTCTCTTCTTACAGGTTCTGCACCCATCAATTTTGCAATATTTCCAGAAGCATCCCCAGAAGGGAATCCGAATGTTTTAGCAACATCCTCTGGCAATCTCATAGCGCCGTCTCTCATTATTCTTCCATCATTGAAATGACCGTCAAATGTATCGGCATTCATCTTTACAGCCTTACACCATCCAATAGGAACCACACCTTCAACTTCAGCCAAAGGCAGCAACGCATATATCCATGATAGATGTTCACTACATCTACCGCCTGACCAATCTCCCCTTAAATTTTTCATTGCTTCTACTAAAAGTTTCCATTTTGGAGCATCTTTTATATGCATTGGCGAAGCTTTCTCACGATAATATGCATGATACATCGACCCGTCGTCTATAACTTCCCATTTCCCCTTGTCACTCTCTACTTCTTCGAATGACATGTTAATAATAGTATCGATTCTTCTTTTTATCTCATCTTCAATAAGTTCGAATCTACATGCGGCTTTTCCGGCATTTCCTACACCTGCCAGATTCAGGTCTTTGAAAGAAATTAATTTGAGACTTTCTGTATCAAATCTTTTTCCTTTGGTTATGAGTTCTTCTGTTACCTCGTAAAATTGTTTATATCTTCCTAATGTCATTTTTATGCCTCTTGTATCAAATCTTCGATATTAATACCCTTCTTTTTCATCTCGCTAAACAAGTCCTTTGTAAACTTAGTCAATCCTCCTCCAAAACAATCTAGACAAAGTCTTCCTGATTGATATTTTGGACAGTAGTTCCTATGTTCAAGAACTTCTTTGTATACGTCTAACTGTTCGATACCTGTACATTTTTCCATTTCTGAAATATCTCCCCTACAATCCAAGAGAAATTTCTTATTGACCACATTTTTTCTATTTTTCATTCCTCTTTCTATTCGCAAAATTATAAACTTTTTCACTTTGAAATTGTATTTCGTAAATTCCAATCGCAAAAGTTCTGATAATTCTTTCTGAACAGTTTGGCGAACGTTATCAAAAATATATTTATTTGTTTTGTCCAGAAAATATTTTTCAAATGTCTTTCTTACAATTATATCTACAGTACCAAATATATAATTAGTATTTTCCATACTGTCCAAATCATACTCTGTTTGTATTACCACTCTTGCATCAATATCATATTCAAACGGCTCTTTTGAGAAGGCACTTATAGAATCAAGACCAATAGAATTTCCTTCTATGTCTAACACGCGCAACCCTTCGATTGGTGAAATAAAATCGATAGTATAAATTTTCATATTTTACATTTCTCCTTTTTTGCAATTTGATTCATTTTATATAACTCTATAATTACATTGTCACTATTTCCCAATGCATGCCTAAAAAATATCAGTACAGATGAAAGTTAATCCTCCACTATACTTGTTCATAAAGTATTCTTTCAACCTATCCTTCTCTACATTATTCCCAACAATGTCGTCTTCCACAGAATTTATCGCCAAAACTCCTTCATATTTACCCTTGTAATTTCCTTGATTTACCAAGACAAACATTCTTTCATCAATGTCACATATAACTTTTGCTTCAATTTCCAATTTCTCCAAAAGTTCTTTATTATCTATTCCTAACAGATATGTATTTCTAACAATTTCACTTTTGTCAATTATCTTTATTTTGACTCCTGTCTCTTTCTCTTTCTCTTTTGCTATATCAATTAACTTTTTATCAAGTTCTTCATATTCCCCTTGTTTATTTCTTCGAGTGACTAGAATAGTTGCATCGGACCTTTTAAACGCCTCAACTGCTGCCAAATCTTCAAATTCTCTTTTTTCATCGTTGATAAATTTGGTCCTCTCTGTTATCTTTTTAACTCCAGGATCTCTTTCAACTTTTTCAATTACATCATCGAAACCTTTTCCTTCAATTGCAGTCATATAACTATCAGACTGTCCAAATCTATATATCAAAATTGGTTTCTTACTATCGATATTACCACCAAATTTGAGGCCAAGGGGAAATGCTACTCCTCCAATAACCTTTCCTTCTTCAAGGCACATGATACATACCTTTTTTATATCCCCACATTTTCTAATTTGCGCATCCATACAGCTTTCCAGATATTTACAATTGTCAATTTCAGTCGTACCAGGTACTGCACGAGTCAACATTGTCAGTATTTTATCTTTTTGTTTTTGTATTTCTGGCATTTATATCATGATCCTAAGATTTTTGTCTATAACTTCGCCATCCATTTCAGTGGTACCATATTCGATACCTACATTCTTATATATAGAATGAATATGTATCATTGGATTATCTGTGTTTTCTAAAACAACACCAACAAAGCAATATTCATTATCAAATGATGTTCCGCATATCTCACTTCTTCCAACAGTTCCTTCGTCAAAACAGTTCGCCATGATATCTTTCCATCTGATATCGAACGGAAGTTTCTTAATATCTTTTATTTCCATAACCATTCCTTATAACATATCATAATCCATATTTATTGTCTACAATTTCGGCTTTTGCTTTTATGAATTTAATCGCGCTCATAAATTTCTCTCTCTCTCTCTCTCTCTCTCTCTCTCTCTCTCTATTTGTCAAACAATTTCTCACCTTTTGAAAAATCATCGAAATTAATACCACACATAGCTAACCTCTCATACATACCAGCTTCCATTTCTATTTTGAGACGTTTATCTTCTCCTAAGCTTTTTACTTTGCAAAGTATGGCGACAGTGGCGTTTTTCCCATTTCCCAATTTCTTCATAGCAGCTATCATATCTTTTTGTATAGCCCCATCTTTCCACTCGTCATCTGACTCCACGTCTAATCCTCTGGATCTTTTCCACATTTTGTACAATACATCTTTGCATTGTCCATTGATACACTAGCATATACTCTAAATGTATCGTTCCCGCAGGTGTTGCAGATTATCTTTTCTTTTGGATTTTCGTGTCTCTCCTCCATTACATATCACCATTCTCATTTAAAAAATTAGAACATATTTCCTCTGGATGCTACACAATTTACGACCTCACATCCGCACTCTAATTTATATACAGTTTCTATAGTTCCCATACCAACAAGGCGTTGTACAGTCGTTATTTCAATGTTGCTGACATACTGTCTTCCATGTATTATACACTCGTAATATATATCTGTCATAGTAATTCCTCGTTTTCTAATTTTTCGCGAATCACATAATTTTTTCTGAACCATCAGATATTTTCATTTTAACTCTCAACTCCCTTTGTACTTCAGCAGCTTTTCCGCCTTTAACCACTACAAATATTTCCTGAATTGCCCCTTTACTATGGGCAATAAGCTTAAAACCTGTAATAGTTTGCCTTTGAATCTTTAGCATAGGTTGATAAATTCCTCTCTTTGGAGAATATGATATTTTCCCTGGATTCACTTTCTTAACACCATCTATTTCAGATATCTTTTCCAACACTGGTAATATTCCATCAATTATTTGATGCTGACGTTTGACTCCATGTTTCGTGTACTTTGTCCTAGGTTTTGGACATCTTTCATAAAAATATATTATCCAGTCTAAAACCTCACCCAACGTATCTTTATATATATCTTTTTTCTTGTCATTTTGCCACAATTCTATTCTAAATCTATCTTTCAATACGTGGACATCTCCCACACCATATTCTGTGTTAATTGCTAAATCGAATCCTGCATCAAGAAGTCTAACCCCTTCATCTCTAAATAGTTCCTCTTGCATTCCTGAAGAATTTGGAACCATTTTAAAGTCATATATATTCCAATTTTTTATCCCTTCCAACTCATATTCATCTTTTTGTGGAATCTTTTTAATGCTCTCATTCCATCTATTAATTTTTTCTTTTTCTGTCTCCATTACGTTGTCATGTTCGATGTCTGTCTTCATATACATCACGCCGTTATACTGTCATGCTTTTCACAAGTCATACTGTCATGCTTTTCACAAGTCATACTGTCATGCTTTTCACAAGTCATACTGTCATGCTTTTCACAAGTCATACTTGTACATCTTCATTTATTATCTTGCATACATCACTTTCTATTTTTTTGTGATATTTACTTGTACGAAGTACCTCATTATTCACCAGTTTTTGAATTTCCCCAATCTTCTCCAGTTTATTAGCCCGTGATTTTGGTACTTTAATAGTTCCAGATGAGTATTTTTTTGGTACTTTACATGTAGTATTGAATTTTGACATATGTTATTTTACCTGTAGTTCTAATTTATATGTGAACTTCGAACATTTCTCCCAATACGCACACGTTTCTCTATCGACAAACTGACATAATAATCCAATTTCTTTTTTGTAACTGGGTTTAACAGCGATGTTGTCATATCTTTAATTACAATCAGTTCCTCTCTTTCGAACCCACAAATTTTTATCTGGTCAACGATGTCTAATAGTATTACCACTAGACTTTTCCTAAAGTCTTCTTTACCATCTTCAATCGCCTCAAATAATACATTTAGATCTTTTCGAAATTCTTTAACAAAAGTCCTGCGATCATGATCATAATCGAAATTCTTTTCCAACGTACCTATGTCCCTTAACATCTTATGTACATCTTTTCTGTTGATATCCATGTCATTTTCGTACTTCTTTCTTTTGATAATATCAGTCAATGTCTCTCTAAATAAGAGCAGCTCAGTACTAATATCATTATCATTTAATACGCTCTTATGAAACAAGTGTATACCCATATCTTTATGCAAACCAAAAATACAGTATCTATCCATTTGACCGGTTGGTAACAATGTTATACTTACGTGTAACCTATAGCCACTTACATACTTAGTTGCCAAAATTCTATACTCATCATTTCCTATTTTGTACCCGAGAATGCTGAGCGCCATTTGGACACTATCTAAATCGACTCTATATTTTTGGCCTAATATTTTATCAAAAGATTTTTCCATATATTATCCTATTTTTATTATGTTTCGCGTGTCTACAATTTCCATATGTCGTATTTTCTTCCGTCTTCCAACTCATCTATTAGCTTCAATATGAACCGAGTTGTCTCCTCTTTTATATCAAAAGGCAACATATATGGATATGAACCATCTGTCAAATCGTCAATAAGATCTTCTAAACCATATACAATGTCAATAGGCATAGGATTGGTTTCAACATATTCTAATATTCTTTCTTTTGTTATATCTAACTTTCTGGGATCAATATAAAATCCTGAACCATTAGAAACTATCTTGACATCATGCACCTTTCCTTTCATAGTTATTTGTCTCTTTTTCATGTTTTCGTTTTTCTTTATATATTTCTCACCTTGAAGTAGTTCTACTATTCGCACTTAGGAAGGTATTTTTGTCTTCACACTTTTTGCCTTCTTCCTCTTTGTTGCTCAATAAATCTGTCTCATATAAGCCATCAACTTCATATATAACATTTTCAAATGACACTCCTGAGATATCGTCAATTTTTATCATCATGAGGGTGTTCTTTTCTAAAAACCTCTTGAAAGATTCAATATCGTCGTCTGTAAGTCCTTTCTCGCGAAGCTCATCATACTCATACTCATTATCTTCTTCATTCAAAGTTTGTTCTGCGTCAATAATAACGGCGCCAATAGTTTCCGTATCTATAATCTTGATATGATTGTCATCAAGAAAATCTACAACTGCGTCTATCTTTTCTGTTCTGTTCATATTTCATCACTCTCTTTATCGCTTTATTTCATATGTTCGCCGAAAATTATCCGCATAGTTTGGAATAAATATCTTAACTTAAGGACGATGTCATATTACAAACTTATATCCATGTACACGCTCTTAAATGTTCCTCAGCATTAAATAAAATCTCACAATCACAATATCCTCCATATTGCTCACAAAGAGATATAAATCCGGCTATTTCCTTTTCAGATATTTCCATCTTTCTTAATATCTCAAACGCCTTACTTTTGTCTTTTCCACCTTTGCATCTCCAAATTACTTTCCCATTTTCATCTTTTTTGAAATCACAACCTTCCTCCCCCTCCAAACGGAAGAAAAATTCATCCAATTGTTTTCTTGTTAGCATATTGATCTTCACCTTTCTAATTTTTTCAATTTTCACCTTTCTAATTTTTTCAATTTTCACCTTTCTAATTTTTTCAATTTTCACCTTTCTAATTTTTTCAATTTTCACCTT
>Ga0187886_1001705_pt1 | contig 19148 bp, 11 predicted proteins | sample June2016WEW_20_1_FD_133001 | JGI IMG/M metagenome (GOLD analysis project Ga0187886, IMG submission 133001) | Peatland microbial communities from SPRUCE experiment site at the Marcell Experimental Forest, Minnesota, USA - June2016WEW_20_150 | ecosystem: Environmental > Terrestrial > Soil >... | reverse complement strand
TAATCAATCGCCCTGAATCAATCCGCCAAAGGCTTCGCGACAGAATGCGCGCGAAGGGTGAGGATGCACAATTCGGATTGCAGCGGTATGCCATCGAGCGATTCCTATTCCGCTTGGGCCGTTCCCGGCACCGCGATCGGTTCATCCTTAAGGGAGCCGCGTTATTTGCGATTTGGGGAGGAACGGCATATCGAGCTACCCGCGATCTTGACTTCACGAAGTATGGATCCTTTGCCAAGGTTGATGTCCTGGCCGATATTCGCGATATTTGCGAAGCGCCTATTGATGGGGAAGAAATGGTTTTCATTCCCGAAAGCCTTAAGGCGGAGGATATACGCGAGGAATCCGAATATCAAGGACTTCGTATTCATTTACAAGCCATACTGGGAGAATCAGAAATCCCGATTCAAATAGATATTGGATTTGCCAATGCCATCGAACCTCCTCCGACAGAGGAGGAATATCCCACTCTGCTCGGAGATCCAGCGCCTCGAATTCGATCGTATCCACTTGAAGCTGTTGTCGCAGAAAAATTTCATGCCATGGTCGTGCTTGGTGAACGCAATAGCCGGTATAAGGATTTCTACGACCTCTATGTAATATCCGGGCAATTCAGTTTTCATGGGGATCGACTTGGGCGGGCTATCCAAGCAACATTTGCTCGTCGCCGAACTTCTATCGGTCTTGAAATACCATCGCCGCTTCAACCTCGATTTTTCTCGGAAGAATCTCGAAATGAGCAATGGCGCGCGTATCTACATCGCGCCTCGCTTCCAAACGCTCCCACGGATTTTGCATTGGTCGGCGAACAAATCCGCAAGTTTATCGGTCCGGTCTGGAATACTTTAGTCCAAGGATCCGAAATTAATGGAACCTGGGAACCTGGTGGACCATGGAAATGAATTCGAATAACGAACAGGGAATAATGGATACAGGAATAGCAGGACGTTACAATCCCTACCCGGCCTACAAGGATTCCGCAATCGAATGGCTGGGGGAGATACCGGCGAAATGGGAAGTAAAGCGATTAAAGACCATCGCTTTAATTCATTTGAGTAATGTGGATAAAAAAACAGAGGAAGGAGAAGAACCAATTCAATTATGTAATTATATAGATGTCTACTACCACGAAAAAATCACAAACGATTTAGAATTTATGTCAGCAACTGCAACGGCCAATCAAATTCGCAAATTTTCTCTGCGGAAAAATGATGTCCTAATTACTAAAGACTCGGAATCCTGGACGGATATTGCTGTATCTTCAGTTATCATAGAAGATCTTCCTGGGGTCATATGCGGTTATCATCTTGCTCATATTCGGCCGAGTGATGTTTGTTTTGGTCCTTTCCTAAGTTATGCCTTTAATGCTATTGGGCCTCGTGATCAATTTCAAATTGCCGCAAATGGGATTACGCGCTTTGGATTAGGTGGCAATGCAATCAGCAGTGGCCTTTTTATGATGCCATCAATTGGTGAACAGCGCTCCATCGCTGCCTTCCTCGATCGCGAGACGGCACGAATCGACGCGTTGGTAGAGAAAAATGAGCGGTTGATCGAACTACTACAGGAAAAGCGCATAACTCTGATTTCCCACGCAGTCACCAAGGGGCTCGACCCCGACGCGCCAATGAAGGATTCCCGCGTCGAGTGGCTGGGGGAGATACCGGCGCATTGGGAGGTTACTCAATTAAAGCGGTCAGCATCTATCCGATATGGATTAGGTGAACCCCCAAAATTACTTAATGATGGATTGCCATTTATTAGGGCAACTGATATTTCAAGTGGTCGAATAAGCAATTTCGAAATGCAATATATCGATCCTAAGGATGTTCCATGGTCTCGTAATCCAATTCTTCGAACTGGTGATATCGTTATTGTAAGAAGCGGAGCATATACCGGTGACTCTGCAATTATTCCAAAGGAATATGATGGAGCCATCATTGGATATGATATGGTAATTCGACCTCGAAGAGGATTGAATTCTAATTTTCTCGGCTGGGCACTTCTAAGCAAATATATGCTTAACGCGCAGATTGAGTTAGAAAGAATGCGTGCTGCTCAACCACACCTAAATGCAGAAGAACTCGGAATTATAATACTCCTTCTTCCGCCAATGTTAGAACAACAAACTATAGTTAAATTCCTCGATAGCGAAACTATGCGTATTGATGCATTGGTCGCGAAAGTCAAAGATGTTATTCTACGTTTAAAAGAATACCGCAGCGCATTGATCTCCGCTGCGGTTACGGGAAAGATCGATGTTCGGGGGGAAATCTCATGAGTCCTGAAATATTTGAATATTCGTTCGAAGAAGCAATCGAACGGGTTTTACTCCAATTTGGACCGGATGCTTATCCGGCAATCGCCAACGGAACCCGTGAAGCCGCGACGCCGTTTGGGGAAATGCCGCCAGGTGGCTATCATAAACGGGCACCTGAGGATTATGATCGCGCGCTTTGCCTGATCCCACGAGACGTTCTTGATTTCATACTCGCCACCCAGCCGAAGGAATGGGAGCGGCTAAAACAGCATCACGGCGAGGAAGTGAAGGAACGTTTCCTTAAGCGGCTGACGGCGGAAATCGAACATCGCGGTGCGCTCGACGTATTACGCAATGGCATCAAGGACTCCGGTTGCAAGTTCCAGCTTGCATACTTCCACCCGGCAAGCGGCCTTAATGCGGAAATCCAGCGTCTGTACCAGGCGAACCTCTTTTCTGTCATCCGCCAGCTCAAGTACAGCTTGAAAAATGAGAATAGCCTGGATCTGGCACTGTTCATTAACGGTATTCCGGTATTTACAGCGGAACTGAAAAACCCGCTAACCGGGCAAACGATAGAGGATGCGATCCGGCAATATAAAACCGATCGCGATCCGCGTGAACCGCTATTGGCTTACGGCCGATGCCTCGCGCACTTCGCCGTGGATTCGGATTTGGTGTATGTTGCCACCCGGCTGGAAGGACCGGCAACCGTCTTCCTACCGTTAAACCAGGGGAAATATGGCGGCGCCGGAAATCCGCCCATCCCACCAACACGCAAAGGCTATTCCACCTCCTACCTTTGGGAGGAAACTTGGGCTCGCGATAGCGTACTTGATCTTGTGCGCCAATTCATCCACGAGGTCGAGGAGGAGGATGAAAAAGGCCGCAAGACCGGCAAGCGGCATCTGATCTTCCCGCGTTACCAGCAATTGGATTGCGTCCGCAAGCTGGTGGCGGACGCGCGTGCATCCGGCACGGGAAAGCGCTACCTGATCCAGCATTCGGCCGGTAGCGGAAAAAGCTTCACGATCGCCTGGCTTGCCCACCGGCTCGCCATGCTGCACGATGTGGAAGACAGGCGGGTGTTCGATTCGATCGTCGTCATCACCGACCGGCGCGTTCTCGACCGCCAGCTACAAACGACAATGCGCCAGTTCGAGCAGACTCTGGGGGTAGTGGAGAACATCGATACTACCTCGCGACAATTGAAAGAGGCGCTCGAATCCGGCAAGACCATTATCGTCACCACGCTCCAGAAATTCCCGGTTATCTCCAAGGAGATCGGCGAACTGCCCGGCAAGCGCTTCGCGGTGATTGTGGACGAGGCCCACTCCTCGCAATCCGGCGAAGGCACGAAACACATGAAAGAGGTGCTTTCGGCCGGTTCACTGGAAGCGGCGGAGGCCGGGGAAGCCGGCGCGCAGACGCCCGAGGAGGAGCTGGAGGACGTCATCCTGAGCGAGATTGAGAAGCGCGGGAGACTGCCGAATATCTCAACTTTCGCGTTCACAGCCACGCCCAAGCCGAAGACGCTTGAACTGTTTGGAACTCTTCTACCCGATGGACGGTTTATACCCTTTCATCTCTACAGCATGCGCCAGGCAATCGAAGAAGGATTTATCCTCGATGTCCTTACCAATTACACGACTTACACCGCTTACTGGCGGCTATATAAAAAGATCGAGGACGATCCGCGCTACGACAAGCACAAAGCCGAATATCTTTTAAAAACCTTCGTCGAACTGCATCCCCACGCCATCGGTGATAAGGTCTGTGTGATGGTCGAGCATTTCGCGGCCAAGACGCAGGCTGAAATTGGCGGGCGTGCCAAGGCGATGATCGTCACCCGCTCTCGCCTGCATGCCGTGCGGTACAAGCTGGAAGTGGACAAATATCTCGCTGAACGCGGGTACCCATGGAAGGCGCTGGTTGCATTTTCCGGGACAGTTGAAGATGGCGGTCGAAGATACACTGAAGCCAACATGAATGGATTCTCGGAGAAGCAGACTGCGAAAACCTTTGAGCGGTCCGAATACCGATTTTTGATCTGCGCGAACAAATTTCAGACCGGATTTGATCAGCCGCTTTTACAAACGATGTATGTGGATAAAAAACTCGGCGGAATTAATGCCGTTCAAACCCTTTCCCGCTTGAACCGCACGTGCCCGGGGAAGAACGGCGTAATGGTGCTAGACTTTGCGAATGAATCCGACGAGATCAAAGCGGCGTTCGAGCCATATTATGAAACAACCTTGCTTTCCGAAGCGACGGACCCTAATTTATTGTATGAAATCCAATCGAATCTGAAGGCATTTCCTGTTTATACCGATATTGACGTCAACGAATTTGCGAAATTATATTTCAATCCCAAGACAAACCAAGCCCAATTGTATTCAGCGCTCCGGCCGATTGTCGACCGGTTTGTATCGCTTACCGAGGATGAACAGCTTGATTTTCGCGGAAAGATTACCGACTACGTGCGGTTGTACGCGTTCCTTTCCCAGGTTTTGACTTTCGCCGATACCGACCTTGAAAAACTCTACGTATTTACGCGCCTGCTGCGCCGGTATCTACCCGGCGGGCGGATGGAACTTCCCCGTGAGGTTCAGCAGAATATCGATATGGAATCCTACCGTCTACAGCAGACCGGCAGCGGCAAAATCATCCTCGAACGCAAGCCGGGAGTGCTCGTACCGCAATCCACCAAAGCCGATTACGCCTATCCCCCGGAGGAATTGGAGAATCTTTCGAGGATCATCGCCGAGCTGAACGAGCGATTCGGATTGAACCTCGGGCCCGAGCACCGTCTCACGATCGGGCAAATGATGGCACGGCTCGACAGCGACGACGCGCTCGACGCCGCGGCGCGTGTCAATACGCGCGAAAACGTCCGCTTGACTTTCGACGATAAAGTGGAGCAGGTTATCCAGGAAATCGTCGATTCCAATTTCGATCTTTATAAGCGGATCACTGACGACCCCGCCTTTGGTGAAATGGTCAAGAATTTTCTCTTTGACCAATATTTGCGCGCACATCGCAATGCGGAGGAGCTGATCAAGCAAGGAGAATCGAAGACCCTTGAGTTTAAATCCACATTAAGATGGAATTTAAAGGAAGACAAGCAGGATGACAGAGTAGTAACCTTTGCCGTGTTGAAAACCGTTGCGGCGTTCCTCAATTCGGAGGGCGGCGACCTGCTGATCGGGGTTGCGGATGACCGGTCGATCGTCGGGATCGAGAAGGACCGTCTGGAGAATGATGACAAATTCATGCGCCATCTTATCCAGGTTGTGCAAAATGGACTGGGTGACCGGGCGAGTACTTGCATTGATCCGAAGACCCAAATCGTCGGAGATAAGACAGTCTGCGTCGTTAGCTGTCAACGTAGCCCGGAACCGGTATACTTAAAATGGAAGGGAATGGAGGAAGGAACGGAAGGCGATTTCTTCGTTCGGAGCGGGCCGACGTCGATAAAGCTTCCGGCCGAGAGCGCTCAGGAATATATCCGGACACGATTTGGAAAACAAAAGGAACCTTAACCAAAAAGGTGACTCCGAAAAGGAAATAGCCATGGCCCTGAATGAAATCCAAAAGGAACACGCAGGCCGGATTTGGCAGGAATACATAGACAAAGGGGAGAAATTCCTGAATGCCAGCGAAGAATTCACCCAGCAAGAGCTCGATCAACGGCGTAAGCAGACGATTCCAGAAGTCCTGGGTTGGTTAAATCGATTTCTAAATGGTGAAGTTCCTCTTGAGGAATTCAAGACAGTTAATGATGGGATAAACAAACGAAACCGTCTGTGGGGTTTCCAAGCAATTAACGGCCAAATGTTTTTCAATGTGGTTACAAAGAACAGTATTGCTGGTGATCGGTTGGATGAACTTGCCGATCTGCTTAAAAAGATTTTACCGGTACCTTCCTTCATTGAAAAGGCAAAAGAAAATATTGAGCATTTTTCTAAATTCGTACAGGAGCTGGCAAAATTCAGCCGGGATTCACGCGGAGCGCCCAAGATCGGATCGATTCCTTTTTTCCTTTCCTATTTTTGGCAAATCCAATCTCCGGATGATTATCCAGTTTATTATTCCTCCATGGTCAATGCGCTTAGGGATGTGGATATTTGGTCTCCGACCGGAAACGTGGTGGAAGATTATGCCGTTTTCTATCATTTAAATCATGAATTACAAAAATTTCTTTCATTAAGAACTGGGAGACAGTTGAGCTTGTGGGATATAGAGCACGCTTTCTGGTTTCATATGCAATCGCAGATTCGAAGCGAGGGAACGACCCAAGGTACTTCTATTCCAGTCAGTGATATTTCCGCCGATACTACTATAGAAGAACTGCCGGAGAGCTATATCCCTCCTGTTGTTGCCATTTTGCCAAAACTTGCCATAAATGATCCAGTCATGAATCAGATCTGCGAAAAATCCGGAAAACAAATTGAAAAGGTGTTTGAGGAACGTCTGGCGATATTATTTGGAATGCTTGGATACGAAACTGAACTCATGGGGCAAGGACATGGGCGTGTTCCGGATGGCGTGGCGATAAACAATGAAAACCGATATGCGATTATTTATGATGCCAAAGTCCGGCAGCAAGCTTACACAATGGGAACAGATGAACGTGCAATTCGCGAGTATATATCTAATCAAGGAGATCGCCTTAAGAAACGAGGAATAAAAACAATCTATTTTATGGTAATTTCGAGCGCTTTTACTGGCGATCATGATGATGCTATCCGAAGTATGAAGATTGAGACGAATATTAATGAAGTCCTCTTAGTCGAAGTCAAAACGCTTTTAGTTTTACTGGAAGGTATGCTTCGCAATCCATCCATCAGCCTTGGTCCTGATGGAATTCAAAAACTATTTGCCTCCAGCGGGATATTATCCGAGGGATATGTAAGGGAATTTATGGGTCTATAAATATTCTTCTAAGGAGGGGAACATGGATCTTAACGAGGCGCGCAAAGTTGTCTGGATAGGATCAAATCGCCGTCCCTTGGGGGAGTTGTTGGATATCGGATATTTGAATAAAGAGAGATTGGTATGGGCGGTCGAGCACGTCAATAACCCCAAAGTTCATCAGGCAGCCGCAATTCTATTGGAATGGTTAACCCAATCTCCCCAGCGCTCGACTACTAGGAAAAGGGCCGCGGAGGAGGCCGGACAGAAAATGCTTCCTGGGTTGGAGTTAAAAATATCAATCGAGAAAGCCCGGGAAGTCCTCTGGCCCTTTTCCCCCCATAAAGGCGAGCCGATGGGCCAGCTGGTGGAGAGCAGGATACTTTCGCTTAAAGACCTGGGATATGCCATCGAGAATGCGAGGGAATCGAAAGTACGGGCGGCGGCAATTACATTATCGGCCATTCGGTTGGACCAAATCGTAAAGGAGCCAGAATCGCCCAAAGGGCATTTAAAAATCGTTTCGAAAGGAAGAACCTATTCTGAGTGGAAACAAATACAATTATCTCTGATAGAAGGGTTTATTTATGGGATCGCGCTTGGTATTGCTATCGCTTATATTTATTACGATCTATTTCTTAATCAACATCAGCCTTCTTCAGTGACATTTGGCGAGATCGTATCTACGCCGGTAGGGTTGATCACGTTAATTCTTGCTTTCTGTATTGTAATTGGTATCCCCCTTGCTTTAGTACTGGGAGTAGGATGGTCAGCAAAGAAATTGGACGAAAAAGTTGAGGATTTTCGAAAAGGGCAGGAAGGAGAAAACCGAGTTGCCGATGTAATGAACGCAACCCTGAACGGAGACTGGACACTTTTTAGGGATGTCATTCTTCCGGGAAGGGGGGGCGATTTAGATTCGATTCTTGTTGGCCCGGCCGGAGTATGGGTTGGAGAGATAAAAACATTCTCGGGAAAATTTCGCAACGTTGGGGAAGAGTGGGAGTGTCTGGCAGGAAAAAAATGGAAAACGATAAGGAAGAATCCAAGTAAGCAAGCAAGAAAAAATGCCGCCCGGTTGGGAGGTTTCCTCGAAGCCGATCATATTAAGACCTGGGTGAAGCCGGCCGTCGTATGGGCAAATCCGGAGAGTCCGTTAAGGGTCGAAAATCCCTCCGTAGTTGTTTGGACCATGGAACGGCTTGAGGATGAGTTGGGTAATATTCAAGAAGGTTCGAAAATTTCAGAAACTGATCGCCAAAAGATTTGCGAGAAGCTGACAAAATTGGTTGAGAAAACGAAGAAATAGAAAAATCGACAGTTAACATAACAGGCTTTCACCTCAGGAGAAAAAATGAGTGCTCATGGGGAAATAACGGCTTGGCTGGGACGTCAATTAAAGGAAGAGTCTTTACTGCGAAGTTATTCCGTTTATTATGACCATGGGGTTGCGGGGGAAAAGGGTGTGTGTGAAATTTCATCTGTTATTGGTAGTGATCTGCGAAGAGAGAATAAAATTTCGGAAATTGATATTGCAATTCTTGATAGATCGGAACGGGTAATATTCCTAATAGAAATAGAAGAAAGCGAGGATAATCCAAAGAAACTCGTCGTTGATGTGATTACAACCCTATTAGGAGATAAGATATTCATCAACGGTATTGAAAAGAAACAGATCGGTGATTGGACAACATTAATCGTATTTTCTAAGAAAACAGAAGGATATCATGAAAAAAGAATTGGAGATCTAGAGAAAAGAATAGGGCAATTAATATCCAATGGGGAAACCAATGGTTTGAAAATAAAGAATATACAACTAGCATTATTCGAAGATAAAGAAAAACTCAAGGATCAGGTTATACAATTAATTTTTCCTAATAAATAAAAACTTGAGTCTACATAGACCCATCAGGTTTTCCAAAACCTGACAGGCATTTTCGATCTCCACAAAGCAAGTCAGCATTTCGGGAGGAGTCCTATGCCCGTCAAACAACTCTCCCTCAACCCCATCCTCGGCCCGCTCTTGAAAGCCGTCCTCTGGCCGATCAGCCGGCACCGCCTGCCGCAGACATCGGGCAGCTTTCGCGTGCAGGGGCTCAAGGACCCAGTGGAAGTGCTGCGCGACCGCTGGGGGGTGGCCCACATCTACGGAAAAAGCACGGAAGACGTGCTCTTCGGCCAGGGTTTCGTCCACGCCCAGGAGCGCCTGTGGCAGATGGACTTCACCCGCCGGGTGGTCTTCGGGCGGCTGGCGGAGGCGATCGGCGAGGCCGCCCTGCCGTTCGACCGGGCCATGCGGACCTTGGGACTATACCGTACCGCTGAGGAGGAAGCCCGCAAGCTGGCCGGTTCTCTGCGCGACCGAATGGAAGCATACTGCGCAGGTGCCAACGCCTGGATCGAGGCGGCCAAAGCCCGCCGCAAGCTGCCGGTTGAATTCATGCTGCTGGGCTACCATCCAGAGCCTTGGCGCATCGCAGATATTCTTTGTTGGGGCAAGCTGATGTGCTGGACCCTGGCCTGCAACTGGCAGTCCGAGTTCCTGCGCAGCGAGATCCTCAAGCGCCTGGGGCCCGAGAAGACTTCGGAGCTGGAGATCGATATCGACCAGGCCTGGGCGGTGATCCTCGACTTGGGCCTTAGCCTGGCCGGGAAGCATGCTGTGGATGCGACGCGGCGCTTCACCGGCCCGCGGGCGGGCGAGGGGGCCGGCAGCAACAACTGGGTCGTTCACGGCAGCCGCACCGCAACAGGCATGCCGCTCCTGGCCAACGACATGCACCTGGAGCTCTCCGCGCCGGCGGTGTGGTTCGAAAACCACCTCTCGGGCGGCGAGTTGGAAGTGACCGGCGTCACCATGCCGGGCGTGCCGCTGATCGTCGCCGGCCACAACCGCTTCGTCGCCTGGGGCTATACCGACAGCTGCGCGGACGTGCAGGATTTATATGAAGAACACTTGCGCCCCGCGGCCAGGGGCGGCTGGGAGTACGAATACCAAGGCGAGTGGCTGCCGGTGGAAGTGCGCCGGGAAGAGATCCGCATCAAGGGCGGCAAGCAGACGCTTGAGGAGGTGCTGGTCACCCGGCACGGACCGATCATCAACCTCCTTTTTAAGGAAGCCTTCCCGGAGGCGGCCCCCATGGCCTTGCGCTGGACCGCCCTGGACCCCGACGATACCTTCCAGGCCCTCTACGATATGAACGTAGCCCGGGATTGCAGTGAGTTCCACCGGGCGCTGCGCCGTTTCGACAACCCTTCCCAGAACGTCGTCTACGCCGATACGCAGGGCAATATTGCGTACACCGTGAACGGGAAGATTCCCATCCGCGCCGGGGGCGACGGCTCCGTGCCCGCGCCGGGCTGGACCGGGGGGCACGAGTGGAGCGGGTATATCCCCTTCGACGAATTGCCGCATTTGTTCAACCCGCCCGCCGGTTACATCGCCACCGCCAACAACCAAATCAACCGCCCGGGGTATCCGTATAATCTCGGCAAGGATTTCCTTGTCTCCGAGCGGGCCGGGCGGATCGTGGAGTTGCTCGATGCCCGGGAGAAGATCAATGTCGCCTACATCCAAAAGATGCAATTCGACCAGACGGCACTGAGCGGCCGCGTCATGGCCAAGTACCTGGGTGCGCTGCAAGCGAGCGATCCGGAGCTGCGCGCGATCGTCGAGCAGATGCGCGGCTGGGACGGACGCCTCGACGCCCACAGCCCGCTCGCGGCCGTCCACGAGGTGACCATCCGGCGGGCGATCCATCTGCTTCTCGAACACCAGCTTGGCGAACTCGGCGTGCGCATTAAGAAGAGCGATCCCTTCGCCGGCCAGTGGCCGGAACACGCCTGGGAATGGTTCCTGCGAGTGCTCGAAAAACCGGATTCCCCCTGGTTCGATTTGGGGAACGGCGAGCGGCGCGACGACGTGCTGAGAATAGCCCTGCGTCAGGCGGTCGACTTTCTGAAAAAGGAGCTTGGTCCGCAGATGAAGAATTGGGAATGGGGCAGGCTGCACCGACTCACCTTCGGCCACGTGCTGGGCAGGCAGAAACCGCTCGACGCCGTTTTCAACCTGGGGCCGTTCCCGATCGGCGGCGACGGCGCGACGATCTGGGCCACATATACCGGCTTGAACGAACTGGAGCCGCGCATAACGGCCGGTCCGCCCTTCCGCTTCATCGCCGACCTGGGCGACCTGAACCGCTGCCGTGCCTTGCTCGCGCCCGGACAATCCGGCCACTTGGCCAGTCCGCATTACAAAGACGGGGTTAACCCATGGCTCGAAGGCGGCTACCATCCCATGTTGTTCCGCCGCGAGGACGTGGAGCGCAACCTAGAAGCGAGGTTGGTGCTCGAGCCCGGTAGTTGACCATTGACCATCGAAAAAGAATAGACAGGATTTACAGGATTATCAGGATTAGGTAAAAGACCATTGACAATAGACCATGGACCATCGACAAAAATACCCGGCGGTGGATTATTTTTCATAGAAACGAAATTTTATATCGGTTGATTTACCCCCCGTGCTCTTCGGGAGTTGTATCCCGGCAGGGGGATTTATCCCCCGTCGAAAAAAGAATCGACAGGATTTACAGGATTATCAGGAGGATGTTTTCAGGTAAGGGCGGGGTGATCCCGCCCCTACATGTCAATCCTGTAAATCCTGTCCATTACTTTCCATGTTTGGCAGACCTGTCGGGTTTTCAAAACCTGCCAGGTCTATAATACCCTCCATGCCCGACCCCTACGAAAGCCTGCAAGTCTCCCGCCACGCCGAAATCGAGGTCATCTCGGCCGCGTACCGAACACTGGCCCGGAAATACCACCCGGATAAAAATACCTCACCGGCAAGCACCAAACGCATGCAGGAGATCAATACGGCCTATGCGATCCTGAAAGACCCGGTGAAACGAAAGGAGTACGACCGCGAGCACCCGTTTGCATCGGACCATGTTGTGTGGCGAAGCGAGGAATCGATCGACTGGTCGGGCGAGCTTGACTCGGAAGAATTGGATGATTGGGCAAGCTCGTATGTATGGCGCCGGGATCATCCGGTGCCCATCCGCAGGCCGGGTTTCCTGAAAAATAATTTGGGCTGCATCATCTATTTGCTTTTCGGTCTTTTCGCGTCCTATCAAGTCTTAACCGTGGTTATCAGGAAGTGGTAGCTCCTTATCCCTCCTCTGATTGCATCGCCGTTCAGTTGGGGGGCCAAAAAATAGACAGGATTGACAGGATTATCAGGATTTGGTTTTCAGGAAAGGGCGGGGTGACCCCGCCCCTGAATGTCAATCCTGTAAATCCTGTCTATTTATAACTTGGTTCCAAGACCTGTCAGGATTTTAAAAACCTGATAGGGCCATAAAGATATATTGCGCGTCTCCGGCGGATGAGGAAGCGGACGCTGCCTGCCAGGGTCCGCTTCCCTGGGCCTCGCTCAATGATTAACGGTTATAATCCTCCATGCTGCTTGGCGATTTACAACCGTTTTTGCGCAAGAAATATTTCCTCGGCATTTCCTTTGTAAGTATTTCTCCGACCGGGAGGTCCCATGTCCGATCCCATCCTGATTGCAAAAGGCGAGACCGATATTTTCCTTCTGCCGCGGATGGCCAACCGGCACGGTTTGATTGCCGGCGCCACCGGAACCGGAAAGACCATCAGCCTGCAGGTGCTGGCCGAAGGCCTCAGCCGGATCGGAACTTCGGTCTTCATGGCCGACGTCAAGGGCGACCTCGCCGGCATCAGCCAGCCCGGACAGGCCAACCCCAAAGTGGCCGAGCGCGTTCAACTCCTCAAACTTCAGAACTTCGCCTACCAGGCCTACCCGGTGATGTTTTGGGACGTCTTTGGCGAACAGGGACATCCCATCCGCGCAACCGTCTCGGAAATGGGGCCGCTCCTGCTTTCGCGGCTGTTCGACCTCAACGACACCCAGAGCGCGGTGCTGAGCCTGGTGTTCAAGATCGCGGACGACAACCGCCTGCTGCTGCTGGATCTCAAAGACCTCCAGGCCATGCTGCAATCGGTTGGCAACAACGCCGCCCAGTACCAGACCGCCTACGGGAACATTTCCGCGGCGAGCATCGGCGCGGTGCAGCGCAGCCTGATGACGCTGGAACAGCAGGGCGGAGACAAATTCTTCGGCGAGCCCGCGCTGGACCTGAACGACATGATCCGGACCGACGCCAAGGGCCGCGGGATGATCAACATCCTGGCGGCGGACAAGCTGATGCTGACCCCGAAAACGTACGCCACCTTCCTGCTGTGGATGCTCTCCGAACTTTTCGAGCGCCTGCCGGAAGTGGGCGACCCGGAGAAGCCCAACCTGGCGTTCTTCTTCGACGAAGCGCACCTGCTCTTCACCGACGCGCCCAAGGCGCTCCTGGAAAAGATCGAGCAGGTGGTGCGCCTGATCCGTTCGAAAGGGGTGGGAGTTTATTTCATCAGCCAGAATCCGCTCGACATCCCCGAGATGACGCTGGGGCAGCTCAGCAACCGGATCCAACACGCTTTGCGCGCGTTCACACCCTTGGACCAGAAGGCGGTGAAATCGGCCGCGCAGACGTTCCGCACCAACCCGAAGCTGGACGTGGCTACGGCCATCACCCAGCTCGCCGTCGGCGAGGCGCTCGTTTCTATGCTGGACGACAAAGGCATGCCGGGCATCGTGCAGCGGGCCTTCATGCTGCCGCCCACCAGCCAGATCGGGCCGGTCACGCCCGCCGTGCGCCAGCAGATCATCCAGAGTTCGCCCATCTTCGGGCGCTACGAAAAAGCCGTCGACCGCGAGTCCGCCTACGAGAAACTTACCGGCCGCGTGGCCGGGTCGAACCTTCCCGCGGCCGCGCCGGCCGCGCCCCTGACAACCGCTCGAGCTGCAAAGGCCGGCAAGCCCGAACCAACAACGATGGATAAAGTCCTCAAAGCGGCCAACAGTCCGGTTGCCCGGCAGGTTGAAAAGGAACTGGTCCGCGGGCTGATGGGAACCCTGTTCGGGAAACGGTGAGACTCGGTAAAATCCAATCCCGAAAATAAATGAACCCAGCTGCACAATCCAAGGGGGAGGAAAATGCCGTACGAATCGTCCGTCCGCCATCGCAAATCGATCCGTTTGCCGGGTTACGATTACACCCAACCAGGGTCGTATTTCGTCACGATTGTCACGCATCGACGCGAGTGCGCGTTTGGCGAAATCACGAACGGGGTGATGCGGTTGAATGAATGGGGGAAAATCGTTGCGGAATGTTGGTCCGCAATTCCCGATCATTATTGTGATGTGGTGATTGATGAATTTATTGTAATGCCTAACCACATTCACGGAATAATTGTAATTTGCGAAAACGGCGCGAAACCGGCGCATCCCGTAGGGGCGACCCAATGGGTCGCCCCTACGAAAACCGGATCGCATGCGGAACAGGAAATCCGGCGCGGAAAAACAACCATCGTGTCGAATTCGATCGGTTCAATGGTTGGACAAATTAAATCCATCACCACCAAACGTATCAATCAAATTCGCAATACGCGCGGCGCGCCGGTATGGCAACGGAATTATTGGGAACATATTATCCGCAATGACGGCGAATTATCCCGCATCCGGGAATATATTCGCAACAACCCCGCACAATGGAATACGGATATTGAAAACATCCGTCATCCGGCGTGAAATCGAAATGTACGAATTCACGGTCATGCCAAATCATGTCTACGCGATCGTTATTATCATGGAATCCGAAAATAGTTTGGTGGTAGGGGCGCACGGCCGTGCGCCCCTACGCCGATCACCGCGTTCATTGGCATCATTGATCGCCGGTCATAAATCCATCGTCACCAAACAGATCAATCAAATCCGCAACACACCCGGCGCGCCGGTCTGGCAACGGAATTATTGGGAACGTATTATCCGCAATGACGGCGAATTATCGCGCATCCTTGCCGCTGCGCATGGCTTGGCGAATCGGGCGGAACAGTTTTGGGGCGGGATCAAATAGTAATATAATTCAGCGGCATCGGGTGGAGCATGTTCCTCATGATGATTATTCCTTATCGATGAGGTCCAGGAAGGCGATGATGAAAAAAATACGCCTGATCGGCATCATTTTCTTTTTTCTATTGGTCCAGAATGCAGCGGGATGTGCGCCGGCAAACACCGTGGTTCCGGTCATATCTTCCGCCGTCGCTTCGGAATTAGAGGTGGAATCGACGACCGCCGCGACATCGACGAACACCGTCACGGCGACGTCAACCGCCACGCTTGAATCAACGCCGACAGTCGCGCCCGGAACAACGCCCACCTACACGCTCGGACCGACCTCGACCTATGCGCCGATCACCAACACCCCGCCTATTCCTTTTAATATCGTTTCCATCGCCGTGGGCGGGTATCACACTTGCGCCATTACGGCGGGCGGCGGGGTCAAATGCTGGGGGTCTGACGGGGATGGCGAACTGGGAAACGGCACCCAGGGACACTACACCACCCCCGTAGGCGTCGTTGGACTCTCGAGCGGAGTCGCCGCCATTGCTGCCGGCCAATATCAAACCTGTGCGCTGACGACCGAGGGCGGGGTAAAGTGCTGGGGATCCGGGTACGCGAAGACGCCCATGGATATCGACGGGCTGACGGGTGGCGTCGTCGCGATCTCGGGCATTTTGGGCCACACCTGCGCGCTGACCGCGGGCGGGGGAGTTAAGTGTTGGGGAGCCAACGGAACCGGCGAATTGGGCGATGGAACGAAAATAAACCATAGTGCGCCGGTGGATGTGACCGGCCTGACAAGCGGAGTGAGCGCGATTGCGGCGGGCGGGCAGCATACTTGCGCTTTAACCGACGCCGGCGGGGTCAAGTGCTGGGGTTTTAATTACGGCGTCACGCCGGTGGATATCCGCGGATTGTCGAGCGGGGTTACCGCCATCGCTTCGGGTGGTTACCATGCTTGCGCCCTGACTTCGGAGGGTATCGTCAAGTGCTGGGGACGGAATGACTACGGCCAACTGGGAGCCGGAGGCGTAAGCGATATGTTTGTGTCCACGCCGGTGACCGTATTGGGGTTGACCTCTCCGATCCGCGCCATTTCCGCCGGGTACAGGCAAACCTGCGCCCTTACCGCCGAGGGCGGGCTCAAATGCTGGGGAGGAAATCAGTACGGCCAAGTGGGGGACGGTACAAACGTTGATCGCACCGCGCCGACGGACGTGGTCGGTCTGACGGGCGGGGTGGCCGCCGTTTCCGCGGGAGGGTGGCATACCTGCGCCGTCATGACGTATGGCGGGGCCAAGTGTTGGGGAGCGAACACCTGGGGCGAATTAGGGAACGGGAAGGATAATTTTAATTCCAATTATACCGGCCCGTCGGAGATCAATAATAATAGCAATATCCCGGTGGATGTATCCGGCCTGAACGGCGGGATCCGCACAATTTCCGCGGATCGAATGCATACCTGTGCCCTCCCCGCCGCCGGCGGGGTAAAGTGCTGGGGATCGAACTTTTTTGGTCAGTTGGGCGATGGCACGAAAATCACCAGGAATTTACCTGTCGATGGGCCCGGCATGGCGCATGGATATGGTGCCGTCGAGGTGGACTCTGCGGATATACAAACCTGTGTCATAGATTCGCGTGGACTAGTCCATTGCTGGGGATCCGATTATCACGGCAACTTGGCAGACGGCATTTCCGCAAACGGGGTCCGCGTGGACCTGGTATTTCCCTCGTTGGTCCCGATTGACCACGTAAGTGCAATTTCGGGAGGCTGGCTCTATTTCTGCGCTCTCGTTTCCGAGGGCGGGGTCAAGTGCTGGGGAGCCAACCAGCAAGGACAATTGGGGGACGGCACCACAACCAGCAGCAATGCGCCGGTAAACGTGAGCGGATTGACGGGCGGCGTTATAGCCATCTCTTCCAGTGAGCTCCACAGCTGTGCGTTGACGGATGCCGGCGGGATAAAATGCTGGGGAGGCAAGTACGGATTGACGCCGGTAAATATCAGCGGAATGACCAGCGGGGTTATTGCTATATCGTCCGGTTTTGCTTTCGACTGCGCGATTATGTTTGCCGGCGGGGTAAAGTGCTGGGGCGAGAACACGTACGGTCAATTGGGTAATGGCAGACCCTACACCTATGCTTCCGAGACGCCGACGGATGTGACCGGTCTGACCAGCGGGGTGATTGCCATCTCTACCAATATCAATAACGCTTGTGCGGTTCTGTCCGGAGGCGGGGTTAAGTGCTGGGGAGACAACAGACATGGTCAACTGGGCGATGGTACGACCATGAACCGGAATACGCCGGTCGACGTGTTCGGGCTGGGCAGCGGGATTAAAGATATGTCCGTCGGTGAAAACCATGCCTGCGCGTTGGCCGTAGACGGCTGGTTGATGTGTTGGGGATTTAACGGCACCGGTCAACTGGGCGACGGCACGTACGTTGAACGCCACACGCCAATTTTTGTGGTCGGACTAATCCCCTGAACGGCCGGCGCATGCCGCCGGCAAGTTCCTCGATAGAGAGCCCGGGTAAGGTTGTGTACCAGGCATGCCAAACATCCTCTGGAATCCGTGGCATGAACGACGGTCAATTCCCGCTGGATGTTCGCAGCCGGGTTTTAATGAATTCGGTTATTTCGTTCAATCGATTGACGGGCAATTTATCGCCGCTGAAGACGTCGGTAATATTCCCATACCAGGTTGACCCGTAGACCTGTGCGCCCGGTTCTTCCATCCAAATCCGGACGATGAAGGAGCGGGATTCAAACTTGTCCTTATCGTTTTCCGGGAGAAATCTGTTCATGGAGTTGCTCCTCGCAGGAACGCCCTGCCGCATTGGCTTGGATTTTCAGCGGGCAAGCGATCTGTCCGGGCGTCACTCCGGGCCCTCGGGTTGGATTTAGATCCGGCGCGGAATTGCACGTCGCCTGGGTTCAGGGAAGTGAAATTCCGTTGAATTTCATCTTATCGATTTATCCCGATGAAATCATTCGATTCCTTGGGGAAATGTTGGGAATCCGACAATTTTTGATCGCGCTCGCCGGATTAGTCGCTTCTCCAGTCACGTGAATAATGTTATTCCCTTTGGATGGGAGATCCTCCCGGCCGGAAGTTCCGCTTTAACGGATTTGCTTCCCTGGAAGGGAAATTCCGCCCGCCATTCGATCCTTCCCGCGGCGTTGTTTTTCAGTGTTCAGGAAGTTCTTTTTTGAATTCTCCGGGTTCGATGGATTTCGATATAAATATAGAAGAATTAACATGAAATAATCAAGAATCTACGGCGGCATAACGACTCTCATAACCCGAAGGCACCGGGTCCCTCGCCAAAAAGGCGGGCGAATTATAAGTGGAATTGACCCAGAGTCTCAGATTGCCGTTCGCGGATTTGGTTTAACGCGCGGTGCGAGCCACACTTCCACGTCTTTGAGCACTCGTGCGCGTTCCGGCGCGTTGAACACCTCGTGGTAAAGCCCCGGGTAGATTTTAATCGTCTTGTCCTTGGAACTCGCCTTGTCGTAGAGCAACTGCGCGCTGCCGGGATCGACAAGTTTATCGTCGCTGCCCTGCAGGGTAATGAAGGGCAGGTTGATCTTGCCCGCTTCGGCCGTGACGCGCTGCATGGCTTTCAGCAGTTCCGCCGCCAGCCGGGCGGGGGTCTTGGCGTGGAAGACCAGCGGGTCGCTCGCGTAGGCTTTCACCACTTCCGGATCGCGCGAAACGAGGTTGGGATCCACCGGCAGAATTCCCATTTTGGGGAGAAACGCCGACAGGACCTTGCCCAGGGCGATGGTGGCGGGTGAAATGCTTGCGCTCACTTTGATCGCCGGCGCCGAGATGACGGCGGATTGGAAATCGGTTTGGTGGTCGAGCAGGTAATAGGATGCGATCAACCCGCCCATGCTGTGCCCGAGCAGGACGATCGGCTTGCCCGGCTGCCATGCCGTTACCATGTTGTAATAAATCGTCAGCGTGTCGGTGTAATCTTCGAACCGCT
>Ga0187886_1001704_pt1 | contig 19178 bp, 13 predicted proteins | sample June2016WEW_20_1_FD_133001 | JGI IMG/M metagenome (GOLD analysis project Ga0187886, IMG submission 133001) | Peatland microbial communities from SPRUCE experiment site at the Marcell Experimental Forest, Minnesota, USA - June2016WEW_20_150 | ecosystem: Environmental > Terrestrial > Soil >... | reverse complement strand
CTCACCCTGACCCTCTCCCTTGGGAAGGGAGAGGGGAGATCTCCTCGCCCCGCTTGCGGGGAGAGGATTAAGGTGAGGGGTTGCCGGACGTTTCAGGTGGTTCATGAATAGGTCAGGCTAACAGGGTCATTTTCATGCCTTACCGCTCCTCGCTCTGATCGTCAAACAACTCAGCGTCCTTTTCACCTGAGCTAGACTCGCGGATCTTGCCAGACGCAGTTGGTGGTTTCACATCCACTGCGCCTGTCCTAGATGGTCGGCCAAGCTGAAGCGAGATTTGGGCTTCCGTCTCAATCTTCTGTTTCAGACCGGCGAGGAACGCATCCACGGAGGGTATGTTGGGGTTGTTTCGGAACGCATCAAACAGTTGATCCATTGTGGCGGAAATTTTCCTGCTCGCGACCATTTCGAACCGGTCTTTTCCTGATTTAAGATCATAGAGAGCAAAAACCGTCGAGTGCTGCGGCTTGTAGCTCAATCGCTGAAACCTGTATCGGGCCTCAAAGTTCTTGTAGACCAACTCTTGGACGACCCAATAAATTTTTTTCTTCCAAGTCTCCATGATTACGCCCTTGGTCAGAATCTGCGTGAACGTCCGCTTCCAAATGTCGTAGAGATTCAGTCCAAAACCGTATGATTTGTAAACGGTGCTTTCCCCTGCCACAAAGTCTTTGAGTCCTTGCACCAGTTGGCCCGTGCCGGTGGTCTGACCTGTTTGAAATTCGATAACGACAAAATCCTCAATTTCGGCAGACATGGGCTTGTGCTTCACCATCACGAAGTCGAAGCTTCCGATGTCCTTCAGTCGAATCTCAGAGAAGACGAGGATGTCACTCGTCGTGTTGAAGTGATGCTGTGCAATGTCCGTGAATACGGTGTGACCATCGAGAAACCTGCGCGGGCACAAGGCGACTTCGTCGTCGTTGACGTGGGCGGTGCAAACGCCAAACGGGTAATTGATCAGGCGACTCTGCTTGTAGCAGACCTTATCGACGAACGGACACCAGTGCTTGGCGCGAATCTCTTTCGCCTGAGCGCTCACGTTGAACAGCGGATAACCGAACACTTCAGATGGGTATCTAGGTCTGGGCATTTGTCATCCTACAAGTGCGCCACGCCAAAGGCGTTCAATCTCGAAATCCTCAAGGCCATGTTCCAGAGAATAGCCGAGCAGACGAGCGCAGTCCCGGCAGAAGGCAAAGCTGTCGTCTGTCTTGATCGCTTCAATGGGGGCGGGAACAGTTCCTTCGCTTGCGGCGATGTCATGAGGTTGGAACACAAGAATTGAGTCGTGCTTCAAAGCGTTCAGTTGCCGGATATGCACTGAGATTGGGTTCTCAGAATGTACGGTATAGGTGTTCACCAATCTGAAACCCGCCGCTTTCAAGGCCAGCGTAAGTTGAATCCAGGCATCAGCACGCCAATGATGAAAGGTGAAAACGAGACGCCCATGCGGCCGCCGCAGCACGCGGTTGGCCTCACTGAAAATCCCGCCCAAGACCGTGCGGTATTTCTCCGCCTTTGCTTCCGTTTCTGCTACGGCAGATAAGACGGGCGCGAAATGCCAATCAGCCTGATCGGGCAGAAACCACTGCAACCATACGCGGAAGAAATGCGAGAGATCGCTGTACTGAACGCTGTCAAAATACGGAGGATCAGTAATCACAAAGTCCACTGAACTATTTGCCAGTGGAATCTTCGACGAATCGCGCTGTTCTGAAATAAATCGTCTGGTCTTTCCTTTGAATTCACTGACGTGCGAGCATTCGAACCCGCAATCTGTTTCGCCTAAGATGGCGACCTTGCGCCAGCCGTCCGTATTAGGCTGACGCTCGATAGGAGCGACTGCCCACTTGCCGGCATCTTTCACACGATCCTCGAAAAGCCGTCGCAAAGTACCGGATGTCTTTTGGGAGAATGCCGGGTTGCTTTCTAAGGACGTGTACGGGAACGAATACGCATGATGCGAAAAGACATGTCGAATCGCTCCGGGTCTTCGTTTGTCAGAGCCTTTGTAGCCACACAAGATTGAGTTGAATTCGAGGGATGTGGACACAAGCAAAGCCAGCCACACGCGATGCTTAGGTTCTGCTTCGTCCAGCAGTTTCTTCGCAGTCGAGATGTACAGAATCTGCCTCGGGCTAAACAAGTCGGAGTAGGATTCGATGTTCTTACTGAGCAAGTCGCCCGACTTTGGGCCGCGCACAACCCGGAGCGAATCTACCCGTGGCAAGACAACGCGTGCTGCCGATCTTCGAGCCTTCTCGATAGAGTCCAAATCCTCTTTCCCGACGGCCTTGAAGAACTGGCCGTGTGACGGACACCATCCGACCGCTATCAGCGGCACATACCGGTGAGGAAAAGCGGAGTCAATGCAATTGACCAGTGGCTTGTCGCACGTGCCGCACTTGGCATTCGCCTTCTCGAAGAGCCGCCAGCATTTCCGGCCTCGCTTGACCTTCAAGTCTGGATAGTAATGTTGAATCAGCTTGTGCTGTCCGTCGGGTTCTTCCCTGAGCAGAAACGAGTCAATAACCAGTGCTTCGCCACAGGCACATGATCGGCGCACGGCGTGTAAAACGAATTGGACTTCGCCGTGTTCTCCGCACGTCGGGCAGTTTGTTCTGAAGTACCGCCGCAATCTCTTTTCAAGTGCTCGGACAAACCTCTCGAAGACCTCTTCCTTGTCCTCAACCGGTATCCGTCGCAATGAGGCGCGAACCTGTAAAACGGGAATCGGATCGAGGTCGTAGCCGATCACGTTCGCGCCGAGACGAATCGCTTCGTGCAAAGTCGTGCCGCCTCCCATCATGGGGTCGAGCACAGTGATTCCTTCCAGGCCTCCCGGCGTGTAGTAGTCGCGAAGCTCAGCGTCAGGTACGAGCTGTTTGAGGATGAACCGGAAGGTCGTGCCGGATCGTCGCGCCCACCATTTGTGCAGGTAGGTATTTGGGCGGAACAAATTCTTGTTGTACGACTCCAGCTTCGCGAGTTCGTTCGCCTCCTCTTCCGGGAAGGACACGTCAATCGGAACGTCAGCCGCTAGCGATTGCTCCTTCCGCTCTTCCTCGACGAAATGAAGTTCTGTTTGGAGCACGCTCATCGCATCGACATTAGTTCTTCGCGAAGGAACATCCAAACGAAAACCGTTTTGAAGTGGTTTTGGCCTGGATGGGGCATTCGCCGTTGGAGGCGTTGGCGTAGAGTTTGTAGAGGGCGCGGTTGTCGTTGCCCCACGGGTTCGGCTTTTGGAGGAGGTAGGCCCAGACTCCTTTGGTGCTGAGGTATTCGATGGAGTTGGAGACCCAGACGCGCGGGAGGTCGGGGTGACGATTCAGGCCATTGAGCGATTCGCAGGCGGCCATTGTCTGGACGCGGGTGTCGGTTGCGTCAGATACGTCACTGCCGCGTCTCCGCTTCGCTTCGGCTTCGTCGCGGCGCGCGCGGAGATGGAGGATGGCTTCACCCCATTGGCCCATGCGCTGGTTGACGAAGGTGGTGACGGGATCAATCGGGGAAGTGACGAGTGTCGAGTGAGGTGTCTGCATATTCGTCATTCGGAATTCGCCATTCGCCATTGCCCCCGGCGGCGGGTTTCTTGCGTTGGTCGGGCGGCACCGCGAGCACCGCGTCAACCACCAGCGACGCGACCATGGTGCTGTGCTTGCCGCCGCTGAAGCCGACGAGCCACGGGTGGGCGTCGACCAGATACAGCCGACGGAGGGACTGCTTGATTTCTTGGTACGTCGGGGCCGCCATCACCGCCAGTCTGTGCTTCAGGGCAATGACTTTCAAGCACGAAGAGAAGGAACTCGCCCCCTCACGCGGGCAGACCCGGCAGTCAGGAGATGGATTAAACCGCGGATTTCGCAGATTGCACGGATAACGAATCCTTAAGAGCGCAGACCACTGACTGCGCCGATTCGGCGCAATCAGCGTCATCGGTGTAATCAGCGGTTGGCGTCCGATATTTTATGATTGACTGTGATTGTATTTGCGCGTAACTAATCACAAGTAATCATGACTGGATTGGATCAAAAAGACCTCGCGCCGCAACGGTGGGACCGGCTACGCTCGGCGTTGCGCCAAAACCGGGTCGTCCGCGTGGAGGATCTCTGCCGCGAGTTGCGCGCTTCGCCCGCGACCGTCCGTCGCGATCTGGCGCGGCTGGAGGAACTGGGCGAAATCCAGCGCGTGCACGGCGGCGCAGTCAGCGTGGACAGCCGGATGGACGAGCCGCTGTTCGACGACAAAGCCTCCATGTCCACGAAGGAGAAGCAGCGCATTGCCCGGGCGGCGCTGGACTATGTCGCGGCGGACGATACGATCTATCTCGACGGCGGCAGCACGGTGCTGGAGTTCGCCCGGCTGGTGCGCGACCGGACCAATATCACGGTTGTGACCAACTCGTTGCGCGCCGCGCATGAACTGGCGGGGCGCGGGCCGCGGCTGATCTTGATCGGCGGCGAACTGCGGCGGCTGAGTCAGACGCTGGTCGGGCCGTTGACCCGCTGGATTTTGCAGGAACTGCATCTGGACAAGGCGTTCATGGGCACGATTGGACTGTCGCTCAAGGCGGGCCTGACCACGACCGATCCGAGCGAGGCTTACACGAAGCAACTGGTGATGAACCAGGTGCGGCAGGTGATTTTGCTGGCCGACAGCAGTAAAGCGGGCAAAGTGTCGTTCGCGCGCGCCGGCCGGTTGGACAACGTCCACGTGTTGATCACCGACAAACAGTTGGACAAGAATTTGGCGAAAGAACTGATCAAGAAAGGAATCAAAATCGTGCGCGCCTGACCCAGGCGACCCAAAGGAACATATCATGGAAGCAGCATCACCAGTTTATCTGAGCGACATGCGGCCGGACTTCAAGCCGTTTGAAATCAATTGCGGCAAAATCCCCGCTTACCGTTACGCCGGCGATCTGAAGAGCGCATTGAAGGCCAAGACGATCACCAAGGAAGAGGCGGCGGCATTGTTCGAGGAGATGCTGATCATCCGCGAACTGGAGGAGATGATTGTGAAGCTGCGGTCCGGTGGCTACGAGCCGTTGCCCGGCTACGATTACCGCGGGCCGACGCACGTCTCGGTCGGCCAGGAAGGGACGGCGGTGGGTGGGTGCAGTTCATTGAAGGTTGCCGACAAGATCACCAGCACGCATCGCGGCCACGGCGAGAGCTTGGCGAAGGGGACGGTGGCAATGTGGGCGATGAGCGCGGAGGAACTGAAGAAGCGCGTGCCGAACTGCATTGCCACGAAACGCGAGGAACTGCTGGAAGCGGCGCTGGAAGAGCATCTGTACCGGTTCATCTGCGAGTTGTTCGGTAAGGACGACGGCTACTGCAAGGGCCGCGGCGGCTCGATGCACATTGCGGACTTCACCGTCGGCCATCTCGGCGCCAACGCGATTGTCGGCGGCGGCGTGCCAATCGCCACGGGCGCGGCGATGGGGTTGCGGTATCTGCGCAAGGACGCGGTGGTCTGCTGTTTTGCGGGCGATGGCGCGTTCGCCAATGGCGTGGTGCTGGAGTCGTTGAACTGGGCGGCGCAGGCGCAGTTCACGAACGACCTCGCCGGCGACCACAAGTTCGGCGTGCCGATCATCTTCCTGATCGTCAACAATCACTACGGCATGACCCACCGCACCGACGACGAGGTGATGGGCGTGGCACAGTTGGCGCAGCGCGCCGCGGGGTTTGCCAACAACAACATGCACGCCGAGGTGGTCAACGGCATGGATGTGCTGGCGGTACGTGACGCCGTGCAACGCGCGGCCAAGCTCTGCCGCAAAGGCAAAGGCCCGGTCCTGCTCGATGTGGACACGTACCGTTACTGGGGCCACTCGCTCAGTGATCCGCGCAACGAGTACCGCACCAAAGAGGAGGAAGCGGCGTGGAAGGCCGTGGACCCCATCGAGTCGTTCAAGAAACAACTGCTCGACGCGAAGGTTCTCACCCCGAAGACTCTTGCGGCAATTGAACAACGCGTTCGCGACCGCAACACGCGCGCGGCGAGGCGCGCCGCCGCCGCCGCCGATCCTCCGGCCGCCGACGTGATCAAGTACATGTACACCGACACGAAGTGTGAGACAGTGCCCGTCGAGTTTCAGAAGGTGCGAATCGTGAAGGAACTACCGGTGGTGAAGCGCACCGACGGCCAGCTCACCTACCGCGACGCGGTCAAAGAGGCGCTCATCGAGGAAATGACACGCGACAACCGGGTGATCTTCTATGGCGAGGACGTGGCTGACTACGGCGGCGCGTTCAAGGCGACCAAGGGCTTGCTCGAAGCGTTCGGGCGTGAGCGGGTATTCAATACGCCGATCTCCGAGGCCTGCATCTGCGGCACCGCTGTCGGCGCGGCGATGATCGGCCTGCGGCCTGTCGTTGAGTTGATGTACATGGATTTCGCGCTGATGTCGTCCGACCAAATCAGCAATCAGGCGGCCAAATGGCATTACATGAGCGGCGCCCAGACCGAAGTGCCGCTGGTCATCCGCGCGTCCGTCGGCGGCGGCAAAGGCTACGGCGGCCAGCACTCGCAGACTCTGGAATCGGTGTTTGCGCACATTCCCGGCTTGTACGTGGTTTATCCGTCCACGCCGTACGATGCAAAGGGCATGTTGAAGGCGGCGATCCGCGACAACAACCCGGTCATGTTTATCGAATCGCAACTGCTCTATGGGCTGAAAGGCCCTGTGCCCGAGACCGACTATCTCGTTCCGCTCGGCGTGGCCGACGTCAAACGTCAGGGCACAGATGTCACGTTCGTGGCGTGGGGCCCGGTCGTGCACGACTGCCTGAAGGCCGCCGACAAGCTCAAGGCGGAGCGCGGTGTCAGCGCCGAGGTGGTTGATGTGCGCAGTCTCGTGCCGCTCGATATCGACGCCATCCTGCGCTCGGTGCAAAAAACGGGCCGCTGCGTCGTCGCCAGTCAGGCGATTCACATCGGCAGTTACACCGGCGAAGTCGCCTCCACGATCCAGGCGGAAGTGTTCGATTACCTCGACGCCCCCGTGATGCGCGTCGGCGCGAAGAACGGCATCGCGCCGCAGTCGCACGTCTTGGAGGCGGCATTCTTGCCGAACGTCAACGATCTGTTGGCCGCAGCCAACGCCGTCCTGTGAGGGATGCATGACAACCATGTCCCATGTGCACATCGCACTACCCCCTCACCTTGATCCTCTCCCCCGGCTCGCGGGGGAGAGGAGAGTCCCCTCTCCTTTGCTGCGCAAGGGAGAGGGTCAGGGTGAGGGTTCCGTGACACCTTCAAAAGGAGCAATGCGTTGACCATGGCACAACCCATTACCATGCCGAAGTTCGGTCAGATGACCGAGGAAAGCGCCATCGTCGAGTGGCGCAAGAAGGAAGGCGACAAGATCGCCAAGGGCGACATCCTGTTCACCGTCGAGACGGACAAATCGGTGATGGATGTCGAAGCATTCAGCGACGGCACACTGCTGAAAATCGTCGTGCCGCCCGGTGTCAGCGTGCCCGTGCAGACCACGGTTGGTTTTACCGGCAACCCCGGCGAGGCAATTCCGGAAGTGACTGCCCCGGCGACGGTGGCGAAACCTGAAGTCCCTGTGGGAGCGGCGTCCCCGCCGCGACCGGTCACTACTCCAGCGGCTCGGCAGGAGCCGAGCCCTCCAAAGACGGCGGCCCCCGCGCTTGTCACAAGCGCGGCTACAACTCCAGATGTTTTTCGCATCAGTCCGCGCGCCGCAGTGTTGGCGCGGGATTGCGTGATTGATCCACAGCGGATCAAAGGCACCGGGCCCGAGGGGCGCGTCGTCGAGAAGGACGTGAAAGCGTATCTGGAGTCGCGCGGCTACGACAAGCTGCGTATCACACCCGCCGCAAAGGAACTGGCAGCCAAGGAGAACATCGACCTGCTCAGCGTCACCCCGGGCGATGGCGGGCGCATTGCCGTCGCCGATGTGCAGCGCGCCGTCGCCGAGAAACCGAAAGCGATGTCGAAGATGCGGCAGGTGATCGCGCAGCGGTTGACGCAGAGTTTCCGCGACACACCCCATTTCTACGTCACGGTCGCGGTGGACATGACCGACCTGATCGCTTATCGCAACCAGCTCAAGGCGGCAGGCGCGCCGTACACGGTCACGGATTTCATTGCCGAGGCCGTGGTGCTGACGTTGCAGGAGTTTCTCGGTGTGAACAGTTCCACCGACGGCAAGAGCGCGTGGTGGCACAGCCACGTCAATCTCGGCATTGCCGTTTCGCTCGACCAGGGCCTCGTCGTGCCGGTGGTGCGCGCCGCCGAGCAATTGTCGCTGCTGGAACTTTGTCAGCGGTCGAAGGAGCTCGCGGAGAAGGCGCGCGCCGGCAAGGCGACGCCCGACGACCTCAGCGGCGGGACGTTCACCATTACCAACATGGGCATGCTGGATGTGGAGAACTTCGGCGCGATCATCAACCCCGGCGAGGGCGCCATCCTCGCCGTCGCCAGCACCAAACCGCAGCCCGTCGTGCGGGATGGCCAGATCGTCGTGCGCCAGATGATGAAGATCACGCTTTCGTGCGATCACCGTGTCGTGGACGGGGCGCTCGGCGCGCGGTTCACCAACGCCGTGAAACAGAAATTGGAGGATTTGGAATTGTGGAAACGGCTGGCGGCGTGAACGCTGCGAACCCTCACCCTGACCCTCTCCCATGGGTGAAGGGAGAGGGGAGTCTCCTCTCCCCGTCTGCGGGGAGAGGATCGAGGTGAGGGGCTAGGTTTATTGAAAGGACTTTGAACCATGGAACAATTTGACATCGTCGTCATCGGGGCTGGGCCGGGCGGGTATCCCGCGGCCATCCGCGCGGCGCAACTCGGCGCGTCCGTTGCGATCGTGGAGAAGGAACAACTCGACGGCACCTGCCTGAACTGGGGTTGCATCCCGACCAAGGCGCTGATCGCCGCCGCCGATCTCTATCAACACATCCGCCACGCCGACGCGCTCGGGATCACGGTCAAAGGTGCGTCGGTCGATTACGCGGCGATGATCAGCCACAAAAACAAGGTGGTTGACCAGTTGCGGGGCGGAGTCAAGCAGTTGCTCACCGCCAACGGCGTAAAACAATTCAGCGGTGTCGCATCGTTCAAGGACCGCAACACGATTGAGATTACAAACGACACGGGCGGGGACGCCCGCGCTACTATCGGCGCGAAGAAGACGATCATCGCCACCGGCTCAACCTCTGCCGTGCCCGGGTTTCTGCCCAAACACCCCCGCGTGGTGGAGAGCCGTGCGTTCCTCGACCTCGACAAGCTGCCGGAATCGCTGCTGGTGCTCGGCGGCGGCTACATCGGCTGCGAACTGGCCTGCATGGCGGCGCAGTGCGGGGTGAAGGTCACAATCGTGGAGTTGCTGGAGGACATTCTTCTATTACTCGACGCCGACGTGCGCCGCGAAGTCCGCGCACACGTGGAACAGCAACTCGGCATCCGCGTGCTCACCGGGAAGGCGCTGGAGAAGATCGAAGCCGACGACAAGGGCGTCCGTGGCCAGTGCGGCGACGAGAAACTCGAAGCGAAATTGCTGCTGGTCTCGATCGGACGCAAACCGGTCACGGACGGGCTGAAATTGGAGAACGCCGGGCTGAAAACCAACGAGCGCGGGTTCATCGAGGCCGACGACTACGGTCGCACCAATGTCGCCACGATTTACGCCATCGGCGATGTCACTGGCAAGACGCAACTGGCGCACTACGCGACGGCGCAAGCCATTGCTGCTGCGTCCAATGCCTGCGGCCATCGGCTGCAGAAACACGACACGCTCGTGCCGGGCGTCATCTTCACGGCACCCGAAGTCGCGCTGGTGGGCATCACCGAAGAAGACGCGAAGAAACAGAACCGCGTCGTCAAGACCGGCAAGTTCCGTTTCAGCGGTTTGGGTCGCGCGATGGCGATCAACGAAACGGTAGGCTTCGTCAAATGGATCGCCGACGACGCGACCGATCAATTGCTCGGCGCTGCCGGGGTCGGCCCGCACGCCACCGAGTTGATCGCCGAAGCGACGACGGCCATCCGCGCCGAGTTGACCGCAGCGGAGCTCGGCAAAACCATCCACGCTCATCCGACGTTCAGCGAAGCGTGGATGGAAGCCGCCCACGCCCTTCACGGCGACTGCATCCATGCCCCGCCGAAACGGAAGAAATAAATTCTTTTCTCGCAGAGCACGCCGAGGCGCAAAGATTTGGCGTTCGGTGAAGGCCTCCAGCCTTTCTCTGCGGAGGGGGCGGGAGACTCATTCGCGCAACTCTATTTGATCTGTTGCAGCACCCGTCGTTCGCACTCCGCGTATTTCTCGATCAGTTTGTCATAAACGCGGGCGGCTTTGGGGTTGGGTTTGATTTCGCTGTCGGGGACGGGATCCGTGAAGCCGGCGACAACTTCTTCCCAAAGATCGGTGGCGCGGGCGTCCCTGCCTACCGTCTTTCCCCTTTTCGCAAGCGCGGAGGCTTGCGCTACCAAGTACCCGTGGGCGGCGCGCAACGCGGCGCCAAGCGCGGCGCTCTTGGCGACTTCGATGCGCAAGACGGGGCAATTCATCACGTCGGCCATCACCTGAAGGATGGCGGTGTTCCCGGAAGCGCCGCCGGTGGCGTAGATGCGTTTCGGTGCGACTTTCATCCATTGCGAGTGGAGGCGCATCGACATCATCTGCGCTTCGACGACCGCCCGGCAGTTGGCGGCGGCATCGCGTTCGTCGAGGTCGAATCGGTGAATGCCGGGTTTGTTAACGCGCGGAACGATCTCGGCCTCGAACCACGGCAACAGGATGCCGCCGTTGTTGCCCGGCGGCGTGCCGGCGAGTGCGTTGTTGAAACCGTTCCAGTCGAGGCCGTACTGGTCGCGGATTCTTTCGCGGGCGAGCGAGCCGTTCTTGAAACAGATGAGCGTCATGTAGTTCCCTGCGGGAGATCCGAACACGTGACCTTCACCGCGTTCGTCCACTCGACAGCGTTTCATCGAGCCGAAATAGGTGTCGCTTGTGCCGAGGCTGATGGCGACCATGCCTTCCTTGATGAGACCGAGGCCGATGACGCTGCACGGGTTGTCACCCGACCACACGAGCGCCTGCGCGTCGGGATTGAGTCCGTACTTCTTCACGAAATACGGACCGACCGAACCGATGATTCTCGATGACTCGGCGAGCGGCGGAAGCTTCTGTTTCAAGTGCGGCGCGGTCGCTTTGAGTGCGTCGGGATGCCACGTCTTCTTCCTGATGTCCATCAGGTTCATGCCGGCGCCATCGCCGTGGTCAATCGGCGCAATTCTACCGGCGAGAATCGACGCCATGAAAGAACTGACCAGCGCGATGCTGGCGGTCTTGGCGAACTTCTCCGGCTCGGTCTTGTAGAACTTGCGAATTTGCGGCCCGGTGAATCGCTCGAACGTGTCCGAGCCGGTCAGTTGCGCCGTCGCCTTGATGCCGCCGAGTTTCTTCCGAATCTCCGCGCACTCAACACTGGTCGAGGAATCCATCCAGATCGGGGACGTGGCGCGCGCAAACGTGCCGCTGAGATTCTCCACGAGGCTTTTCGCGGGATTGAGGTTGGCCAGCGCATCGGCAACACGGTCGTTGAGATAGACCGACCCATGTTGCTGACCGCTGCCGCTGACGGCGAGGATGTCGCCCAGCGCCACGCCGTCATTCTTCATTTGCACGAACATCAGGTCGAGCGCTTCCGCCCACATGAGCGGCGGGCTGTGCACGACCAGCGGGTCTGCCTGCCCCGAAGGCGTTCGGGGTGCGCGCAAAGTGCCGCTGTGCGTCTGGTAATGCGGGAACGTCTTGTCGAAGTTCAGCGACGTTTCGTACACGACTTTCCGCGTATCGTGATCGATCACGATTGCGCTCAAGCTTTGGGTGCTGGAATCGAGTCCTAGGAACAAGCGTGCCATGACTGCCTTCGTAGTGTTAATGAAAATGTGAGTGAACGTAGCGGCCAGAAACCCTCACCTTGACCCTCTCCCTTACACGACAAGGGAGAGGGGATTTCCTCTCCTCCGACATACGGAGGAGAGGATCAAGGTGAGGAGGTTGAGTGTGCTTGGCGTCCGCCACTTTTGATCGCATCCATCAGTGAGATTGCTATTGCTGTTTCTAGCAGGATTATGGCAAAAGATGAATAGATTTTCGGTGTCGTTTGAGGTGTAGCGGCGCTTCTGTGAAGCGCCAAGCCCGGTTGCGAACGAACGGCCCGCGCTTCGTTCACCCCGAAAGCCTTCGGGGCAGGGAAGCGCGGCTACAACGGCAACGACTGAAGAAGAAATAGTCATGGCAAAGCGAGCGGCACAACGGGCGTTCCTCGAAGACCTGATCAACGAGTTCATTTAACATCACGAGATAAAGGAGAACAACATGAAACCTGTCACGTTAGGCTTGATCGTCGGCAACCGCGGATTTTTTCCCGCCCATCTTTGTGAAAAGGGCCGGGCGCTCATTCTGGAAGTGCTGGAGAAAGCGGGCTTTGAAGTCGTCGCGCTCGATCCGAAGAAAACGAAGTACGGCAGCATCGAGAGCCTGAGCGACGCGCGCAAGTGCGCCGACCTGTTCGGCAGACACCGCAATGAGATCGACGGCATTCTCGTCACGTTGCCGAATTTCGGCGATGAGCGCGCGGCAGCCAACGCGCTGCGCTGGGTGGACCTGCGGGTGCCGGTGTTGATCCACGCGTTCCCCGACGTGCCCGGCAACATGCTGATCGACAACCGGCGCGACAGTTTTTGCGGCAAAATGTCGGTCTGCGACAATCTTCGCCAGTACAACATTCCGTTCACACTGACGCGGCTGCACACGGTCGATCCCAAGAGCACGAGCTTCAAGCAGGACCTCGCCGATTTCGCGGTGACCTGCCGCGTTGTGCGCGGCCTGCGCAACCTGCGCATCGGTGCGCTCGGTGCCCGGCCGGCGGCGTTCAATACCGTGCGTTACAGCGAAAAACTGCTCGAACAATCGGGCATCAGCATCGAAACGCTCGACCTGTTCGAGTTGTTCGGTTGGGTCGGCAAACTGAAGGACGACGACAAGGCGGTGAAGGCCAAGCTCAAGCAGATCGGTGAGTACGTCAACGCCAAAGCTATTCCGCCCGCGTCGCTGCTGAAGATGGCCAAGTTCGGCGTGGCCGTGGACGGTTGGATGAAAAAGGCCAATCTCAACGCCACGGCGGTTCAGTGTTGGACGGCGATGGAGGAATTCTTCGGCGTCGTGCCGTGTACGTTGATGAGCATGATGAGCAATATGCTGATGTCCAGCGCGTGTGAAGTGGACATCATGGGCACGGTCGCGATGTACGCGATGGCGCAGGGCAGCGGCCGACCGAGCGCGTTGGTGGACTGGAACAACAACTACGGCGACGATCCCGACAAAGGCGTCGTATTCCATTGCAGCAACCTGCCGAAGGACATTTTCGTCGAAAGGGGCGAAGGCAAACCCGTGATGGATTATCAGGAGATCATCGCCGGCACCGTCGGCAAGGCCAACACCTACGGCACGATTGTCGGCCGCGTCAAAGCCGCGCCGTTCACCTACCTGCGCGTCAGCACCGACGATGCTGCTGGCAAAGTGCGCGCCTATATCGGCGAAGGCGAACTGACCGACGATCCGCTGAAGACGTTCGGCGGCTACGGCGTCGTCCGCATCCCGAACTTCCAGAAACTACTGGCCTACATTTGCGAGAACGGATTCGAACATCACGTCGCGATCAACGCCACGCACACCGCTGCAGGCGTCAAGGAAGCGCTGACGAAGTACCTAGGCTGGGAGGTTTATCATCACCAATAGCCGTTGGTAGGGACGGACCGCCGGGCCGTCCGAAACGGAGAACAACAGAAGCGGCGCGCCCGGCGGTCGCGCCCTACCGTAAAACGTCGAATGTTGGCCGCACGGCTTCATGGACCCAAGGATCTGCGGGTTGAGGAAGTGCCACACCCCGGGCCGCCCGGACATGGCGAAGTGCTGCTGCGCGTGACCGCCACGGGCATTTGTGGAAGCGACCTGCACTCTTATCAGGACGGCTGCATCGGCGACAGCGTCGTGAAGTCGCCATTGATTCTCGGCCACGAATTCGCCGGCGTGGTGGAGGAAATCGGGCCCGATTCGGTCGACGGCAATTTCGAGCCGTTGCGCATCGGCGCCCGCGTGGCCGTCGATCCCGCGCAACCATGCGGTCGGTGCGAAATGTGCGAGCGCGGCCATCCAAACCTCTGCCGTCGGCTGCATTTCTGCGGGAATTATCCCGACAACGGCAGCCTGTGTCAGTGGATGCGCATGCCGGCACGCAGTTGCTTTCCCGTGCCGGACTCGATTAACGATGAAGGCGCTGCCTTGCTGGAGCCGCTGGGTGTCGCCATTCACGCCGTTGACTTGGGCAAGATCCGCGTAGGCGACAGCGTGGCGATACTTGGCGCGGGCGCAATCGGGTTGTTGATCCTGCAGGTCGTGAAACTGTCCGGCGTGGGACGGGTTTTCATCTCCGACAAGTTTTCGTGGCGTCTGCAATTGGCTGAGCGTTTCGGTGGGATTCCGATCAACTGCGATTCGGAAGATCCTGTTCAGCGTGTATTGAAGGAAACCGATGGGCGCGGTGTGGACGTGGCCATCGAAGCGGCATGGGGCGGTGAGGCCATCACCCAAGCCATCGAACTCGCACGCCCCGGCGGGCGCGTCGTGCTGGTGGGCATCCCGTCCGAAGACCGTTGCGCCTTCAAACATTCCACCGCGCGACGCAAAGGACTGACCGTCGTCTTCAGTCGCCGCATGAAACATTGTTATCCGCGCGCCATTCAGTTGGTGGAAGAAGGCGAAGTGGACGTGCGGAGCCTGATCACGCACCGGTTCCCATTGGACCGCGCCGCCGAAGCGTTTGCGCTGAATGCGGCGTACGAAGATAAGGTTGTGAAGGTCGTCATCACGCCGTAGTAAGCTTTATCCATTATCATGTCGTGACTCGTAAGAAGATTACCATTCAAGACGCCGAACGGATTGCCAGACAGCGCAGTGGCGGGTGCTTGTCTGCGCGTTACGTGAGCAACAGCACGAAGATGCTTTGGGCTTGCTGCAAGGGGCATCAATGGCGAGCAACCTACGCCAATATTTCGCGTGGAAAGTGGTGCCCACACTGCCGGGGATTTTATCGGACGATTAAGGACATGCAGGCCATGGCAGCGAAGCGGGGCGGCAAGTGTCTTTCCAAAACTTTTGCCGGTATGAGCAGGAAGTTGCGCTGGCAGTGCCGCAAGGGTCACGAGTGGGAAGCGGTCCCAAGCAGCATCAAGACTGGCACATGGTGCCGAGCGTGCGCTGGGAGAGCGCCGGGTACGATTGAAGAAATCAAACAGATCGCAAGAGCACGCGGCGGCGAGTGTTTGTCTGCGCGGTATGTGAATCATTCGACCAAACTTCTCTGGCGGTGCTCACGAGGTCATCAATGGGAAGCAGTGCCAAAAAGCGTAAAGGCGGGGACTTGGTGTCCGTTTTGCCGAGGGTTGGGCAGAACCATTGAAGACATGCGGCGCTGGGCCAAGCAACGTGGCGGTGAGTGTTTGTCATCGAGATTCAGCGGGATGAACAAAAAACTTCGGTGGCAGTGTGCAGAAGGACATGCGTGGAACGCTCTTCCGAGCAGCATTCAGCAGGGCACGTGGTGCGCTTTCTGTGCCCGAAAAGGCATGAATAAGAAATACAGCATCTCTGACTTCAAGCGCCTCGCACGAAAAAGAGGTGGAGACTGCCTTTCGCCTGATTACAAAGACGTCAACAGAAAGCTTCGATGGCGGTGTAAGAAAGGCCACGAGTGGGAAGCAGTGCCTTCTTCAATCCAGCTCGGCACGTGGTGTCCGATGTGTGCAGGGCGGGGCAAGACGATCGCCGATATGCGAGAATTGGCGGAACGACGCGGAGGTAAATGTTTGTCGCAGCGTTATTCACTGGCAAGTGAGAAACTCCGATGGCAGTGCGAAAAGGGTCACAAATGGGAAGCCGTGCCCTATACGATCAGGGCGGGAATGTGGTGCCCAACGTGTGGCGGGACGCAGAAGAAAACGATTGAAGAGATGAAGGCACTCGCCATTGAACGAGGAGGGGAATGCCTGTCCAAGATATACGCTGGCATCGAGATTAAACTTCTGTGGGAATGCGCCGAAGGACACCGTTGGGAAGCACAACCCAACAGCATTAGCTCCGGCTCTTGGTGTCCAACCTGCTCGTCCGCATTGGCTGAACGGATTTGCAGAGCATACTTCGAGCAACTATTCGGAAAGCCGTTTCCAAAAATAAGACCATTGTGGCTTCAAGGGCACAGCGGCAGAAGGCTTGAATTGGACGGCTATTGCAAGGAACTCGGTCTGGCGTTTGAACACCAAGGCCCTCATCACTACGGGTTAGACATTTATTCTCCGGCAAAGCTTAGCCGTGCCGCGAGACAAAGAGAACGTGATCGCTTAAAGCGTCTGCTTTGCCGAAAGAACGGCGTGGTTCTTATTTCCGTGCCTGAGATTCCCGTCCGTCTCCGTCAAGACGAAGTTCGAGATTTCATCCGCCGCGAATGCGAAAAACGACGAATTTCCATGCCAGAAGATTTCGATACCAAGCCGGTTGATCTGCGTGACGCTTACGCAGTCCCTGAAACGAGACGCCAGTTCGAAAGGCTCGTGGCTATTGCGAAAGAGCGAGGCGGCAAGTGCCTGTCGAGAGCATACAGGGGGCATTATGAGAAGCTGCTCTGGCAGTGTCGCAATGGACACCGTTGGCGTTCTGCTCCAGCGAAGATTAAGAGTGGCCAGTGGTGTCCCTATTGTGCCAACCTTCGTCTCACAATTTACGACATGCGAGCATCTGCCGAACAAAGAGGCGGCAGATATCTTTCATCAAAATATCTGGGTGGAAAAAGGAAGCTCCTTTGGGAATGTGAGAAGGGGCATCGTTGGCGAGCTGTTCCTCCAAGTGTCAGAATGGGCACTTGGTGTCCCGTTTGCGCCGGAACGATGCGGCTGACGATTGAAGATATGAGGCAGTCTGCCCAGAAACGCGGTGGCCAGTGTTTGTCTGAAGAATATGTGAATGGTAGAACAAAATTACATTGGCGCTGTGCCGCAGGGCATGAGTGGTGGGCAGTGCCGGACAGTATTCGGCAAGGGACATGGTGTCCACGCTGCGTCGTTCGGTAACATGTCAACAGATCACCCTACTAAAGAATTATGAATAGCAAATTAAAGAATGCTGAAGAATTCGAATCGCATCTCATTTCACTTTTTCACGAATTACGCTCTGCAAATGATCACTTCCATTTTGTGAACTGCTTGTATCAGGCGCTTTCGGATTACGAACGTGAGATTCAGCAGTCGCCAGCTTTTTGGGGTAAAACAATTGACGCACACGTTTCAGCGATGTGGTCATATTTGTGTCGCGTTTACGATGATCACCCAGCAGCGGTTCATTTACTTTTTCTTCTTGAAACTGTCAGAGACAAACCGGACATATTTTGCAAGACTGCATTCAAGCAAAGACTCGGACAAGCAGAGGGATGTGACGATCTCGTTGATAAATTTGGCGATCCAGATAAGGGCAAGGTTGAAGAATACATTTCCTTCTGTCGCGATCCAAATCCGTTGGTGGGAGGATTGAGAGAGTGGCGTCATAATGTTGTTGCCCATCTTAATAAGCGCGTCTCAACAGATGTTGAACAATTTAAGCAGCAGTGGCCATTTGAACAAAAAGACATTCAGGAACTTATTAACAAAGGCTACGAGATGCTTAAAATGTGTGCGGAATCGTACGACTCACGACAGTTAAGCCTAAATCTCCCATCAAATAATGATTACAAATTTGTTTTTGAATCTATACGACTCAATCTTTCTAACCGCGATGAAAGAGACAACCTATTGCTAAAGGCCATCTCAAAACAAACTCCGACAACCTTATGACGGCGGCAGGACGAAGTTGGAGATTGCAGGCCGCGAGCAGCGCAGAGCATAAATATCCCATGAGCCAACAATACAGCATCGGCTTGGATTACGGAACGAACACCGTCCGCTGTCTGATTGTGGACGCGAGCGACGGACGGGAAATCGGCACGGCAGTCTGGGAGTACACGCACGGCACGCACGGCGTGATTTTGTCGCGGGATCCGAATCTCGCGCGTCAGCACCCGGCCGATTACGTGACCGGCGCAGAGATCACGATCAGGAAGGCGCTGGCGGCGGCGAAGCGCACGGTGAAAGGTTTCAAGCCCGAGCAGGTCATTGGCATCGGCGTGGATACGACGGGCAGCACGCCGATTCCGGTGGATCGCAACGGTCGGCCGTTGGCGTTCGACAAACGGTTTGCCAAAAGCCCGAACGCGATGGCGTGGCTCTGGAAAGATCACACGGGCGTGGCCGAGGCGGCGGAGATCACCGAACGGGCACGCCAGATGCGTCCGCAGTATCTAGCCAAGTGCGGCGGAACCTACTCGAGTGAATGGTTTTTCAGCAAGATTCTCCATTGCCTGCGCACAGACGCGGCGGTGTTCGATGCGGCGCACACGTGGGTCGAATGCGCCGACTGGATTCCCGCGATGCTGACGGGCACGGAAGAACCCGACAGGTTGACCGTGGGCGTCTGCGCCGCTGGCCACAAGGCGATGTACAACGACAACTGGGGCGGCTACCCCGATGCCGACTTTCTAGGTTCGCTTCACCCGAAGCTTGGCGAACTGCGCGCGCGGCTTCGTCCGAAAGCGCACACGATTGACCGCGCCGTCGGCAAATTGACGGCGGACTGGGCGAAGCGCACCGGTTTGCGGGCCGGCACGCCCGTGGCCGTCGGCGCGTTTGATGCGCATCTTGGCGGTGTCGGCGCGGGGATTGCGCCGGGCACGCTGGTGAAGATCATCGGCACCAGCACGTGCGACATGATGGTTGCGCCCGTTGGAGAACCGCTCGCTGATATCCCCGGCCTTTGCGGCATCGTCAACGGCAGCATCTTACCCGGATTTTACGGGCTTGAAGCCGGCCAGTCGGCGGTCGGCGACATCTTCAACTGGTTTGTGAACTACATCCGCGCCGGCAGCCACGAAAATCTCACCACCGGTGCGGCGAAACTCAAACCCGGCGAGTCAGGGCTGCTGGCGTTGGACTGGAACAACGGCAACCGCACGATCCTTGTGGACCAGCGGCTCACGGGCTTG
>Ga0187886_1001703_pt1 | contig 19207 bp, 12 predicted proteins | sample June2016WEW_20_1_FD_133001 | JGI IMG/M metagenome (GOLD analysis project Ga0187886, IMG submission 133001) | Peatland microbial communities from SPRUCE experiment site at the Marcell Experimental Forest, Minnesota, USA - June2016WEW_20_150 | ecosystem: Environmental > Terrestrial > Soil >... | reverse complement strand
GCGAAGAAGGGTTTCGCATTCGGAGGAAAGTGTTAGGGCGAAACCCGAAATGACCGATAAGGGAAAATAAAATGCCACGATCCGCTGATTTCAAGGTCCGCGAGATTTACACCATCACCGGCGTAAAAACAGCCGCCATTTACGGAAAAAATAAAATGACGGTGCACTTCCAGGGGATGTCCAAGACCCTGCAATTCCCGCAGACCGTCGCCCTGCAAGGCGCCCCCACCTGTTCCGTCGGCATTTCCCCTTATGGCCTCTACAACCGGCTGAACGACGCAGGCCGGCTCATCCTGTTGAACCAGAAAGCGGTCCAATTCGCCTCCGCGCCCTTTATCCACATCGGCGACAAATGCACCATGCTTACTCAACAGAAACCTCAGGTCGCGGAAACACCCGATGATATCCCGGCTATCGACAACTACTATCATCCGGCGATTTCGGTAAAAAACGTTTCCATCACTATCGCCACACCTTCGCTGGAGATGGCGTTCAAGCTGGGGAAGGTGAAAGTAATCCGGAGACTGATTTCGCCGTTCTTGTCCGGAAACGAACAGACGATGATGCCCGTCGGTGTGGAAGAGTACGAGGTGGAAAACACTGCGGATAAAACTCAGGCGATCACGCTCGTCGTACCCAAACCGTCCCTGGTCAATCTCCAGGAGAAGGAGCTTAAACCGACCGACCAGGACAGCATCTATATCTCTTCGGCGCCGGTCCACGGCCACGTACATAAAGAGTTCCGTTCCGGAAAAGTGCGGGGCGTGGTCATGGGAAGCACGGAAAGTCCGAACCGGATGGTGCTGGCCGTTCCGGAGCTGCCGGGAGTTTCGGTTGATACCCAGCCATATTTTTGCTTGAACCGGCTCATGCAGGATTTGCTGCTTAACGAAGACGGTAGCTTCTATGAAAAACGGGAACCGGTGCTCCAGAATGATTACGGTACAGCCATCAGTTTGACCTTTACCCTGGAGCCGAAAGCGTCGGTAAAAATTCCATTGGCCGTGGTTCTGGATTTTCCGAAGCAGGTCTTCATTGACAGTGTGGAATTCGAACGCATATACGTCAAAAACTTCCCGGAGGAAGAGGCGCGGGCGGTATCCATGGCAAAACTCGCCCTGGATAATTATCCGCGCTGGTGGAACCGGACCGTAAGAATTCAAAAACGGATTTTAGATTACCTCCAAGCCAGCCCTTCGTATACGACGGATAGGACAGGTGCCCTACGGCTGACTAGGTTGCTGCTCAACGAATTTCATTTCCCGCTCTCGAACGCCGCAGTCTGGATCGAGGACGAGAAAGGACTTGAGCGCGCCCGGTTCCTCGAATGTTTCGACTATGCGTATATCAATCCATCGGATGTGGATTGGTATTCCATGGTGCTCCTGATCTTCTTCCCGCGTGTGGAAAAAGAGCTCTGTCAGAGTTTCATCGACTCGATTCAGGCCGAGGATCCTACCCCGCGTTTTTACCATTATCACTCTTCGTTCGTCGAAGCGAGAAAGCATTTCCGGGAGCATCCGGAAGAATACCAAGGCTTGTCGAAGACCCAGATCCGGGATGCGTTCAAGGTGAAGGGCAGCGTTGCGCATGATTTGGGAGCCATGCCCAAAGGCCATGCACTGCGGAACGTGAGCGATTACGCCTGGTACAACAACAATTATTGGGTGGATCTGTTTCCCAAGCTGGCGTTGCGGGTGCTGCGCAATGTGAAATTCACCGGCGATGTGGATTTTTTGAAGAAGAATTGGGAGACGCTTAAATTCGGGCTGGAATCGCTGCTCAAACTTGATTTCGACGACGACGGTGTGCCTGAAGGTTATCTCGACGAGGTGAAAAACACCTTCGACAACCTGACCCTTTTCGGCGCCGACGCCTACGACTCCGCGATGTTCCTGGCCGGGTGCCAAGCCATGATTAAAATGGCGGAGATGATGAACGACCAACCCGCCAAAGCCCACATCCAGAAAGCGTTCGACAAGGCCCGGGCAAGTTTCGAAAGATTATGGCGGGACGGGAAAAATAAAAAAGGGGAAAAACTCCAGTATTACATCACCTGTTACGATCCGGCGACGGGAAAATCCAACTTGGATGTCTGGACCAACCAGCTGGACGCGCTCTGGTATTTGATCGCCATTGGCGAAGAACCATTTATCTCCGACGACCGAGCAAGAAAGATCTTGAAGACGATTTACCGGAACAACCGCACAACCATGGGTTGGGCCATGACCCGGACGGAAAACGGCAAACCGGTGGAATCGGACCAGGGAAAAGACGTTTATACGACTTCCAATTACGTCTTGGCCCAGTTGCTGGAATATTACGGCATGGTCAAAGAGAGCAAGGATGTTTACAAACATATGGATAAAGTCGTTTTTGCCTACGGAAATTCTCTGATTACCCCGGACAACCTCCGGGCTGAAATGGAAAAAGAAGCGGGAGAGTCGGCTCCGGGACCTCACTATATCGTCGCCGCCTATCCCCGACCGGGCGCGGTCTGGACGCATCTGGTTCTGCAATATATCAAGGATCTGCAAAAACGGAAAAAGACCAAGACGATCGATTCGCAATCGCTGATTTCTTTTGTGTCCGATTTATTGAAAGAAGGCCCGGGAAACGGAAAATAAATTGCAAATTCCTTTATACGGTAGACTGAACGGCAGGTCATGGGGATCAGGGCTAAACACCGCAATCGGGCGTTCGGTGTTTACCCAATGAATAATCGGCCATTGTGCATAAGTCTCTCTATTTTACCTGGGCTACCATAAGCGGATTTCCCCGGTCGTGCTGCGCATACCGGGGCGGCGCGCAGAAAGAACGGATTGCGCGGAGAGGGTTGGCTTGTCTATGGATTACGACATAACCTTCGTCGGCCACATGTGCTTCGACGAGATCATTCCGTTCGGAGGAAAGCCGGTTGTCGCTCCGGGGAGCGCCGTATTGTGTGGTGCCATGGTGGCCACCAGGGTTGGGAAAAAGGTTGCCGCCGTTGTAAAGATGTCGAAACAGGATGAGATCATCCTGCAGCCGTTGAAGGACGCGGGTGTGGATATCTTCCTCATTCCGTCCGATGTGACGACGTTTTCGAGGGTTCTCCACGAGACAGAAAATATCGATGAGCGGAAACTCACAATCGTCCGGACGGCCGGCTTGATATCCATCACCGACGTTCCTCCGCTTAATTCACAATGCGTTCATTTGGCCGGGATTTCCGATTCGGAATTCGACATGGCTCTTCTGCGGGGCTTGAAATCGAGGGGATACGGCCTGTCGGTCGATATGCAAAGTTTTGTCCGGCAGATCACACCGGTGACGCATGAAATAAAATTCGGCGACGTGACGGATAAACGAGAGATCGTCGGGATGATGGATAAAGTCAAGTTGGATGTCGTGGAGGCTGGCATATTGACCGGAACGGATGATCTGGGGCAGGCCGCCCAAATTATGGAAACCTGGAACTGCCCGGAAATTGTGATCACGCACTCCCAGGGTGTGTTGGCGCGGGTAAGAGGAAAAACATTCTACGAGAAGTTCTCGAATAAAAGCATCGTCGGCAGGACAGGCCGCGGCGATACGGCGTTTGCGGCGTATCTTTCCTGGAGGCTGGACCATAGTGTGGAAGAATCCTTGAAGTTCGCGGCCGCGCTGGTTTCGATAAAGATGGAATCGCCCGGACCCTTTCAGGGGACATTGGAGGATGTTAACAAGCGATTGCTGGAAGAGTATTCTTCGTCTTGATTGCCCCCGGTGAAAAAAATCAAACGGCCCGATGGTTCGAACCATCGCGGATAGCCGGATGGGACGGCGCAGTTTGCCCCGCGTTTCGTTTGAGGTTGTTGACGGGCTTTTTCAGAACCGTCAGGGATTTTCCGTTCGGCAAAGGCCTGCCTAGACCATCGCTTACGCCGCTGTCAATTCCTGGAACCGATCGATCAGTTGATCGACTTCCCGCTTCGCAGAAAATTGAAAAACACAATCCAGATGGTCGTTGTGGGGAAGCTGGATGGATAACACCAGCGCATTAACATCTCTCGGAATGAGGGACATCTTTTGGATTTTGTTCAAGGGGATGTAGTCCCAAATGCCGCCGTATCTTTCGGAGGCGACCTGTTTTTCCTCTTCCCGGATCAGGATGAGCTCCCGATCGGTTAAAATACTGGCAAGGGTGGGGGAAATTCTCCGATACCATGTCATACCCAGAACTGATATCACCCTTTCCCGGATTTCAGGCTGTAAAATAGCTTGAATGACCTCTTCTTCCCCCATTAAACTACGCCTCGCAAAGTTCATGAACTTAAAATCCAGATCCCTCCAGGAATTGAATATCTCCGATTCCGAATTCCGGGCCGCGCCTGCGGAACCGACAGAAGTCCGCCGAATTTTGTTCAGCAGGGGTGTAAATCGAGCGTCGCTCACCGTATTGAATCGAAGGGTGGAGGAGGTGGAAATACCATCTCCTATAACGCCGCTGATTTTTATATGGGAGTCCAATAGAATAGATCGCATTTCGACATAACTGATTCCTTCCAGGGGATAGCATTTCGCGATGAAGGAATTCCCGTTTCTTTCCAGAACACAGATTTCACGACCCATATCGCAGATGAGTTTCTCCATGGTCGGGTGAATGAATCCCTCGAAGTTGGGGGTGAGAACCGCGTAGGGAAATTCCAACCCACCCGTTCGATAGGGTTCAAAGAAACCTTTAAAATAATCCGGAACGGAACCGTAGGATTCGACGGATTCGGCCCACGATGCTTTTGGATTATCAATAGGGCCTAATCGTTCCATCCGCGCGATGATTCCAGCGATGAACCGCCTCGGGAATGTCAGGATGATATTCCTTGGATTGGTCAATAGATCATTTCCTTTTCCGGATCTCACGGGCAGGATAAAATCGGGCTACCCGCGGGGCCTTATTATAGACATTCCCCAAAAACCATCCGCAATGAAAAAAACCAATCGATCTGCCCATGAAGATTTTCTTGATAATCGCTGGATGCCCAAATTAAAAGAGAGAATAATCCATTTAATTATAATTCAAAGCTAAAATCCAAAACTGGTTTATGCTTTTGCCCAAAATCGGTAAATGATTGGTTGATCGTCACGTTGAACCCGAAGATCAAGATTTGCGATCCCGCCGATTGATATGCTCCTCCGCGAATCACGGGATCCCATCGATTGGAGGAACTATTTCAACGAGTCCCGTCATCCCGGCTGTCCATCGCGGCGGATTTTATCCTTGATTATCCGTTTGTCTTGCGAACGCCAAGGGGTTGATTCAATGCGATATTATTTTCATGAAGGTGATGGTGAAAAAGGAGTTGAGGAGTTTGGCAAAACCAATCTCACGATGGTTCCTCCGCCGACGCGTTTATCCGTCGTTAATCGGCCGCCGATCAGCGCCATCAACGTGCCGTGGAGAGTCAATCCCTGCCCGGTCCCGTTTTTTGAGACTTCGCCGGAGGGTAAACCGACGCCGTCGTCTTCCACGGCGAGTTCCAGAGAGTCCGTCGCCTGCAGGGAAAACTTCAAATGCAAAGGACGGGAAGCATCCGTCCCGCGCCCGTATTTGGCCGCGTTGCGGACCGCTTCGCGCGCCGCGTAGAACCACACTTCGATGAACATCGACGGTAAATTCTCCGAAGCCCGTTCCGCCCGCGGATCGATCTCCCATCGAATCTCGTCGAATGAATCTTTCAATTCATCGGCCATCAAATGCCGCAGAGCCTGGGCAATATTGCGGATCGACTCCTCGGAGGGAGACGCGTGCGGCATATCGATCAGGAGTTGGGAAATCCGCCGGTGGATTTGCGCCAGGTCGGCCAGAGCCTTGGAGGTCTCCACATCGCCGGCGCTGCGGGCATATAAAGCCAACAGGTCGGCGTGGAGCGAAGGCAGAATCTCGTCGTGCAGCACGCGGCGTGTTTTGCAGTCGAGCACTTGGCTGCCCACCAGACGCTCGTGCTGGATCGAGATCAGACGGCGCGCCAGTTCGGCGCCGGTTTGCGCGTCGATCAGCCGTTCGCAAGCCGCCTGGGCGATCTCGAAATCCTCTTGCGTGTAGAGGCTGCCGTCGAGCTTGTCGCCCAGGAGCAGAACGCCGATCGGGCCGCGCCGGCTCCATAATCCAACCGCCCAGCGCAGCCGGTCCGGACGGTCCGCGTCCAGGGGAACAACCGCAGGGCGCGACGACGGGGACGGGATTTCCGGGGCGGAAACGGTGACCGGGAAATTCGCCGGATAAGTGAGTGGAGGGCCCCACAGCGGAGCCATCGGTCCGACGGCCGCCAGCGCTGCGCGTTCGCAGCCCAGAACGTCGGAACACAGCGTGCGGAACGGACCGAGGGCGTCGGCATCCCACGGCGAGGGAGAATCCGCCGTCAGCCGTTCATAAAGTTGCTGGCTGGAGACGAATGGGCGCAGTGTTTCGAGGAAGGAATCCCGTTCGGTGTAGGAACGGCGGCCCATGAGCGCGTAGAAAACCGTCATGACAACCGTTGCCAGAAGCAGGATGAAGACCGGTGTCAGGCGGCTCGTCAGACTCCAGCCGACGATCAGGCTGTAACCGCCGGCCAGAGCCACGGCGTTCCGCCAATAGCGCGCCAAGCCGCGGCGCGGGAGGATCCTGCCGGTGAATACTTCGTACGCCACGACCGCCTGTCCCAGGAGCAGCACGGCCAGACCGATTAAAACGGCGATGACCAGATCCAACCCGCCGAGAATGAGCAGGAAATCCTGCATCGACCGGGCGTTCACGTTGAGCAGTACCCACAATTCGGCCAGACCCACCAGCAGACACACAACCAGCAGCGCGAGCGAGGCTGCCGTCAACCATGGACGGGCGCGGCGGCGGGCAGCGCCGCCCATCATCCGCGCGGTCGGGCCGGGCCGCCGCAGGGCGTCGAACGCCAAGCCCATGCACATGACGATGAAGATGGGGTAGGCGAGCATCGCCCCCGGAAAACCGCCGCCGGAGATGGCGGAACCCGACTCGTAGGATGCCAACCCGGAGATGGAGGGCGGTGGGTTGGCTGTGAGCGCGAGAACGATCCAGGCAAGTGCGGAGGATGCGCACAAGAGGAACCACGGCCGGTGACGGCGGAATAAATTCCCGGCGCCTTGCTCCCAGAAGCCGGCGTACCAGAGCATCACCGCGTACCAGGTGAAGGGCAGGATGGCGACCGTGATCCATCCGACGCGCCACCAGAAAGTGAGCGCGGGAAGCAGTGAGCGGATGTCGAAACCCAATATAGCGGTATGAAAGAGGAAAAATACGCCGCCCAGGAGCAGGCTTCCGGCGGCCATCCAGAATCCCCATGCGCCGCTGCGGCTCTCCGGCGCGCGATGGCGCGCATTGAGCAATACCGTTAGCCCCAGCCACAACATGAGGATGGCGTTGAATAGGGATGTGGAAAGCAGCGACCAGTCAAGATAGAAGAAACCGGTCATGGAGTTTTATATTTCCCTGCCCTCATCCCCAGCCCTTCTCCCAGCACAAGCCGGGATAAGGTGGCCGAAGGCCGGATGAATGTCACGGTCATTCCAATCATCGTGTCATCCCCGCGTGATCTTGGCTTGCCCTCGGCAAAGCCGGGGGCGGGGATCCAGTGCTTGCGATTAAGTGGACCCTCCATCGCTTCCTGGATGCCCGCCACAATCACGCGGGCATGACGAACTCTCCCCTTTTCCACGATTATTCTCTCTCTTTTCCCCCTGGCGTCCACTGTGTTCCATCTTCCTGGATCTTGGGCGTTCCATCGTCTTCCCACGTAAGCAGCCGGCCTGCGGCGACGATCAACGCCGCACGCGTGCGCGCCACTTTCTCATCGGTGGCGTCGGCGGCCAGACCCCACGCGGCGTAGATCTGCCCGTTAGTGCGGCTGATCGAGCGCTTGTCGCGGAATCCCATCCGCGCGGCGATCTGCTCGTTGGTCAACCCTTGAGCCAACATCCGGGCGACGGCTTGCTCATTGGGTTCGAGCAACGCCAGCGGGTCATTCTCGTCCTTGCGGCGCACTTCCTGGACCCGCGCCTCGATCTCCGGATCGATGAAACTCCTTCCGGCTACGGCGTCGCGCAGGAGCGGAAGGAGCATCGCCGGCAGGAGGTAGTTGGATTTGCGCACGTAGGCGTAGTGGCTGAGGATTCCCGACCGGCGGAAATCGCGGTAGTAGACGTCGTCGTCTTGGATCGAATAGAACACAACCGGAATGCGCGGAAATTCGCGCCGGGCGGCGGTCGCCGCCTGGATACCGTTCATCTTTCCCGCCAACTGAACGTCTAGAAGCAAGACATCCGGCAGGGTCTCGCCTTTCCCGGATTGCGCTGCCCCCGTCTTTTCACGATCCATCAGCCATTCCAATGCGGCTTCGCCGCTCTCGCAGGCAAAGATGATCCGCGCTTCGCAGGTTGCTTCCATTCCCGATTGCATGGCGGATCGCAACTTGGCATTGTCTTCCACCAAAAGTATCGCAAGAGGATTCACGATATCAAACCTTCTCCAGCGACGGATATCCTATTTAATCCGAGCCCTTATTCCCGCGCCGGAACAATACTGCAAACAGCAACGAGCGTCAAACACCCAGGTGCATGCCGAGAAGGGTTTGGAACGTGGTCGGGGATGCAGTCTATCGTAGAATGAAAATGTTATTGCTGGCCCGCAATTTCCGGTGAAATTCCAGTTATGGTCCGGGCTTCGTGCCGTGAAAAAACATGAAGATTCGATTGCCTCTTCTATCGGTATCGATTTTTTCCATCGCCATGGCCTGGGTGGAATCGGCGGTGGTGTTGGATCTGCGCGTCCTCGTGGGCAGGTTGCAGCCCTATCAGCCGAATCCATTGCCGCACTTCGGAGGGCTGAGCCAAGCCGAGATCGTCCGTGAAGTGGCGACCCTGGTGATGTTGCTCGCCGTGGGATGGCTGGCCGGGGAACGCCCGAGAACCCGGCTCGCATACAGCGCCTTCGCCTTCGGTTTATGGGATATCTTTTATTATTTGTTTCTCATCCCCCTCACCGGGTGGCCGAAGTCGCTTTTGAATTGGGATATTCTTTTTTTATTGCCTGTGCCATGGTGGGGGCCGGTGATCGCTCCAATCGCCATCTCTTTCCTGATGATCACAGGAGGAATGCTGGTGATCCTGATTGATGGGCGAGCACGTCCCGCTTGCTTGAACGTCTGGTTTTTGGCGGCCGGGTTGATTGGCGCGGGCATGATGTTCTACGCTTTCACAGCCGATGCATTCGCCGCCTTCAGTCGCGGTATGGACGCGATCCGGCAAGTACTGCCGGTGACCTTTCGCTGGAACATATTCCTGCCCGGTTTGTTCCTGATGGCCGTCCCGGTCATGGCTATGGCCGGGCAGGTGATCGGGCTGTTAAAAAAAAGGGAAATCAATACTATGATGGACGCGATTTTCGATTTATATGCAAGTATTCTCGTTTTCCTCGCCGGGTGGCCCGGATTAACCTATTAATAAATCAACGTGTGGATTTTTGTTATCCTCTGGCCGATCGTTTCTTTGCTAATGGTAGTCGTGATCCTCGCTCAACATCGCCGGATCAAGGTATTATCTTCTCTGCGGAAGGCTTCCCGAAATAATAGATCGACCTGATCGGTATTAAAAATATTTTCAAAAATAAATCAAATGGAAGTTAAAAAGAAATTAAGGAATGATAAGATAAAATAATCCTGTTCATCCTATAAATCATCTCCTCATGCGGGATGAGTAGGATGGCTGAAGAGGCAGGGATGATCAGCGAGCCCAAATTCGAACAATTAGTTTTCTTCGATCGTATTAATTATTAAATATGGTGTTTGTTTCATGCAGATTTCCTGAATCTCGCAAATTACGCTTTCTAAATTCCTTTCAAGCCTTTCGTTCGAAATATGCAATACGATCAATCCCAATGACTTCAAAATATTATCTCGGATGGTATCGGCTTCGATCCGCGATTTATGAATGTTTCCATCGATTTCAACAACCAGATTTGCACGATGGCAATAGAAATCCACAATAAATCCACGAATAACATGTTGTCTCCGAAAATGCAATCCCAACAGTTGATTTCCTCGAAGCCTTGACCAGAGGAGCTCCTCCGATGGTGTCATCGTCTTGCGGAATCTTTTTGCTATCCGGAATTTTAAGTATAGATTCTTCGAATACTTTCGGCGCATCATGTTTCCCCCTTGAATTGTGATTTTGAGCGATTCTACTACGGCACCATCCCATCCTTCCACCCCTTCGACAGTATCAATACTCCAAATGTATATTGTCCCCCTCCCTCCTTCCCGTATTACGGGAAGGAGGGAGGGGCTAGGGGAGGGTGAATGGGATGGCCGTCGCAAGCCAAAACCTTGAGGGAGGAGCCAGGGGAGGGTGAATGGGATGGCCGTCGCAAGCCAAAACCTTGAGGGAGGGGCTAGGGGAGGGTGAATGGGATGGCCGTCGTCAGGCACAACCTTAAGGGAGGTGCCAGGGGAGAGGGGAGGGGATAACCGTCGCAAGACATGACCTTGAGAGGGGGTCAGGGGAGGGTGGATGGGATGGCCATCGTCAGGCACAACCTTGAGAGAGGCCAGGGATGGGGTAGCGTGTAGAAAAAACTCTTCAACAGGGGGAAGACAATCCACATTGGCGCGCGGAACAAATTACCGCCGTTCTATTCCGCATTGGAAGGATCGATGTATCCTGCCATGCGCGCGATCAAATGCGCCACTGCTTCCGCCGCGCAGCCGAAGTTGGCAATATAAAATGCCGCCGCATTCGCCCCCCGCGCGCCGGACGTCGGATCTTCCCGAGCGCGGCGCAGGAATGCCGCCAGCCCTTCGACCGAGCGGACGTTTGCGGCCACGCCGCGGCTGACGAAATTCCAATCGTCGAGCGGCTTGGAAAGCCCGAGCATCCCGACGGGAACTTTCAGCAAAGCGGCTTCCAGTCCGGCGGTGGTGCTGAACATCAGCGCCGCCTGCGAAGCTCGGAGCAGCGGGTAAAGCGGCTCCGCGGCCACCAGTGCGAAGTCCGTTGCGCCCTCATGCACCAGCATTTCCCGGAAGAGCGGGGCGCTTTCGCCGCGGTGAAGTTTGAACACCAGGCGCATTTTTTTCCAATCCGGTTCTTGGCGCAGCGTGCGGACCCATCCCAGCAGGCGGACAAGCGCGTCGTGTTTCTCTTCGGCAGAGACGATCAGCATCCGTTCGATCGGACTGCTGAGGAACGTGAGCATAAAATCGCCCGGCGCGTATCCCAACGCGGCCCGTATTCGTTGCGCCTCGGCGGAAAAGTCGGCGCTGGCCAACTGGTCGAAGCGCGGGTTGCCGGTTACAGTGATTTTCCGTTCCGGCACGCCCACGCGCAGGAAATATTCGCGCGAAGTCTCGCCCAGGGCGGCGACGGCGTCGCAATCACCCTGGCCGTAATGGCGCAGACCTTCCTCGATCCCAAGGCGTATTTTGCGGATCCATCGGCCGTACAGTTTTCTCCACGGCGGCCGTTGGAATAGATCCTTGCGCAGGCTCTCCTGCAGCAGCAGGCTTGGGATGGAAAGACGGCGCGCCGCTTCGACATAGAGGTTGGACGGGAAGTTGCGGTCGTTGAGCACAACGATCAGCGAAGGATGCAACCGCTTCACCTCGTGGGGGATCCGTTGGCGGAAGGGCCGAGCGGCCGCTCCCCACTCCGGCATCGGAATCGGCAGCGGGGTTTCCGCCATGCGCACGAAGGGAATGCCCTCGCGCTGGAGGGCCGCCGTATCGCTTGCGGTGCGCAACAATTCGCAATCCGAATACACGATCACGGGGATGCCGCGCGCGCGCAGCAGGCGGATCACCGGCAGGATGATTTGTTGGTGCGAATCGGCGGCGGTGATCTCAAACAGTATCGGGCCGGTCATTTTCCGAGTGCCTTGAGTTGCTCCTCTAGTTTATCGCGATTTTCTTTCAGCGCGGTCAGACGCGTGCGTTCCTTTTCGACGACGGAGGCGGGCGCGCGCGATCCGAAATCGCTCGCCAGAAGCTTCTGCACGCGCGCGATCTGGCTCTTCACATCCTCGGATTCTCTTAGCAGCCGCGCTCGCTCCGCGCCGGGGTCGGCCATTTCCGCCAACGGGATCAGGATCCGCACCGGGCCGACGACCAGCGGGACGGAGCCTTTGGAATCGGAGGGCGCCTTATCGGCAAACTGCAGCCCTTGCGGATCGATCCGCGCCAGCAGGCACAGCCCCGCGGCGGATGTTGAGAGTTGTTCTTTGTATTTGTCGGCCAGAATCACCGCGGAGGTTTTCTTCGTCAGCGGGACCTTTTTCTCGGCGCGCAGGTTGCGGATCGCGCGGACTACGTCCATGAAGAGCGAGAATTCCTCCAGCGCGCGCTCGTCGACGGGATCGACGGGCTTCGGCCACGGGGCGATGATCAGCGCTTCGGGCCATCCCGCGGGAGGATCGAAATCCTCACCCGCCAAGCGGCAGGCGTCTTTGAGAAAACCCCACAACGCCTCGGTGACGAACGGCGTAAAGGGGTGCAGCAGGCGCAGGCAGTTATCGAATACGTGCGCCAGAATCTGCACCGTGGTGCGGGCACGCGCCGGGCTTTCGGCGATTTGCAGTTTGGATAGTTCAATGTACCAGTCCGCGAACTCGCCCCAGAAGAAATCGTAGACCATCCGGCCGGCCTCGCCGTATTGATAGGTATCCATCAGGTGCGTGGAATCCGAGATGGTGCGTGAAAGGCGCGAGAGGATCCAGCGGTCGGCCGTGTTGTAGGGGGCCTTCTCGCATTCGGCGCCGAGTTTTTCGAAGGCGGTCAGCATGTAGCGGCCGGCGTTCCAGAGCTTGTTGGCGAAATTTCGGTTGGCCTCCACCCGTTCGATGCTCAGATTGAGGTCGGTGCCGGGCGAGCCGCTGGTGATGAGCGTGAAACGCAGCGCGTCGGTGCCCATCGGCGGGATGCCTTCGGGGTACTTCTCTAGGATCTCGGCGCTGCCTCCGGCCTCGCGGATCTGCGCGGCCGTGGCTCCGTCCATCACCCAGCGCGGATCCATCACGTTGCCGATCGACTTCGACATCTTGCGGCCCTGTTCGTCGCGCACCAACCCGTGCAGGTAAACGGTGTGGAAGGGCGGTTCGCCGGTGAACTCCATACCGAACATGATCATCCGTGCCACCCAGAAAAAGAGGATGTCGTAGGCCGTCTCCATCACGGAGGTGGGATAAAAGTATTTCAAGTCGCGCGTTTCGTCGGGCCAGCCGAGCGTGGAAAACGGCCACAACCCGGAGGAAAACCACGTATCGAGCACGTCTTCATCCTGCTGCAGCGTACGGCTGCCGCACACGAAACAAGCGGCCGGGTCCTCGCGCCCGCTGGTCATGTGGCCTTCCGGACAGTACCAGACCGGGATGCGGTGGCCCCACCACAGTTGGCGCGAGATGCACCAATCCTGGATGTGCTCGAGCCAGTTGAAGTAGATCTTTTCGAAGTGCTCGGGGATGATCTTCACGCGTCCGTCGCGTACGGCGGCGAACGCCGCTTCGGCCAGCGGCTGGATTTTAATGAACCACTGCGTGGAAATCATCGGCTCGACGATCTCGCCGCCCCGTTGCGAGCGCGGGACGCGCAGCATATACGGTTCTTCCTTGATCACCAGCCCCGCCGCGCGCATATCGGCCCACATTTGCTTGCGGCACTGGAAGCGGTCCATTCCCCGGTATGGTCCGCCGTTTTCGTTCAGGCATGCGTTTTTATCGAAGATCGAGAGGATCGGCAAGCCGTGGTTTTTTCCCACCTCATAATCGATCGGATCGTGCCCCGGGGTGATCTTCAGCGCGCCGGTTCCAAACTCGCGGTCGACGGCAACGTCCGCGATGACCGGGATCTCGCGGCCCAGGATCGGAACGAGCGCAGTGCGGCCGACCAGCGCCGCGTAGCGCGGATCCTCCGGGTGCACGGCCACGGCCGTGTCGCCCAGAATTGTTTCCGGGCGGGTTGTGGCGACAGGTATGTAGGGGCGATCCGTTGGATCGCCCTTCCCGGATTCGTCCTTTATCAGATATTTAAAATAGTACAGCGTCCCCGGTTCGTCGGAATATTCCACTTCGAGGTCGCTCACTGCGGTGCGCAAGCCGGGCGACCAGTTGACCAGCCTTGGGCCGCGGTACAACAGCTCTTTTTCGAACAGCCGGACGAAGGCTTCGCGCACGGACAGCGCCAGGCCGTCGTCGAGGGTAAAGCGTTCGCGGGTCCAATCGCAAGAGGCGCCCAGGCGGCGCAATTGGTCGTAGATGATCCCGCCGTATTTGCGCTTCCATTCCCAGGCGCGCTGGAGGAATTTCTCGCGTCCGAGCGCCTCGCGGCTCGTTCCCTCGCGTTCGAGCATCCGTTCCACCAGCAGCTGGGTGGCGATCCCGGCGTGATCGGACCCAGGCAGCCACAGCGTGGGCTCGCCGCGCATGCGGTGGTAGCGGATCATCAGATCCTCGATCGAAACGAACATCGCATGCCCGAGGTGCAGCTCGCCGGTCACATTGGGCGGGGGAATGGAAATGACGAACGGCTTCCGGTTGTGGTCGATCACCGGTTGGAAAAAGCCGCTCGATTCCCACCACTCGTAAAGCGTGCGTTCGACGGCGTGGAAGTCGTAGGTCTTGGGAAGTTCGATTTTCGGCATGAGCTGTCCTTTCCTGACCTAACCTCCACCTCATCCCCTCCCCCTTCCCTTAAGGGAAGGGGGAGGGGACAGAGGAGAGGGGGGTAAGGTAAATAAAAAACCCTCCGCCTCGTGAGGGCGAAGGGTTAATCCTCCGTGGTTCCACCTCGATTCGTCCCGACCGTTCCGGGGCGCGCTCGATGCGATAACGGTGCCAACCGCGCCGGTTTACTTGCCCGCTGCAACGCGGACGTTCTTCGGCGGCGCGCCGCGCGACGTTCGGGGGCTGGGGAAGCGGGGGCTTTCAAACGGTGGCCGCACCTTCTCTGGCATCCCTTGCCCGCCTACTCTTCGCGGCGATCGCTGTATGTCGTGATTATAAGAGGGAAGAGGTCGGGAGTCAAACCCACGGAGAATGGGAAACGCGAAGAGGGTGGCGAATTTGGCGAATTTTGTTTCGGTGAAGTTTCGAGTAAAATGTTTGGCATAATGCACAGCCAACCCAACGAGTAAGCTGCATATCGTTAGCCGATTCCATAAATATTGAATTGCACAGGATCAAGCGTTCGGTAAGGAGGTAAATCAAATGCCCAAGGCTTCGTTCACGCTTCCAAACGGAACTGTCGTAACCATTGATGGAACGCCTTCGGAAGTTCGAAATCTGCTTGCGTTTTACGGGGGCAATCCGGAAAAGGGGAAGGACGCAGGCCAAAAGAAAAGCGCCAAAGCCGGCCGCAAGAAATCCTCTGCGGAGAAGAAGATTTCACCGGCCAAGATAGCCCAGATTGTCAATCAGATTAAGTCCTGTCCGGAAGCGGAAGGAATCGAAAAGAACATTTTGGCAAAATCTCATGAAGCCAATAGGGTTCTGCTGCCGCTCTATGTCATCCATGAGTACATGGGCAATGCCTTTGGAATCACAACTATCGAAATAAGCAAGGTGACCGCCGAGTTGGGCGCGCGAGTGCGCGTGTCGCGCCAAGCCGCGTTGCGCGCCTTGGTGCGGTCTCCGGCGTCACGATACGTTCTGACGGATAAAGCCAGGCGAAGGGGAATCGCAACGCGGTATACGCTGGATGCGCGGGGCGTCGAATACTTAAAAACCGTGATCGCCGGCAAGGAGGATTAAGCTTGAAGCAAACGGTCATCCAACCCATTTGACGTTTTTCTCAGCGTTGACTTTTTCGCTATAATAGTTGGGATATTGCACTGAAGAACTAACCGGCGATGCGGGGATTATCCGGGGGCTTGCAAATCGAAATCGACTTTCAAAGTCAATCTTTTGGTGATTAGTCATTTATTAATTAATATCCGGGATCGTATTTCCTCGCGGAGGAAAATACTATGGAGAAAACACACCGGCGAACTGCCGTGGAGCAAGATAAAAAGTTCGCTAAACGCATGGGTATGCCATGACTTCTCAACACAATCCCCCGAAGATGGATCGGCCTTCGCCCGGATTCATTGTGCGGATGGTATTCAATCTTTTGTTGATCGCAGTCGTGTTAACCGGATTGCTGTTTGTGCCGGCCGGCAGACTGGATTGGCCCGAAGGGTGGATTTTCCTGATCGGATTTTTCGGATTCCTGCTTTGCTACGGAGTTTGGGCTCTCCGCAACGATCCGTCCCAATTGCGGGAGCGGAGCAAGACCGGAGCCAACGTGAAAGCCTGGGACAAAATCATCATGTCCCTATACAGTTTGGTGTTGATCGTTCTCTTCCCAGTCTGTGCGCTCTCTGCCGTCCGGTTTAAAGGAAGTTCCATGCCCGCCGCGCTGGAAGCACTTGGGTGGATTGGGATTGCACTAGCCGGTGGGATCATTCTATGGGTAATGAGAACAAACACGTTCGCTTCACGCATGGCCCGCATCCAAGGGGACCGCGGCCAGACGGTAGTGACCGGCGGGCCGTATCGGTATGTTCGGCATCCCATGTATCTCGGAAACATCATATTGTTTACGGGTATCCCGTTCGCGCTGGGATCGTTGTGGGGGTTGATACCCGGGGGTTTGATCGTATTGTTGTTCAGCACCCGGACTGCATTGGAAGACAGGATGCTGAAACGCGAACTACCCGGATACTCGGAATACGCCGCGCGTGTCCGTTTCCGGCTTTTGCCGGGAATTTGGTAGCATCCGGGGAAGGTACTTTGATGAAAAGATTGAGTCAAGGCTCTTGCGCCCAATGACGCGGTGGTTGAACGGAATATTTTTTCCATATTAATAATTCATTGGGTCGAATTTTTTTATTAATTGGAGCTATTGATTTAAGAAGATTCAAGAATCCTCAATCTCCATTCCCATGCTTTTACTGTATCACTTCGGACTTAATTTATCAAATTCCATGCCTCCGTAAGGAGAATCGAATTAAATCCGTCCACGGTTGGGCTCCAGAAGGAAAAAATGGATAATTCCGGATAAGAATCCTCGGAGTTTCGAAATAATAAATTGCAGATTTTTTCATGCGGAATTCCTGCATAATCGTACAAAAAGATACTTGACTCCGTAAATGGAGGATGTTATTATTCTTCTTGTAAACGCTTCCTAGATTTTACGCATTCGAAACTAATGAAAGTGTGAAAAACCTTCTCCATCTGGCTAGTAATCCATAAAAAAGGGCATAAAATGCCATTTTTTAGAAAGACGTCAGAATAGGATTCCTGAGCAATAGGGTTTTTTTGGCCATAAAACATGTAAACGTTTACATAAATGAAGCAAAATCGATCATCCAAGGTAACGATTATCGAAGTGGCCGAAAAGGCGGGCGTTTCTTTTGGGACCGTCTCGCGGGTAGTTAATAACGATATACATGTAAAAAAGGAAACCCGCGAACGTGTTTTAAAAGTAATGGACAGGCTGGGGTACGTTGCCAACCGGCAAGCGCGGAGCCTGGCCGGAGGGAAATCCAACATTATCGGTGTGCTTGTACCGGACTTGGGAACCGGTTATATCGAAGAAATAATCCGCGGAATAGATGCAGAACTCAGCTTGTCAGACCTCGACCTGATCCTCTATACAACCCACCGAACAGCCAGCAAAGAAGCCAATTATGTCGCGAACCTTGCCAAAGGAATGGTGGATGGTTTATTGCTCGTTTTGCCGCGCAGCCCGGCGGATTATATCGGCACGCTGACCGGCCGCAATTTTCCGTTTGTCCTGATCGATCACCAGGGCACCGGCAGGGATTGTCCGGCCGTGGGCGCGACCAATTGGCAGGGGGCGTATCGCGCCACGGAATACCTGATCAAACTGGGACACTCCCGGATTGGATTTATCACCGGCTCCATGGATCTAGGCTGTTCCATGGAACGCCTGGAGGGATACCTTTCGGCGCTGCGCACACACCATGCCAGCGAAGCGCCCGAACTGATCTACGAGGGCACGTTTTTCCAGCCGGACGGTTATGCCGGCGCGTCGGCTCTGCTGGACCTGCCCAATCCTCCTTCGGCGATCTTCGCCTCAAACGATATCATGGCGCTGGGCGTCATGGACGCCGTCCGCAGCCGCGGATTGCGCATTCCCGACGATATATCCATCGTCGGCTTCGACGATATCCCGCAATCGGCGGTCGTTCGGCCGGCGCTCACGACGGTCAATCAGCCGCTGGAAAAAATGGGCCGCGTCGCGACCCAGATGCTGCTGGATCTTCTCCGCCAGCCCGATAAGGAAGTCGGCCGGATTGAACTGCCCACCGAACTGGTGATCCGGGATTCCTGCCAGAACGCGCGGTCGATGGAATAAACCTTTTCTTCATACGATAAATGGGGGCCATCCTGACGGATGGAAGGAGGTGCCAGCGGAACAATATTCTCATCAGACTGAGCAAATCCAAAACCAGTGTTCGTTTCCAATTCCAAAGAAGGAGAAATCTGATGCCCCGAAAAACGTTAACCTTGATCAGCTTCGTGCTGATCGCCGCGGTCATGCTGGTGTCGTGCGCCGCACCCACCGCGACCCCCATGCCCACCGCGAACATGAACACCTCGGTGCCGGTGGCCCCGGTGGCCCCGGCGGCCACAGCTACAACCGCCCCGACCGCAGCACCCAAGCCGGTGACGGTCGAATGGTGGCATATCAGCACCCTCGACCCGGGCAAGACCCTTTTCCAGTCGTTCGCCAATCAATATATGGCTGCTCATCCCAACGTGAAGATCAATATCACGATCCTGGAAAATGAGGCCTTTAAGACCAAGCTGACCACCGTCATGCAGGGTGGCACGCCCCCGGATATCTTCCAGAGCTGGGGCGGCGGCGTAATGAATGATCAGGCCGCTGCAGGTATGCTCCAGGATATTACCCCGGCGCTGGACGCAAATGGTGGCGCTTGGCGCAACACCTTCGCTCCCGGTGCTCTGGGTGTCTATTCTGTGAACGGGAAGAACTACGGCGTGCCGTGGGATATGGGCATGGTCGGCTGGTGGTACAACAAAGACCTCTTTACCAAAGCTGGAATCACCGTCCCCACAACCTGGACCGATCTCCTGGCTGACGTGAAGACCCTCAAGGCCGCCGGTATCACCCCCATCTCCTTGGGTGAAAAAGACACTTGGACCGGCATGCACATGTGGTCG
>Ga0187886_1001702_pt1 | contig 19215 bp, 18 predicted proteins | sample June2016WEW_20_1_FD_133001 | JGI IMG/M metagenome (GOLD analysis project Ga0187886, IMG submission 133001) | Peatland microbial communities from SPRUCE experiment site at the Marcell Experimental Forest, Minnesota, USA - June2016WEW_20_150 | ecosystem: Environmental > Terrestrial > Soil >... | reverse complement strand
GCGACGCTGCAGTTCCCGTACCAGCGGATGTGGAGGCTCGAGCGGACTCGGGTCGTCCAGCAGCCCTGCCAGTCCGGGAGCCGCTTCCAGCGCCGCAACCGCGCCGGGACCCCAGGCTTCGGCTCGGATCGCGCCCGCGGCGTCTTCCGTCCGGAGGCGGAGCGTCGCCGGACCCGCCGCGGTCCGGCGAGCCAGCCACACGCGGTCCGGCCCGATTCGGATGGTCGGGTCGCCGCTGCCGTGCCGGAGCGGGGCCAGCGTCAGCCGCAGATCGATCGGCTCGGGAGTGGGGAAGCTGGCGGTTACGGGCGTCGAGGCGGGCTCGCCGCCCATCACGGGAAGAGGTCCATCTCGCGTGGCATCAGCACATCCGCGATCCTGCCCTCGCCGCGTGTGGGATGGGCGCCGCGCACGATGGCCGCAGGTCGTCGGCCCGTCTTGCCCAGCGCCAGCTCCGCGGCCGTGGCGATCTCGTCGGCAGTGGCTCGGACGGTGCTGCGCATGATGCGGCCGTCGGCGTCTGGGGTGCCGCGCAGATCGTCGAGCGGGAGCATGCCGCTGACGCCGATGGCGATGTCCGTGATGCCCCACCGCCACGGTCGTCCGAAGCTGTCCGAAATGAGGACGGGCACGTCCACGCCAAAGGACCGCTCCACCGCCGCGCGTATCCCGGCGGCCGAGGCGTCCGGATCGACGGGCAGCAGCGTCACCACGTCGCCGGTCCGCGGCCCCATGTTCGAGGCGTCGACGCCGCCGTTGGCGCAGATGAAGCCGTGGTGGGTCTCGGTTATGAGCACGCCGTTGGCCATCCGGACGACGCGCCGAGCTTCCCGCAGGACGACCTCCAGCTGGCGGGCGTCGCGGTCCCAGCGCTCGGCGAAGGCCACGACTTCCGGACGCGGCTCGACGGCCGTGAGGTCCACGATCGCGCCCTCGGCCTTGGAGACGACCTTCTGGGTGACGACCAGGACGTCGCTGTCTAGCAGCGGCAGCGCCGATGGCGTCGCCCGCAGGGCCTTCACGAGCGCCGCGGCCAGATCGTCGCCGGGGCGGATCTCCGGTACACCCTGGAGGGCGATGACCGTAACGCGTCCGTCCGGCGGAGCGGCGCCGTCGGCGATCGGGTCGGGGCTCACCGCCCGGCCTCATGGCCGAGCCCGCGCCGGTCGGCCTCGAGCAGGTCGTCGGGCGTATCGACGTCGAAGGAGAGCGGCCCGTCGAGCTCCAGGTAGATGGCGCCCGCGGCCTCGGCCGCCGCCGCGTGTGCGGCCCGGCTCCCTTCCCCGAAATGGAAGTCGATGGCGGTGGGCGGGGCGATCAGCAAGGCGTTGGTGCCGCTGCCGTGTCGGTCGGGGACCAGGGCGACCACGGGCCGCTCCGGGGTTTCGCGAAGGGCCAGCTCCGCGGCGTTCGCCAGATGGTCGATCGCCGAGGCGGTGACGCCGGGCAGGTCCGCCGGCACCACGACCACCGCCGTGGCTTCGGCGCCGGCGGCCAGGCGGGCCTCGGCCAGGCCTTCGTTGAGCCCGTCGGTCTCCTGGCGGAGCGAGGCGGCACCCATGACTCGTGCGCGTGCAAGGAGGTCGGGGTCCATCGAGACGACCACCACGGCGGCCAGGCGTTTGGCCGCCAGAGCGGCTTCGATCGTGCGACGGAGCAGGGCCAGGATCAGGTCGGCCCTCTCCTCCGGGTCGAGGGGCTCGCCCAGGCGGGACTTGGCTCCGCTGAGCGATCGCACCGGCACCAGGGCGACGATGTGGGAGAGGTTCGTTGCCGTCACGGCCTCGTCTCCGCCTCCGGCTGCGGGGCCGGGCCTCGTCTGGCATGCAACGCGGCCGCCGCGTCGAGCATCTCGCGGGCGAGTCGCGCCCGCGACGACCCATCCGTCATGATCGTGTCGGTGACCGTCACATCGAGTCCCAGAGCCCTGGCCGGTTCCGCGAGCGCTTCGTCCTGGCGGTCGACGAAGAGGAGATCGAGCAGTTGCAGGGTGGCATACCGCCGGGCTACTCCCAGCGCGCTGGACTCATCGCCGAGCCCCGCCATCATCCTGTCGGCGGGGCCGCGCAGGGCCTTGCCGCCGACGATGCCGGAGACTCCTACCGCCGGGACGCCGCGAGAACGGGCCGCAACGATCTCGGGGAGCAGCCCCGGCACCGCCAGAATCGGCCCGATGGAGACGATCGGATTGGAAGGGGCGACGACGACTACCTCGGCCGAGCGGATCGCGTCGCGGACCTCGGGCGTGAGGCCCGCCGACTCGATCCCCTCGAATCGAACCTCGCGGACGTCGGGATTCTGGTGCAGCCGGACGAAGTAGTCCTGGAAGTCGAGCCAGCCATCGTCGGTCCGAACCCGGGTGCGAACGGGCGCGTCGGTCATCGGCAGGATGCGCGACCGGACACCCAAAGTTCGAGCCATCGCGAGCGCAACCTCGGTGAGGCGGGCGCCATCCCGAAGCCTCGCGGTTCGATACAGGTGGGTGGCGATGTCCTTGTCACCGAGCCGGAACCACGTTTCCTCGCCCAGGCGGGCGAGCTGACCCATGACCTGCCAGGTCTCGCCCGCGATCCCCCAGCCCTGGGCCGGCTCGGCGATGCCCGCCAAGGTGTAGAGAACGGTGTCGTGGTCTGGGCAGATAGTGAGCGAGTGGCGCTCCAGGTCGTCGCCGGTGTTGACGATGACCGTCAGCTCACCGGCCGCCAGCGTCTGCTGGAGGCCGTCGGCGAGCTTGGCTCCGCCTACGCCCCCGGCCAGACACACGACGCGCATGGTTCCTCCGCAAGATCGCCGGCGAGATCGACGCAGGACAGGTTAGCGCCGGTCGGTGCCGGTGTCCCTCAGCTAGCGCTCTCGAGGGCCGGCCGGACCTCCTTCGCCAGGCGGACCGCCGACTCTTCGTCGTAGGGAGCCGGGTGGCCAACGATCAGGTGCCGGTAGCCGATGCCGAGGTACGGCGCTAGCATCTCGGCGACCTCCTCGGGGGTGCCCACAGGTTGGTCTTGCCAGAGCTGTGCGACGCGGTTGACCTCGAACAGCCGCCGATAGATCCGTTCAGCCTCGGCGTGAGAGTCACGGATCACGACGACTCCGACACCCACGGTGCGCTCTATCTCGCTCGGGTCGCGGCCCACGGCCTCGCAGTGGCGGAGCAGGATCTCCTCCTTGTGCTTGACGGTCTCGAAGCCGTCACCCAGGTTGTTGGCGTCCGCGTACTGCGCCACGAGCTTGAGCGTCACGTGCTCGCCCCCGCCCCCGATCAGGATGGGGAGTCGCGGCCCGAGCGGCGCCGGATCGTTGCGAACGTGGACCGCGCGGTAGTGCGGGCCCGCGGCCGTGGGCTCCTCCCCGTGGAGCATGCCGCGCATCAGCGGCAGGGCCTCGGCCAGCCATCGCAGGCGCTCCGGTATCCCGGACCCGAATTCGACACCGAAGTCGCCCGCTTCGTTCTCGTTCCAGGCCGCGCCGATGCCCAGGTAGGCCCGCCCACCGCTGATGTGGTCGAGGGTTGTCGCCATCTTGGCGACCAGGGCCGGGTTGCGGAATGGGTTCGCGCCGACCATCAGACCCACGTGGATCTGCTTCGTCGCCGCGGCCCAGGCCGTGATCGTCAGCCAGCCCTCGTAGAACGGTCCGTGAGGGTCGCCGACGATCGGGTAGAGGTGGTCCCAGGCCCACAGGCTGTCGTAGCCGAGCTCGTCGGCTCGAACGCCCGCCTCGTGGAGAGATGGCCAGTCAGTGTACTGGTTCCAGCAGAGCAGTCCGAGCTTGACCTGGGGCATGCCGCTCCTCCTCCTCTTTGCTCAGGCCGTCAGTCCCGGCAGAACCTCGCGGCCGAACACGTCGATCCAGGCCTCCTGGTTGCGGCCGACGTTGTGGAGGTAGATCTGGTCGAAGCCCATGTCCAGGAACTTCTGGATCTCCCGGCGGTGAGTCTCCGGGTCGGCCGACATCAGCATGCGTCCCGTGAAGTCCTCGGGCCGGACCAGCTTCGCCATCTGCTCGAAGTCGCCCGGAGAGCGAATGTCCTGCTTGGGAAACCGCATCCCGCCGTTCGGCCAATCGGAGACGGCGTTCGCGATTGCCTGCGCATCCGTCTCGGCCCAGGAGAGGTGGAGCTGCAGGATCTTCGGCATCGACGCGGGGTCCTTGCCCGCTTGCCGGGCGCCCTCCTCGAACTTGCCGAAGACCATCTCGATCTTCTCCTCCGGTGCGCCCACGGTGATGATGCCGTCCGCTTGCTGGCCGGTCCGCTTAGCGGTGATCGGTCCGGCCGTGGCGACATAGATGGGCGGCGCCTTCTCCGGAAGCGTCCAGAGGCGACACGTCTCCATCCTGAAGAACCGGCCGTCGTGCTTGACATCCTTGCCGCTGAAGAGCTTGGAGATGATCTCGATGGCCTCGAACATGCGGTTGATCCGCTCCGGGGCCTCGGGCCAGTAACCGGCCACGACATGCTCGTTGAGGGCCTCACCTGAGCCCAGACCCAGCCACGTTCGCCCCGGGTACATGACCTCTAGCGTGGCAGCGGCCTGGGCGACGATGGCCGGGTGCATCCGGAAGGACGGGCACGTGACACCCGGGCCCAGGTCGCCCTTCGTGCGGGCGCCGGCTGCCGCCAGCACCTCCCAGACGAACGACGCCTGTCCCTGCTGGGGTGTCCAGGGCTGGAAATGGTCCGCGGCCATGATGCCCGAGAAGCCGGCCGCCTCTGCCCGAGCGCAGAGGTCGAGGATCTCGCTCGGCCCAAACTGCTCGAGCATCGCCGCGTAGCCGATCTTCGCCTTGGCCATCTGTGCCTCCCTGGTTGCCGCCGTCAGGCTAGCCGCCCGATAGACGCTCGAAGATCTTCGCCGGTCGAAGCCGAAACGTCACTCGTCGCTCCTTCGCGAAGCCCGCGATCGTGGCTGCGGCGATCTCCGCGTTGGGCTGGTAACGATGGGCCAGGGCCGCGATGACTGCCTGGCCGCGCTCGGGGTCGTCGTCGACTTCGACCTCGCCGCGCAGATCGACGTAGTCGTAGCCATCCACCACGATGAGCGATACCCGCCGGTCGCGCAGCAGGTTCGCCGGCCAGTGGCGGCCGAGACGGCTGTTGAAGACGATCGTGTCGCCATCGACCAGGTACCAGATGACGGCCTGGATCGGGCTGCCGTCGGGATTGAGACACGACACCACGCCGAAGCGCGGCGGCTCGAGGAAGCGCCGCGCCTCTGCAGACAGCGTCTGAAGCCGGGAATCGGTCATGTGAGCGTCGGGGGCGACCATCTGTTTCGTCTGCGGCTGTCGTCGATCGTGGGTCGGCTGGATGGTAGCGCCGAAAGGCGCGCCTTGCCGCGGTCCGCCCCTGCCCGTACGCCTAGATCGCGAGCGTCAGATCGTCGACGTCGGCAAGGCGCGGCGGCTGCACGGGCGTCAATGAGGACCGGCCGAGCAGGTAGCCTTGGCCGAAGTCGACTTCGCGTTCCTGGAGCGCCACCAGGTCGCGGCGGTTCTCGATACCCTCCGCGATCACATGCGCGCCGATGCGCCGGCTGAACGAAACGAAGGCCTCGACCAGCGCCTTCTTGGCCTCGGCGTCCTGATCGCCGATCCCAGAGACGATCTCGCGGTCGATCTTGATGATCGAAGGCTCGAGGGCGGCGATGACCGTGAAGCTTGCGTAGCCTGCGCCCGCGTCGTCGATCGCAAAGCCGAAACCGACGCGGCGCAGGGCCTGGACGTGCCTCTTGAGGCGAGGCACGTCATGGATGGCCTGCTGCTCGGTGCACTCGACGATGATCTGGTGCGGCGACAGGCCGGCGGCCTGCACCAGATCGGCAAACGCCTCGGCCTCGAACGAGGGCGCCAGCAGGCTCGTTGGCAGGAGGTTCACTCCGAACCGCATGCGTCTTCCGGCAGGGCCCGGCTCGACCACCTGGGCGATGCGAGCGAGGGTGACGTCGATGACGAACGTGTCGAGGTCAAGCGGGTGATTCGCCTCGAGCGCCGCGCGCACGACGTCCGAGATGGTCGCAGATCCCATTCCGGGGCTCAGGCGGAACAGGCACTCCCACTCGTTCGCCTTGAGTGTCCCCAGGTCCACGATCGGCTGAAACTCGACGTGGTGCTCCTGGCAGGCGAAGAAGAGCCACAGGATCTTGCGGCTGGCGATCTCCGGCGTTTCCCCCATGCCGATCCGATCGCCCAATCCCGAAGTCTGGATCGCGTGCCCGAGTGCAATCATGTAACGCTCGGCCAGGGGCTCGGCTGGGTCCACGTCGGCCAGACCGCACGCCGCGTCCTCCGAGATCCGCGACACGAACTCGTCGGTGAGCTCGTTGGCAGGGGCGATGAGACACCAGCCCGAGTTCGCCAGCTCGATGACTCGAGCCGCCGGCAGATGCTGGGTCACCCGGGTCACGATCCGACTCTCGCGGGTCCAAAGAAGCCGCTCGACCGCTCCCCGCCGAACCCTGACGAACCGCACGCTGGTTCCTCGCTCTCCATTGCCTCTCGAGGTGGGCACCTCGGCCGGGAGACGGGACCGGCCACTCCGAGAGCCAACGAGTCTCATTACTTTTGGCGCAACCCCGGGCTGCTCCCAGCCCCCAACGGTACCGGCTTACCGTGTGATACCGGTACCATACGATGGATTCCAGCCGCGGAACACATCGTGTGTGTATATGTATCCCAGGTTCTCCACAGTTTGTCCACACCATACCCCACGAATCATGTCCCGACCCGTCTGGACCCCAAGGCGCGAGCATGTCGATTCCGTTGCCTTAGGTCGACGCATCCACCATTTGTCAATACGCACCTAGTCCAACCGGCGTGTGCGACCGGCCCCCCGGCAGAACGGAACGCGGCACACCCGGGCGCGGCAGTTAGGCGGGCGCCGCAGCCCGTAGAATCTGGTTCGGGCTCGCGTCGGCGGGCCCGCCTGCCGGGCACCCCGCCGGCCAGCAGCCCATCGAGCAGGAGAGCCCATGCCTCAGATCATCCTCCGGGCCGAGTCCGAGGATTACGCCCCTGTCGTCCTTCTGCCCGGTGACCCCAACCGCGCCACCTGGATCGCCGAGAAGCTCGACGGCGGACCAGGCGCCGCTCGCCAGGTCAACTCCCATCGCGGTCTGCTCGGCTACACCGGCACGTTCAAGGGCGTGCCCGTTAGCGTCCAGACCAGCGGCATGGGCGCACCCAGCATGGCCATCGTCGTGGAGGAGCTGCTGCGCCTGGGAGCCAGGCGCCTGATCCGGGTCGGCACGTGCGGTGGCATCGGGCGCGGCATCAAGACCGGCGAGATCGTCATCGCCACGGCCGCGGCGCCGGTCGACGGTGCCACTCGCACTTATCTTCACGGCGAGTCATACGCGCCAACCGCCGATTTCGGCCTGGTCCGCGCCCTGGTCGAGATGGCCGAGAAGCGCGGCCAGAAGCCGCACGTCGGGCAGGTCGCGACCGTCGACGTCTTCTACAACCCGGATTCGGACTACTTCTCCAGGTGGCGCAGCCGCGGCATCCTCGCCTTCGACATGGAGACGTCCGTGCTGTACTACCTGGCAGCCCGAGCTGCTGCGGCGGGAGCGGACGTCGCCGCAGCCACGATCCTGACCGTCAGCGACGTCCTCTCCGAGGAGGCGACCTCCGAGGAGTCGTACCTGCCGCTCGACGAGCTGAACCGGGCCATCGAGCCGACCATCGAGATCGCCCTCGAAGCGGGGACCGCGAGCTGATGGGATCCGGCCCGGCTCCGCGCTCGTGGATGGATCCGAGCCGGTTCGGCCGGTCTTCGGCCTTCGGACCCGAGCTCGAGCTGGCCATCGACCTGGCTCACCAGGCCGGCCGAATCCAGATGGAGCGATACGAGCGCCTCGAGCGGATCCAGGCGAAAGGGCCGCGCGACGTCGTGACCGAGGTGGACCACCTCTGCGAGGGCCTGATCATGCGCGCCGTCAGGGAGCGCTATCCGAACGACCACTTCTATGCCGAGGAGATCGGCGAGGTGGCTGCCGCTGGCGACGTGAAGTCCGGGCGGGTCTGGATCGTCGATCCCCTGGATGGCACGGTGAACTACGCCAACGGCATCCCCTTCTTCTGCGTTTCGATCGCGCTTGCGGCCGAGGGTCGACCGGTCGTCGGCGTCGTGTACGATCCGAGTCGCGACGAGACGTTCACCGGCGCCATCGACGGACCGTCGCTGCGCAACGGCGAGCCGATTCGCGTCGGCGACAAGGAGCTGCTCGCGGACCTCGTCGTTACCCTGGCCGTCGGTGGGCGCGGAAACGTGCGCAAGCGGCGCGATGCTCTCAAGAGCATTCGCGCTCACCGGTCGATGGGCTCGTCGGCGCTGACGCTCGCCTACGTCGCCTGCGGCCGCTTCGATGTCTATGCCCAGAGTGCCGGTCTCTCGGCCTGGGACGTAGCCGCCGCCGGGCTCATCGCCGAGCGGGCCGGGGCGGTGGTCTCGAGCCTCGAAGGGAGACCCTGGTTCGACCTGGCCTACCCGGCCAGGAAGTGGTCGTGTCTGGCGGCCTCGCCGCTCCACCACGCGACAATGCTGGCGATGCTCAGGTAGCGCCTTCCGTCCCCGCGTGGACGAGCGAGGGCTTACGTGGTAGGGCCCCGCTAGTCCCGCCAGAGGTGCGGCCGTTTGGACAGGCGCGGCTGACCCAGCTCCTCGCACAGCGCCTCGAAGACGCCGCGACGCGCCCCGAGCCAGCGCAGCTCGCGTGGTTCCTTTTCGGGCAGTGGCACGTCCGTCCGCAGTGTCGCGAGACGCCGGTACAGCAGCGCGTCTGGCCAGTCCGCCCTCAGCGTGGCGTTGAGGCCGCTCGCTGCCCGAACGTCCACGTGCCAGTCTCCGACGGCCGCGGGGATCGCCTCAAGGTGGGCGAAGCGAGCCAGGACGGCGGCGGCGGAGCGGGCGCCCCAGCCGGTCAGGCCCGGGAAGCCATCGGCCGAATCCCCGACGAGGGCCAGGTAGTCGGGGATCGACTCGGGCGGCACGCCCCACTTCTCGCGCACGCCGGCGGCGTCGATGGTTCGCCCGCGGCGCCGGTCCAGCAGGACGACGTGGTCGTCACTGACGCACTGAGCCAGGTCCTTGTCTGGCGTACAGATCCAGATCCGTTCCACGTCCCGTTGTCCCGCCCATCGGGCTGCTGCCGTGGCCAGGGCGTCGTCCGCCTCGAACTCGACCATCGGCCAGACGACCAGGCCCAGCGCCTCCATCGCCCGCTCGGCCAGCGGGAACTGGGCCAGTAGCTCGGCCGGCACGCCGGCCTCGGTCTTGTAGCCGGGGTACAGCTCGTTGCGGAACGATCGGATGACGTGGTCCGTGGCGCAGCCCACGTGCGTGGCTCCCTCATCCCGCAGCAGCGCCAGCAGGGTGTAGAGCAGTCCCACGACCGCTCCGACGTCGCGCCCGTCCCGGGCCCTCGCCGCCGGCCGGGGTGAGTAGTGAGCCCGGAACAGCTCGTATGTGGCGTCGACGAGATGTAGCTCCATGTTGACCCAGAGCTCCTATCAGCGGTGCGGCCACAGGCCGGCGGTGCGGCCACAGGCCGGCGGTGCGGCCACAGGCCGGCGGTGCGGCCACAGGCCGGCGGCGGCCGGTGCGGCCACAGGCCGGGCGCGGCCTCAGCCCGTCGCCGGGCTCTTGCCGACGAGCACGACGCCCGCCGTCTCGAGCTCGTCCAGCGCCCGCTCTCCATCGCCCGGTTCGAGGTCCACGGCTCGCACCCCGTCCAGCAACACGGCGGTCTCGTAGCCGAGGCGCACGCCGTCGAGGGCGGTGGCCTTGACGCAATAGTCCGTGGCCAGGCCGACCACGACCAACCGCCTGGCACCGCCCCGGGCGATCGTCGCATCAAGCTCGGTGGGGATCGGGAGGCCACCCGCGGGGTTGCGCATCGAGAAGCCCGAGTACCCGTCCTCGCCCGCTGTTCCCTTACGGACGATCGGGCCGCGGACCGACAGCGCGGGGTGGAGTCCGGCACCCCAGGTTTCCCGAACGCAGTGGACGGGCCAGATGCCGCCGTCCTGGGCGAAGTGAGGCGTATGTGGCGGGTGCCAGTCCTGCGTGTAGACGACCGCGGCGCCGGCCTCGAGTGCCCGTTCGATCTCCACGTTCACCAGCGGGACGACCTCTGATCCGCCGTGAACGGAGAGGCTGCCCGAGGGGTCGGCGAAGTCGTTCTGCAGGTCGACGACGACCAGAGCCACCTGCGAGTCGTACCGGCTATCGGGATCGTCGATGGCCCAGGGCCCACCTCGCGGCGGCCTCCGACTGCCTGACATTGCCCGGGATTCCTCCACTTGCGGTTCATCTGAGCACGGCCTTCGTCCCACGGCTTTGTACGCGATGCGAGGCTGGGGCGCAAGCAGCGGCGATCGCGTCCGGGAGGCAATTGCGACGTTCCGCGTCCGATCGGCTACGCTGCAATCCGGTCGTCCCCGGCCACGCCCGTTGCTGCGTCCGGCCCGATCCCGGAGAACCCTCAGGATCGATGTATTTCGACGAGTTCAAGCACCAGCTGCCCGACATCGACCCGTCCGAGACCCAGGAGTGGCTGGATGCGCTCGACCAGATCCACCGCCAGGAAGGGGACGAGCGCGCCCGCTTCGTCCTGTACAAGCTGCTCAAGCGCGCTCGCCAGCTGCATATCGGTCTGCCGCCGCTGACCCAGACGCGGTACATCAACACCATCAGCCCCGAGCAGGAGCCGTTCTTCCCGGGCGACGAGGAGATCGAGCGCCGGATCAGGCGGCTCATCAGATGGAACGCGGTGGCGATGGTTCTCCGGGCCAACAACCGGGCGCCCGGACTCGGAGGCCACCTCGCCACCTACGCCAGCGCGGCGACCCTGTATGAGGTCGGGTTCAACCACTTCTTCCGCGGCAAGGACGACGGCGGCGCCGGCGACCAGATCTTCTTCCAGGGGCACGCGGCGCCCGGGATCTACGCCCGCGCCTTTCTGGAGGGGCGCCTCACAGAGGAGAACCTGGACCACTTCCGCCAGGAGGCGCTCTCACCGGACGGGCTGCCGAGCTACCCGCATCCCCGGACGATGCCCGACTTCTGGGAGTTTCCGACCGTCTCCATGGGCCTCGGTCCCATCGCGGCTATCTACCAGGCTCGGCTCAACCGCTACCTGGCGAACCGGGGTTTGGCCGACACCTCCGCCAGCCGGGTATGGGCGTTCGCGGGCGACGGCGAGATGGACGAGCCCGAATCCGTCACGGCTCTGTCGCTTGCGGCTCGTGAAGGCCTCGACAACCTGATCTTCGTGGTCAACTGCAACCTCCAGCGTCTCGACGGCCCGGTCCGCGGCAACGGCAAGATCATCCAGGAGCTGGAGGGGCTCTTCCGCGGCGCAGGCTGGAACGTGATCAAGGTGATCTGGGGTCGCGAGTGGGACGACCTGCTGGCCCGCGACGTGGATGGGCTGCTCGTCAACAAGATGAACGAGACCCCCGACGGCGAGTTCCAGAAGTTCTCCGTGGCCGGCGGCGCGTACATCCGAGAGCATTTCTTCGGCCCCGACCAGCGGCTGCGGCGTCTCGTCGAGAATCTCTCAGACGATGAGCTGGCCCGATTGCGGCGAGGCGGCCACGACTACCGAAAGGTCTACGCCGCGTACCGCGCCGCCACCGAATACCGGGGCGGACCGACCGTGGTGCTGGCCAAGACGATCAAGGGCTGGGCCCTTGGCCCCGGCGTGGAGGCTCGCAATATCACCCACCAGGCCAAGAAGCTCTCCGAGGCGGAGCTGCGCGTCTTCCGCGATCGCCTCCAGCTGCCCATCCCGGATTCGAAGCTCAAGGATGCGCCCTACTACCACCCTGGCCCCGACTCGGACGAGGTCCGGTACATGCTGGACCGGCGCCATGCCCTGGTCGGCTCCGTCCCGAAGCGCGTGGTACGGGCTCAACCGTTGCCCGCCCCGCGCCCGGAGGTAGACGTCGAGTTCGCTGCAGGCTCCGAGGTGGCGGTCAGCACGACCATGGCCTTCGGCCGGCTGCTGCGGAATCTCATCCGCGACCCGCAGATCGGATCGCATGTGGTGCCTATCGTCCCGGACGAGGCGCGCACCTTCGGCCTGGACCCGCTGTTCAAGGAGGTAGGGATCTACGCCGCGCTGGGTCAGCGCTACGAGCCCGTGGACTCGGACCTGGTCTTGAGCTACCGCGAGGCCAAGGACGGTCAGGTCCTGGAGGAGGGGATCACCGAGGCCGGGGCGGTGGCCTCGCTGCAGGTCGCGGCGACGTCATATGCGACTCACGGCGTGCCCCTGATCCCCTTCTACATCTTCTACTCGATGTTCGGCTTCCAGCGGACCGGCGACCAGTTCTGGGCTCTGGCCGACGAGCGTGGCCGCGGCTTCGTGATGGGGGCCACGGCCGGACGGACGACCCTCATGGGCGAGGGCCTTCAGCACGACGACGGGCATTCGCACGTGCTCGCCTCGGTCATCCCCAACATTCGAGCCTACGACCCGGCCTACGCGTACGAGCTGGCCGCGATCGTGCGCGAGGGGATAGACCGGATGTTCGCGAAGGGCGAGGACGTCTACTACTACGTCACGCTCTACAACGAGAACTACGCCATGCCCAGGCGGCCCGACGGCCTGACCGATCAGCAGATCGTCGGCGGCATCTACCGGCTTCTGGCCGCGCCGGATCTGGGCCGGACGGCTGGGGCAAGGGTGGCCCCGCGAGGTGCGGCCCCCGGGTCGAAGGCCGGGGCGCGAGGCGGACCGCCGGTCCGGCTCGTGGGCAGCGGCTCCATCCTCCAACAGGTCGTGGCGGCGCGGCAGATCCTTGCCGAGCGAGGCATCGCGGCCGAGGTGTACAGCGCCACATCGTTCCAGCAGCTCCGGGCGGACGGTCTGGCCGCAGATCGATGGAACCGCCTGCACCCCGGGGAACAGGCGCGCATCCCGCACGTCGCCAGTGCGCTGCCCGCAGACGGAGGTCCGATCGTGATTGCGACCGACTGGATTCGGGCCTACCCGGATCTAGTGGCCCCGTGGCTGCCGGCCTGTCGACTGGTCCTGGGCACCGACGGCTTCGGCCGGTCCGACACGCGCGAGGCGCTGCGTGATCTGTTCGAGATCGACGCTCCGCACATCGCCGCGGCTGCCCTTACCGGTCTGGCCCGGGACGGGCGCCTCGACAAGGCCGATGCCATGGCCGGCGTTCGCGAGCTGGGCGTGAACCCGGACGCCCTCGATCCGCGCTCGCTCTAAGGCGAGTCGGGCCGGAGCCGGCAAGCCGCCCGCGGTTCAGCGCTGCCCGGCTCCGCGGTTGCTTCGGTCGAGCGAGAGGCGCCTAGGCGCCGGCCTTGGTCGCTTTCGGCTTGGGCGGCAGCAGCTCGATCATGATCGCCCCGGTGGCATTGACGAGGGTCGTCCGACCGACCTGGATGCGCCAGTCGCCGGTCGCCGCCAGGGGCGTGTGGCCGTGTAGCCACAGCGGCGGAGCCAGGCGCTCCATCAGCCAGCGGTATCCGCGGAAACCGCGATGGTAGTTGCCGTCGGAGATGTCTCCCGCGCCGAGCGGCGGCACATGGCTGACGACGATGAGCGGCTCCGACTTGCCGAGCCGGCGCATGGCCAGGCGCACGGCCTGGCTCCAGGCCGCTAGCTCGCTTCGGGTTGCCCTCTTGCCGCGAGTACCCGGCCAGGTCAGGCCGGCGACCGCCAGCCCCGCGAGGTGCCGAACCGCGGCGGACTGGAGCGGTTCGGGGCAGAAGTCCTTGCAGGCAGCCCACCGTTCGGGGGAATCGTGGTTGCCGCAGACGTAGACCAGAGGGGCGTCGAACCCGTCCGCGATGAACGAGAGGTCCTCGCAGTCGAGGTCGCCGCAGCCCACGATCAGATCGATCGGGGCGAGGACCTGGCGGTTGCGCAGATCCATGAGCGACGGTTCCAGCGCGTCCGAGATCACCAGCAATCGAATCGAGGCCCCGCCGCGGTCGCGGAAGGGCGTTTGGTCCGGCCACTCGAGCTCGATGTGACGCGTCATGTCAGTCGGGCGTCTCCGAGTCGACCGGTTCGACCGCCGGATAGCGTTCGGTGATCTCCTCGATGGCGGCGTCCTGCTCGGCGATCTCCGCTCCGCTGGGAGCCCGCTGCTCCGCCTGACGCAGGCCCATCGCCGGTCGAAGCCCTCGGGCGGCGGCGCGCCACTCGCCGGCCTCGCCCATGTAGGAGAGCAGCTGCGTAGGGCGCTCGCTGGTCTGCCCGTCGAGGGGGATCAGCTCGGTGACCATCGCGTCCAGTCCCACTCCGTTGGCGTATAGGGTGGCAGCCACGCGATTGTGGCCGTCGACGACCCAGTATTCACCGTCGAACTTGATCAGATCGACGGGCGGAAGAGGTTGGAGCCGCTCGTTGGCCTCCCTGATGCGACCCCAGCGGGCCTCCCAGTTGTCGCCTCGAAAGGGCTTGAGGGGCAGGAAGTCGCCGCCTCGCTGAGTGGCGCCGGCGACGGCTGTTCCACGGATCTCCTCTACCGGAACGAACCTCAGGCCGAGTTCGCGCGGTGACGCCACGCGGGCCTCCGGGTAGAGCTCGTACAGGTTGGCGAGCGGCTCCCTGGCCAGGCGCCGAACCCGGCGCGCGACTCCGGCCTCCCGTACAGACCAGGCCTGACTGACCGCCCCGATGACGCTGCCGATGGCGCCCGCGACCGGCGTGACGATGCGGTCCACGAACGGCTCGACGACATTGGCCGCCGGCTCCGCCACGTCCTCGAGATGGCCCGCGACGCCTCCGGAGGAACCATCAGGGTTTGTCGGCTCCGCCCGGCCGGCCGGGTTCTCCGGGGGATCGGAGGAAACCCAGGCGCGCGCCGAAGGGCCGACGGCCTCCGAGCGGCGCCGGCCGGCGCGGGTCGAGTGGCCGCCGGTCATGGCCCTTCTTGCGCTCGAGGTGTCCGGCTTCTCTGCCGCACCGTGTCGTTCATCCACGCTCTGAGCGTACCATCCGGGGCTGCCTCCGACCGCTCAACGGGCCGGCGCCGGTTCGAAGGATCCGCCTGCCGCGGCGATCGCGGGCAACGCGGCGCGCCACCGCACGAAGCTTGTGCGCCGGACTATCCGGTGGCGCCTGGGCTGTATCCGGAGGCGCCCGCCTGGGCCCCTGGCTCGTGGGTGGCCGACGCGCCGGTCGACGGCGGCTCTCTCGGCGGCAGCATGTCCAGGTAGACCAGAGGAGCGGTGAGCCAGCGCTGCAGGTCGCCGTCGCTCTGGCGCCATCTGTCCACGACGTGGCGCAGCCATAGCGGCCATAAGCCCACGAGAATGGCCAGACGCGTCAGCGAGAAGATCGGCATGGTGGCCGTGGCCGCGATGAAGGCCAGCCAGTCGAGGCGCCAGCGGATGGCGACCAGAATCGCTGCCGCCGCGATGGCGAAGCGGATGGCGAAGTCGAGGCCGCCGTGGTTGGGCACGATCGCGTATACGAACATCGCCTGCATCTGGGACTGCGCCTCCCAGCCGAAGGTCCCCGCGTAGTCGAACCAGAGGCCGGATGAGATTGCGAACGACACCAGGCACGCCGCGGCGAAGATCGCACAGCTGATCGTGAGTGGCCGGCGAGTCTCGGGTCGCGTCATCCACAGGTACGGGATGAGGAGCCCGGGACCGAACTTCATTCCCGCGAACCACGGCAGGAGGTAGATGCCTGCGCTTGCCGCCCTGCCGCGGCAAAGGCACATCAGGACCACCGCTCCCAGCTGCAGGGTCACGTTGCCGAAGTCGATCTCGGCGAACACCGGCCACTGGAGCGAGGCCAGCACGGCCAGCTTCCAGGATCCGGCCAGATAGCGCAGGCACATGACGCCCACGATTCGCCAGATCCAGTCGACGATCGTCTCGGGTACCAGGCCGATCGGAAGCATCAGCTGGGCGTAGATGGGCGGGTACTTGAACACGCCGGCAGTCCAGATCTGCGCCGGTACGTACAGCTCGTCGCCGTCGAGGAGGTGACGTGAGGCCAGCCAGTAGGCGTTCGTATCGTAGGCCGGCCACCACTTGTAGCTCAGGTTGTCGATGACGAGCGCGGCGACCTGCACGGCTATTGCGATTAGCACGAACCAGGCCACGAGGAAGCCGACGGTGTCGGCCTTCGATTGAGTCGGGACGAAGCGGCTCCAGAGGGGCCGGCTGCTGGCCGCGGCGAGGTCCTCCGAGGGACGGCTGGGTGCCTCGGGAGTCTCGAGGACCCCGCGGGGCGAGTCGCTAGGGGACGAACCTGGTTGCTTCAAGGCTGGCCTTGGGCGGTCGAGGGGGTAGGGTCCGACCAGTCTACCGGCGCCGGCCCGTCTCAGTCAGGTCTCAGCCGGCGATCGGCTGGCCCCACCACACGCTGGCGGCCAGGATGACGTACAGGCCGATCAGGGCCACGCCCTCGAGCCAGGTGGATTCGCCGTCGATGACCACCAGGGCGGCCAGAAGCGCGGTCAGGGCAAGGGCGGCGACCAGAAGCGGCGAGACGACCAGGGTCAGAGTCCCGCCGCCCAGGAAGAGGCTGGCGAGGACCAGGACCGGCGCAAGTGCCAGGGCAACCTGCAGGCTGGAGTTGAGGATCACGCTGATCGCGAGGTCTCCCCGATCGGCGAGCATGGCCTGGATACCGACGACGTTTTCGACGGCGTTGCCGGCGATCGCGACGATCACCAGGCCCGCGAACGTCTCCGACATGCCGAGCGAGCTCATGGCCGGGCGGAGAGCGCCGACGAACCACTCCGACACGAAGACGGCGCCCACGCCCGCGGCGAGAAGGGTCCCGACGGCAAGGGACACGGGCCAGGCCGTCTGACCCGGCATCGGATCCTCCGTCGCTCCAACCGCCGGCCCTTTGCCAATGGCCGAAGGCACGCTCGCGGAGAAGACGATCAGGAGGACGATCGAGACGAACACGGATAGCTCGGTCTCATGGCCGCGGGCGGGGCCGCCGGGGGCGGTGGCGATGGTCGGGATAGCCAGTGCCGCGACGGCCAGGACGAGGAGCGTGGACATCATCCTCGTCTGATCGGCACCGAACCTCTGCTGGCCGTGCCGGAGGCCTCCCAGGAGAAAGGCGAGCCCGAGCACCAGAAGGGTGTTGGCCAGGATCGAGCCGACCAGGGCCGCGCGTACCATGTCGAGCAGTCCGGCCCGCAGGGCGAAGATGCCGATGAAGAACTCCGGCAGGTTGCCCAGGCCGGATTGCAGCATGCCCGCCGCCCTGGGCCCGAGCCGCCGGCCGAGCTGCCCCGTTCCCTCGCCGACCATCGCGGCCAGGCCGGCCAGGCCCACTGCGGACGCGGCGAAGACGGGGACGCCACCAACGCCCGTGACGAGCAGTGTCAGAGCGGCCAGGCTCGCGCCGACGGCCACGATCGCGATGATCCGGGTTCGGGTTTCCAGATAAGCGAGCAAGATCGGCCCCTTCTGCGCGGATTGTGCCGGAGGGCGGGCGGCCACGTGTGGCCCGTGCGCATGGCGAGCGAGGACTCGCGACGGCTGCTCATGTCTGCAGCCGTCGCGAGCGCCTTCCCTACGGAGCCGCGGGCCTTACCTTAGTCAGATCGGAGGCCACGGGATGGCCGGCCGGTTGCGGTCGGGGTGGGGGAGCCGGCCGGACTCCAGAAGCGCCTCGATGCGCTGCGCCGTCGCCCGAACCTCGGTCGGGGTGAGGAGCGTCCGTAGCTCATCCCCGAGCTGGCCGCCCAGCGCCTCGCGCAGCCGCTCCAGGACCGCGCGCTCCTCATCGGTAAGTGGCTGGCCGCGCCACCGCCAAAGGACCGTGCGCAGCTTCGGCTCCGCGGCGAAACACAGCCCATTGTCGCAACCCAGAACCCGTCCGTCGGGCAGTGGCAGGAGATGCCCGCCCTTGCGGTCGGCGTTGTTCATGACCGCGTCCAGGACGGCCATCCGCCGCACGGCCGGGTTGTCGGACTCGATCAGCTCGGCCAGATCGACCGACTCGTCGACCTCGACCCAGAGCTGGACCATCCCCTCGCCGAACGGCCCGTCGCGCAGGACGGTCGGGGGGACGATCTCCCAGCCGCTCGACTCCGACACGGCATGGGCGGCAACTTCCCGGCGGGCGAGCGTGCCGTCGGGGAAGTCATACAGCGGCCGTTCGCCACGAACAGGCTTGTATACGCAGCTCGCCGCCACGCTCCTGCCCGATTCATCGCCGGGCCCCTCCACCAGACAGAAGAAGGTTGCGTTGGAGGCCGTCATCAGCCGCCCCACGACGCTCAGCTCGCCCTCGTGCAACAGGCGCATGGCCGTGGCCTTCTCCAGACGACCGGCGACCTGCCGGCCTGCCAGCGCGGCGGCCTCGATCTCCGCCCGGGCAAACCCGGCGATCTTGGGCTCGTCCGGCTCTCCGTCGCCGGCAGCGTCGCGCGCAGCGGAGGCGCCGTCCGCGCCCGCTTCGGCCATCCCGCTCAGTGCATGAAGCCGTTGCGGCGAGCGCAGATGTGGCCTTCGGGGTTCAGCGGCTGGCCGCAGAACGGGCACGGTGGACGGCCTGCGGCCACGACCTCGAGGGCTCGCTGCGCGAAGGCCAGGGCCTGCGCCGGTCGGAGGTGAACCCGGACGACGTCGGACTCGTCATCCTCGTCGTCGGCCGCCTCGCCGGCCGTTCCCGGCTCCTCGTCCTGCTCGGTCATCTCGCGCGCCTCGACGAGAATGGTCTCGTCCTCGCCATCCCAGACGATCGCCATCGTGCCGACGCGGAATACCTCGTCGATCGGCTCGTCCAGGGGCGCGCTGTCGATGTCGTCCGCGGCCGGTTCCGCGGGCACGCCGGCCCCGCGCTGGCGGACCTCGGCCAGCAGCTCCCCAAGGCGCTGGGCCAGAAGCGCGACCTGCACTTTCTCGAGGACCACCGACACCCGTCGGTCACCGTCGCGAGCCTGTAGGTAGAACGTTCGGCTGCCCGCCTGGCCGGTCGCGCCGGCCACGAACCGATCCGGGCTCTCGAAGTTGTAGACGCGTCCAGCCATCTGGCCTCCAGCCGGGTCGAGGCGCATCGCGCGCCGCCATGCCGAATCTATACCCCCTCGCCAAGGCGGTCCGGAGCCGCCCGGGGTGGGGCGCAGGCCGATCTAGCTGTGATTCCCGAATAGGTTGTTGACAAACGAGAGCCTCCCGAGGCTCGGTGTGGGTATCCAGCTCACATCGAACGGGAGGCTCTCGTGGCACATCGTAGGGCGAAACTGACGGTGCTC
>Ga0187886_1001701_pt1 | contig 19218 bp, 13 predicted proteins | sample June2016WEW_20_1_FD_133001 | JGI IMG/M metagenome (GOLD analysis project Ga0187886, IMG submission 133001) | Peatland microbial communities from SPRUCE experiment site at the Marcell Experimental Forest, Minnesota, USA - June2016WEW_20_150 | ecosystem: Environmental > Terrestrial > Soil >... | reverse complement strand
TGCCCGGAAGATCGCTTTTGGCGGCAAGTAAAGTGAAACAAGCGATGGACAGGAGAGGGATTGCTTTAAATATTGATCTGATCATAAGGTTTTTAATATAACGAGGGTGCATTAAAAGCTGACTTATGCAACATTCACTTAGCTTCTATTTCCAAAGATATATTCTCCAGTTCTTTTCCCTTGCAATTTTCCTGAGTTTTTTATCCGGGTTGATACAAACCGGATTTCCCACGATGCTGAGCGCCGGCCGATCAATTATCGCGTCGCCGTAGTACCAGGCATCAGCTGCAGCAGTGTTATTTTTTTCACAGTACTCTTTTAGCCTGACAAGCTTTTCATTCCCATAGCATAGATTCCCTGCAGGCTTTCCTGTAAGATAACCATTCTTAACTTCAAATTCAGAGCAGATGATGTCGTCCATCTCAAGATATTCAGCAACAGCCTGGCACATTGGTACAACTGAAGATGATAAAATGACAGTCAGTGCCTTATTATTCTTATGGATTTTCAGCTCATTAAAAACCTCAGGGTGAATAGATGGAAGCATCACTTTTCTGAAGACTTCCTGACAAAGGACAGAGAGAGCTTCCTGAGAAATGCCTTTTACCCATCCGGTCATCTTCTCCATGATTCTGACAGGATCTACCAGTCTTAACCTGTAAAATATTCCGAAGTAAATGGCTATAGCCAGATCGGAATTTTTCATAAGGCCTCTTTTGAAGGCTTCTTTTGCTAGAGCTCTTCCGCTGATAGCTTTTGTTATGGTTTTGTCGAGATCAAAAAAAGCAATATATCTGACTTTTTTATCCCCTCTTGTAGTAATGGTTGCCATCAGGGTTATAGATGATATTAAGGCCTCCCGGGATTATACTGATATTAAATGAATCTGCATAACTCAGCTCGCCATCAACATGGAAGGGTACCCTGACAGGAAATTCAAGGTTCACGGCCGGAGTTTTAAAATAATGTACTCTTTTGTCCAGGATATGTTTTCCCTTCGGCACCTTCAGCAACAGCCGGAACCTGTGGAACAGGTTTATTTTACTGATGGAGCAAACATCCAGTAGCCCGTCATTTGCGATTGCTTCAGGAGTTAGGTAAAAGCTTCCTGCAAACCGGCGGCCTATTGAAACAGTATTCATAAAACAATCTATCTCGTGACTGGCGTCACTACTTTTTATGTTCATCCTCTTTTCCCTGAAAAATAGCAGGGTTTTGACAATGTGCCATATATATTTATCATCACCTCCTTTTCTTACCTTGCCTTCCCCGGTATAGTTCTGAGCAGCAACTTCAGCGTCAAACCCAATTCCCAGGCCATTCAGAAAAATCATATCATTGACGACTCCGACATCATGGCTGACGATATTTTTCCTGAAAAATATTTCCCATTCTTTATCTGTGAACCTGTCAGGGAAACCGGGGATCTGGTTAAAATCATTTCCTGTTCCTGCAGGGATGATCCCGGTAACGACATTCTTGTTGCCGACGAGAGCTCTGGCAACTTCATTCAGGGTGCCATCGCCGCCGACAGCAATAATATATTTTATTCCTTTTTCTACTGAGGCTTTTGCTAATTCTGTGGCATGGACTGGCCGTTCCGTGAGAAGTATTTCAGCGTCGAGGTTATATTTTTTAATCTTCTCTTCTATTACCGGCACCATAGTCTTACCAAAAAGGTTGCCCGAGATCGGGTTTACTATGAAAACCCACTTTTCTTTATTCTCTTCTGCCATCTGTATTTTCTTTTTTATGATATGCTGATTCAATGACTATTTTAACGGTATCAAGGATTTCTCTGTCACTTTTATTTATCAGTTCTTCTTTTGGTATAGCCTTATGGATCACGACTTCAAGCTTCGACCTGAAATTAATATAGAACCTGTTTTTCGGTTTCAGATCATAAAAACCATTAAGGGTGACAGGTAAAATCGAGATATTCCTTGTCTTGAAGAGGTAAATGAATCCGCGGTAGAATGCATTTATTTTTCCGCTTGTTGTCCGGGTTCCTTCCGGGAAGAGCGCCACCGACTGGTTTTTCGATTTTTCCATTAGCTGTTCGAGCATATGCCGGGTGTTGGTGACCGTCGGTTCCCTGAAAGGAACGTAATCAGTCATTTTCAGGAATTTTCCGAAAATGGGAACCCTGAGAAGCCGTTCATGTCCGAACCACGACACCTGCGGGAAAAATGAGATAATAGCAACAATATCGAAAAGGCTTGCATGATTTGCAAGCAATATATATTTTTCATTTTTATTTATGTTTTCTTTGCCTGACACCCTCAAACGCTTACCCATTAAGATAAATACAAGCTTGGCCCAGACCATAGTCAGGAACTGGACAGGCCGTTTTGCATGCATCCATGTAAGAGGAATGACAAAAACAACTCCGATAGCAGTAAATACATAGAGAAACCCGAATACGGGTACAGAAAGGGCAGCATAAATACCTGAAAATATCATTCGATCAAAATTCCGTCAGCAAAATAAAGTTTTTTTTTAATATCTGATGTTAAGATGCCTGCAATCATTTCCCTGAATTGCTGACAAAAGCGATTTCATGGCTGTCAGGCGACCAGGAAGGAATGTTGATTGTTCCATGGCCGCCATACAGGTATGCAATCGTTTTCGGCTGATCTCCTCCTGAGGGCATAGTTCTAAACATCAGGCGTTTATATGTTTGCTGTTATGATATAATCCCCTGTGATTTTATTCTAAGGAAAATAAAATTTGTCTCTTTCAAACCAGATGTTGTACCCGGAACCTTCTAATTTATAAACCTGATTCTGGTTATCATAATAGGCAGAACCATAATTTACTGGGAGTGCCGTTGTCAGAACTATTTTGAAAAACACCAATGGGAAGATTCTGAGCGACAGCTGAATTAAGGAGCGGCCATAGAATCATTAATCAGTAATTTTTTCTTTGTGGAAGGGGGTTTATAAATCATAGATTAAAAGAATATTATCGTTAACGATTGAAATATAATGAAAGCGATTATTAAAAAAAAATTGCAATCGGGTGCAATATTTAAAAAATAGTTTTAATTTTGAAGAATACTGATCGATATTTAACCTGAGATCTGAAAGTATTTTTAAGATTGTCAATTAATTAAAATAGATGTAAGCGTGTGTTATAATTAATTGTATAAGCAAATAAACTAAACAGGAGATGTAAAAGCATCTCCTTTAATGTGAAGTTAACAACAGATGTATTTTTCAAAACATCATTTTTTAATTAACCCCTTAAACTACAAATTTATGGTAAAAAAACCTTCGAAAAGCATTTTGGTACTTAAGTGCTTTAAAAAATTCATGCTGATTACCGGAGTTTGCAGCCTTCTTCTGGCAGGCGGAACATTCCGGGCATTGGCATCCTCCGGATTAAATGCCTATTCATCAGGCGATTTACAACAGAGGAGTGTAACCGGTAAAGTAGTTGATGCCACCAACAACCCTATGGCAGGTGTCAATGTACTTGAAAAAGGTACGGCCAATGGCGTACTTACTGGCGTTGATGGCAAATTCTCCATTTCGGTTTCTTCTCCGAATGCAATTTTGTCATTTTCATTTATTGGCTACGAAGCAGTGGATGTCGCAGTAGGAACTCAAGCTGTCATAAATGTGACACTTACCGAAAGTCTTAAAGGCTTAGAAGAAGTTGTTGTGGTAGGTTATGGCACAGTGAAGAAAAGAGATCTTACCGGATCCGTTTCATCGGTAAAATCACAGGATATTGTGGCAAATGCTCCAACTACAGTTCAGCAAGCCCTACAGGGAAAGGCTGCCGGAATGGTTATTACTTCGGGTAATTCGGTAAACTCATTACCTACACTCCGTATACGAGGGAACCGTTCAGTCACTGCTACCAACGATCCTTTATTCGTTATTGATGGAGTACCTACTACAGGTGGAATGGAAACTATCAATCCCAACGATGTAGAATCAATGGAAGTTTTGAAAGATGCTTCAGCAACGGCCATTTATGGTTCCCGTGGCGCCAACGGGGTAATTATGGTTACTACCAAGAAAGGACAGGCAGGCAAGGTTACAGTGGAATACGACGCGTACGCCAGCATCGGCTATCTCAACCGTCTTCGCACGGTATTTAATGCCAGTCAGTTTACCGACTACGTAAGGGATGCAGCTCGCCAGTATACTTACGACGGCAATGGCGGCTACGCGATAAATACGGGCGCCGGTTATGGCTATGAGCAACCCAACTACAATGCGGACATGGGTTGTACGTATTTAAGCGCTGGCTGGGATCCCTACATTAATGAATCGTTAAAAGAAGGCTGGGTCAGCGGAGTATGGACACCCGCAAACCTTCGTTCTTTCAACTGGCAAATGGCAGGTTATCGTGACAATACAACTTCTCAAAACCACTCCATCAGTATCAGGGGCGGTTCGGAAAACACAAAAGTTTTTGTTTCAGGTTCATACATGAATCTGGCAGATATTACACTTCAATCGAATCGTAAACGCTATACCCTTCGTTTAAACCTCGATCAGAACCTGGGCAAACGGATAACCATGGGTGGAGATATAAATTTCTCATTTCTTAGTTGGATAAATGGGAGAACTATTGGTACTTCATGGAGTCCGCTCGGAACTCCCTATTATTCACCCGGCGGCGATGTTACCAAGACTGGAGATCCCGCTTTAGGACTTATTCCCCGTCCTGCCGGTGAACCTTTAAATTACAACCCCTTTTACGATATAACCGGGGTTGTGACGCAAAATAAAAATAACAGGTTATTTACAAACCTTTATATGACTGTAAACCTGCTTAAAGGGTTATCCTACAGGGCAAACTTCGGATCAAACCTGAACATTACTCAAAACCAGGAATTTGATAGTCATTTTTCAACAGTGACAAATTTAGGAAATCCCAAAGCATACCAGAATCTTACCTTTGATCGTGGATGGACATTTGAAAACATTCTTTCTTACAACACAACAATCAAGGATCATTCGATAGGTGCAACATTTGTACAGGCAAATGAAAAATCTGTATCCGAACCAGTAACTGCAACAGGAAACGCCCTTCCGATGGAAACCCAGCTGTGGTATTCACTAGGTTCAGCATCATCACAATCTTGCACCAGCGGATTTACCCAATGGACTATGATGTCGTGGCTGGGTCGTGTAACTTATTCATATAAAAGCAAGTACCTCTTGACGGCATCACTCAGGTATGATGGTTCTTCGCGCCTTGCAACAGGTCATAAATGGGTTTCTTTCCCATCGGTAGCTCTGGCATGGCGTATTTCAGATGAAGAATTCATGAAGGGCATTTCTGTTATCGACAACCTTAAACTCCGCGTGGGATATGGCGTAACAGGTAATTCAGCTGTTAGTCCTTACAGTACGGTAGGACAAATAACCTCGAGCCGTTATAACTGGGATAAGACAACCGGGGCTATGGGTTATGCGCCCTTATCTCTTTCCAATAGCGATTTGTCATGGGAAAAGACAGCACAGTACAATGTCGGTCTCGACTTCGGTATCCTCAAAGACCGTATTTCCGGTGCAGTCGAATTATACCTGCAAAATACTTCTGACTTGTTAATGACCCGTTCTATCCCTACCATTACAGGTTTTTCAAACATAGTGCAGAATATTGGCGAAACACGGAACAAAGGTCTGGAAATCAGCCTAAATACGGTCAATATTAGCACAGGTAAAATCAGCTGGACCACCAGCTTAACATTTGCCACCAACAAGGAAGAGATTACCAAGCTTGCCACGGGATTGCCTCAGGATTTAAACAACCAATGGTTTGTAGGGTATCCTGTCGATACATATTACAATTATGTTGCAGCTCCAAAAGTTTGGGGTTACTCCGCGGAAGATGAGGCTGAGATGGCAAAATTTAATGCCAATGGTGCTAACTTTAAGCCTGGAGACCTGCGCCTTGTTGACTTCAACGGTGATTACAAGATTACTGATGCCGATCGTCAGATCAGGGGTTCAAAAATGCCAAAATGGACACCAAGTATGGCAAATACTTTCAAATATGGTCCATTTGATCTGTATGTATTTATGTATGGTGCTTTTGGACAGACCATCTACTGGGATCCGGGCGTACAAATTGGAGGCCGGTATAACAGTTATGTTAATGATTACTGGACACCTACCCATACCGATACCAAATGGCTGGCGCCTCATACTGACATACAAATGCCATCTAATATCTCAGCCATGTACTATTGGAAAGGGGATTTCTTAAAGATTTCCGACCTCACGCTAGGGTACACTTTACCTGAACAGTTAACTGGAAAAGCAAAAATCCAGAGCATACGTTTTTATGCAAAGGTTCAAAACCCATTCATGTTTACAAATTTTGAAGGGGTCGATCCTGAAGGCTCAATATCTCAACAGCGTGTCAATGGAGCGTTGGTCACCTATGGTGATCAGTCATTCACCATGAGAACTTATATGCTCGGAGTAAATGTAACATTCTAATCAGTAAGACAATGAAAATGAAAATAATTAAGATTAGTATAGTATTAGTCGGACTGACCTTATTCAGCTTATCCTGTCAAAAATTTCTGGATGAGAAAAGCTACAACGCAGACTATACATATTATAATACAGCCTCCGGTTTAGAGGCTTTGGTAACTGCAAGCTACCAGCAAACCCGCTGGTGTGTAAATTCTGAAACCCAGTATCCTTTTGAAGATATGGGTACAGACCTTTTTTCGCTTGGAGGCGATGGCTCTCATCGCGATGCTTTTGGCCAGTTCCTTTCAACTGGCATGACTCCTCAATACGGTTTGCTTCAAAGTTTCTGGGATAACAATTACAAGGGGATTGCCTCGTGTAACCTGGGGTTGCAGACTTTAGCGAGTAATACTGATATGGCCGCAAGTTTAAAGGCCATCCATAAGGGAGAAATGTTATTCCTTCGTGCATATTATTATTATGAGCTGGTCATTCAGTTTGGCAACATACCATTGCAAACCACTCCGATAAATTCTGTCAAGACCGATTTTGCCCGTGTTCCGCAAAAGAAAATCTGGGCACAGATTATTTCAGATGCCCGTCAGGCATGGGCCCTTCTCCCATGGGCTGACGCAGGCGGAAAAGTAAATGGCGATTTCGGCCGTGCCGGCAAAGGTGCTGCTGGTCATTTACTGGCTAAAGCATACATGTTCCGTTATTGCGATAAATATACAAAGAGCCAGACGGACGCAAATATGAACGAAGATCGCGGAGGCCTGACAACCGATATCGACTCGGTTATTTACTTTGCCAGCCAGGTATGCAATTATGGTTCGGGTGCAGGAAGTGGCAGTAACCACGCTTTGGCCAGCGATTACGCAACACTCTGGGGGTGGAATCCGAAAACCGGCCTGATCGCTGAGTATATGGGCCCTGAAATTGTATTTTCAATAAATAATTCAACTACCTATTTTTACAACAATGCGGCAGCAACAGATGTAAATACCAATGGAAACCAGCTGCATTTATATTATACCGGTCAGTTTGAAAATTATACATTGTCCACTAAACTTGAAAGTGGAACAAGTGTTGCCTGGGGAAACAATGTCGGAGTTGCGCGTAATTTGATCACCGGCCGTCCCTGGAGACGTGTGGCCCCTACTAAGTGGTATTACTCAGATAATGGCCTTTATGCCGCAAAAGACTATGCAACAGGTAAATTAGGAAAGCTTATCGATTCAAGGCTTTATAAAACCGGCGTGTGGGTATTCTTTTGTAACGGCACTCCCGACGCAAAGTGGGCAGCCTATTCGAATGGCGCAGGTTCGTTTGACCCGGCAAGTATCGGGATGACAGCAGGAGCGCAAAGGTATGCTGTAGGCGACACAGCAATACTCTTATCATTGGACAATGTTGATACACGTTTTGCTACTGGTACCCATTACGAAAAGCTTGCACTGGCGCGTGCAAAGGAAAAATACTGGTATATTCCGATGCAATCCATTATATGGCCTGTAACAAGGGCTGATGTCTCAGGATATGATAGAGCTACCAATCAATTCCCGCCATTTGCAAAATTTCTGGATAGCCGCCGCGCCGCTACAAACGACCAGGGAGGTTACAGAAACTTTTATCGTATGCGTCTGGCCGAAACCTATATTTTGTTATCGGAAGCTTATGCACGTAAAGCCGACTTTGCTAATGCTGCCGCTACACTTAATAAGGTACGTGATCGCGCAGCCTGGAAAGCCGGCGAACTAAAAGACTGCCAGTACTGGAAATATGATGGTGGTACCTATGCTACAGCGACGGCTTCGACCGTTACCGACATGGAAGTAACAGCAGCTTTTCTGGGTGGTTTTTCTGATACTCAGCTTACCGATTTCTACTGCGACGAAATGGGTCATGAAACGGCGGGCGAATTGAACCGTTTCGACATGTTGGTTCGCTATGGCGCCGATTACTGGTACAACAGAGTGAAAGCTGACGATTATTGGGTAAGTAATGATAATGGAGTTAGTAATGGCAATATACATTTATACCACCGTTTCCGCCCCATACCGCAAACATATATCGACGCTGTTAATCCACCTGATCCAAATCCACAAAATTACGGATACTATTAGTAGATTTTTATAGATTTCCTGGACGTGCAAAAACGTCCAGGAAATTCTATTTTACCAGTATCTACTGATTTTGTATTACAGTATTTGAATAGTGCATTATATCTATAAGATCAAACCTGGCTGTCTGGAATACGGTCAAGACATATCCTGAAGGAAAAGAATCCCGATTGGTTTATGCTTCAATCAATACTTCAGAACCGGATTGACCTGGTAACAGATAGACCTGCATTTCCGGAGAGTCCAGGTTATTAATAGGTAATTTGGTATTAATTAGATTAAGTAGCAGAACTGAGGTCGTTTTCATAATAAGATCTCAGTTCTCTTGTTTTTACATTGCCCTGATGCATTGGTATAAGATATATTATAAATTTGTCCGGTTTTTTAATTTTTTGTAAAGCACTGTCAGGGCTTTTCTTGAAACCATACAGGCTTTTACCTGGCACCCCCAAAAGAGTGTATTAAATGATCTGATAAGAAATATTTAAACAAAATCTTTTATGAACGATATTCTTAAAACACTTTCCCATTGTGTGGAATTCGGCAAGATTGACAAAATTTCACCTTATCCGCCCAATATGAAAGGCCAGGACGGGGCTGATGAAATAGCAAAACTCGCGCTTGAACAGGGAGTAAAACCTGATGAAATACTGGAAAATTCCCTTATTCCTGCAATGGCTGTTGTTGGCAATAAATTTAGCAGGAAAGAGATATATGTACCGCAGATGCTGATGGCCGCAAAAGCAATGAGCAGTGCAATGAAGCATCTTAAGCCTTACTTCCAGTCCGGCGAAACGAAACTCAAGGGTAAATTTATAATTGGCACGGTCTCCGGCGATCTTCATGATATCGGGAAGAACCTGGTCGCCATGATGGTAGAGGGCGGGGGCTGGGAAGTTATTGATCTTGGAGTGGACGTCAGCACTGAAAAGTTCATGAGATCAATCGGAGAGAATCCAGACGCTGTAATAGGACTATCGGCCCTGCTTACAACCACAATGGAAAACATGAGAAAGACAGTCGATGTCATCAAAGGAAAATATTCGGATTCAAAAATCCTTGTCGGTGGCGCTCCGGTAACGATGGATTACTGCAAACTTATCGGGGCTGATTTTTATTCACCAGATCCTCAGGGAGCCGTAAATTATTTAAATCAACTTGTATCTTAGCGGAAAAATTCTTTGAAAATTACCAACTTGAGATTATATAACATTTAATAAATGACCCCGATCCTGACCTTCCCCCAGGGGGGAAGGAACTAATGATCCTGCTTTGGCGGGATAAGAAAGAGGGTAAAATGACCAACAATGAAAACAATTCTGAAAGGAAGAACCAGTGAGGTCATAATTGATACCGAAGGTCCTGTCATTATAATAGGTGAGAGCATTAATCCGACGCGGAGGAAAAAGCTGGTCTCCACATTACAGGGCGGTGACTTCAGTTTTGTCCTTGAGCTGGCAGAATCTCAGATCAGGGCGGGTGCAGATGTTCTTGACGTGAATGTGGGCTTTCCCGGAGTTGATGATGTGAAGCTGTTGCCTGAGACTGTCAGAAGGCTACAGGAGAAATTTGACGTTCCGCTCTGTCTTGATTCACCAAACCCCAAAGCAATTGAAGCTGCACTTAAAACTGCAGCAGGTAAATGCCTTATTAATTCAGTGAACGGTGAAGAAGCATCGCTGAAAAATCTTCTTCCGATAGCCAGGGAATACGGAGCAGCGATAATAGGCCTCTGCATGGACGATGACGGTATAACTCATGATCCTGAAAAAAGAGTTTCAATTGCCGAAAAGATCATTGAGAGAGCTGTAAAGGCCGGCATCAGACAGGAAGATGTGATTATTGATCCTCTTGCTATGGCAGTGAGCGCTGATCCAGGCGCTTGTCTTGTGACTCTCGAAACCATAAGACTCGTTCATCAGAAGCTTGGACATAATATCACCCAGGGGGCAAGCAACATTTCTTTCGGGCTGCCCGACAGGGAATCCCTGAATGCTGCTTTTATGGCGTTGTCGATTTATAACGGACTTACATGCCCGATAGCCAACCCGGAAAAAATTACATCTGCTGTCCGTGCTGCTGACCTTGTGCTGGGCAGAGATGATTTTGCCGTCAGGTTTGTTGAATATTTTCAAAGCCATCAGTAGTTGTTAAGTCATATTATTTAAAATATTTGAATGTCAGGCATTAAACCTTCCCGCAGATGGCAGCCCGCTTTTTATCCATTTAAAAAAGAGAAATTCTCACGAAGGCTGCTGGCTAAAATTGAACTCTGTATAAAAGGCCCTATCTTTGGATGCCGGATGTGCGGCAATTGCCTGCTTCAGGAGACTGCATTCATATGCCCGATGGAGTGCCCGAAAGGAATGAGGAACGGCCCCTGCGGCGGCGTTACACCTGAAAAAAACTGTTACGTTGATGAGACAAGAAAATGCATCTGGTATGCTATATATAGCAGATCTCTCAAGACAGGCAGGGAAGAAAAACTACTGGAAGTTCTTCCTCCTCTCGACTGGAGCAAGACAGGCACCGAAACATGGGGCGATGTGGTTAACCAGATCAGGAAAACAGGATCCGGATATTTTATTAAGAGTCTTTTTCTTAAGGATAAAATCAGGAAGGATGAAGCCTGGGACAAGGTTTTCAAAACAATCCGCCAGCCTGAATGGTGGAATGGCGACTCTGAGTACCATAAACCGGCGTACAATGAGCCGGCATCAAAGCTCGAAACCGAGCTTCGGTCAGGCAAGTTTGTCATCGTAACTGAGATCACTCCCCCTTTAAGTTCAGGCAGCAAAAAACTTGTAAATGATATTGCCATCGTAAAACCCTGGGTATCAGCAGTAAATTTCACAGACTCATCATCAGCCCGTCCACGGATGTCGAGTCTGGCATGCAGCAAATCTGCGGTCGAAAATGGAGTTGAGCCTGTGCTGCAGATCGCCGCGCGCGATACCACAAGGACGGGATTGCAATCATCTGCTGTAGGAATTAACAGTCTTGGCATAAAAAACATTCTTTGTGTAACAGGAGATAATCCAATAATAGGACCCTCGCCGACAAGCGACATGAATTTTGTTGATATTGATTCTGTCCAGATGTTGTGGATACTGAGGAGGATGAGGGATGAAGGCTTTTATCTCGACGGCAGGAAAATGAAGGAGCCTCCCAGGTATTTTCTTGGTGCTGCTACGTCGCCTTTTGCCTCAGATCCTGTATTACAGGCAATAAGGGATCAGAAAAAAGTAAATGCCGGAGCTCAGTTCTTCCAAACGAACATTGTCTTTGAGCCCGAATTGCTTGACCCCTGGCTGGAGCAGCTTGATAAGAGAGGCGTTCTGGATAAAGTATTTATTCTTCTTGGAATAGCTCCGCTTAAGAGTTATAAATTGGCTGGATACCTTCATGACAAAGTGCCCGGAGTCAGATTGCCGCAAAGTGTCCTGAACAGGATGGAGAAAGCAGGAGAAGGGGCTCAGGAAGAGGGAGTCAGGATAACACTTGAGATCATTGACAAGGTAAAAAACAAAAAAGGGATAAGCGGCATTCACCTGATGACACTGGGTTGGGAATCTATTGTACCCAGAATTGTTTCAGAATCAGGATTATGCCCCCCATCACCTCCCGCCGAAGCAGGACAAGCTCTGAAGGGGGACTAAAACCAGGAATTATTTAAGCCCCCTTCAGGGGTCCCGATAGCTATCGGGATAGGGGCAGGATAGAATTATAGAACTTAATATATATTTCAAATACATGATTTGTAAAACCTTTCAATTTGATTTTAAAGATCTGAAGCTCACCGTCTTACAGATTGAAAAGGTATTGGGTTACTCCGATAAAAAATCAGAAGTACATTTCAGTGATCTTATTGAAAAAACTCTGGGGGAGGCCGAGGAAGTAAGTACAATAAAAGCTGAATACAGGATCTTTGATGATGTCGTTTTCAATGATGTTGACAAAACAGTATCAGTCAATGATATTACCTTCGAAATAAGAAAAATAGTATATGGACAGTTAAAAAAATCTGAATCTGCAGCCCTTTTCCTCTGCACTGCCGGCGTAGAGATAGGAAGGATGAGCAGGCAGGCAATGAAAGACGGTGATCTGCTGGGAGGTTATATTTACGATGTCGTTGGCAGTGAAATAGTTGAGGCGGCCGCTGACCTTATGCAAGCCGATCTTGAAAGGGCAATGGCTTCATCAGGCAGGAGAATTACAAATCGTTTCAGCCCGGGTTACTGCGGGTGGGATGTCTCAGAACAACATAAGCTTTTTCAGCTGATACCCGGTACATATTGCGGCATCAGGCTGACAGATTCAGCTCTCATGGATCCTGAAAAGTCAGTCAGCGGAATGATCGGGATCGGAAAAAATGTAAGACATTTGCCTTACACATGCAGTATATGTGATATGAAAGATTGTATCTACAGGAAACAAAGAAGTAAATAGCAATGAGAAAATTAACCACAGAGTACCACATAGTTTGACACTGGGTAACACAGTTTATTATGAATCCAAAACCAACAGTGAAAATCCCCCGATAGATCGGGGCAAGCTGTGAAAACTCCGCGAAACTCTGTAGTAAATAAATAAGTAAATTTATGAACATGAAACCATTACACAGAATCTTAAACGGATTATTAGTTTTAATCTTATTTTTCTTTTCCGTTACTTCATTATCCGCGCAGCAAACCTATGAGTTTCCTTATCAGAACCCGGCTTTGTCAGTCGGAGAGAGGGTGAATGACCTTGTGGGGAGAATGACAATTGATGAAAAAATAAGCCAGATGATGAATGCGGCACCTGCAATAGACCGGCTTGGCATCCCTGCCTATGACTGGTGGAGCGAGTGTCTTCATGGTGTTGCCAGGGCAGGTATTGCTACTGTATTTCCCCAGGCGATAGGACTGGGTGCAACATGGGACCAGGACCTGATCTTCAGGGTTGCGACAGCAATTTCTGATGAAGCACGCGCAAAGCATCATGAGTTCGTCAGGAACGGTTCAAGAAAAAGAAACCAGGGGCTGACGTTCTGGTCGCCTAATGTGAACATATTCAGGGATCCACGCTGGGGCAGGGGACAGGAGACTTATGGCGAAGATCCTTTCCTGACAGGGAAGCTGGGCGTCCAGTTTGTAAAAGGACTGCAGGGCGACGATCCGAAATACTTTAAAACCATTGCCACTCTGAAACATTTTGCGGTTCACAGCGGCCCGGATCCGGAGCGGCACTCATTTGATGCAATTACCGATGAGAGGGATTTCAGAGATACTTACCTGCCTCAGTTCGAAATGGGTATCAAGGAAGGTAAAGCTTACTCAGTGATGTGCGCCTATAACAGTTATAAAGGAGAAGCATGCTGTGGAAGCAGCAAGCTCCTGAACGGGATTCTCCGCACGGAATGGGGCTTTGACGGTTATGTTGTATCGGATTGCGGGGCAATCAGTGATATTTTCAATGGACATAAAGTGGTAGCCACAGCCGCTGAAGCTGCTGCACTTGGCGTAAAATCAGGGACTGACCTTGAATGTTCAACTGTATACAGGAACCTGAAGGAGTCCCTAGATAAAAATCTTATCACTGTTCCGGATATTGATATAGCATTAAAGAGACTCTTTACTGCAAGATTCAAGCTTGGTATGTTTGACCCGCCTGAAATGGTAAAATATTCCCGGATACCTTACAGCGTAGTGGATTGCGAACAAAACAAAGCTCTGGCAAAGGAGGCCGCGCTCAAGTCGATAGTTCTGCTCAAGAACAAGGACAACATGCTTCCGCTTAAAAAGAATGTCGGCACAGTTGCTGTAATCGGACCTAATTCCGACCAGACTTTTGTACTGTTTGGAAATTATAATGGCACTCCTCAGATCCTTTTACACCTCTTCGCGGCATTAAATGGAAAATGGCAGATACTTCCAAAGTGCTCTATGCACAGGGGTGTCCCTGGGTTTCCGGGATGCCTGGTCAGAAAACAGCTGAAGAATTAAAAGCTGAAGCCATTAATGTGGCAAAAAAGGCAGATGTAATAATAATGTGCATGGGAATCACTCCGCGTCTTGAGGGTGAGGAAATGAGGGTCAGCTTTGACGGATTCAAAGGTGGTGACAGGACCCGGATCGATCTTCCGGATGTTCAGCAGGACCTGATTAAGGCTATCTATGCAATTGGCAAGCCGGTTATATTGGTACTCCTCAATGGAAGCGCACTGGCAGTAAACTGGGAAAAAGATAACATCCCGGCAATTCTCGAAACATGGTATGGCGGTCAGGCAGCAGGACAGGCACTTGCGGATGTGATCTTCGGAGATTACAACCCGGGAGGACGGCTTCCTGTAACATTCTATAAATCAGTTAATGATCTGCCTTCTTTCGAGGATTATAATATGAAGAACAGAACTTACAGGTATTTCACAGGCGAACCACTGTTCCCGTTTGGATTCGGTCTGAGCTATACTACTTTCAGTTATAAAAAACTAAAGGTAAATGAGACAGTCAACCAGGGTGATTCAGTAAAGGTATCCGTCAATGTGAAAAATACCGGGAAAGTTGCCGGCGATGAGGTTGTTGAGCTTTATTTATCTGATCTTTCTGCCGACGTACCCGTCCCGATCCATGCACTCAAAGGCTTTACAAGGATACACCTTAACCCGGGTGAAACAAGAAGTGTAATTCTTACACTTTCTCCTGATGCTTTTTCAATAATTGACAACGATAATCAGAGAAAGGTAAAACCCGGCAAATTTGAGATTTTTGTCGGCGGTCGCCAGCCGGATAGTAAGGCAGTTAAGGGAGAACCAGGCATCCTGAGTAAAGTAATTACCCTGATCTGATATCAACTACAAATATAGATTTCGTTTAAAAAAATATTAGATACAAGACAAAAATAGAAGAACCGGGACGGGAAGGAGGACGTGTAGTCTTTACTTCCCGTTCTTATATCTTTCGAACTCCCCGGCAATATTCGCTTCATCGCTTGTTCCTGAGTGAACCAGCACGCGGTAGCGAAGGTGAAGTATTGTTCCTTTCGGCATGAATATCTCTTCACCGTTCTGAGGCCAGAACATAGGAGTCGGCGACATGAAGCCATAATCGCGCGTGAACCATGGAGAAGGGTACCATGGATTGGAAGGATGCTGCATAATTGCAAGTCCTTCAGTTACATTGCCTCTCTTTCCGTAATAATCGATCCACGGAGAATTTTTTCCGAATGTATCCTTTTCACCTTTTGCTCCTTCGGCATTTATCATAGTGCCGCCGTTTTGTACGGAGAGGTCAACAGCCATTCTGGCGCTGAAAAGAGAGTGGTTTGTTTTTTTGATATGAACATCAATAAGCATTTCCATGGTTATTTCAGCATCGATCTGAGTCATGGTTGCCGAAGGGGCTGTGATGGTGAATTTCCTTATGTCCTTAACAGGCGAGAGCGCTCCAGGACGGCTCCAGATACACTCATCGGTTATTATCACGGTGTCGCCTCCCTCCTTGAGTATCTGGGCATTTAATGATATGATCCTTCCACGTTCAAGCCCCTCCTGCCAATAGTTTCCTTCATTGACCTGGTCGCAGCCAAAGAAAAGGGAGCTGTGATGCGGCCATATTGCATTCCTCATGGATGTCACCGAACCTCCTGTAACAGGACCATTTACCGGGAAAAAGAAAGGGTACTTTTCATCTTCTGAAAAGATATAGCTGGTAAAATATTTCCCGTCTATTGTTACACTTATCTTTGACCCTACTTTGACTGCAGTTATCTTTGCTGCCGAAACAGGCATCGAAAACATGATTGCTGAGGACAGGAGCGAAATGTAAATGTATTTTCTCGTCAAATTCAATTATATTTTAATATAATTTGTTCCATAAGGAGCACGCTGCGGGCGTGAAAGCATTTTATTAGCTTCCTTGTCATTAATGAATTTCTCCGTATCGGGATCCCAGTTCAGCTTTTTTCCAAGCTTCATTGCGATATGCGTAACAAGGCATACTGTGCAGGCACGGTGGCCAATTTCGACAGGTGATATAGGCTCTTTTCGCGATTTAATGCAATCCAGCCAGTTCCCGTGTTGTGAATCGCTTACATAAAGGTGTATCTCATTAGGTCCGATTACCGAGGTCAGGATTTTCGGATCGCTTGCATCAAGTGCCTTGGCGTTCTGATCCTGTGGGATCGGATCGCTTGCCGTTGCCCTGTAGTTCCCTCTCGTAACGAATATCCAGCCTTCTGTTCCTTCATACCTGACTCCGTTCGGATATCCCCCGCTGGCCAGCATTGTTACTCCGTTCTTGTATTCAGCTTTTGACATAAAATCACCGTGAACATTCCAAAGGCCGTGTTTCGGGAACTGAGCTACTGCCTCAATTGATATAGGACCAGTCAGCTCGGTATCCATTCCCCATGCAGCAGAGTCGAAGTGATGCTGCCCCCATCCGGTGATCATTCCTGCACCGAACTGCTCGCACCTGAGCCATCCGGGGCGGTCGAAGATGCTATTTTGCGGATGCACGCGCATCTCAGTATAATAAACCTCCGGAGTTGATCCCAGCCACATTTCATAGTCCAGGTTTGCCGGTACGGGCATTTCAGGAGCTTCAGGTCCTGCGGGATCACCCGGCAGTCCGATCTTAACAGTCTCCAGCTTCCCTATCCTTCCATTTCTGACAAGTTCGGCGGCGACCCTGAACTGTGCACTCGAACGCTGCTGTGTGCCTACCTGGAGAATGACCTTTTGCTTCCTGACGATATTGCTTAATAATCTTCCCTCTGCAATTGTCAGAGAGGTAGGCTTCTCAAGGTAAATGTCCTTGCCTGCGAGAGCAGCTTCAATGGCCGGCTGAGCATGCCAGTGATCAGGTGTTGTGATCATAACGGCATCTATTGACTTATCAAGAAGCAACTCCTTATAGTCTCCATAGCTTTTAACATTGACATAATTGCTGTTACCGGTTTTTCTGTTGTAGAATTCTTCAATACGTTGTTTCCCCAGTACCGCTCTTTTTGAATCAACATCAGCGACAGCTACTACCATGGCTGAATCAAATCTCATTGTCGCTGAGATGTCTCCGGTGCCCTGCCTGCCGCAACCGATCCACCCGATGTTTATCCTGTCGCTGGGAGGATTTTTCCCGATTACCCTTGAAGGGACAATTGACGGGAAACCGCTGATAGCAAGTGAGGAAAAAAGTGTTGCCTTAACTGAAGTATCGACAAACTTTCTCCTGGACATAGTTTGTTTTTTAGCTTTTTGCATTTTATCTGGTTTTAGGGTTAAATATTTATTTTATATTTCCATGAAAACTTTCGGGAGGGCCCAGATAACTGGGTTTTAAGCCGCCTGTATCAATTATTATTTTTTGGAGTATAACACCTGGATCTACCATCCATATTTTCAGAATGTGATATCCTGGAGATGATATGGAATGCTTTGAAACACTAATTCTCATATTGTCGCTGACTGATTTTTCCCAATCGGTATTCCTGTTCTGAGGATTATAGTTATCTGGAACCAAAGTTATGATCTGTGCCGGTTGATCATCAAATGAGACAGCGTACTGCAGGCCTCGTCCCGGCATGAAATTCAAAGTCGGTGAAAATATCGGCTTCACTTCAAATGCACCAGTGCTGAAGAAATAGATCTTATATTCGAGGCATGGAGAATCTTTACCTGGTGAAGCAGGAGGAGCATCGGCCGGAGCATTTGCCCTCATGGCAGAAAGAGTATGGCCGTAGTCATTGATCCGGCTCCAGCTCCGATTCCCAGAGATGGTATTTATTAGAAAATGTTCCGCTTCAATTGATACGACACCCTCACCTTCCACGAAGCCATCAACGGAACCGGGCAAAGGCTGATCGGGTTTGAATGCCTGTACTTTGACATTGACGACTGCACCGGCACCGTAAATACTTATAGTGCCGGAAGTGTGTCCTTGCTCTGCTTTGTCCCAGTCTATCGATACATGTATACGTTCCTCATCGCTGATGTTTCCATTTTGTTTGCTTATTTTTATCCAGGGATTTTCTGATAAAGCGGAGAATTCGAACGATGTATTTCCACTGTTGAAAATATCGATATAGTGGTCTTTATCCGTAAAGCTGTTAAATTCCGGAAGGACCGGTATATTCTCAGAACCCGGCCATGCTTCATCTGAACCTTCAACCGCGACCCCAAGTTTTGCCCCTGCCGGAAGATCAATCTGCTTCAGGTTTATGGCTCTGAGGCTGTTTACAGGAGGGTCGGCCCACGATGTATAACCAAGATGCGACTGATCCATGAAATGATTCCATTTTCCGCCGGCAAAATCGCGGTTATAATATCCCATCAGACTGGTATCCTGGCTGAAAAGCTGGCGGACACGATCTGCTGCAGCATTAGTTGCTGCACGTCCCTGCCTGTAGTACAGATCATTCTTCGCAGCAGTGAAATACAGCTCATTTACCAGGGCACATGCCATGGCAGGGAAAAGGACAAGCTGATAAAAGGCATCATGCTTTTCGGCCGGAAGCTTTTTATATAATTCTTCGGCTTTTCCTGCCAGCTTATTATAATCATTAACAACTTTTTCTCCTTCATCATAGTTAACTATGCTGTAGGTGGAGGGTGAAAGAAGCTCCGGCTTTCTGCGCCCGTTATATTTCGTATAGAGTGACATTAT
>Ga0187886_1001700_pt1 | contig 19222 bp, 21 predicted proteins | sample June2016WEW_20_1_FD_133001 | JGI IMG/M metagenome (GOLD analysis project Ga0187886, IMG submission 133001) | Peatland microbial communities from SPRUCE experiment site at the Marcell Experimental Forest, Minnesota, USA - June2016WEW_20_150 | ecosystem: Environmental > Terrestrial > Soil >... | reverse complement strand
CCTAGAGAATAATTCGAAAGAATTAAAGAGAATACGATCGCCCTGTTCGTTATAGGGCATTTTTAGTATTTCGTAGGGTAAACTCCCGCCTAAAGGCGGGAGTCTTCCGACCAGGATAAAACTTGTAAAAGAATCTGAAATGAAGATAGCAAAAGGCGGGAAGTGTGGAAAAGAGGAAAAGGGAGGAAAAGAAGATAAAGGTAAAAAAGGCAAAAAAGAAGACATTAAAAAAATGGATGAGTTATAGATGGTCAAGTAAATTGTTGACAAATTTGGGATTGAATGATTATGAAAATAGAAATATTGGATAAGTCAAAAGTTAAAATAGGAGAAACTGGTACGGAGGCGAAGAGATGTGAAAATGTAACATCTGACGAAAAGATATGTGGGACAGGAATTAAGATAGTTGACAAATGCGATACCGCTGGACATAAAGTTAAGAAATGTATGGACATACTGACTGCTGGGAAAATATTAAAATGTGAGAGATTAGAACTCGGGGCGTCTGACAATTGCGCTCTATGTCAAGGTGTGGATAATGAGATATTTGTAAAATGCAAAAATAAATGGGCTAACTATTGAAACGGGTGACGCTATGACTATATTTGGATCAAGACTCAGAATATTGTATGGTATTTTTTTTATTGTTTTGGGAATAGTTACAGGAGTAGTTACCTACAGGTATGTCTTTCCAATGGGATCTATAATGTTAGTTTTGAGCGGGATAATTTTGATATTTTGGAAAAGGTGGAATTATGTGGTACATTGTGTTATGATGAAAATTACTGGTAAGGAGATTAAGGAATGAGGATATTGGTCTGCGGAGATAGAAACTGGTGTAATATGAGTATTATAGAAAGAGAACTAAAGAAATTTCCTTCCGATACTGTTGTGATTCATGGAGCGGCAAAAGGTGCAGACACTCTCGGAGGATTTGTCGCGGATAAATTGGGGTTCAAAGTTTTGGTATTCCCGGCTAAGTGGGGTATATATGGAAAAGGTGCGGGGCCTATACGAAATCAGAAGATGCTTGACGAGGGAAAGCCTGACCTGGTGTTAGCATTTCATGAGAATATTGATGAAAGTAAGGGGACTCGGGATATGGTGCATAGAGCAAGGGGAGCAGGAGTAAAAGTGGAAGTTTTTAAAAACTGATGATGTAACAATGGGATTATGATATATATGTCAAGGAGAATGTAATGACAATAAAAGAAGAAATTTGGATAGAAAAATATCGCCCTAAGAAACTTGAGGATGTAGTCGGACAGACTGAGGTTATAAGAAGGTTGAGTGCTTATATAAAATCGAAGAACCTTCCGCATCTTCTTTTCTCTGGACCGCCCGGTTGTGGTAAAACAGCTTCGGCTATATGTGTGGCAAGAGAATTATTTGGTGAAGATTGGACGAATAATTTTACAGAATTGAATGCCTCCGATGAGAGAGGTATTGAAGTTGTGAGAACCAAGATAAAAAACTTTGCACGGACCTCTCCACTCGGAGGTTCTGATTTTAAGATAATATTCCTTGATGAGGCGGATGCGCTTACTTCTGATGCGCAATCTGCACTTAGGAGAACAATGGAAAAATATACAGGTTCCTGTCGTTTCATAATGTCATGTAATTATTCATCTAAGATAATTGAGCCGGTCCAATCAAGATGTGCGGTTTATAGGTTCAGACCAATATCCGGAGAGGCTGTCGAGCAGAGAATAAGATATATTGCCGAAACAGAAGGTATAACGTTGACCAAGGACGGTCTAGAGGCTATAAAATATGTAGCATCAGGTGATATGCGTCGTGCTATAAATGCGTTGCAGGCGGCGGCAATGATTGATAAAACAGTAGATATGGATGCTATTTACAAGACGACAAGTACTGTAAGACCTGAAAAAATGACTGAGTTGATAAGGTATGCTCTTGACGGGAATTTTATTAAGGCAAGGTCTCAGCTTGACTATCTTTTGATTGAGGAAGGACTTTCAGGAGAAGACATGGTGGTACAGATCTATCGAGCCATGCTTGATATGACCATATCTGATAGGTTGAAAGTTGATATGGTCGATAAAATTGGCGAAATAGATTTTAGAATAGCAGAAGGTGCGAATGATCGTATACAGCTCGAAGCTTTAATCGCTCATTTTATGCTTTGCGGAGCAAACGCAAAATTGGCGATGGGAAAATGATAATTGGTGATGAAGATAAAATAAAGTTTGAAAAATGTCAGGAACATAGACAGATAGGGTATTTATGTGATGCTCATCCAACGTGTAATGGATGCGAATATCAGATAGCGGACGATGTATATGTTGCTCTTGGGGGAAGTTGATTAAGAACAGTTCGTTTTCTTTGAGGACAGATTAGGTAAACAATGTATCTAAAGATACGATAGACATTAGAGAGATGATGCTTGTTTTTCTTGGAAAAATTGGATAGATAGTATGCAAGACGATATGATAAAAATTAGAGAATGGAAGACTCCTGCTACAGATTATCCAGAAAAAGAGTTTGGATCTGCACGAATTAGTAGAGAAAAATATAAAAATGGATATTATCATTCTTATGGAGTAAGGGGATACGAATATTTTCTGGTAACAAAGCCTATTGATATTACGTCTTTGGAAATCAAGGATGATAATGGAGAGTGGAAGACATGGATGGTCGATGATTGTCCTCACTGGTGGTCTATGCAAGATTATGCCAGGAATAGTTCTGGAAGAGTGTTAGTTGCCGGTCTTGGTTTGGGTCTGGTAACTGGAGAATTGTTGAAAAATGTCGATGTAAATTCTGTGACTGTTATCGAACGTAATAAAGATGTTATAGGTTTAATATCGCCTTTGTTGCCTGAAGCGATAGATGTCCATTTTGATATTAAAAATGAAGACTTTTACAAGTTTATAAATGAAACCAATGAAAGATTTGATAGGATAATTGTGGATCTATGGGTAACAGGATCTGAAGAAGAGACTCTAAAAGTATTGAGTGAGGAGGTGAGACCTCTTGCGTATTATATTATGAAATTATTTCCTGATGCGTCTGTTGTGTTTCATGGATTTGGATTATCTTGGTAGTTGGGATGTTTTGGATTTGATACAAATGGGAGTATGAAATGGTAGGTCTTTCTGACTTAAAAAAACATTTGAATATTTCAAAAACGTGTAATATGTCACTGAATGACAAATACTGTTATTTCAGTCTGTCCGGAGTAAATACTATAGATTTTTTGGACATTGTTAATTATAAATCTTGGGTATATAAATCATTCCAGAAAATGGTTAATATAAGATATGTGTATATCATTAAGAAGTTAGAAAAGGGAGTTACTATCGTAAGGACGAGCGTTGGATTTGCGCCGCTGCTTTTGAGATTTTTAAGGATAAAGGGGTATCGAATAAGAGATGAAGATATAGAAATTTTTAGAGCGAGAAATATTGTATTTCCAGACTTCAAGATTAAGTTGTATGATTTTCAAGAAAGGATGATTGACGATTGGATGTCTGCCGGATCAATCGGCGTGTTAAAGTCCCCAACAGGTTCCGGTAAAACTATTATTGGGTGTAATGCTATAAAAAGGATAGGTCGTAAGACATTGATACTTGTTCACACGTCTGATCTTTTAATTAATGTGTGGAACGATAGTCTGATTAAATCTTTTGGTCCTGGAATAATGGGACAAGTGGGTATCATAGGCGGGGGTTTGACTGACAGAGATAGAGCCACATTGAGACTCGGGGTAAGAAGCGGAGATTTTGATGAAAATATAAGAAAGGATATAGTGATTGCGACATTCCAAACTTTGATGAATAGAATAGACGATTTGGCACAATATAAGTTTGGACTAATGATGGTCGATGAATGTATTCCTGTAGACAGTGAAATTTGGACACAGGATGGAGTTGTGCCATATGAGGACCTTGGTTATGGACAAGATTACAAGAGAGATATATTTCAAGTATGGTCCAGAAATAATGAAGACAACATGGTCAATAATGGATATAGGAAAATAAAGACTCGAATGAAGCATATGTATAGAACTATTGTAGAGACTGGAGATGAACTGGTATGCTCTCTAGATCACAAGGTTCTGACTAGAAAAGGTGACGGGAAAGAAGAGTTTGTCGAAATTGAAAAAGCGAAAAATATAGCCAGAAGTTTGGTAAGACCTTATGATATGAGAAAAGAATGTATCATGGCGAGAGTATTTGGTTATGTGCTTGGAGATGGTCATATAGGTACTGACAATGCGTCAGTGTCTGGAGATTTTATTGACCTTGAAAGACTATCTGAAGATATTAAGAAATTAAACTACTTTTATGCGACAGGAGACTGTTGTAAAATAAGTGAGATACACTCAGACTCTATAATTCATAATATATTATATGGCGACAAGCATGTATCAGGAATAGGATATGGGATGCGACTTGGGAGCAAACTTGCCGAGAAACTTGTGGAGCTAGGACATCCTATAGGAAAAAAGACAGATTTATCATTCTATATTCCGGAATGGATAATGAATGGCAGCAGCGATATAAAAAGAGAGTTTTTGGCAGGATATTTGGGAGCAGAAGCCACAAATTCATCATTTAGAGGAGGAGAAAATAATAATCTTAAGAAATCTTTTTATGTTCCAAGATTCAGTATATCGAAAAGATCTGATTTAGTAGGAAACGGATTAAAATTAATAGAACAATTTAAAAAATTATTTGCAGAATTTGGTATAAATGTTAGTAACTTTAGTATTACTGATAGTAATATAAGAAAAGACGGAACTCTCTCAAAAGAGATAAGAGTTACTATAAGCAATCAAATCAAAAATTTGAGAAGATATTTTGAAATTGGATATAGATATTGTAAAGAGAAAGAAAAGGACGGAGAGACGATTAGGCTATTTTTAAGATATATTGATCAGTGTAACAAAGAAAGATTTGAACTTGACAATCAAATTAAAAAATTATATGATAAGGGAATTGATAACAGAAAAAGAATTATTTCTATCATAAATAATAGATCGTCACATTCACAAAAAGATATCGCTACGGCATGGGGTGTGGAGCAAGAAGATAACAAAATAATAAATAAAAAATATTTGGTATATATAACTGAAGGAATGGTTTCTGATATATTATATCCTCATAAGAGAGATGATGGAACAGATGTAGTTCCTAACAGTGTCAAATTAAAAAAGAATATGTATGGTTTTGACGATTGGATAAAGAAGGTAAAAGGAGATTTCATATTCTTAGATATATTGAGGCATGAATATAGGGGATATGAACAAGGTCATACTCTGACTGTTAATAATGACCATAATTATTTGGTCAACGGGTTCGACTTGGTCAACTGCCATCATTGTCCGGCCCAGATGTTTAGAAAAGTCAATGCTGTGATAAGAGCTCCCTATAAACTAGGATTATCTGCCACGATTGAAAGATTGGACGGAATGACTAGAGATGTCTTTGGTCAATTAGGCAGTGTGCAAAGTAAGGTGTCAATAAGGGAGTTAATAAATAGAGGAATATTGGCAGAGCCAAGATTTCAGTCTCCAATTATAGTAGACCACAGTGTAACAGATAGCATACAAGATAGCGGCTTGTCTGGTCTTAAATACAGCAGATTAGTCAAAAAGAAGAGTGCTGCGTCCCAAAAGAAGAAAGATTATGTTGTCAATATATGTAAAAATATTGCGGCACGAGATAGAAAATTCCTGTTATTTACTGATTATGTAAACGCAGAAGATGTCTTCGTCAGGGATATGTATGCAGATTCTCTACTTAAAGAGGAGACGTTGGTATCTGTAATAGACCAAGGTATGGCATCTGATGAGAGAAGTGCAGTATTTAATTTCTTGGAGAAGGGAGATATTAGTGGTATTGTATTCGGGAAACTTGGTTCTGAAGGTGTAAACATACCGTCAGTGGATGTTGTAGTGATGGCAAATGCAATAAAGTGCGTATCTGGAGATACTTTAACACCAACCGATAAGGGGATAATTAGAGCTGAAGATTTGGAGATTGTTGATCCAAGTTCTGCGTTTACAATGGACCCTTATGGAGGATCTTTGGTAGCGGCTAAAATTAATGAGTTTTACAATTTTGATGAAGAAGATACTATAAGAATAAGAACACTTAAGGGTTACGAAATAGAGGGATCTGTCTATCATAGAATTGCAACAAGATGGATTCTTGGGAATTTTATATATACACAATTGTCAGATATAAATATTGGAGGTAGAGTTCTAATATGCGGAGACATTTATGGGAAAGATATAGATAAGAACAAGTGTTCGATATTCTATGATGTAGTTGTGTCTAAGAAGAATGGTAGGAATAAATTATATGATGTGAATATTGATGTATATCACTCATTTATAGCTGGAGGATTTATAAATCACAATTCGCCGATCACTTTCACACAACGAGTAGGTCGTGCTATGAGAAGAGTACCAGGTAAAGACTGGTGCGACGTATATGAAGTTTTACTGGATCTACCAACTGAAATGAAGTGGTCTCACTTCAATTTCGCGGAATATAATGCGGAAGGCTTCCAAAAACTTACTTATAAGATAGAATAAGAGAGAAGATATTATATAGGATAGAATAAGTGGAGACAAATATATGAGTATGAAACCAAAAACAAGACGCTATATACCTTTTGAAGCTAGACGACCAAGAGAAAGGAGCTCTTGTCCAAAATGCGAATCTGTGGATGTTAAAAAAAGGGTCAGGACTCATGACTACGTATGTAACGCTTGTGGATGGGAAGGTGACGCCATTAGAAAAGTGATGCGGTAAGGAGACTGTAATGAGTAGAGATATATATGAATATGACAAAATGAAAAAAGTTGCTATAATGACAGCGGTAGAACAATTAAAATTAAGAGGAGAAGATGCGGTTCGGTCTGGCAAACTTGAAAGATATGACATTTTGATTAGAGATAAAGATATCAGAATAAAAATAAAGTTCAGCAAGCCAATAAGAAGATCTAGCGTCGTTGAATTATGCTGGGAGTTTACAAAAATAATTCATAAATCTAGATTATGGCCTAATGATATATATCATTACTACCTATTAATGGGATTAAATGAAAATGGAGGAGTTAACAAAATATGGAAAATATCTACAGATGAAGATATCATATACAGAAAAAATCAAATCTTTATCCCATTGAACAAGGGAGAAGATTACAATAAGTACGAGTTGGATATTATCAATAGTGATAATGGACAGCTACAGTGGATAGAATGAGTGAATTTGGTAAACCTTTTTTACTTTCAATTTTTGTGAATAACAAAAGAAAGTACACGATTAGCTACGATAGAAAGACGCTTTTGCAAGATGTGCGTTGTGTAATATACTGTAAGCAGCATCGGAACTTAAAGACGCACATCCTTAGTATGTTGACGCGCATGTGGACACTTGTGTACATAGCACATAGGCATAAATCAAAAAGACCGTAACACAGAAAAAATTCCAGGCTATTTTTATAGAACAAATGGAGTTTTGTTGAGTGTCATATTGACAATGAGTGGGTAACGCCAATACGGCAGATAAGCACACTATATATTAAGCAGGCTTTTGCTGACTACCGTATGGCATCGCACGCTCTCTTTTAGCATCGTAGTATTTCTGCAATAGCAAAGTATATATACTTTTGTGCCATAGTATGTAAAATTATAATGTAATATTATTACAGTATGATTTTACTTGGCAGATCTTTGACTAAAAAGAAAAATGTCGAGGGATATATGCCGATGACAGTTGCCATTTCTGATAATACATAAATTCTTATAATTGTGAAGAAATTGAACCTTTCAGGAAATATAGGGTGTCGGCTAAAATGGCTGACATCGTCGATGTAGCAATAAGATACGGTATTGAAAGAGTCGATGATGTGTTTGTATATGGCAGAAAGACACGAAATTTGAATATTGTAGAAGAAAAAGACTTAATGACACAATAGAAGTAGGTGAGTATATGAACAGTAAAACGAAAAAAACAAAGATACATACGGTAATAATGACATTGGCAATGTTTGGATTGTTGATATCATTAGGAATAGCATGTGCAGGAGAAAATCATTATGGAGGAATTGCGTCATCTGTAAACAAAACTCCGATAGGAACAACAATTAATGCAAATTTGACCGCTTACTATAATATACCAACGGCAACTGGCAATGGTTCTACTTATTTTTATATTGGCGGTTATTGGTTCAATCAAACTGAGATGATTAACTTGCCAGCAGGAGTAGTTCAGTATGGGCAGTCGCCTTATGCTTGTTGTGATAGCAGTGGTTCATCCGTCATACCTGCTCCGGTAAATCCTTTGGTAATCGTTGGATTTGTGGGGGTTGTAATTTTCTTTGTATGGAGACGTAAGAAATGAACATGTTACTCGAAGCGCTGTTGGTAGTAGTTGCGGCTCACTGGGTGATAGTGTCGACGTTTACCATACTCGGTGTTTTGGGCTATGTCTTATATGGACCAACAAAGAAGGGAGATAAATATAGATCTGTAGATATAGTCCTAATATCGAAAGCGTCGAAATCGGTAAGTGGCGTTCTCTTTGACTCAATAAGTCATAACGCTTCACTTCTGAGTTTATATCCTCTGAAAGTCGTAATAGATGAGGGAAGCGAACTATTCCCAGAATTGAAATTATTTATTGAGAATTTCAAGAATGTGGAATTGATAGTAGTTCCTCATTCTTTTAAATGCATAGCGATAGCCAAAGGACGCGCAATTGAATATTTCATAAGAACACATGTAGATTCTGAAAGATGGTATGTTTTCATTGATGACGATAATCACATAATGGATACGAAGTTTCTTAATGAGATATCTTATTATTCAAAGCACGGATATGAAGCTGCGAACGGCATTTTATACCCAAGAATGGGTAAGAGTAAAATAGCGTTTGTGGCAGACGCTATTAGATACTTCGATGACATTACTATATTCAGAATAGGTACAGGAGTGTTGAAAACTCCAATAAATGGGTTTCATGGGGAGCTTCTTATGGCACACGGTAAAATTCTTAAAGATGTAGGATTTGATCGTGAAACTATAACAGAAGACTTTGCTTTTGCAAGAGAGTTAGTCAAGAAAAACATCAAAGTATGGCAGTCAGAAAGTAAATTATCAATACAGTCTCCTCATAGTGTATCTGATTTCATCAAACAGAGGAATAGATGGTATAGGGGTATATCAATGGATATTAGGAGCGCAGACTGGAAGATGAAACTGTTTTGCGGCTTGCGTATTATTGATTGGAAAATAGGAATAATTGGTAGCTGGGCTATATTCCCTATATGGTTTTTACTACCAATACCACTTTATCTATCGTTTTTTTGTTTGATTGGGTTGATATATTACTATATTGCTTATATCACAGGAGTAATGTGGTTAAATGATGAAAGAGAATTGTTTAAGATTCCATTATATGGTATAATGGAGACCATAGCCCCCCATCTACGAGTAAAGAACAAGATGAATTTCAATGTAATTGAGAAGTGAAATTATGGAAAAAGGGAGACGTTTGTTATTTTTTGATACACTCCGCATTGGAGCCATTCTAATGGTTGTGTATCAACATATTTCATATACTCCTTTGACTCAGACGGCTGTTATACTCATGGGAGAGTCCTTAAATATAGGAAAGATTGGAGTATTGATTTTTGTAACAATTAGTGGAGCGTTGCTTTACATTTCTTTGAAGGAAACAGAGTTTACGTTCAAAAATGTGTGGTCATTCTACTATAAAAAGGTTGTACGATTATATCCAGCTTTGTGGATGTCTTTCGCAGTATTTATTATTGCTGATCCTCAGATTTTGCAATATCAGACATTAAGATTATGGCTTATACAATTATCAGGAACAACAGTTTATTTCATAAATATAGCGACTCCAGAATTTTACGATTATTCAGCAAGGAATTGGTTCTTCTGGAGGGGGTTGGTGAATCCTATATCATGGTTCGTAAGTATGATAATCGGATTGTATATAATGTACCCAATAATACACAATCTGATTAATAAGAATAAATATTTTTCGTTTTTAACTATGTTGGGTGCGGGGATTGTTTCAGTGGTATCACATGAAAATCATTTTACTTTTGGTTCTGGTAATCCTTTACCATATCTTATGTTCTTCGTTTTTGGAGTATATATTGCTAAAAATGGACTATATATCAAGTCTACAATTAGAACAGATAGCATAATTGTATTTCTATCTAGTCTTAGCTTCTATGTATTTCTGGTACACGGAAGTTTATTAAAATCAGATATTTTCCAACATATGTGGATTTTTATAACAGCGACTCTTTTGGTGGCAGCAGGAGTTATGTATATGGATAATTTGATTCAGCTAAATATTAAAAAAATTGAAAAAATAGAGGTAATTAAAGTGAAAAAGATTGCATATTTGAAAATTGTTATGGTAATGGTATGTATGTTAATTGTAGGACTTTGTATTAGTGGAACATATGGCAATAGTAATCCTACAATTATCAGACCTGGTTATTCGTTTGGAAACTTGACTGTAAATTACACACCCAATAACTTGGGTATCAACCTTCCATGGCTTGATATGCACGATGGCAATATAAAATACAATTGGTTAAACACCGAATATAATTCGGCAATTGTAGATAGCGATTTAGCTGTGATTCATAAAATGGGTATAACTAAAATAAGGTCATTCTGTTCGATGGAAGCGATATTTGACTATGAAAATGGAAAGTTCATTATCAACAAGGCCTACGCTAATAATCTTGACGATTTTTTGAACAAAGCTGAGAAATATAATATATCTGTTATTTTAGTTATGGATTCAGGAGGAGATGCGGTTGGTAATGGTACCATAAAAGACCTTGACGGGAATTTTCACTGGGATTTAATTCAAACTTCTGATGGGGTTAAAGCATATACTAATGCTTATATTGATTATGTTAACCGCTTCAAGAACCACAAGAATATTCTAATGTGGGAAATAATGAATGAGGGTTACGGCTCGTTAATATGGAATTCTGACGCTAAAGAACTACATGTTACTCAAGCACAAGTTCATACATTCCTTGTCCAGTCATATCAAGAGGTTAAACGTCTTGCAGGAGATGTTCCTGTTGGGTTTTCAGATTATGAAGAAGAACAAGAACCAATATTTCAAATATACTCAAATACAACTCAAAGAGAAATGTTAGTAGATGATTGTACTGATATTTATTCAATGCATATTTATAGAAATAATGCATCACAAGTTGGAGATTTAAGTAATATCATAAATAAACCAAAATGGGTAGTAGAGTTAGGTGCATATAATTATTATGACCCAAATATGACATACCATATAAGTCCAGGTAATAACGAACTGTTAGATACAGACAAAAACTTTATCGCGACTACTCAAATTTCAAAGAAACTTTTGGATACGGGTTTTACTCTGATTATGCCGTGGGCATTTACATCAAACAATGGTATGGTAGTACACAATCCTGACGGTTCTTACACGTTGTTAGAACTACCACAGTTTATGGAATATGAATTAAGAAAATTAGGTAGGTAATAAATATGATGAAATATTGCCAATGCAAGTGTTACAAAAATCTGGGCAAACACTTAAGAAAAGTGAGCAAAGATTTAGCAATTAGAACATTAGTAATAATGTCGACAGTCGCCTATCTGATAGCATTTTATCCAGGTTATGAAAGTGTTACTAATATGACAGCAAAATTACTGTCTGTTGTAAGTTCTTGGTATCTTGGAGTTGCTCCTGCGTATTTCAATGATTATGTTATTTTCAATTTTAAAGAAATAACTCCATTGAAGTTAAGCCCAGAATGTAGTGGGTTGACTGTAATTACAATATTCGTTATTGTAGTGTGGTTAATACCAAATGTAAGTTTAAGGAGTAGAATTGGCGCATTTGTGTTTATCCCAATTCTATATTTTGCTAATATAATTAGACTTCTCATGGCGGTTATAATTGGAGATAAGATCAATGTTAGCACGTTATCAATATATCATGGGACAGTCGGACAACTATTTATATTTGCGATGTTGGTTGTTTGTTTTATGATATTCATAAAATTCCAGCGTGATGACACTCTCAAGAAAATGTCTATGAACTGAAAGTGGCATGTGCATATTGTGAATTTCGAAAAAGAAATACGTATCCAAATTTATTATTGGAATAGACAACATGTCAATTTTCTGAAGGATACAACAGGAATAACTGTTGAAAATTTGAATAAAACACATGTAAAGGTTCCAACTTTCGATTCTAGATATACGTGTATCGGATTTGATCCTATGTTAGATATCAACACAATGTTGGAAGATCTGTTTTGTAAATATAATCACGAAGACAAAAATCCGTTGGGTTCGGTTAATGGTCAGAAATTTGTTAGAGAAAACAAAACACATACTTCAATGTCTGTAGGAGACGTTATACAAGTTAACGAAAAATATTTTGTGTGTGAAGATGATTGTTGGAGAGATCTGGAAAAACAGAAGCCTGGAAAATAAAGAAAACGAATAAAAATGGAGGAATAAAATATGGGATTGTTTAGTATAACAGAAGACGATTATCGTCGTATGATAGAACATGTGTTGGTTGAAGGAGAAGAATTTGAACTAGGAATGTTTGGAAATACTAGAAAAGGAATGGAAATTAGTTTGAGCCCTCTCGCAGGTTTTCGGTCGCATTCATATTTATATATGTTTGTTACGAACAAAAGAGTAATACAACAAACATATCAATACGGTTTGTTTAAAAATGGTAAAGATACCTCAGATATATTATATGAGGATATTTCTAATGTTAGACTGCACAAGGGGATTTTGGCTTCAGATATATATTTGAAGCCCAGATTATTAGGAGATGATATGTTTATTAGTTGGGTCGACAATAATATTGCAGAAAAGGCAGCAACACTAATACGAAATCACATAAGCGATGTGAATAAACAAAATAAAGAAAAACAACAGATAGTTATTCAATCAAATAACAATATAAAAGTGAGAATTTGTCCCAAATGTGGATGGCAAAACGATAGGGACAATAAATTCTGTGGAGATTGCGGATTCGCTTTTGGAATTAAATAGAGATATAGAAAAGATGAAACTGGAAAAATGTAAAAAAGGTGATTAAAAATGTCAAAAACATGTTCAGAATGTGGAAGGAATGTAGGCGGGTTCTTTGATTCGTATAAGGCTCGTCGGTGTACGAATGGAGCTTGCAGAAAGGTTTTCTGCAGAGACTGCTGTAATATAAAAGATTAATTTTCAAGGATTATGTATGCCCTGTTTGTGGCAATGAAACAGAAGTGGTTTAGATGTATTTTATGTGTTATCTGTTATTTGTATCGTGTACTTCTACTTAAATCGGGCGTATTCTGTAATGGAAAAGCTTAAATGCTTTAGGCTCATTTTAGTAGCATGTATGATGTACATAGGTTATCGATATGCAGATGTAGAATATGTAGCTAGAAAAAGATGAGGTTGGAAAATATGAAACTGGAAAAATGAGGAATAGAATATGTATAAGGAAACAGAACAAACTAAGATAATAGATGCGAATATGAAATTGTTTGGAAATGATTTAAAGCGCGTTATTCATGACTTTGAATGGGAAAGTTATATGATTAGTAAAGATCATGATGGAATAAGTGTTCATGATGGAATATTTAAGGATATGTTTATGTTTATAACAAGAATGGAAGAAAATCATCCAGAAGAAACTGTGCATATCTTAGAACTTACATTTAGAACACTTGCGTTATATGAAAAATACAGTTGCGGAATGGATAACAAAGGGGGAAAAACAGATTCAGATATAGTTGATGAAACTGTAGATGTAATGATTGCTGATGTTGGAAAATTTATCCACGATCTGGGAATTGATGGATATATAATTAACTTTCCGCAGGACGTTGAAAGAAACTGTGAAATCCTTCGCAAGGGACTAGCTGAAGTAGAAAGATTTCAAGAACGATATGCGAGTATAACAAATATGTTGATTACAGAATTTGCAATGTGGTGCCAGCTTTTCTGTAATGGAAAAGAAAAAGAAATTGCTTAAAATATGAAGCTGGAAAATATAAAGATGGAAAAATTGTGATTTTAGATTAAATTTTTTATTTTTTCTAAAGGTCCTGTGATTGTTGATAATGATAATGTGATAATAATTACTGGATCGGAATTTAAATAAAATAAATGAGGAATAAAATAAATGAGGCAGGAAAAATGGATCGTAATAAAGAGTTCAGAAGGAAGATAATAGAAAAGAAAATGTCCCGATTCATAACGGATGTTGTTAGTGAAAAGATTATGAACGGGGGAATATTTCTGCTTGTAAATGTTGATGTTGTTTCATTTATAGCAGAGATATGGAATACTGATGCTTATCAGTTATTCTACGAAAATAAACCTGTAAAAAATGTTTTGCACCATTGGATGTATGGAGAATTCAAAAAAAGGTGTTCAAAGAATGAACGAGACGTAATTAATACTTGAAAAGATAAACGCGAATTGAACAAAACTAAATAGAAAAGACAAGAGATGTAAAGACGTTAAAACAGGAGATGTAAAAATGGAAAAAATAAAAGTGGGTATAATTGGCAGCGGAGTAGTAGGTGCCGCCGTAGGAATGGGTTTTCAGACAATTGGACATGATGTGTTGTTTTTTGATATTAACACACGTATAATAGAAAACTTGGCAAAGAATGGATACAGAGCCACTATTAATATTGAAGATGTGGCAAAGGACTCAAATGTCTTCTTTATATGTGTACCAACACCAGATAAGGAAGAACAGATAGACCTGAGCATAATAAAAACTGCGGTAAAAAACCTGTCAATTGCCTGCAGAGGTAGGAATGACTATTTCTTGGTTGTAGCCAAGAGTACAATAATCCCAATGACTACAGAGAAAATACTTGTTCCTATACTTGAGGAGTATTTGGGTAAGAAAGCCGGAGCAGAGTTTGGAGTGTGTTTCAATCCTGAATTCTTAAATGAAGCGCATCCATACGAAGATATCATGAACCCTGATAGGATAGTAATTGGGGAATATGATAAGAGATCAGGTGATGCTCTGTTGAAGCTGTACGAAACTTTCAAATGCCCAATTGTAAGAACAGATCTGAGAACAGCTGAAATGGTGAAGTATGCCAACAACTGTTTCAATGCCACAAAGATCAGCTTTTTCAATGAGATGGATTTAATGTGCAGAGAAATATCCATAGACTCCAATACCATAAGGAAAGTTGTCCAGATGGACAGGTATTATGGAATACATCCTTGGAAACACGGACATAGTTTTGGCGGTAAATGTTTGCCAAAGGATCTGAACGCTATTATCTGCATGTTCGACAATGTTCACGAGGCCATACTGCTGAAATCTGTTAGAAAGGTTAATGAGCAGATAGCAGGAAGGGAACATGAACAAATATTCGAAGGTGTACCTGTAAAAGTAATTGATACATCAGAAAAAGTCGGTCTACGTGCAAGAAGTAGATAACAATTACGGAAATATTACCAGGAATAGTGGGGATTATATATTTTTGAGAAGTATATGGATTAATAATATTTCTGGTTATTTATTTCAGTAGTACAATATTCATTCTTACGAGTGTAAAAGTATGCACTTTTAGGTATCGGTAGACGATTCATCAGGAGACGCAAATATCGATAAAAGTCTGTAGATAAAGTTTTAGCAGGTTAAAATCCTGAAACTACAAACGCGACATATGAAAATCAGAAACGGAGAGGTAAAAAAAATATGAAACATAATTCAATAGGTTCTCTGGTACAAATGTTATTAGGCATTGTGTCAGGAGCGAAGACAATGAACAAATTTCTATCGTTAAGCATTTTTATAATGCTACTTGCCCCAATTGGGGCGCTTGCAGACGACGTACAGAATAATGTAGGTCCTATCGTTAATATAGCGGCAGGAGATAGTATTGCTGTTGGTTACCATATAGTAGCCAATAATTCTGACAATTTTACAGGATGCAACTTCGGAACTGGCAATCCTTCTGGGACGGTGACAATATATACACCGTTGGGAATTACTACAAATGTGACTAAGCTCACGTTTACGAGCTGCGGAACAGCTAAATATGTTAAGTTCAGTAGCAATAGCTCAATAGTTCCTGCAGAATATCCAATAACGGTTCGTATTAGTGGAGGAAAAATTTTAAATGGGAGCAAACTTGTAACAAATACTAATGATTCAGCATCGTTCGTACTGAATGTTGGACCATTGGTCGACAATATACCCCCAATAATAACCATGCTTGGAATAAGCCCAGTAAGCATCACCCAAGGAGATATATACATTGATGCAGGTGCAACAGCACTTGATCAACCTGGGAATGTAAACTTGACAAGTAGTATCATAACTGAGAATCTTGTAAATACTGCAATAATTGGGACATATACAGTGACATACAATGTTGCAGACGCCGCAGGGAACAATGCGTCAGAAGTAGTTAGAATCGTTAACGTAAAAGCGGCAGGAATACCATTGTTATTAACGATTCCGGCAGATGTCGGACCTATCGAAGCTACTGGAAATAAAACCTATGTTTCTCTTGGGACTCCGGTTGTTTCTGGCAATACAACACCAGCTACAAATGATGCTCCAGTTCTTGGTTTCTCTGTAGGAACTACGGTTGTAACATGGACAGTAACAAATGACTCGGCAACAGTAACAGACGAGCAAAATGTGACAATTGTAGATACCACAGCGCCAATAATTAGCGACCATTCAGATGTTTCTGCAAGTTCGGCTATCCCAATTGCAGTTATGTACACGCCGCCAAGTACAAACGATTTGGTTGATGGAATAGGGGAAGCGTCGTGCTTACCGGCATCTGGGACATTATTTACAATAGGAACTACGACGGTAACTTGTATGGCAACAGATGCACACGGAAATACTGCTATACCCACAAATTTCAGCGTGGTTATTACTAATAATCTGGCAGGAAAATTTGGTGTCGTTATTATAACATTTGATGATGGCTACAAGTCAGATTTCGCAAATGCTATGCCTGTGTTAAAGGCTAACAATCAAAAAGGAGTCGCATTTGTTGACATGACTGATATAATGAGTGCAGAAGAAAATCCTGGATACTACCTGGACTATATGACCTATAGCGATTTGGATGGACTAAGTTCCGAAGGATGGGATATATCTAGTCATTCTTGGAGCCATTGCTGTGTGAATGACAACAACTATCTCTTAACTTCGAACAATAGTATAATATACAAGGAACTGATATCAAGCAAGGATTGGTTGTCATCTAGAGGATATGGTAGAAGCGCAATGTTCTTCGCTTATCCATGGGGAACATACAACGACCTTCTAATGTCTAATCTGAAAACATCTGGGTATATTGCGGCAAGAACAGTAGATACTTATGGAGAATTCAATCCTACATATAAGAACTATGTTGCGCCAGTTATGAATATGACTACGCAGATGGACGGACCTTATAGTACGTCAAATGGTACTGCACTCCGGTATATTCCATCGGGTGAAGTTATGTCGTTGATTAACGATGCTGTTAGTAATAATGGTTTGTTAATACTGACGTTCCATAATGTCGTACCGACACCGAGACCTTTGCCAACTGGACAGTATGATTACCCGTTGAGTGAGTTCGGAAATATAAGCGACTACCTCGCAGCGTTGAATACAAGTGGAAATGTCAAAGTAGAGACTCTATCAGAATACTTCAAAGTGCCAGATGTTATAATTCCATATACTCCGCCAGCACCGGTTGGCCCTATTGTAAATATGACAAATAGGACCGTAAATTTCTCGTGGACAGATGGAAACGGGTCAAAAACAGATTGCTTTGATGTGACAAGCGGCGGAATAACGACTTATTTAGTAATTAATAGGTCTTTTACTGTTTCAGCACTCCCAGGGCAGACTGTTGAGGTTTCAGTAGCGGCAGTAAATACGACATGGGGAACAAGAAGTCTTAGTGTACCACTCAACATAAGCGCGACAGTACCAAGTTTTGTGCCAGAAGTTCCAATAGGAATTATGTCGACTTTTGGTGCTACATGGGTCGATACCAAGTGGAGCGAAAATCCAGTAGGAAATAAGACAGATTCTTATGACGTACTTGTGACAACACCGTTAGGATTAACATGGACAAATGGAACGGTTAACACGTCTATCAACGTGACAGGATTATCTGCAGGTCAAAATGTTACAGTAGACGTATATGCAATGAATGACACAACTATGAGCGCGGTTCCGGCAGAACTTTCAACAGTAATACCGGTGACTGATATACCTGTTATAACGTCAGTAAATCAGAGTAGCAGGCTATTCACTATGGACTTGAAGTATCAAGCAGGTCTTAACACTGACTTAGTCGAAATAACGACTATCAGAAACTTTGAGAATGGAACAAATGCCACATATGTTGAATCTGTGCCCAAATTGTCAGGCGAAGTTGGAGAATTAATTATAGACAATGTCACTCCACATGAAACGGTAAATTTCATTGCAAGAAGTCTGAACTCGACAACTGGTCTGTACTCTGTAAATGCATATGCGAATCAAACTCTGGACAACAATGTTGTAGAGTTGAGCATGGATGCTACATACTCAACAACTGAAGGTTCTATCTTCAGAATAACCCCGACAATAGACAACGTAGACAATGATGCTATCGTGTTTACTGCCGATGGGTTGGTGGATAATGCGAGCATAAATTCGTCTACTGGTGAGTTCGTATTCGATACGACAGGCGCATCTACAGGTATGTATAAGTTTAACATCACGGCAAATGATAGTCATGGAAGTGTTAGTACAGTTGGCTTCATGTTAAATGTTGCCGGTTTACCTGTTGTAACACCTGAACCAACACCTGAACCTACACCTGAACCAACTGTTGCAACACCTGTGCCTACACCTGAGCCGACTGTTGCAACACCTGTACCAACACCTGAGCCAACTGTTGCAACACCTGTACCAACACCTGTACCAACACCTGTACCAACACCTGTACCAACACCGGTGCCAACTGTTCCAAAACCTGAACCGACTGTTCCAACTATTGGAAATACGACCATTGGTGTCTATCGTGATAGCACGTTCTATCTTAAGAACAACAATAGCGCAGGTAATGCCGACCTGACCTTCGCATACGGAATAAGCGGCGATATACCGCTCGTAGGTGACTGGAATGGCAGTG
>Ga0187886_1001698_pt1 | contig 19224 bp, 14 predicted proteins | sample June2016WEW_20_1_FD_133001 | JGI IMG/M metagenome (GOLD analysis project Ga0187886, IMG submission 133001) | Peatland microbial communities from SPRUCE experiment site at the Marcell Experimental Forest, Minnesota, USA - June2016WEW_20_150 | ecosystem: Environmental > Terrestrial > Soil >... | reverse complement strand
TGGGTCTCGCTTCCAGCTGGCAGTTACACGGTCAGCTTCGGTGATGTCGCCGGCTACACGAAGCCTGCAGACCAAGTCGTCAATGTGATCGCTGGATCAACCACGCCTGTGACTGGGAACTACGTCTGAGCAGCCCCCCTAACGAGGAGGCTCCCGTCCCTCTATTCTGATCTACGAAGTAAGGCGCGGTCCCGCAACGCGCCCTAAGTGCAGAAGGCTGCCCCGGCGAAAAAACCCCCAATGCTCCAACACTCCACATGATAAGACATACATCCGAGTTCTATGGATTCTCCAGAGGTCTTCTAGTAGGAGTTATGCGAAGTCTTTTCTTTTGAAGGCGAACGGTGAGTGATGTGATGTTGCTTGAAACTCCCGCTTGAGAGGATAGTTGCGATTGTGTGTATACTCCTCGCGATAGGAGCCGTGGGGTTCTCAATTACCTCGCCAACTCATACCGTAGTACGCACTGTCACGGTGACAGTACCGGGAGGTGCCTCGATTGGAGCTACGTCGACCTCGGTGGTCAGTCCGGGGAGTGTCACTGCGACTTACGGGCAAGGTTATGGAATGTTGCGTGTGACTTCTGATCCTGCGCTGCAGACGACGGTGCTCGTCAATGATATTCGGAGGGATGATGGGGGATTGAACTGGGTGAAGCTAGCGCCGGGCACCTATAAGGTTCGTTTTACTGATGTGCCTGGTTATGCCTCGCCTCCTGAGCAAACCGTGACGGTCAATAAGAACGCGAACACAACGGTGGTGGGCAAGTTCACGCAGCTAGGCTATCTGCACGTGATCACCAATCCCGCTCTACCCGGAACGATCTATGTGGACGGCCATGCTCGGGATGATAGCGGTCTATGGGCTCCGCTGAATCCTGGTCAACATACTGTGCACTTCGGCGATGTTGCCAACTATACGACTCCGGCTGATGAGGTTGTGAACGTCGTCGCTGGTGAGACAGCGACGGTGACTGGCAACTATGTGCCGGGTGCCAATCCTGGTCCGAGCGGGTTCGGGTATTTGCATGTGATCACAGATCCTGCGCTTGGTTCAACGATCTACGTGAACAACGTGCCTATGGATGATCTTGCTTTGAATTGGGTCAAGCTGGACCCGGGTGCCTACACGGTTCACTTCTCTGATCTGCCAGGGTACATTTCGCCTCCTGATCAGACCGTTACGGTCACTGCGGGTGAGGGCACGGACGTGACGGGCAAGTTCACGCAAGCCGGTTATCTTCACGTAACTACCGATTGTCCTGTTGCGCCAACAATCTATGTGGAGGGAAATGCGATGGATGAAGGCGGAATCTGGGTGGCCCTTCAACCTGGAACTTACACGGTGAGCTTCGGTGACGTTGAAGGCTACACGACAGCGTCACCACAGACCGTCACGGTCACCTCGGGCCAAACCACAACAGTGGCTGGAGGATACGTCGCGACGTAGTCTGGAACGTACCGAGTCGTAGATTTCCTCGTTTCTTTCCGTCCGGCGGCTGAATCGCAAAGGCAGAATTGAGATGGTAGGTCATTCGATGGAAAAAAGTTCTAGAGGACTAGCCCGTTAATTGTCTGGATATTAGTTCATAACCGTTATGAGCAATCCGCTAGGACCAATCGTCGAGAAACGCGATGTCTCTTCTTGAGAGACGGGATTCAGCCTTCCTAGATGCAGATGAGGAGGGGATCCCGTGATCGGCAACAGCGACTGGACGGTCTCGGTGATAATCCCCACGCTAAACGAAGAAGATGGCATAGGTAGGGTCCTTTCCTCCATGCCTATGGAGGAATTCGTGGAGGTACTTGTCGTCGACGGATCGTCGGACATGACTGCTGAGATAGCTAGGAGGTACGGCGCAAGAGTCATACAAGAACCGAGAAGAGGATACGGACGCGCCCTCCAAACGGCTATTGAGAAAGCGTCGGGGGATATGGTCGTATACATAGATGGAGATTTCACATATGACCCGACGGAGATCCTGCAGTTGCTCGAACCGGTCCGTGATGGGAAGTGCGACGTGGTGCTCGGCAACAGGTTAGCCGGCGTAAATCCTACGAGCATGGCACTCGTTAATAGGTTGGGGAATAGGATCTTGTCGTTCTTTTTCGGCTGCGTGTTCGGGGTGAGAGTAAATGATACTCAATGTGGGCTTAGAGTGATTCCGCGTTTGGCATTGCTCAATCATAAATACAGATGCTATGGCATGGCGTATGTGACCGAGCAGTTGGCGAAGCTCGCTAAGGCCGGCTATCGGATAGGCGAGATCCCGATAAGCTATAGGCCGCGGATTGGGAAGTCAAAGCTCCGCCTGCTTCCTGATGGATTCTCCATTCTTGTGGCAATTCTCATCGAACGTTTCCGATCGGGCTTGTGAGACTATTCTCTAGCGCGTGTGGGTGATAATGTTGGGCAGACCAGGCGCAACTGCCCCCACAGTTGGATCCGCTCGAGGAAATGCTGCAACCACCAACACGAGGTGTAGTAAGCGGGATTCTCGATCTTGCCGCTGCGGCGAAACCATCAAAAAGCACGGGCAAGGCCTTGTGCACAACGGCCTGGAGAATGTGCCGATTATGCGCGTGGAAGTGAATGACTACTGCATGCCTAATTCGGATTGAAGTGGGAGCCTAATGCAGGATGAAGATAGCCTACATCAGCGATGTGATCTATCCGTGGTCAAAGGGAGGTGTCGAAAGAAGAGTATGGGAAATCGCGAGGAGATTGGCCGATCGGCACGAAGTACATTGGTTTGGCATGAAGTGGTGGGATGGAGAAGATAGGATATGCTGCGACGGAGTCGTTCTGCATGGCGTTTGCCGACCAGTCAGTCTCTATGTCGGCGGAAAGAGATCCGCTAAGCAAGCGCTGTACTTCACATTGATGCTGTTCGTCCCACTGCTGAGAGAGAGATTCGATATCATTGACTGTCAAGAGTTTCCATTCTTCCCATGTTTCGTAGCCAAACTGCACTCCATCGTAAGAGGATCGAGACTGATAGTCACTTGGCACGAAGTCTGGAGAGACTATTGGTACGAGTATCTCGGGCCCCGAGGCCTATTCGGAGTGATAGTTGAGAGTGTGACCATGAGGCTCCCTGAGGAGATTGTCACACTTTCTGACCGAATGAGAAAGGAGTTGCTTGCCGGAGGCCTCGAACGCAAGAACATCGCTGTCATCCCCAACGGTGTTGATGTGGAAGGCATCATCGGAATCTCCGCCGGCAACAACAGATACGACGTGGTGTATGTCGGCAGACTTGTCGAGCACAAGAACCTGGGGGATCTCCTTAGGGCCTTGGCCTATGCTTCGGCAAGAAGAGAGATCAGGTGCTGCATAATCGGAGATGGGCCGGAAAGAGAGCCTCTAATGAAGCTCGCGAATGAACTCTCTCTGAACTGTGTAGATTTTCTTGGTTTCTTAGACTCTCATGAAGAAGTTGTTTCGTATCTAAAGAGCGCAAAGGTCTTCGTTTTGCCTTCTAGGAGAGAGGGATTCTGCATTGCGTTGCTTGAGAGCAACGCGAGCGGCATCCCATGCATTGTGGCAAAGCACACAAGGAACTATGCCACAGACTTGATTCTCGAGGGTGTCAACGGATTCGTAACGAGCGCTGCCCCCGAGGCGATGGGAGAGAGAATCCTTGCCATACTTGGAAACGAAGAGCTCATGTTACGACTTAGGCAGACTTGCATCAATTACGCGAGACAGTTCGATTGGAATGCAATCGCGCTGGCAATAGAGCAAGAGTACGAATGCATGTGGTCTGGAGCACACGGATGCCTGGAGAGGAGTATCACAGCTTTAGAAGGAATATTAGCATGAGATCGAGTATGAAGATGCTTCGCCCTGTCATCTTGACGAGGTCTATGTGGTCACTGCCTTGAATATCCTCGACCTTCGGAATGGATTGAAGCATCATCGATCAGCCTTGGTGTATGCGATCCTTGCGACAATTTGTGTAGCACCAATAGTCACTGTATGCGTCTACTGGTCTGCGCGTGTCTTCCCATATTGGACTGACGCTGGTATGTGGCTGAAATATGTTAACGCAATGGTTGGGCGAGACTACCCGATGTGGGGTGACAAGTCATTCCAAATTGATCAACTGTATTTTCTATCCTTAGAGTTCACGAGGCTGCTTCTCAGAGATGACCTGCTGGCCTTGAAGATAACCGCTCTTGTTGCATACGCCATTCGTCCAGCCACAACATTCGTCTTGGCTCGCAAGTTGTTCAACAGCGACCTGGCGGCAGGAGGCGCAGCCCTTCTCTCCGGATTTCAACCGTTCTTCTACGAAGCGTTGGGCTGGGGTGGCTACCCTAACCTACTGGGCTTTGCTGTTTTGCCGCTGGTCTTCTACGGAATTATCAGGGTGATTGAAGAGAGATCTGCTAAGAATATTGGTTTCTTGGGACTTCTCACAGCCGTTACTGTCTTTTCTCACAATCTCACATTCATGGTTTTCGTTGGTGCATTGGTTCTCTGGCTACTGATGGCGTTGCTCAGCAGGGCACGCGGGTCGAAACACGCTCAGAAACAGTTGTTCGCAGTAGGATTCTGTCTAGGCATTGTCATGTTGCTTGTGGTGCTGCAGTTATATACCATAGGATTGCCTTCCTATGACATCTTCAACAGTGCCGCGTTCTACCAGCTCCGAGTTTCCTTTGGAGATTTAGTTTGGGCTGTAAAAGATCTTGGACTAGCTGTGTATTTCGTTTTCGTAACGGCCGCATGTCTCGTCGGGATGCACTTCACCAAGCGAAACGGCGTTCGAATCATGGCAATGGTATCTTGGATAGCTGCTCCCTTGCTCATGAGCCAAGTCTACCTTCTTGGGTTGACTACTGACTACAGGCGAGTGTTCTTCTTCATGCTGCAGCCAAGCTTAATTGTGATTGCGGCACCGCTCGCATTCTCGGCAATACTGTTCAGAGAGTTGAGGCACGTCTCCATTGCGCGAGATGGCTCCTCGCCATACAACTACATCAGAAAGGCGGCTAGGTCGCTACCAACGTTAGTCCTCCTTGCACTCTCGATCTCCTTCATTGTAACTCAAGTTGGAATCGGCATGACTTTTCCCCGTGTGGTAAATGACTGGTACAATCAGGCCGATCCGTATGGAGACATAGAGAAGCTGCAAGCGTTAGGGTGGATCAAATACAATACCCAAACAAGAGATGTCTTTGTGGCTGATGAGGTGTTCGGACGCTGGACGGAAGGTTACGCTTCAAGGAGGGTATTGATGTATGAGCTGTCGCAGTATCTTTTCATGAAAGGCGAGACACAGAGAAGTCTTGCAGCCAGGACAATTCTTGAGTGCCGGTTCGAGCTTAGGAACGATTTCGCTCGAATCTGCTATCAGGCCCCCCACGGCAGCTTCACACCTTCGATATCGTTCAACAACGAAGGCGCGTACGAAGATGCCCTCTACCTCAATGACATGGATACACGAATATATGTCTCGAACGGGACCTATTCGTGGCCTGAGCGATTGTCTGAATTTGCCGAGAGCGGTTCTTCTCAATCGTACGTATTGTCCGGTGGGGGTTCGCTCGGCGTGTTGAAGGCAGACTACGCTAGGCGCGGCATCATACTCTCGAAGCAAATCATGTTGACCGATCGCGCGGTTACTTCGGTACGATATGATGTCTCGACGTACGATTCAAGCCTGAGAGTGTCCAACCTCACCATCTCCATCTTTCCCCCGCCCGGCAGTTTTTTCAGCGAAGTCTATGCCGAATCCGCAAGCACGATTCATGCGCGATCAGGATCAATAGGGTTCCACGTAACTGCTTCGGGGCAGATACTTGAGGCACGTTTGCTGAACTCTGAGGTTGGCAAGATACTCGCTCTATCGTTCGAGCCTCAGTCAAACGCACAATCAGTCTCAGCGACAGTCACCGTAAGCGCAGAGATCCAAGGGAGTAACTCAGTTCTAACAATAGACAGAGACGACGTGATCAGGCAATTCGATGTGTCCTACGTAGTGATTCCCAGACTTTCGTACCCCGAGGACGACGGGATAATTCCTCTTAGACGTAGCACCATCGCGTATGATCACCTGCTTACAGATCCAGCTCTAGAGGTGGCGTATGAGAATTCGAAAGTAATTGTTCTTCGTGTCGTATCTCTAGGGCCGACATGAGCATGCTCCATACGAGCCGCGGAGAAAGGCAAGAGGGTCCTACATAATCAGAGGGCAAGCCGTTGGAGAAGACGTTCCGGGGAAAGACGTCTTCGCGCTAGGTTCGAGTCCCGTTGATGATGATGTGATGCGACTCCTGAAGAGACAGAAATGCCAACCTCGGTTTCAGGGATTCCGATAGCAGGCCGAAGGTAGGCGTTTGAGTCGTCCACTTGGGATTGTCTCGCAGCTCGTACCAGAACAAGTTATTCACGCCCCTTGTGGCAAAGAAGCTCAGAACATCTCCGAGGTATTTGGCCTGACCTTGTTCGCCATCGAATTCGGCCGGTTGACCAGTCTCTGTAATCCATATTTCAATCTGCTTCTTGAAAAGCGATCTATAGAAGCTCAATGATTCATCGTACTTGCTCCATACCCAGTTGTCAACAACACGCGCCCAAGGGTACGTGTGAAACGAGATTGCATCGGCGTATCCATCAGCGCCCAATTCGAACAAGCGTTTCGCAAAGGCCTCGTCACGAGCCAGCCACGTATCCCCGCCGGTATAGAGTTGGAGCCCTCCGCCCATGAGGACTACAGACCTTGGATTCGCATTCTTTATGATTGGATAAGCAATGCGTAACATGTCGTAGTACCTCTCGGGCGTGATGGGATTTGACGCGAACCCAGGCTCGTTCCAAATTTCCCATGCGTCAACGCTTCCGTTGTACGTAGCAACACTTGCTCTGACTGATCTCTCCCATTCGTCCAGATTGAAAGACCAGTTCCATTTCATCGTCCAGATGTCGAGTATTCCCAACATCTTGATCCCATTCTTCTGCGCGTTGAGACTAATCTCAGAGAAGCTGTATGATCCTGGGATCTCCGCAACGTCAGCGCGAATCCATTTCACACCAGCAAGCTTGACTAGGTTTGCCTCTCTGTCTGTGAGAGAGTGCACGGACACGCCTATCAAAGCCGGAGATCCCAAGGCATGGACTGGAACGACCGGCCATCCGACCGCGAGCAGAATGAAGATGAACGCGAACGTGAGCACTGACGAGCGTTTCATTATTGGGCGGCACCGTGAAAGCTAGCCGCCGGAATCACGAGTGTATGCCGTGACCACAGAGTTATTGTCTAAGTTACATCATCTTGGTATTCTCTTGACGAGGCAAGGGAAGATGACAGTCACATGCGCCCATCTAATAGAGAAGGGCCAGAGTGCTGTCACTGCGTAGACCAAACGTCAGTCACAACATGCTTGGAGGCAGAGGATCGAAGCCAGAACGGTTATCTCGCGGAAATGCACATTCCGTGACTTGTTGTGCTAGCTAGGGATTCATGATGCGGCCCCTTGTTCCGCTGTTGCTGTTGTCTTTCTGTCTGTTCTGGTTAGCCAGCGGAGGGGTCGCGACCGCACATATCGTAACGATAGATCAGGCCGCGTGCACAGTGGAGGGATACCTCTCCCCCTCGGGAGTGACCTCGTCTGCGCCTGCACAGACTTTGCGATACGGTTCCATGTCATCGAATCAACTTGCGTCCAATGGTACTTTGCGCGTCGTATCATCGTTCCCGATTGCACCGACGACCGTGTTTGTGAATAACACACGGAGGGGTGATGGAGGCTTGAACTCGACTAGGTTGCCGCCCGGCACGTATACGATTCACTTTACTGATGTGCCAGGCTTTGCTACGCCCGCCAACCAGACCGTGACGGTCAACGCTGGCCTCACCACGACTGTAACGGGTAATTTCCAGCAGCTGGGCGTCCTGCACGTGACCACGAATCCTGCCGTCGCGGCGACGATCAGTATTGATGGCAAGGTGCGTGATGATAGGGAGGTTTTGCTTCCTTTGACACCTGGCCAGCATACTGTGCATTTCGGTGACGTGGCAAATTACACCAGCCCAGCTGACCAGCAGGTGACCGTAGTGGCTGGTTCCACTGTAACAGTCGCCGGTAACTATATGTCAGGAGTGAATCCTGGACCGACTGGCTTCGGTTACTTGCACGTAACTACGAATCCAGCAGTTGTCTCAACGATCTACGTTGACGATACAGCGATGGACGACACGGGCGTCTGGGTTAAGTTGGCGCCGGGGACGTATGCGATTCATTTCAGTGATGTGCCGGGTTATGCTTCGCCTTCTGATCAGACTGTAACAGTTGCGGCTAGTGCTACTGCGAATGTGACGGGCACGTTCATGCAACTTGGCCACTTGCATGTCACTACGAATCCTCTTGTTTCAGGAGCCATTTACGTGAATGGAACAGCGATGGATGACAGAGGTGTCTGGTTGACACTTCAACCCGGAACCTACACGGTGAGTTTCGGCGATGCTCCATCGAAGGTGAGACCGTCGCCGCAGATTGTCACCGTTGCCCCCGGATCGACCACTACAATAATTGGACAATACTCTCAGAAAGCCAGTTCTGCTCCTGTAGCCTTCGGTTTGGCCGGAATGCTCTTGGCCGTGGCCATGATCTTGGGGTTCTCCGCATTCGTGGTCTACCGAGTCGAGAAGAGAGAGAAGAGGCGGGCCGGGCCTATTCGCTCGATCTCGCCGGTCACACCCACTACTGCGCAAACTCCGAAAGTCGAGACGCAAGCGAGCATTCCCTCGATCCCGCCGACCAAACTCGCCACCGTGCCGACTCGGTCAGCCGAGATGCGTCCCTTGGAAGAAAAGTACCGGGTGGACAAGGAAGCGGCTGGCCTTAAGGACTTGCTGAATCGTCTCACAGAAATCTCGCAAGAGAAGTACGGCCAATCGCTGGAAGCCATGGAGGTTCTGCATAAGATTCGAGACCAGCTCAACCAGATGATTGGGCAACCAGAGAAGACACAAACGAGCAAATCAGATCTGAGAACTGCGAATCTCATGCCGCAATTGCAGAAGCTTGAAGGAACACAAGTGACCGCTCGTACGCAGATCACGAAGGGGCGGCGTCGGAGTTCATCCGCACTGATTGGTTATGGTCTTGCTGGTTTTGGCGGGCTCTCGCTAATTCTATCGGTAATCTTTACGTCAACTGTCATGGCGTTCATTGGGCTCGGGCTTACGTTCTGGGGTGCGCTGCTGCTGTTCATCAGGCCACGTCGCTACGTAAGATCAGACCTGATGGATTCCACAGCGCTCTCTTCGCTGGCAGCCATCGACCGCGTAATCACTAACCTAGGTTACACCCAGAAAGGTGTCTACATCCCAGTGAGCAATCCTCAGAAGGCGGTTGTCTTCATCCCATCGCAGCCGCTCAAGAACATGCCGAAAATGGAGCAGGTTGAGGGACAGACGTTCGTGAAGGATCCGGATGGTATCGCAATGGTTCCGCCTGGACTCTCGTTGGCGAATCTATTCGAACGCGAACTTGGCGTCAAGTTCAGCGAGTGGAGCCTGCAGGAGATGCAGGAGCGTCTGCCAAAGCTGCTCGTCGAGGACCTTGAGATGGTTCAGGAATGCACAATCAAGGTCGACGGCGATCACGTAAGTTTCAGGTTCGTCGAGTCGGTATACTCTGAGTTCTGCAGCAAACTGAGAAGCAGCACCAATGTCTGCTCTTCGCTCGGTTGCCCGATGTGCAGCGCAATGGCGTGTGTCCTCGCAGAAGTATCACATCGGCCGGTGGAGTTCGACAAGGACAAGTACTCAACTGACGGGGGGACGGTTGAGTCATCGTATCTCCTACTTCCAGGTTGAACGTGTGATGGCGTTCCCGCTTGGGTTCTGGGATCTGAGTCTCTGGACTGCGATAATGGCGATAATTCTTCTCGCGACTTCGGAGCTCCTGTCACCGTCCTACGGAAGAACCCAGCTTATGATAAACAGGAAGAGGCTTCGTGTCGTGGGGCTTATTGTCGCGTTGATTTTCTTGGCGACGGTGGCATATAGGGTATACCAGATAATCGCAGCGCCCTAAGACGCGAACCAGTCTAGGCTCCCAGAGATAGGCTCGATTCCAAGACACGCTTCTTGAGCTCAGCCATCCCAGAGTACTTCTGCAGTTCATGGTAGTCTTTCAGAAAACGCTGGCCCTTATCGGTCGCAAAGTAGGTCTTCTCTGGGCTGTTGTGAAGCGCTATCAGGTTGTAATTCACTAACATGTCTAGGTACTTCTGGAGAAGGTCGAAGCTGAGGTTGCCCAGGTACATGATCCTGGTCTTGCGAGACCCATTCTTAGCGATCTCCAAGATGTCCGCAGTTATCTGAATACAGCTCCGGTACCGTCGCTTGCCTTTGGCCACGTCGATTCCCCGGTTGTGTTGAGATCGCCTTCCCTGTTAGCTCAAGTATGTATCAAAAGGTGATTGTGGAGAGTTTGTCTAGAAAAAAGGTTCCCCTGCCAGATGAAACCTAGATTGCGTTTGTCGCTCAGCGATGGAGGCCAAATCTGTCTCTTGTTCGGCGACGCATTGAGAGAGTTGCATCTGAGACCAGGAACGCTTTCGGCAGGTTGCCAATGCGGTGTGGTAGGAGAATGTGTGCGGTTGACTTGGGCTGATCGTGGGATCGTCTACTTGGCGGACTAGCCAACAGGTTCACGGTCTCCGTCATGGCCACGGATGGGACGAACGCGTACGAGCCAGATGTACAGAAAAATGTTCTATAAAAGACGGGATATGTACTTCAGGCCGTTTCTTCACACGGCTATTTAGGCAAAACGACCGTCGCACCTCCGGAATCATACGGGAAGGATAGTTTAGTTGACGGAGAAGACCGTCTTCAAGACGTTACTGTCTGTGGTCCTGTCCACGTCCACCCACATCAAACGTGAAACAGACCCAACCTGTTCTGTTCGTCTGCCGTTTTTAGGGGGAGGACCGTCTTGAGAAGATGTCAACTCCTGACACTGTTCATAAGTTTGCTGTTGATCCCACCTGTCTTACAGCCTCTTGTTGGTATCGTTCTCGCTGCGCCCACTACGGTGACCTTTCAACAAGGCGTCTCTCCATCAAGCTCGTACAGTGGCGCAGATAGTGTCTACACGATCACTGCTTCTGCTGGTCTTGGAGGTTCCATCTCGCCGTCTGGGTCTGTGGGTGTGAGTGATGGTGATACTCCGACATTCACTATCACTGCTGATGCTGGCTATCACATCGCGGACGTGTTGGTGGATGGCAGTACGGTTGGTCCAGTGGCATCGTACCAGTTTGCAGCGGTGCATGAAGATGGTCACACGATTGCGGCTAGTTTCGCGAGTAACGTCTGCACGTTGACTGTGTCCGTGAATCCAGCGGGTTCTGGTACTGTGGATGCGTCAGGTGGAGTCTACCCTTACGGCACGGTGGTAACGGTAACCGCGTCAGCCAAGAGTGGTTACTATTTCATTGGTTGGGGACTTGACGACGCTTTTGTTTCCCCGCCCAGCAGCACCATTTCCGTCACGATGAATGCTGACCACGATTTGACTGCATTCTTCCAGTCACAGTCGGACCTGTGGCCCAAGTATGGTACTAGCCCTGTGCTCTCTCCCAGCTATGGTACTAGCGCCTGGGACAGCGATCAAATCTATGGGGCGCGGCCCTTCGCATTCCCCGCAGGATGGACATGGAATGGAATCGAATGGAAATATGGAATGGTCTACACAGGAGTTCACGAGGGTACGCATCGGGTCGGGCTTGCCCTTAGTAATGATGGGTTCACTTGGACTAAATATCCTGACCCAATTCTGAGCCCTGGACCCGAATCCTGGGATTCCGCCTGGACTTCTACCGGGCAAACTTTCTGGAATGGCACCATGTACGTCATGTACTATCGTGGCAGAGATAGCGCCGATGGCTCCAACCTGTTTATACACAACGCTATTGGTTTGGCAACTTCCCAGGATGCGATTCACTGGGACAAGTATCCTGGCAACCCGGTTCTGAAGGGTGCAGACTCGAGTTCCTTCCTCGATGATGGTGGCCCAAGAACTCCATTCGTGACACCATTCAAGATCGATGGAGCTTACATGATGTGGTATGCTGCAACTTGGACCGAGGACAGCGTTACTCGAATCTTTCTTGCAACCTCGACTGATGGGATAAACTGGAATAAGGGGAACGGTGAACAGCCGGTCCTCAACCCGGACCCAGAATTCGCGTGGGATTCGAGTGATGTGTCCTATCCAGGTGTGATCTATGATCCTGCGTCGGGCAGTTACACAATGTTCTATTCTGGGGGTGTGCATCAAGCTGAACATCTGTACATCCAAGGTGTGATCCGTCGAATTGGCTATGCAACATCAACTGACGGTATCACCTGGACCAAATCTGTAGCTAATCCGATTGTTGCCCCAGGGCCACTGGGATCTTGGGACAGCGGGGGCGTCACATACTATTGCGGGGAGATGACCGTCAACGGGCGGATAATGGTCTACTACACATTCGAGGACCGCGAAATAGGATTAGCTATGCAGCCATGGCAAGTATCCTTCGCCGTCACACCACCTGAAGCCGGATCAATCACCGTCGACGGCCAGACTTCCGTAATGAAATGGTTCAGCAATGACTCTGTACCCCAGATGCAAGCGAACGCTAACAGTGGTTACACTTTCTCATCTTGGAGCGTCACCCCAACATCAGGAACTATGACAATCGCCGACCCCTCCTCAGCATCGACCACCGCCACAATACACGGCAGCGGAACAATAACTGCTACTTTTGTTGCTGCGTTTGGTATGTTGCGTGTTACGTCTAATCCGGCTGTTCCGACGACGATTTTCGTGGATAATGTTGCGAGGGATGACTGGGGCTTGAACTGGGTTAAGCTACCGCCGGGGACGTATACGGTGCATTTCAGTGATGTTCCGGGTTTCGCTACGCCCGCCAACCAGACTGTCACGGTGTCGGCTGATGCTACGACTACTGTGACCGGCGACTTTGTGCAGTTCGGCTACTTGCGTGTGACTACGGATCCAGCGGTCGTGGCTACGATCAGTATCGATGGGATGCCGCGTAATGATTGGGGCGTGTGGCTTCCTATGACGCCTGGCCAGCATACTGTGAGTTTCGGTGACGTGGCAGGCTTCACCACTCCAGTCGACCAAGAGGTGACCGTGACGGCAGGCTCAACTGCTGTGGTTACAGGGAGCTATGTGTCTGGTGTGAATGCTGGTCCAACTGGGTTCGGTTTGTTGCGTGTTACTACAAGTCCTGCGGTTGTTTCATCGATCTACGTGAACGACGTGCTCATGAATGATTGGGGCGTGGATTGGGTGAAGTTGGCACCTGGCACTTATACGATTCACTTCACCGGTGTTCCGGGCTTCCTTGCGCCTGCTAACCAGACTGTGATAGTTACGGCTGATGCTACTACCGAAGTGATCGGTGCGTTCACGCAGGTCGGTTACCTTCACGTGACCACGAATCCGGGTGTCGATGCTACGATCTATGTGGATGGGACTGCGATGGATCAGTGGGGCGCCTGGGTGTCGCTTGCACCTGGGACCTACACGGTTAGCTTCGGTGATGTCCAAGGGAAGGTGACGCCGCCTCCGCAGACCGTAACCGTCACTGCTGGAGCAACAGAAGACGTGATTGGACAGTATACCTAAGCGGCCCCCGACACGGGGGCACCGTTCCTCTTTCTTCCCTCCACTGTGATGACTCGTGGCACGTTACAAGCAATTGCCACAAGGTATTTTCGGGTTTGCGGCCAAGTGGATTTATGGAGCATGTGATGAAATGAGGTGCTGGCTGGTTCAAGATTGGTGGTTGCAGAGGCCCACCGTTAACTCGGACGCGTTTTGAGAGAACTGCCGTGATGTTCTCGCCGTTAGGCAGACGTAGGGCTTGGCATATTGAACCAGACTTGCAACCAGGCTACTCTGTGTTCCCCATTGGCGGTCCAGCCGAACTCGAACGCGTTGGCGTCCGTTTGCCAAGTCCAGAGTTCAAAGATCAGTCGGAAGTTCTGGCCGTTGCTTGCTGAGCAATCCTGTAATTGGTAGGTCTCATTGTTGATCTGCAACGTTAGAATGCGCGTAGAGCCACCGACCGGGATTGCATCTGTGATGCTCCAGACAAATGGGGCTTCCCATGTCTCATTGTCCTGTATGAAACGCATGAACTCAGTCACAACCGGAGCAGGCGACTCTAACGCCTGTTGATCGTCAGGCGGTTTGATGGTCTGATTCCCGATCTTGACACGTATCGAAACCAGCTGCACCGTGCCCATATTGTCGTTGACGCCGAGGTACCATGTGAGTGGCTCTCCAAGGCGGATGTTTGTGTCGTTGTTCGGGTAGTAGTCTGCCGTCATGTGGTTCGCGCCTAGGACGTAGAGTTGGAAGAACTGCTCGCGGGGACGCGGCGTCGTAGCCACATATGCGACCGTCTCACAGGCTATGAGCAGAGTGATGAGGACAACGATCAGCGTTCGCCGACTCTGAGAAGACATGAAACTCATTTGCGAGTAACCCTCATCTGGAACGTTCGCTTGATCCGATACTTCTGATAAGAGGACACTGCGAAAGCGTATGCGCCGGTTCCGATGATGGCCGCTATTACTCCCCACACGTAGGTGAGGATTCTGTTCGTCTGTGACCTCTGGTACGCGACGACTGTGAGTTCAGTTGCTCGATTCTCTACGGTCGTCAGGATCTGATTGACCTGTGCCAGAAGTTCAGTCCGCCTTTGCGCTTGGTCAGGTGCGCCTAGTTTCAGGGCTTCACCGTCCAGTTCAATCGCCCTGTTGAGGAGAGCTACCAGTTCCGCGACTTCACTGGAAGTTGCACCCGCGGACTCGGCTTGGTGCAGAACGACGAGTGTCTGGCCGAAGCGTGGCTGCAAAGTTGCGGTGATTTGAGATGTGGCCGTTAATGGCTGAACAGCAATTAGGGCTAGTAACGCGAGTGCAACGGTTATGCCCAGTGTGCCTTTGATGTGCCGCAATTGGGATTCATTCAAGTAGTCGCGGTTGCAGAGAATATAGCGATAGCGGCTGGAAGCATGCCTCAATTGAAGCGCGGAAGATCGCAGAGTTCTCAGCCCATGGACAATAGCCTCGACGAACAAGCGTTGAGGTATCTCGAGAAGGACGGCGCCATGAGCGTTCAAGAACTGCACGATGCGCTCACCGCTAGGAATCCTTCGCTCACGAAAGCTGAAGTTGCGGATTTGGTTCAGCGCTTGGCTGAGCAAGACAAGGTAGCCTTAGAAGATATCCCACCTGCCAGCAGATCCCTTGCAGAATACTTGAGGCTCTGGGAGAGGAACCTGTGGCTCTATGCCGTGTTGGTGATCTCATTTTCAACGGTGCTCGTGATCTATCTCATGCCGTCCGCGTATCCATTCGTGGCTCTACGTTGGGTGCTCGGTTCCGTGTTCGTCCTCTTCGTTCCAGGATACGTGACAGTCGAGGCGCTCTTTCCTAGAGGCCGTGAGCTCGATTCGATCGAACGCTTCGCACTCAGCGTTGGACTGAGTCTGGCATTGGTCCCATTGGTGGGGCTGCTGCTCAATTACACGCCCTGGGGGATCAGACTCAATCCTATCGTGATCTCACTGACTATCCTCACCGTAGGACTCGCCCTTATCGGGCTCGCTAGACAGTACAGAACCAGTGCCGAAAGAAGCGAGGCCTAGAGCGTTCTTCTAGAGGACTCGATACCCTAACTGTGACACAGAACCACCTAGACAGCAGATCCAACGCTGATGCACCTGAAACGCGTCACCTACCTCGCAAACTGCTTTCAAGAAACGGCGTCGCCATCATCGTAGCATTCATTTCGTCGTCCCGGAATACTCGCGAATACGCGCGGAAGGAAACAACAGACTTCGTAGAAGCCTATGTGAAATGCTCAGTCGAGGCTTGTGCGCAACGTGACTCGAAGGGTCTATACATGACGGCTTCTGCGGGCAGATCAAGGACCTGACTGGGCCTCAGGATCTATGCGGAGAGCCTTTGAGCCCCAATTTGATTGTGGATACCGAGAAGCTTACGCTCGCGGAGAGTGTGCACGTAATCAACTCCAAGCTCCAAGAACCCAACCTGATCTAGCGGGATCAGCGGCACTTTCATTCCAAGGCCCAGTCAGGTGCCGGCGGCTCAACTTTTTGTCTAGAAAGGTGAGCTCGATTCTCTAGTTCAGCCCTTCACAAAACTACATTATGGTATCCTGCTTTACCGAATATACGCTGGCTAGCGGATGATAACAGGACTCCTCACACTGGGCTCGCGTCAGCGTCAGATAAGCGAGCTGCTCTCAGGAAATGGGGGGTCTGTAAGTTATGCTTGGCTAGCAAAATTACAGCGAAGGAGTTACCGAACCGGCAGCTGGACCAGACTGGGTTCTCTCAAGAGAGGACTATACCGGTGCGCTCTTTGGGTCGCAAAGGCAAGGGGCAATATCAGCAACATGAGATTGCGGGGGCAAATTCTACGAATAGCATTGGAACTTCTCCAGAACTTTCAGAGTCGCATCGCATCCGCTGGCGAGAATAGAGCCATGATCATGTTCCAGTCGTACGCCAAACCGGGCGGAGTCTTCAGTTGGGCTCCGAGGATGAGAGAATGGTTGCACGATCCAGGATACGTATGGTATCTTGGCGTAATGGAGGTGAATGCGTAGGATGAACAAAGATCAGGGGATTGGCGCTCTGCTACTCGTTGGCGGCGTAATTGGACTAGTGCTCTACGCTTGGCTACTCTATGCCTACGCCATCGTCGTATTGCAGATTACCGCCTTCATCGCGGTGGCGTTCGCGCTTCTCATAATCGCTTGGATAGGATGGACAATGGCAACCACGCCTCCACCAACTCCTTTGGAGCCTGAAGTTGTAGCGACTTCGAGCCCATCAGAGAAGTTGGAGACCTGATTCACCTGAATGCCGGCCAGAGGTGATTATCGTGCCGAGAATGTTGATGGAACAGATAGTCAAAGAAGATGTGAAGGAGGCAGCGACTCAGGTTCTAGCAAGAGGCCTTGTTAGGAAAGTTGGAACTCGGAATGGCATGAGGTACGAGATCACCGACACGGGATGGGAGTTTCTGAGAGAATACAAGGAAATTAGAGCAGATCTTGGAGAACGTGCATCGAACTTCGCGGCAGACAGGAATGATCTACTGACAGAGGAGCCGAGTCCCCCGGTATCTTTACCACTGAGGCCCGAACCGATCGAGTTCTTGAACGAGCTACGGGCGCTTGACCTGCAGTACGGGGTCATGAGGCCTGAGGTCGGTATTCTCGTCCCAACAATGAATGAAGTCAAGACCATAGGCAACGTCCTTAGCGAGATATCCAAACACATGCAATATCCATCGGAAGTTCTAGTCGTAGACGCAAGTGATGATGAGACACCGATGGTCGCCGCGAAGTTTGGCGCGAGAGTGCTAAGGCAGCGTGGAAATGGAAAGGGCAGCGCCTTGCGTCAGGCTTTCTGCGACCTTGACAGCGACATAGTTGTGATGATTGATGGCGATGCGTCCATGCGTCCGGAGGAGATTCCAAGATTCGTCGAGACCATAATCTCCGGTGCCGACATTGCAAAAGGCTCGCGTTTTCTAGGCTACGGGCGCTCAGAAGATCTTAGCTTTGTCAGAAAGGTTGGAAACTTGCTGTTCGTTTCTTTGGTGAACCTGATTTGGTCTGCAAGATATACAGACATATGCTACGGATTTCTGGCGTTCAGGGCGGACGCCTTGGAAACGCTCAAGCCCCACTTGAAATCGAAAGGCTTCCAGATCGAGACAGAAATCTGTATCAGGGCAAAGAGACTCGGGATGAGAATAGTCGAGATCCCGAGTGTAGAACTGAGAAGGAGACATGGGCAATCTAAGCTGTCCGGGGTGCGTGACAGTGCTCGAATACTAAGAACCATCGGGCACGAGTTTCTGTCGACAATCCGCGCGGGTCACTAGCCCGGACGATCGTCTTTTTAACACGCGCTTCTTATCCAATCGTCGTCCCGACGCAACACAACAGGATTTGGTAGCGCACCTCGCAACAGATGAAGAGACTTTGAGGGGTACCATTTGGCAATGAGAGTCGGGGTAATCGGTCTCGGCAAGATGGGGCTGCTTCATGCGGGGATTATCAATTCTGTCCAAGACGCAAATGTAACCGCGGTGTGCGAAAAGGAGCCTTTCTTCGTGGCAGCTGCCAAGGCACTCCTGCCCAAGCGAATCGGTATCTACAGAGATTATCAGGAGATGGTTGCAGAGGAACAACTTGATGCTGTCTTTGTGACAACGCCAATTAGTACTCATGCTTCCATAGTAAGCGATCTGATCAAGTCAAGCATGGGTCTCAGCATATTCGTCGAAAAGCCGCTGGCAGCCTCCTATGAACAGGCAAGAGCTACATGCGATGCAGCAGGTCGATCGCGTGGAGTGCACACGGTTGGGTTTCAGAAGAGGTTTTCACCTGTGTTTGGAAAGGCAAGAGATTTCATTGAGCAGAAGATCATTGGAGAACCGATTCTCTTCAAAGCATACTGCTTTTCCTCGGATGTGCTTCGGAGGGGGAGCGCTTGGCGATTTGAGAATAGCTCCGGTGGCGTACTGCTTGACCTAGCACCGCACCTGCTGGATCTTCTGATATGGTTCTTCGGAGAACCAAACGTCATATTCGCAATCAAGAAGCACGTGTATTCAAGCGAGGTAGATGATTACGTTCACGCAGTCATGTCATACGAATCGGGTTTGCACGGAAGCATAGACGCATGCTGGAGCATCAGCAACTTTCGGCTCCCCGAAATACTAGTTGAAATCTATGGAAAGAACGGGATGCTAGCAGTAACGGACGACTATGTCAGCTTTAGACCTGGAAAAGAGACCGGCCAAATTGGCGGAGGACAAATTTTCTATAGACAATCATTCAATACCAAGGTACCCTTCTTGTTGACTGATCCCGAATACACATTGGAGGATGCTGCCTTCGTGGATGCAGTACGCAACCGAAGAATGCCCGAATTGAGTTTCGTTCAGGCGACGCGAGTGAATGCGGTTATCGACAAGATTCAGCGATGTAGGTAAGGGAAGGAGGTGGGTCTAATGAAAACACTCCTCATAGGCGACAACGCATTCATAGGCGTGAGTCACTTGTCCCAGGAACGTGCAAGAGAGAGAGTAGAGAGACTCGATGTGCAATCCATTGTTCATGTGATTGC
>Ga0187886_1001697_pt1 | contig 19232 bp, 15 predicted proteins | sample June2016WEW_20_1_FD_133001 | JGI IMG/M metagenome (GOLD analysis project Ga0187886, IMG submission 133001) | Peatland microbial communities from SPRUCE experiment site at the Marcell Experimental Forest, Minnesota, USA - June2016WEW_20_150 | ecosystem: Environmental > Terrestrial > Soil >... | reverse complement strand
CCACCGTCGGCGCCTCATCGGCCCGCTCGGGACCTCCGCAGGTCGCCGCTCACCGGTCTAACCCTGCGAATGGGCTGACCCGGGCCGTTAGCGGCGGCTCATCGGTGGATCCGGGCTTAGGCGAAGCCCCGGAATGCTCGACCAAGCGTACCAAACAGCGCGTTGAGCGGCGCCGGTTCAGGCTCGATGAGAGCGCCGACGACGCCCGGCTCATGGGTGTCGTTGTAGTCGGTCAGGATGAGCTCGGCGAGTGATCGCGCCATCGGCTCGGAATACGTGAGCCGGCCGTCGCACCAGCGACTCCGGATGCGGACGATTTGGTGATAGATCGACCAGACAAGACCGGTCGGGAAGATCGGTGTCTCGACCTCGGGCTCCTCGCAGCCGCTCGTCATTTCGGCGAACCGCCTCTTGACAAAGCGGGCGGCGTGGATCGGGAGCACCGCAAGACCAGCGGCCTGTAACCCGTCGGTGAGAGCCATCGCCGCCCGTTGCGCTGCCGGACACTCGGATAGATCGAAGGGGTGCGACTGACCGCATGCAGTGCCGTGGGAATAGCGGATGAGGAGCGGGAGGGGATCGAACGCCTGGCTCGACATCGGATGACTCCAGAGAAAGGAACGACCTGTGGGACCGCTACCTGAGTCATCGGTGGATATGTCTGGTCGTCCAGCCATCTTCCCGAAATGCAACCTGCATGTAGGGTCCGCGGCGGGCTGGGCGGTATACCCGGCCGGCGGTTCCGCAGCCGGTCGCCGAGGCCTATTTGGCGGGACTCGCACGGGTCGACGGGCGAAGTCACGCTCGCCAACGCTGGCGCTCTGTCGAATCGCGGATTCGCGGAACTCCATCTCGCGGACCACCCGCCGGGCGACGCGGGTCGGACGTACTCGAGATCGAACGTGCTGCCGAGCGCGCCACGCAGCTGACAGCGGGTCTGCTCGCGTTCGCCCGCCGAGCAGAGGGGCATCCCACGCCGCCAGATCTTGCCGCAATCGTGCGTGGCGCGATGGCGCTGCTGCGCCGACTTGTCGGAGAGGACATCATCATCCGCCTCGACGCCGACCCAGACGTGCCCCTGGTTCTGGCCGACCCTGTCCAGATCGAGCAGGTCCTGCTCGCTGCCGCCCGCCAACGCGAGCACCTTGATCAGGACAGGTAGCCATAGCAAGCCAAGGATCGCCACCGTTACCGAACTCACAGTGAACGCCAGTGCGTCACGCGGTGCGCGACCAGAGGAAGCGAACGCCTTGGACGGAGCCGCGCCGGGCCCGCCAGCCGCGTCGCCCGCCCGACAACGAAGCAGCCGACCGTTTGCGCGGCCGGCTGCGTTCGATCCGAAGCGGTGTCGATCAGGCGGCGACGCTGATCGTGCTGGACTGTCCGGCCGACCCGGTGACCCAGGGCTGAGCCTGGCCGTTGTTCTGCGATGGTCCGTTCACCATCGAGGTGGCCAGCCGGGTGGCCTGATCCGACGACAGGCTCGAGTCCGCACCCTGCAGCGCGGTCGCCATGGCGGTGATCAGGGCCGTCTGGCTGACGCCCTTCGCAGACGCGATCGACGAGAGGCTCTGGCCGCTCTGAAGCGACGAGGCCAGGTCACTCGTGGTCGTGCCGAGCGTTTGCGCGGCCGAGTCCATCGCCGCGGATACCGCGTGATGGCGATGGTGGCCGTGGTGGCCGTGAGTCGCGCCGGTCGCGGAAGTCCCGCCGACGCCCTGTGCCTGGCCGTTCGGGTCGGGCGGCAGAGATCCCCCGGCCGAAGGCGTTCTTGTTGCGATCGCGGTCGCAACCTTGGTGGCCTGGTCCGCGGAGATCGACGGGTTGGCCTGTTGAATCGATGCCGTCATTGCGGCGATCAGGGTGTCCTGGGAGACGCCCTTGGACGAAGCGACCGCAGACAGGTTCTGGCCGCCCCGCAGGGCGGTGAGCAGGTCGCTCGAACTCATGCCCAACGCGGTGGCGGCCCCGCTCATCGCGGGGCTGCTGCGTTTGGGTCCGGACTGATGGGAAGTGAGGCTGACGGCGCTTATCGCCGCCGAGTTCAGCTGCACGTATGAGACGCCGTCCATATGGCTCCTTTGCGGTGCACCAACCCTCCATGAGTAGAGTCGGTGGTCTTGCAGCGCTATGGAGGCCCGTCCTAGGGCGGACGCTTAGGGAGAATGCCCCCAATTCCTCAGTATCGAGGGTCGCCGGGTATGCGGGGCCAAGTCGCTGCCGCGCGCCAATCGGCCCGATGACGCGATCCCGCACCTGAGACGGTCTCTCAGCGAGGTAGCCCGATCCCCGCAACGGGGACGACCGACACCCTGTGCCGATGCCAAGACCGGGCAGCGTCTTCGGAGCGTTTTCGGGGACTTTCATACTTGGGCCGCTCGGACGAGCACGAGCCGCCCGCTTACATTGCCCTCACATTCCCATGGTCCGGGCCAGTCGCCAGTCTCGTGAAAATGGTCGAACAGCAGGTGCATCAGACGACGCACGTCCGAAACGCGGCTGCACCCCGACGTCCTCGATAGTCTGATTGCCCAGCGATCCTAGGAGTGTGCGCGATACTCCGGTCGGCGGACCGGTCCGCGCCGGCGGGGCGCCACAGGCCGCCGACGACTAACGAGCTTAGCCAACGACCGTCATCGGATTCGAGGCCAGGGAGCTGCGGGCTTGTCACGGTGTCGCGATGAGGACCGGGAAGCGAAGCCCGACATTCTGCTGCGTGAGCAGAGCGCCTTTCGTCACTCGACGAGGGTTTCAGGCGGGCCGTCCGTCGAGGCGGCACCAGACCTACTTCCCCGTCTCGACCCGTCTACCTGCCATCGCTGGCCTGGAGACGATGCCTCGTGGTCACCTCGACGCGACCGCGTTCGTCCATCGCTGGATGCTCGACGAGGGCGATGAGGCGGGTGGCCATGAAGCGGCCGGTGCGCACTGGCTGCCCGGTCCGCGTCACCTCGCGCACCTCAACGACCCCGCGGGACGTGACGACCTCGATGCGACGACCGGCACGGGTGGCGACGATCTCGAAGGCCTGCACGCCTTGCCCGGTGTCGACCAATGCTTCGACTCGGTCACCCTTCATGGAGCCAACGATACTCCCCGGGTACCCATTCCTTCGAGGTCGGTCGACACGTTCCTCGGTCTCGTTCGTGCCCCGGCTCGCGCTGCCCCGGCTTGACGGGTCCTCGACGCGGTCAGTACCCTAGATGCCCGGCACCCGCGTTGGACGGCAGTAGGGAGTACGAGATGTTCCAGCGCATTGTCGTTGCGGTGGACGGCAGTCACCATTCCCGGCAAGCCGTCCTGACTGCTGCCGCGTTCGCCCGCGAGATGGGCGCGACGCTCACGCTGCTCACCGTGTACCACGAGCCACCCGGCTTCGAAGGCGAGCCGCAGTACTCGGCGGACCTCGCAACGGCCATGCAGCGGGCGCGCTCACTCCTGGCAGACGAGGAGGCCGTTGTCCAGGCGGCTGGCGGCCCAGCTGTGCAGAAGGACCTGCTCGGTGCTGGGCACCCCGCGGCGGCCATCCTCGCGGCGACCGCCTCCGGCCAGTACGACCTGCTCGTGATGGGCACCCGGGGGCTGGGACGGCTGGAGAGCGCGCTGCTCGGGTCAGTCTCGGCGCAGGTGGCGGCCGGCAGCGCCATCCCCGTCCTCATCGTGCACGAGGCCGGGTAGGACCCGCCGGCGAAGCGTCTTCAAATCCCACACCTTGCCGCATGTGTTGCAGGTGACCGACCGGATCGTCGTCCTGCGATTGGGTGCGGTCGTACGCGACGGGCCCACCTCTGAGTTCAACGCCGAGAGCCTGCTTGGCACAATCACCGGGCTGCTTGAAGCTTCGTGATTTCATAGCCGCCCTGAGGCGGTCCGACGCCATCCACGCCCCCAGGGCTGGTCTTCCACACGTCTCGGCGACTGTGGACAGGCTGGGGATGCGACTGGTGGAGAAGCGGCTATGCGCCGGCCCTGGCCTTCGCGAAGATGGGGGTGCGTCCGGCTTGGGCGCGCGCTAGGTCGGCTCTCCGGGAGGTCTTGTCATCGAGGAGCCCGTTCTCTTCATGCCCGCCGAGCTAGGCGAGGAGTTGGCCAGCGAGGGGACGGACCCCTTGGCCGCCCTCTGCGGCCGGGACCGCTTCGCGGCAGTTGACCCGGTGGGCGCCACACGCGATGGGTCTTTCGTTCAGTAACGTCCGAGCCGAACGCATAGCAGATTACAAGACGTGACCGATCTCTCGCATCCAGCCATTCAACGGGTCATCGAGGTCGCATCTCGCAAGGGAGTGGCGCTCGACATTCGGCTCCTGCCCGACTCGACACACACCCCCGAGGAGGTCGCCGCGGCCGTCGATGCCGAGCTCGGTCAGATCGTGATGTCCCTCGTCTTCGTGACCCCGCGCCCCGATGGTCGGCTGGTCCCCGTGGTCTGCCTGGTGTCCGGTCGCGACCAGGTTGACGTGGGTTTGCTCGCCGCCGTCACGGGCGAGTTTGCCATCCGGGGGGCCACCGCCAGCGAAGCGCGCGACCTCACCGGCTACTCCGTGGGCGGCATCCCGCCATTTGGGCACGGCCGCGACGTTCGGATCCTGATGGACCGGGATCTGTGTCGCTACGAGTGGGTCTGGGCCGCTGCGGGCACTGATGATGCTGTGTTCCGGGTCGCACCGAACACGCTGCAAATGCTGTCCAACGCCTTCGTCGCACCCGTGGCCGCAGGGTCCTGGACGCGCGCCGTCGCCGCCGCGACCGAACCGCGGCTCGGGTTCGAAACCGGCACGGGCGCCTAAGGCACGCTCCCCGCCGGCAAGCGCCCACCTGAGGCGCCGTGGCGGGATAACCGTGGAAGCCCGGATGGGCTCCACAGCGCGGTCATAGACCAGCGCAGGAATGGCGGGCAAGCGGCACAGATCCATCCACCTCTTAGGCGGTCGGCGCGGACTCTCGTGAGCCCCTTCGGCGAGGCGTCAGGTCGGCGTCGTCGAGATCCTCGCTCCGTCCGGGCTCTTCACCGATGCCCCGGACTCGACCACCGGACCCGGGAAGTCCGACTCGAGGACGGAAGGCCCGATGAGGCAGTTGCGTCCGATCCGCACGCCCGCCGGGATCCGGGCTCGCTCGCCGACCACGGTGATGCCGCTGCGGAGGTGCTCGGGCTCCTCGACGTTGGGCGTCCCGAGGTCGTCCCCGAAACCGACCACCGCACCGGCACCGACGTGGACGAACTTGTCCACGATCGCCCGGTCGACCACGGCACCCGGGCCGATCTCGCTGTCGAGCAGCACCACGGAATCGCGAACCAGGGCACCCTCGTAGACCCTCACTCCTGGTGACAGGACCGAGTTCACCACGGTGCCATTGACGATGCAGCCGTGGCTGATCAGGGAGTGGCGCGCAACCGCGTCCGGGCCCATCTTGGCCGGCGAGCGCTCCTCCGAACGAGTATGGACGAGCCAGCTCCGGTCGAACAGGTCGAGTTGGGGGACCAGCGCGGTCAGGTCCAGGTTGGCCGCCCAGTAGGCTTCGATGGTTCCCACGTCGCGCCAGTAGCCGTCGAAGCGATGGCCGAAGACGGCGGCGGCGCCGGCCAGCATGGCCGGGATGACGTCGCGCCCGAAGTCGCTGCGCGATTCGTCGAGCCACTCATGGAGCGCGGCGCGGGTGAAGACATAGACCCCCATCGACGCCAGGTCACTCTTCGGAACGGCGGGCTTCTCCTCCCAATCCACCACCCGCCCGTCGGCGTCGAGCGAAAGGATGCCCATGCGCGACGCCTCGGCCGCCGGGACGGTGCGTACGGCGACGGTCACGCCCGCGCCCGACCGGCGGTGGGCCTCGATCATCGGCCGGTAATCCATCTTGTAGATGTGGTCACCGGCGAGCACGAGAACCAGCTCGGCGCCGTCCTGGTCGATCTCGTGCAGGTTGTAGCGCACCGCGTCGGCCGTGCCCAGGTACCAGCCCGTATGCTCCTTGGACATGTACGGCTGGAGGATCTTGATGCCCCCGCCGCGCATCCGGTCGAGGTCCCACGGGCGTCCCGTTCCGATGTGGTCGATGAGTGAACGGGGGTTGAACTGCGCCAGGACCAGCACGTCGTCGATGTCGGAGTTGACGCAGTTCGAAAGGCTGAAGTCGATCAGCCGAAACTTGCCTCCGAAAGGGACCGCCGGCTTGGAGCGGATCGCGGACAGGCAGGAAAGCCGTTCACCCGCTCCGCCGGCCAGCACGACGGCGAGCACCCCATTCACGTCCGTCTCCCTTCCGTCTCAGCTCGAGTGCGCGAGCAGAAGGACCCATCCATATGATGAGGCAGCGGCGCCCGCCGGGGACAGTAATCTCGGCCCGGAGCGAGTGCGCTCCCTAGACCTGGGGCTCATGCGCTCGCAGTGCACACTTGAACTCAAGAAGCGGAGCGCGACATTCTGCCGGGCCGGCAGAGCTAACGAAGCACGGCCGGAGGCTCGCATGGAGTCATGGCGGGGTCCGGTCCAAGAGCCCCTGTCTCGAACAGAAAGAAGCCGCACATCCCCAGCTACTTGACCCGGACAGCCCTCCCCCCGGTCATCCGCCGAAGCTCGTCCGGAGTCAGCTCGAAGATGGCGTTGGGTGTTCCCGCCGCCGCCCAGATCGAGTCGAACCCGAGCAGGTCCTCGTCGAGATACGTCACCATTTCGATGGCGTGCCCGATCGGGGGCACACCGCCGATTGCGAAACCTGTCACGGCCCGCACGAAGTCGGGCTCAGCCCTTGTGATCGGCTCGCCGGCGTAACGGCTGATGCGCGTCTCGTCCACACGGTTCGCGCCGCTGGTGAGAACCAGGATCGGCTTGCCCGTTCTCGTGCCCCGAAAGATCAGGGACTTCGTGATCTGGCCGAGGGTGCACCCGGCCCGCTCGGCCGCTTCCTGGGCGGTGCGCGTCGGCGCAGAGTGCTCTATCACGGTGCAGGAGTAGCCGAGCCGGGTCAGCTCGTCCTGAACCTTGCGAGCTGAGGGCGATAGCCCGGCGGAGTCCATTACCGGATCTTACGGGATCGCGTCGGTTGAGGCCGACGCTCCAACCGCAGCACGCGAGGCAGAGCCCAGCGAGTGGGAAGAGCCGCCTGGCCCGCACAGCATCCGTCAACGCGGAGGCGGACCGGCCGCGCGCTTGGAGCGCGATACGACCTCGCCGCTGCCACGCGACAGCTCCAATGGTTCGGATTGTAGTGGAGTGCTCTGGTCGGGCGCCTCGACAGCGGTGAGACAATCCGGTCGGCTAAGGCGGGGGAAGCATGCTCTCCACGAAGACGAAGCTTAAGCCGTACCTGTGCGAATCCAGTGCGGACTGGGCTCGCGATGTCGCCCAGCAATTCCGGCTTCGAGAGCAGCCGAGCGGCTGGGAGTACCTCGGCACGTGCCCTCGGTGCGAGCACACGACTTCCACGCTGGTGCCGTCGGTCGGCCGCTTTACGCCCCTCGTGGCGTTCGTGCGCCGTGAATCGACGAAAGAACGTCGGAGCTCCGAACTAGTGGTCATCTGCGAGTGCTCGGTTGGGCACGACAGAGAGGCGACTGGGTGCGGTTCGTACGGCAAGGTGACCGGGATCGCACAGGCGCTTGCGACGCACCGCTCATCAGCTGCCGATCCTTGGCTCCCTGCAGGTCTCGATTTTGATTCGGCTACGCCAAAGGAGCTGAGCGCACAGCTGACCGCCGAGAAGGCGCACGACCAAGCGCTCCCGATAATCCGCGCAACAGCCGAGAAGTGGCAGGCAGCGATAGCCGGGATCCTCGGACTCTTCACGCTCTCTGGCTTCATCAAGGGGCCGTCCGACTTCGCCGCAGTTGACAGATCCTGGCAACCATTCATCCCGGCGTTACTTCTGGCAGCAGCGGCCACCGGCGGCTTCGCGATGTGGCTCGCGGCCTGCGCCGCGTACAGCCCGCCTCACTGGAGACTGCGGACGGGGAAGGACTATGCACACCGGCAGGTGAGGTCCACGGCGGCGTTCGCCGCCGACTTGCGCCTGGGCATAGTCCTCGCTCTCGTCTCGTGGGCCTGTCTCGCCGCGACCGTTGCGGTGCTGTGGTTTGCGCCCCGGGCGCCCACGCCCGCCGCGTCGCTAGAGCTGCTCACGACGCCGACTCGGCTAGTCTGCGGCGTCCTCGAGTCGGTCAACGGGACGGGCGTGACGATCGCCGATCGAATCTCGGGCTCGGACGTCATGACGTCCTTGAGTGACATTCGATTGATGCAGCCGACATCGGTGTGCCCACGCTGATTGCCGGTCCGAACGAGTCGTTTCCACACTATCGCCCCACCCTGGTGTCGGCCGCAGGTGCGGATCCCGCGGCCCTCCGGCGGGCGCTTTTCGAGGCGACGCAAGCGCCACCGCCCCGGCGCACTCGTGCCACGCCAGCGATCCGTCACGCGGCCCGGCGAAGCCTGCGCTCGCGGACGGCGCGGCGGTGGGCGACGTCGAATGCCGCGTGAAGCGAGGGGTAGCGCGGTCGGCCGTCGTCGGGAATCGCCCCGAGGCGCGTCTCATCGTGCGTGGCGACGACCCAGGTCCGGGGGCCACCAGTCTCGAGCTGGATCGCGCTGTAGAGGAACGAGTCAAGGCGGGCGAGGTCCGTGCGGAGCCGGATCCGGGGCGCCGCACTCGCGGCAGGGAAAGAGGGGTTGGACATCGTTCGAATTCTCCTTTTGTGGCCGGCCGGGGACGAAGCGACGGCGGGTGAGTACGGGTGCGTGGTCCGCCCTCTGGCTGGACCGATGTAGTACAGGGCTCGCTCGGGCCTACCATCAAAGTGTGCTTCCACCTAAAGATACGGTCCGTTCCGTATCATATCGCCATGGTGCCAAACAATCAAGACGGTGCGTCTCGCAAGTCGTCCGCCGAGCCAGCGACTCGGGTTGGCGTCAACCTGGGCAGGCGGCGGAGCGACCGTGCTCACCGGGCGATCCTCGACGCGACCCGCGAGCTGCTGGTGGCAGACGGGTTCGACGGCCTGCGGCTCGAGCGCGTCGCCGCCCGGGCGGGCGTCGGCAAAGCGCGACGGAGCTGTGGCGATACGCGGCCCTGGCGGGGCCGTCGATCGTCCTGACGTGCGTCGGCGTCGTGGCGGTCACCAAGCATTTCGAGGTTGGCGAGAAGTTCGCGGACGGTCCGGCCGCAAGTCCTGGTCGCCTGCGGCCGCGGATAGTGGACCGCCTGGGATCGCGGGCCCTAATCTGCTATAACTCGTTCTGCTCCGAGCGGGAGTAACTCAGCTGGCAGAGTGTCTGCTTCCCAAGCGAAGCGTGACCCGGCAGAGGCCTGCCGGTTCCCTGGCCTATCCGCCTGATACCGCCGGCCCCCACCAGGCGTCCGGACCGGTGGCGTCCATCGACCCAGGTGTGCGTCTGGACGACCACGGGAGTCCCCGTGGTGCAGTTCGGCAGAGTGATCGTCGTGGGGCTGATCGGCCAACTTCTGATCTCGAACGCCCTCTGGATCAGTTACGCTGATGTCCTCGCCGGAGAGGCCGGAAGCGTCGTGATCTGCCCGAACTGCGGCACTCAGCATCCTGTCGGCGCGAAGTACTGCAAGCGTTGCGGCACTCGTCTTGCAGTGGGCTGCCCGTCTTGCGGAGCGCCGTACGAGTCCGATGCGACCTTCTGCAGCGAGTGTGGGGCGCAGCTCCAGCGCGGCGTCCGTCCGACGGGGGCGGCCATCGCCGCCGGTTCCCAGCCCGCGGCCACCCATCCCGTTGCCGAGCGCCGCCTAGTTTCCGTCCTCTTCGTCGACCTCGTCGGCTTCACACAGTTCGCCGAGGGGCGCGACGCCGAAGAGGTGCGCGAGACGCTCTCGCGGTACTTTGAGATCTGCTCGGACGTGATTGTCCGCTATGGTGGAACGGTCGAGAAGTTTATCGGCGACGCGGTCACGGCCGTGTGGGGTACGCCGACCGCCCATGAGGACGACGCCGAGCGCGCGGTCCGTGCCGGCCTGGAACTCGTGAACGCTGTGCGAGTTCTCGGCCCCTCCGTCCAGGCCCGCGCGGGCGTTCTGACCGGCGAAGCCGCCGTGACGCTCGGGGCGACGAACCAGGGGATGGTCGCCGGCGATCTCGTCAACACGGCCGCGCGCCTCCAGAGCATCGCGCCATCGGGAGCGGTGCTCGTCGGCGAGGCCACGATGCGCGCCGCCTCGGCCGCCATCGCCTTCGAGCCGGCCGGAGAGCAGACCCTCAAGGGCAAGGCGGCTCCGGTCCCGGCCTGGCAGGCGCTGCGCGTCATCGCCACGCGCGGCGGTCGAGGCCGCAGCGACGGCCTCGAGCCGCCCTTCGTCGGCCGCGACGAGGAGCTGCGCCTGCTCAAGGAGCTCTTCCATGCCACGAGCCGGGAGGGGCGGGCTCGCCTCGTCTCGGTCACCGGGCCCGCTGGGATCGGCAAGAGCCGCCTCGCCTGGGAGTTCCTGAAGTACGTCGATGGCCTGGTCGAGGAGGTCTGGTGGCACGACGGCCGCTCTCCCGCGTACGGCGAGGGAATCACCTTCTGGGCCCTCGGCGAGATGGTGCGCGGGCGCTGCGGCCTGCTCGAGGCCGACGATGAGCGCACGACCCGGGTGAAGGTCGCCGAGACGCTCGCCAGGCACGTGCCCGACGACACAGAGCGGCGCTGGATCGAGCCGGCCCTCCTCGCCCTCCTCGGGGTCGAGTCGGAGGTTGGCCCAGAGCTGCTGTTCGGGGCGTGGCGAACGTTCTTTGAGCGTCTGGCCGCGACCGCCCCGGTCGTCCTTGTCTTCGAGGACTTCCACTACGCAGACCCGGGGCTGCTCGACTTCGTCGACCACCTCCTGGAGTGGAGCCGCAACATCCCCCTGATGGTCCTCACCCTCGCCCGCCCGGAGCTGCTCGAGAAGCGCCCCGACTGGGGGGCCGGCAAACGCAGCTTTACGAGCCTCCACCTGGAACCGCTGGCCGAGCCGGCGATGCGCGCACTCCTCGCCGGGCTGGTGCCTGGTTTCCCGCAGCCCACCGCGCGGGCGATCATCGAGCGCGCGGACGGGGTCCCGCTCTACGCGGTGGAGACGGTACGGATGCTCGTGGTCGAGGGCAAGCTCGAGCTCGAAAGCGGCGTCTACCACCCGACCGGCGATCTCACGACCCTGGCCGTCCCCGAGACCCTCACCGCGCTCATCGCCTCCCGCCTCGACGAGCTGGATCCGGCCGACCGCGCGGTCCTCCAGGACGCCGCCGTCCTCGGCCAGAGCTTCACCCTGGCCGGGCTGACCGCGGTTTCGGGCGTCCCCGAGGCCGATCTCGAGCCCCGGCTCCGACCGCTGGTCCGCCGCGAGCTCCTCAAGGTAGAGGCCGACCCGCACTCACCCGAGCGAGGGCAGTACGCCTTCGTCCAGGCGCTCATCCCCGAGGTCGCCTACCACACCCTCGCAAAGAATGATCGAAAGTCCCGCCACCTCGCGGCGGCTCGCTTCTTCGAGGCGCTCGGTCCCGAGCTCGCCGGCGCCCTCGCCGGCCACTACCTCGCCGCCTACCGCAACTCCACCGATGGCCCGGAGGCGCATGCTCTCGCGACACAGGCGAGGATCGCGCTGCGGGCGGCAGGGGAGCGAGCGGCATCCCTGGGCAGCTTCCAGCAGGCCATCTCGTTCTTCGAGCAGGCGCTCACGATCACCCGTGATCCCACCGAGGAAGCCGTCCTCCATGAGCGGGCCGCGGAGTCGGCCGTGGCCCTGGAGCGCGGCGACGACGCCGAGGCGCACTACCGGGCGGCCCTCGAACGCAGGGCGCAGCTCGGGGACCGCGCGGCCGAGGCCGCGACCACGGCCGCCTACGGGCACGCGCTGCTGGACGTCTTCCGCTTCGAGCAGGCGCTTGCGCTGCTGGCCGGCGGCGCGGAGCGGTTCGCCGATCTGGGTGACGACGCCGCGGTGGTCTCGCTGAACGGCCAGCTGGCCAGGGCGTATTTCCTCAACGAGGAGCACAGGGAAGCCGTTGCCGCGTCCGACCGCGTCCTCGAGGCCGCCGAGCGGCTGGATCTCGTCGACGTGGTTGCCGACACCCTGGTAACGCGTGGCTCCGCGCTCTGTGCCCTGGGCCGGCGATACGAGGGAATCGGCGCGATCGAGGCCGGCCAGAGGATCGCCGCGGCTCACTCCTTCCCGTGGACGCTGGGCAGGGCCCTGAACAACCTCGCGTCCACCACGATGGACGAAGATCCGCATGCCGGGCTCGAGGCGGCCCGCGAGGGGATCGCCCTCGCCCGCCGCATGGGGATGGTGGTGTCCACGCTGACCGACAACGCCTGCACCGGGGCCGTCAGAACGGGCGAATGGGACTGGGCGGTATCGATGCTCGAGGCTCTGGTCGACCAGGAAGGTGACCCTCTCGTCCGAGCGACGGCTCTCGCCAACCTCGTCTGTCTGCGGGCTGCCCGGGGCGAACCGACAGCCTCGCTGATCGCCGACCTGGAGGCTTTGCCCACGGGCGAGGGGGACATCGCCCGCCCGGCCATGCTCGAATGGTCGCGCGCCTGGCTGGCGTTCGTCGCGGGACGCAGGGACGTCGCCCGGACTGGATTCCACAGGTTCGCCGGGATCATGCCTCAGCAGGCCCCCGATGCGTGTCTCATGGCCGCCCGCGCCTCGCTCCTCTCCCGGGAACTCGATGCCGCGCGCCAGGACCTTGCCGAGGCCGAAGCCAGCAACCGGCGGGGTCGAGTCCTCGAGGCCGACAAGACCGCGGTCCGAGCCGGGATCGCCGCCCTGGAGGGCCGCACCGACGACGCGCTCTCTCTCTACCGCGACGCGATGCGGACCTGGCGCAACCTCGGCCTGGCTTGGGACGAGGCCCTCTGCGCGATCGACATGGCCACGCTCCTCGATCCGGCCGAGCCGGAGGTCCGGGCCGCGACCGAGTCGGCCCGGGGCATCCTTGCTCGGCTGGGGGCGCGGCCATTCATCGAGCGGCTCGACGCGGCGCTGACCCGCCCATCGGACCGGGGTTATCAGCCGGGCACTCACCGGAAGAGCGTCCCCGACGCCTCCGTGACGATACTCTGACGGCACGCCATTCGCTCGCCGGTCTACGCTCACGCCACGACGTTCGCGAGCCCAGAACTGCCTCACCAGAATGTGTGGTTCGAATCCCGTACTCCGCTCGGACTTCCCCGTCTTGCGTTCGTTGCCACGAAGACCGCCAGTTCGGATTCCTGGCTGCCTGACGGCTTCCCATGACAGGCGCGGCCCTTCCTCGAGCGGCTGGACCGCGCCACGGCCTCCGATCCGGCAGGGCCTGTCGCATCAATGACGGGCGCGTCGTCGCGAGCCCGCTTTACCGCTCGGGCGTGTTGGCCCATCCTGCCAACAGCACAGGTCCCCAGGGATCCGGTGCCAGGAGGTTGGAAGATGAGCACTCAGGGCAGGAAGGACACCGACGAGGCCAAGAAGGTCGAAGGCGAGGGTGTCGTCCCCGAGGCCACCGAGGACGACGTCGAGGGCCACAACATGGGCCTGATTCATCCGACAGTGGCGTGGGAGCTCGCCAAAGCAAGAGAGCGAGAGATCGCACGCGAGACAACGCGGCATCCGCTCATCGCCGAGGCCAAGATCAGGGCCCGCCGAAAGGGCTGAGCCCAGGTTCCCCGGGCGCCAAGGGCGGGGTCTCGGGGCTCCAGCTTCTCACTGTCCTCGGCGCGTCCGAAGGGTTGCGGAGCCACGGCCGGGACCCGTCTGGCCCACGATGCCGGTTATCAGCGACCATGGCGGGGTGTTACCCGCGCACCACGCGGCGCTAGACTGCGTCCGTGGAGACCTGCCCGTACTGCGGACGCGAACGGATGGCGCGGTTCGCCCGCTGCGGGCATTGCGGTCGCAGCTTCCCCGATGTCGAGCCCATGCCGGACATCAGCCGCAACGCGACCGTCATGACGTCCGATCTGCAGGGATCGACTGCGCTCGGCGAGAGGCTCGATCCCGAGAGCCTCCGGGAGGTCCTCGATCTCTACTTCGAAGCGATGCGTCTCGTCATCGAGGCGCACAGCGGGATGATCGAGAAGATCATCGGCGACGCCATCGTCGCGGTCTTCGGTCTGAGCGACGGGCGAGCCGACCACGCCCCGCGGGCCGTGGCGGCGGTCGCCGAGTGCCAGGCGGAGCTCGCCGCGCTCAACGCCCTGCTGGCCGACCGCTGGGGCGTCCAGCTCGTCAACCGGACCGGGCTCGCGACTGGCACGCTCGTCGTCCGCGCCGCCGGCGAGCGCGAGCACATCCTGACCGGCGACGCCGTCCGGGTCTCCGGATGGCTCGAGCAGTCGGCCCCGCCGTTCGAGGCGCTTCTCGACGAGCCCACGTACGCTGCCGTGAAGGCAGCCGTCCCCGTCGAGGTCGAGCCTTGCCTCGCCCAGCCGCGGAACGCCGACCCGGTGCCCTCATTCCGGCTGGTGTCGGCTGACGCGGTTCTCGCGGCGTGGGCACTGCCCTCGGCGGCGGAGGCCCCCGCGGGGCGGATCTGCCCGAACTGCGGGACGGAGAACCCCACCGAGTTTTGCCTCTGCGGCGCGTGCGGTGGGCCGCTCGTTGCCAAGCGGGCGGCACCGACGAGGAAGACGGTGACCATCGTGTTCGCCGCCCTTCACGCCCGCGACCGGCTCGGCGGGCCGCTCGCCGCTGGCACCCAGCAGGCCGTGATGGGCCGTGCGTTCGAGGCGTCACGGACGGCCCTCGCGCGGCACGGCGGGACGATCGAGAAGTTCATCGGCGACGCCGTCATGGCCGTGTTCGGCCTGCCTCTGCGACACGAGGACGACGCGCTCCGGGCCGTCCGCGCGGCTCTCGAGATGCGCTCGGCCATCGGGGCACTGGCGGCCGCGCTCGAGACCGAGTCGGGGACGACCCTCGAGGTCGCGATCGGCGTGAACACCGGAGAGGTCATCACGGGGGAGCCGGACCTGGGCCAGCGCCTCGTCACCGGAGATGCCGTGAACGTCGCGGCACGCTTGGAGCAGGCGGCAGCCCCGGGAGAGATCATCGTCGGCGGCCTGACGGAGATCCTCGTCCGCGGCTCCGCGCGCCTCGAGCAGGTGGCCTCGCTCACGCTCAAGGGGAAGTCCACACCCGTCCCCGCGCATCGGCTCGTCGGCGTGGCCGCCACCCCGGCGGCAGCCCGCCGCTCGGCCACGGCGCTGGTCGGACGTGAGCGCGAGCTCGCCCTCCTGGCCGAGGCCTTCGCCGCTGCCAGGAATGGGCCAGCCTGCCGGATCGTGACGGTCGTCGGCAGCGCTGGCGTGGGCAAGACCCGTCTGATCTCGGAGTTCCTCGGCACGGTCGGCGCCGACGCGACGCTCGTAAGCGGCCGCTGCCTCTCGTACGGCGACGGCATCACGTTCTGGCCAGTCGTCGAGGCCGTCCGGGACGCGGCCGGCCTGCGAGAGGCGGACACCCCGGCGGTCGCGATCCGGAAGCTCCGCCGACTCGTCGGCGACGACGGGGTCGTCGAGCGCGTGGCGGCGGCGGTCGGACTGCGGGACGCGCCGTTCCAGGTCGGCGAGCTGTTCTGGGGGATCCGGCGGTTCCTCGAGATCCTGGCCAGGCGACGGCCACTCGTGGTCGCGTTCGACGACATCCAGTGGGCCGAGCCGACCTTCCTCGACCTGCTCGGCCACCTGACGTCCACCTCGGCGGGCGCCCCGATCCTCCTGCTCTGCACGGCCCGCGAGGAGCTGCTCGAGAAGTACCCGGGCTGGGGGCAGGGGCCGGAGGGGCGGACGATCGTCCTCTCGCCGCTCTCCTACGCAGACGCTGCGCGCGTGGCCGAGAACCTCCTCGGCGAGGTCGGGCTCGTGGCCACCATCCGCGACCGGATCGTCGCGGCGGCAGAGGGCAACCCGCTGTTCGTGGAGCAGCTGGTCGCGATGCTGACGGAGGCCGGCATCCTGCGGCGCTCGGGAGATCGCTGGGAGACCGTTGGGGACCTCTCGCGCCTCGAGATCCCGCCGACGATCCACGCCCTGCTCGCCGCCCGCCTCGACGCGCTCCCGGAGGGCGAGCGGGCGGTCATCGACCCCGCTTCCGTTATCGGGCTCGTCTTCGCCCGTCTGGCTCTCCAGGCGATCGTGGACGGCGAGCTCCGCGACCGGGTCCCAGAGCGGCTCGACCAGCTGGCGGCGCGCCAGCTGGTACGCCCGGCGGAGCCGGCCGGCGGCGACGGCCTCGAGTACAGGTTTGGCCACCAGATGATCCGAGAAGCCGCCTACGCGGGGCTTCTCAAGCGGAGGCGGGCGAGCCTCCACGAGCGCTTCGTCGCGTGGGCGGACGAGGCAAACCGGGCCAGCGACAGGGCGACCGAGTTCGAGGAGATCCTCGGCTACCACCTCGAGCAGGCGCACCGGTACCTTGCCGAGCTCGGGCCCCTGGACGACCACGGGCACGCCCTCGGGATCGACGCATCGAGGCGGCTCGGCTCGGCCGGCCAGCGCGCTTTCGTCCGGGGCGACATGCCGGCGACGGCGAATCTCGTCCGCCGGTCGGCGGCCCTCCTGCCGGCCGGTGACCCGTCGCGGCCGCGCCTCCTCTTCCAGCTCGCCCTCGCGCTCAGGGAGACCGGCGAGCGCTCGGCAGCCGATCAGGCCTTAGGATCGGCCGAAGAGGAGGCCCGCGGCCTCGGCGACGTCGGCCTGGAGACGATGGCCAGGCTCGAGCGGCTCATGACGCGCTACTGGACCGACCCGACGCAGGTCGAGGGTGACATCGAGGCGCACCTCCGGGCGGGCCTCGCCGTGCTCGAGACCGTGGGCTACGAGGCCGGGATCGCCCGCGCGTGGCTGGCCCTGGCGAGCGTTCGCATGGTCGACGCACGGTGGGGCGTGGCGGCGGAAGCGGTGGCGCGCACGATCGAGCACGCGCGGCTGGCCGGCGACCGGATCCTCGAAATCCGCGCCGGGCCGAACCTGGCTCTCTGCGCCCAGCTCGGGCCGACGCCGGTCCCCGAGGCGATCCGCAGGTGCGGCGAGGTCATCGGCAGCCTCGGCGGGGACCGGAAGGCGGAGGCGGTCGCGCTGCGCAGCCTCGCTCACCTCCATGCGATGCAGGGCGACTTCGAAGCGGCCCGCGAGGAGTACCGGCGGTCGCGGGCCATGCTCGAGGAGCTCGGCTGGCGGTTCCACGCGGCCCTAACGTCGATCGACTCGGGCCCGATCGAGATGCTCGCGCGCAATCCCGTGGCGGCCGAGGCCGAGCTGCGGCGCGACTATGCCACGCTGGAGTCGCTGGGCGAACGCAACTACATCTCCACCGTCGCCGCGCTCCTGGCCGAATCTCTCTTCGCACAGGGGCGGTTCGATGAGGCGGGCGCGATGGAGTCGACCGGCGCCGGCGTGGCGGCTCCCGACGACGTCGTGACGCAGGTCATCCTGCGATCGGTCAGGGGCAGGCTGCTCGCCCGTGCCGGCCGGCACGTCGAAGCGGAGGAGGTGTGCCGCGAGGCGGTCGAACTGAGCCGGACGGAGGACGACCCCAGGGACCAGGCGTCGGCGCTCTCGGCGCTCGCGCACGTGCTCGCCGCGAGCGGCAAGCGCGATCAGGCGGCCGCGGTCCAGACCGAGGCGCTGGCTCTCTACCAGTCGAAGGGCGACCTGGTGTCAGCCGCGGTCGCTCGCCGGTGGCTCGAGGAGCTCGCGGGGCGGCGCTGACCGTCGCTACAGCCAGCCTGATCACGCGGCGCAGAAGACGGCGAGGGCGCACCCGCAGGCGGGTGCGCCCTCGTTGACGCGTAGAGAGTCGGCCGGATCAGGCCGGTGGCACTAGCCTACGTAGCCCCGCGGATCGTTCCAGGGCGCCAGGACGCCGATGAACGCCCCGTTGTGCTGGCTCGACCTGCGGAAGAGCACGCACGGTCCGGAGGAGCCGAGCCTGCAGTTGGGAAGCAGGCCTGTGAAGGTGCCGTCGCCATTGTCGACCGCCAACCTGCCGGATGGCTGGGTCCACTGAAAGAGGGAGTTCCAGCAGACGTTGTAGAGGCCGATGCCCTTCGTCACCAGGCTCGGGTCAAGGGCGAACACGATGGTGACCGGATCGTAATTGTCGTAGGTGTAGCCGAGGACGCCGTTGTCGTCGGACGGGCTCAGGGCGCAGGCGTTGTGGATGTCGATGCCCGAGGCGCCAAGCGTCGTGAAGTAGTAGGCCCACGAGTCGTAGGGGCTGAAGGCGCCGGCGTCCGCGATCAGCGTCGCCGCACTCCCGCTGCCGCTGAGGGCCTGGACGCAACTGGTGTCGGGCGGGCACGGGACGATCGGCTGTGTCGGCGGGATGGTGAGTGCCGTCACTGTCTGGCTGGCGGACCAGGAGTAGTAGGACGTGCAGCCCGCCGAGGTGGCAGGGGCGGCTCCCAACCCGTTCCTCGCGGACGCGTAGATCCAGTACACCCCGTCCTCGTTCAGCGGGATCGTCACGCTGAACGAGGCGATCCCGGCCGAAGCCGTGGCCGCGTAGGTGAGGCTCACGCCCCCGTCGTTGTAGACATTGAGCGTGATCGGGGCTCTCGATCCGCATGGATCCGTCCTCGCCACCGTCGTCCCGTTGGTGGTCACGAGAACCTGGACGGTGAACGCCGTGCGGGTCACGACCGATGCGGGCGCCGAGATCACCATCACGCAGCCAACGCCGCCCTCGGAGGGCGGGCACCTGGTGGACGACGTGGCTGCGCTCGCAACCCCGGCAGCCGGGAGAAGCAGGGCCACCGCAAGCGCGAAGGACGTCAGCGAGGCCCCCAACCTCCGGCTGACATGGGGCAGGACGAGCATCGAGTCCAGGAATACCGTCAACCGACGCATACAACCTCCCCGGGACGCGGTGCGTTCCACGCGGGTCGGTCTCGCCAGTGGCTCGGCGCGGTCCCGGCGGCCTGTGTGCGGGCCGCGTGTCTAAGCCCCCCGTGCTCAGCACATTATCCGATGCATGTTAATACACTAACCGCACCCCACGCGCAGCCACCCGCAGGTCGAGGCATTAGCGAGCTTCTAGTGACCGCGCCGATGCGTCGTGTCGTTACTCAGTAAGCCCATCGGGTTTGCGCCTCTGCCCGACCTTCTGTTCGCTCGTAGTGCACGATCAAGCTCTATGAAAGGGAGCCCGCGGTCAAGCTGGGTACCTCGCATTTGATTTCGATCCAGGCAGGCCTCACGGACCCTCGGATCGTGGACGGGATCGAGCAGCGCTCATCTCTCTATGGCCTTCTAGTTGAAGGACAAGGT
>Ga0187886_1001695_pt1 | contig 19250 bp, 23 predicted proteins | sample June2016WEW_20_1_FD_133001 | JGI IMG/M metagenome (GOLD analysis project Ga0187886, IMG submission 133001) | Peatland microbial communities from SPRUCE experiment site at the Marcell Experimental Forest, Minnesota, USA - June2016WEW_20_150 | ecosystem: Environmental > Terrestrial > Soil >... | reverse complement strand
TTTCATGATGATCAGCATGGAACGGCAGTGGTAGTTCTTGCGGGACTTATCAATGCGGCAAAAGTTGTAGGAAAAAATTTAAGAGATCTTCAGGTTGTAGTGAATGGGGCAGGAGCAGCAGGAAATGCAGTATCCCGCCTTCTTTCGGAAAAGGTAAAGAATGTGATTGTTATTGATAGCAAGGGAATTATTAGCCGTGAGAGGGATAACCTTGATCCTTACAAAATAAAATTACTGGAAATTACAAACAAAGAAAATCTGTCGGGCAGTTTGAAAGATGCGATGAAAGGCGCTGACGTATTTATTGGAGTTTCGAAAGCAAATTTACTAACTAGTAAAGATATTAAATTAATGGCCAAGGATGCAATTATTTTTGCTATGGCCAATCCTATTCCGGAAATAATGCCGGATGAAGCCAAAAAAGGCGGTGCCGCCGTTGCCGCAACGGGCAGAAGTGATTTACCAAATCAAATAAACAATTCCCTGGCCTTCCCGGGAATATTTAAGGGAGCGTTGGAAATCCGCGCAACAAAAATTACAAAGGAAATGAAAATAGCAGCGGCGGAAGCTTTGGCGGGTTTGGTAAAAAACCCGACCTCAGAAAAAATTATTCCCGGACCGTTTGATAAAGGTGTTGCCGAAGCAGTTTCATCAGCAATTAAAAAATCAGCCTAAAACTGGAAGCGGAAATTCTTTCTTGAGATATTTTTTGTATAACTCAAGATCGTCGTAAAAATCAAAAGCAATTTGCTCTTTTGAAGGAAGGTTGTCTAAATCAAACCAATCTAATTCAGTTGTTTCTTCATTCGTTTCCGAAGTTCCATCAACACCATTCGCAATAAAAACAATACTTACGTTCTGCCTATCCTCGTTTGGTCTGTTTGGATTATCTATTATTCTGAATAATTTAAGATTGTCAATCTTCCATCCGGCTTCTTCCATAACTTCCCGTTTAGCTGTCTCAACTAAAGTTTCGTCCCTATCCACAAAACCCCCAATTAGAGCCCACTTACCAGATTCTAGAATTGGTTTACCATTAAAAGTTCCTCTTTTACCGAGCAAAACCTTTTTATCCTTAACAATTATGACTGCAACAGTCACATGTCTTAAACTATCCTTATTTCCGTTTTCAAAATAACAAGTGATCACAAATGCTATTATATAGCATAGATTATGCTTCAAAAGATTTTGATTATCTGGGTAGGAATAATTGCAGGGGTATTTCTGGCATACTTCTTAGTTACAAAAACAAACATTTTAAACATCGGAAATAAAAATAGCAGCGTAGCCGATGTTTTTAACCCCCCGCAAAAGATAGTTATTGGTTTTTTGCCTTTTTGGTTAATTGATAAAGCCCAAAGCGATTACTCGCCTTACATCACCGAGTTATCTTATTTCAATATAGTAATTGATAGCGACGGAACTATTCAAAAATATACCGCGCCGGGAGAGTCCGATCCCGGTTGGCATGCACTTTACACGGGAAAGATCGATGATTACTTGGCAAATGAAAAATCGAAAGGGATTGATCTTTCCTTAACAGTTTTTAGCGGAGACGACACAAAAATAGACAAATTTTTGGAAGACCCGGAAAAAAGCGCGCAAAATTTAGTTAATGAAGTCTCCCCAGTTATGACTCAATATGGTTTCACCGATTTAAATCTCGATATTGAAAAGCCTGCCGAAGCTTCCCCCGAAGCGAGAATAAAATTCACAAATTTCGTCAGTAATGTGAGGAATTTTTTGGACAAAAATATTTCCATTACAATCGATATTTCCCCGGTTGCTTTTGTAAAAGATAAAAACTTAAGCGATCCCAAAAGTCTTGTTCCATTTGTAGATCACGTTGTTTTGATGGATTACGATTTCCATAACCCTGGGTCTTTTGTAACCGGCCCGGTTTCTCCCGAGAGCGGCGCCGGCATTGTTTCCGAATTTGATACCGAAAGCGCGGTACAGGCAGCCCTAACGGTAGTTCCTGCGCAAAAATTAATATTGGCGGTTCCTTTATATGGATATTCCTGGGAAAGCCTAAATTCCTCTCCCCGTTCTGCGGTGATACCGGCATCTTCTTTTTCCATCAGCAGTAAATCCGTCGAAGATTTGCTCGCGACCTGTGCCAGCTGTTCGGCAGAATTTGATAAGACGGATGGGGAAAACCATATTGTTTATAAAGACCAAGAAACCGGAACATATCATCAAATTTTTTATCCCGATAAAGCCTCAACTCAAATAAAAGTTGATTATGTTAAATCGCAAAATTTAGGAGGAATGGCTCTTTGGGCCTTGGGTTACGAGGGATCAGTTATTTTGCAACCACTCTCCGGGTACCGTCATTAAAAGTTAATGTTGTCCCCGCGTCAAACTTCCAAACTCTGCTAACGTTGTAAATATTATTATAAGCAAAAGTTGCGGATCCGGAATTAATTTTTACGGTAACGATCGGTTTAATTTTGTCGACAGAAACCGTCACGTCACCATCGTTTTCGATCAGTAGATGATAGGAACGGATGGAAACCGGCATATCCGCCAACTTTATATACTCGGCAGTTCCCATATTCTGGGAGAAAACCAAATCGGCCGGCAGAGTTTGCACAACATCAACCAGAGTGTCCGAGGATATATCAACTTCTGCTGCCTTTTCGAAAGTCAAAATTAGTTTTCCGTCTTCCCCAGTTTCCAAACTTTCACCTTGTTGAACTTGTACCGGAGAATTTATTTCTGCGGATTCTGTTGCCATTCTACTTTCATATTTCACTTCTCCACTCATAGAGATAATTGTTCCGACCAAACTTTGGCTCGGCGCTTTATCCAAAGAAAATCTTGAAAGCTTAACGAGGTCTGAAAAAGAAATTGAAGGGAGACTGGGAATTTTTATAGTTGTAATTTTTTGAGTCAACTTAAAATATCCAACAACAAGGATTGTTGTTACTAAAAATGGTACTAAAAATAATAATATTTTCTTCATACTTTAAAATCATTCCGATAGAAATTTGTCAATATCTTGAAAGTTTCTATCCGCGATGACATTGAAATGCCCGCCATTGCTTATAATTTCTTGGCTGTTTATAAGCAAACTATGAAGATTACTTTCGGAATTTGCCGGCATCATCAAATCATTTTTTCCGGAAAATATTAAGCTTTTATTCTTCATAGTTTTAAGTAGTTCTGTATTATCAGAACTCGAAACAAAATCGACGATCTCTTCCTCCTCATCAACCGGAATGGCTAGCATATATTTAAAATTCAAATTCATGTCCTTTACATAAAGCTCCCGATCGGTCTCCGAACCATTAAAAGGATTTATAAATTCATATAAAGAAAACAAAATCCGCGATGGCATAAATCTTAGTAAATTGAGCATTCTCAGAAAATTTATATTTTTCGCCAGATCAAGAATAATTTTAAGACCCGGCGCCTCCGACTGCGTTTTTGGATCCGTTGCAATAAAAATCAATTTTGCATCAGGATAATCTTTAGCAATGACGGGGACAAGAAGTCCGCCGAGAGAAATTCCAACAATCACATCGGGTTTCTTACCATTTAATAGTTTTTCAACATAGTTTTTGGCGTCCGGTTCTTTTAAGACAAAGTCTTTTGTAAAAAGCTTTGGAGCGACAACGTTATACCCTTTATTTTGAAAGTACGTCAAATATTGATAATTTAAACTTCCTTGCTCGACCGGTTGCGGCCAACCATGCAATATTAGTACTGTCTTTTTTACTTCCATATTTTGAGCTTTAACTAATTTTACTGGAATTAAAAGGAAAAGAAACGGCAGGAGAACAAAAACTAACTTTTTCATTTGAGATATCTGTCAAAAAACTGAATAGTGCGCTGCATTGCCAAAGAAAAACTTTGATTAATATCATGGTTTGCCCCCGGATATTCATAATATTCCGCATATTTTTTGTTTGAGATAAGTTTGTCATACAAACTTTTTGAGAAACTTGGTGGAACTTGCGGGTCGGAAAGTCCCACATGGATCTGGAAAGGAGCTTTAATGTAGCTTAGATTAGCAGTTGGATCAATTGAAGCCCAAAAACTTGGGTTTTGAGTCGGGGTTCCATTTGCAGCCAAAAGAGTCGAAAGACCAAGATTCCTTAAGTATAAATCCTCGGGGGCAGGTTTATAGGCAACTTTATCCGCCCAGTTATAAATAATATCGTTATAATTTGCTACCACTCCTCCCCAAATTACGGCAACTTTGATGTCGGGCGAGATTTCGGAAACCCGAAGAGTAATATTTCCCCCCATCGAGTGTCCCCAAATACCAAGTTTGTTCGGATTTGCATCCGCAAACTTTTTAATTGAGGCAATTGCATTTAAATCATCAACCACATAGTTGGGAGAATAATAAGTACTCCCCGGTTGCCCTTCCGATTTTCCGTTACCGCGGTAGTCGGGCTTAAAAATTATGTATCCCGCTTTCGCAATCGCGTCCATATAGGAAATGTAATTCCCTTCCGGCGTATAAAGAGCCGGAATTTGATAGCCGTGATTAAAAATAATTACAGGGAACCCCCCGGAGGGCTTTGGAGTTTTAGGAACGGTAAGGTAGGCATATTCTTTTAAACCGTCCGACATGAACGACGCGATGTAGCGGTTGTAATTACTCCCGGAAGTCAAAGTCTGTTCAATCTTGATATTACTTCCGGGATAGTTTTGTGCCCGCATGTAAGCCATGCTAAGAGGTGAGTTTGGATTTAAACGTGTGTTTGTACTTGTATCACGTTTTGTAAAAAGTAAAATTCCAAAAACTGCAATAATAATAACGAGGACTCCAATAATAATTTTGGGCAAGTTTTTCACTACCTGAATATTATATCCCATTCCCAAAGTAAAGCTTAAAATCTCTATTGCATATTTAAAGGCAACATATTTATAATGAAATATGCGTAAGATTTTTGTCTCAATATTCGTCTTCTTTTTAACTTTCTTTGCTTTTTCTGTAACCAGAGTTTCAGCGGCAAAAATTCTAACGAGCGAAAAAGGTACTGTCACGGTTGCCAAAGGTGAAGTTGTCAATGACGATCTATTTATTGGCGCGGCTACCGCAGAAATTGACGGAGTGGTAAATGGTGACGTCTTTGTTGGCGCCCAAACTGTAAAGATAGCCGGAACTATTAACGGCAGCCTTCACGCAGGCACCCAAAGTCTTCGTTTGGAAAATGCTTTCATTTCGGGAAATGTTTATGCAGGATCCCAAAATATCGCCGTAACCGGCGCCAACATTAAAGGATCACTCATTACCGGAACTCAAATTTTAAATATTGATAAAACTTCTACTATCGGCGGATCGATTATCGCAGGCGTAGCTGTAGTTACAATCGATTCCCAAGTAAAGAGAAATGTAATTATCGGAAGCGGAATGCTTACAATCGGAGATAACGCCAGGATAGGACGCGATTTGTATTATGCGACCGGATCTAATCAGGCAAATATTTCAAGTAAAGCAAAGATTGTGGGGGTTACCCATAAATACGAAGCAAAGACACCTCAACCCCAGATAAGCCAAAAGCAAACCAGCCGATTTTTTGCAACAGCCAAAGTAGTCTCCTCTATCGTTTCTTATCTTGGATCTCTCATCATTGGACTAATTTTAGTTAAGCTTTTTGCAAAAAGGTTTACGGGTGCCGTCGGAATGGTTTCAAAATCATTCTGGAAGAGTCTAGGTATTGGATTTTTAGTAATAATTTCAGTAGTCCCCGCCCTTATCATCTTGCTTATTACGGTTATTGGAATTCCACTTGCGGGACTTACCCTTATCGTTCTAATCCTCTACATTGCCCTATCGAAAATTATTGTTGGAGCGGCAGTTGGGAACTGGATTGCGGCTAAGCTAAATTGGAAGATTGACACCTTCTGGCCTTTTGCTTTGGGACTATTGATAATTTATGTTCTTAAACTAATCCCGGTTGCCGGCGGCCTAGTAGGATTTGTAGTTATGCTTATTGGTATCGGCGCCCTAATTCTCCAAACCTCAAAGGCTGAATAATCCGGATTTTGACAAAAAACTTTTTATGGAGTTGGGGGAGGAGAACCTTCAGGTTTAAAAGACATCGGATTAATTTGAACATTGGTTGCTGTCACACTTCCGTCAGAATTGGCTGCTCCCATTACAGCGACTGTGCTTCCGACTTTTAGATCTGTTTGGGAAGCGGTAGTTGTATTTGAATAAGTCGTTGAACTTGAGAAAAGAATTATTTTTGTGCTGCCGTCAGCAAGTTTAACGGTTATTGATTTACTGTCCATCGAAAGAATAGATCCTGTCACTGCTCCCCCACGCAACGCTGCGTTTCCGGTCTGTCCTGTTCCTCTTGTTCCTGCAGCAAACCTTTGTGCTCCGCCCGCTCCACCTGCAGCAAAGCTGCTTCTTAGTTTATTGGCCTGGTAGTTCTTATATTCAATTCCACTAAAAAACCCAACCCCAAGGCCAACAAGAACTGCAATTATCGGAACAATAACTCGTGCGTTTTTCATATTATGTAGGTATATTATAATATCCCACCTGAAGGAAAGCTTAAGAAAAGGAAATTATTTCTTCTTTCGATCAACCCTATTATTTTCAGGACTTTTATTATGATACTTGCCCAAGATTTCGTCCTTAACCATATTAAAAGAACTTTCGACATCCACCCCCAACTGGTTTGCCAACCTGCATGTTCCAAAAAATAAATCCCCAATCCCATCCATAAATATTTCCTTGTTTTCCTTAACAAACTTAATTCTTTCTTTCTCAGATTTATATCTAAGGTACTGGGACATTTCCACTAGTTCTTCGTGAAGATGGTCAAACTTATCAACGTTTGGGGTATCTTTCCATTTATTCCGCAAGGTAAAATTCTTAACCAATTTCTGCGCCTCCTTAAATGTTTTTATTTTCTTTAACTTCATTTTACTCGCCCAATTCTAGGTTAATAAAAATTAAAAAACAACCAGTAAGAAAATAGGGGCAGATTTTTGGGGAGAAAAACAACTTGTTGTAAACTTATTTATAATGCTACCGAAAAAAGTTTCGTACATACTGTTAACTCTATTTTTCATCTTCGACAATATTGTTTCTTACTGGGCTATAACAAAAATGGGTGCACACGAGGCGGACTTGTTAATAGCACCGTTCGTAGAAAAATATCCTATTCTCTACTTTGTATGTCTGTTATTCGAAATTGTCGGACTTATCCTGGCGGTTCTGATTTTGAAGCATTTTGTACTAAAAGAGTCTGTTCGAAAAATAATTTTTACAAGTTTTGTAATTTACTGGTCTTTTGGAAATTCATCAGTCAACCTCGCATATCTAATAGGCTTAAGACACACCCCGTTGAACAATTGGACAATTACATCAATTGTAGGGTTTTCTATAACACTTATTTATCTAATCCTCGCGAAACATAAACTTTCAGAGAAATAGGGGCAGATTTTTGGGAAGAAATCTATTTTTCTATTGCCACTAAATATCCCGCAGAAACTCTGGCGTTTATAGATACTGACGACAACAATAACTCATCATCAATCTCATAGGCAGCTTTTTCTTTTGTTTCAGCCGGATCCAAAACAAAGACATTTTTATCATCTATACCATTAATGACAAAAAAGTGTCCATTATCCCAACTACGCCAGTAATTTCCCAATGCTGCTGTATTTACAGCGACAATACAGGGAATTTTGTTCTCAATTAGAGACTTTATTATTTCAATTTTCGGATACTCCCAAATTAATTCACCACCACTCTCAAGATATTTCTCCCAACTCTCATAAGTCAGTTTGCTTTTGGGATCAGGTTTTATTTTTGACAAGTCCTCCATCTTAATTTCTTTACCAAAAGCAAACTTATGAGGGCTCAAAAGCGGTAAATGGAAGGTATAAATTTTTACTTTATATCCAAGTTTTAAAGCAATAATACCCAAATCGGTGGTTAAGATTCCAAAACTATGGATTTTAGTGTCATTTGTTAATTCCTTTTCAAAAGTTTTGTTTCCGTAGTAGCTAAAAACCATCCGTAAAGCTGCTAGTCCGCAAGATAATGTTTTCTCTTGTTTATAATGTGGAATATCAAGTTTCATTAAGCCAATTCTAAATCATAGAAAATTAGGAAGCAATCAAGAGCAGATTTTTGGGAAGAAAGATTTTCTACTTTCCTTTTTCTAAAACTTCCTTTATGGCAAAGTAAGCCGGTTTTGGCTTGTTGTTTTTATCAAAAAGAAGGGGTGCGTCTTCATTATGGGTTAACCAATTGGATATCCATGAATACTTATCGTTTACGCCCCATAAAACAATTGCTTTAAAATTAGAAATATCTAAAGTCATCTTTAAAATATCTCTATAAAAATCGGCCTCTTGATCTAATCTCTCATTCCAGGAGCCTTGCCCGTCTTGAATTTGAACATCCATTTCGGTTATGTGAATCTCCAACCCCAATTTTTCAAACCTCTCAAAATTCTTTCGAACATTCTCAACATCCGGTAGCGGAGTTGTAGTTTTTGGTCTCCCTAAACCTGTATGCATTTGGAATCCAACACCATCGAGTGGAATCTTTTTTGATAACAACTCCTTAACTAACTCATAAAATTTGTCAGATCTTTTATTTAAACAGTCCGCTCCCCATTCATTCCAAAAAAGTTTAGCGTTGGGATCCGTTTCTCTTGCCAACTTAAGCGATAGCTCCAGATACTTAGGACCAATCGTTCTCGTTAAACAATCATTATTAAACTCGCCCTCATCGGTCAGAGCTTCATTGATAACATCCCAAGCATAAATCTTCTTTTTATAACGTCCAGCAACCTTGTTTATGTGTTCTTCAAGACTTTTATACATTTCCTCTGAATTTAATTGAACAAACCAATCGGGCATTTCTGTACCCCAAACTAAAGTGTGTCCCCGTACTACCATTTTATTTCCTTCAGCAAAAGCAACTAACTCATCCGCCTTTTCAAATGAAAATGTATTTTTATCAGGTCTAATATGTTTCCACTTCATAACATTTTCCGGTACAACCATATTGAATTCCTTCTGAAGCAAACCTTTATACTCTCTATCTTTTGCTAACAAATCGACATTAACCGCAGCTCCAATATAAATTCCTCTTTTATTGGCCAGCTCTCGAAGCGATTGTCCCATGACTGAATTCTAAATCACAGGGGTGGAAAATAAAATAGGGGCAGATTTTTAGTGAAGGAAAGCTTAAGAATTTGTCAGACAAATTCCTCAGAGGAAAAGTTTACTTTTCCGATTTAGAACACCTTTATCAGATTCTTGCCTAAACTAGAATCTGATGCAAATCCTCAAGAGAAAATAAGGGCAGAGGTTTGGGGAGAAGATTATCCCGTTGTTTTTGTATCTCCAATTGTAGAATTAGGGTCATTAGTTTCTGCTTTTAATTTTTCAGCCCCTTCTTGCAATTTCTTTCTGCTTCTTATCTTTTTAACAACAGATGTTGATGAACGAAAATCTCTAAACCAAAGTATTAGTAGTAATAAACCACCTATAAAACCTATTATTGTAAAAACAAGAAACAGAGTATAAATTCTCATATCGTCAATTTTCGTTGTTAATAAAACAACCAAGAAAGCAATGGCTACAGACAGTAAGAAAATTGAAAAGTTTAAATATATAGATCCCGGAGACCCTTTTTCTAATTCAGATAACTCATCCTCTGTAATTTGATAAAATGTAAGCGAGTCAACATTCACAAGGTTTATTTTTGGGCCCTTTTGTGCCTGATTTTTTGTCATAGTTAAAGGTTTTGTTTAAGCCACTCACTACTACATTCCACGTTTGTCCATGCCGCTTCAATCCCTGACTTGATCACAAATAACCTGCCACCTGGAGGTAAAAAGGATTGTAAATTATCCCGAATTTGTACAGCAGATTGGGATGTTACAACAGCCCAGGTATCTGAGGTAATTCTTGCCCACGTCCCATACTCTCGAATCGCAGTCTCAAGGCTAATCGTGTTTGTATTTGAGAGGTCTTTAAATGATATTACGTAGCAAGATTCATTCATTATCAGTTTTATCGTACTCCAAATTTCTCAAACGTCAAACTTTGGTATTATAATCACAGGTATGGATCAGGAAACACGCGCCAAAACACAAAATTTAATAGAAATCCCGGCAAGAGATGCTGGAATAATACTTAGACAATTTTCTCTTGCCGATGCTCCACACCTATTCGCTCTAATAAATAGAAATAGACCACACCTGTCTCAATTTGGGGATATAACTGCAGAAAAATACAAAACTCTAGAATCGGTGGAAAGAAGTATTACCAACCCTTTAAATTATGACAGATTAAGGTTTGGCATTTGGAACAATAATGGGGAACTTGTCGGAAGTATTAATTTAACCCCTGACGAAAATTATTCTAAAAGAGCAGAGATCGGATGTTACCTCGGATCAGAATATACAGGTAAGGGATATGCGTTAAATGCGACACTGGCTCTTTGTAATTGGGCTTTCAACAATCGAAAAATTGATGAAGTTTATGCAAAAGTTGATACAGAAAATCCTAATTCGCCTAAAGTTCTGTTAAAGGCCGTGTTTATAGAAACTGGAATTGAAGAGGCAAAAAACGGCAGAAAAAACAGGATCTTCACTTTAGTCAAGCCAAAATAAAGATAACTTCTCCAAATTTCTCAAACGTCAAATTTTCTTGAAGTTTCTTCTTCCAAGTAGAATTGCAGCAACTACCACCAGATTAGCCATTACTATATAGAACGGGTAAAGAAGAAGAATCGGATTAAAACCTCCTACCGCAAGCATCCCAAAAAAGCCAGATGCGCTCGACATTAACCACATTGTAAGAGTTTCACTTTCTGGGTGTTCATAAGATTTAATTGTTGTTAAATATACACCAATAGCATCAACCATAATAACTATAAAAAGAGCAATAGCAGCCTCTTTCGTTAAATACCAAAGGACAAGCCCAACACCCGCCCCGATTAAAGCTTTTGTGTCCCTTTTTGCTAAACCCCCGTACCCATATTTAATTGAAAAGAGAAGGATAATAAGCACCGCTACCGTTTGCGTTCCCGTAAACCACAAAGAGTAAGTTGCACCCTTTGCCATTTGGGAAAAGAAAGAAATTGATCCGAGAACTGTCCAAATAAGCCACGATCCTCTTTCGGGCTGGGCCTTTTTATGAAGAATATCCCAAATATAAGGGATAATCATTATAATACTTAAAATCGCCGAGACATACCCGAATACTTGAAGCATACGTTCATTCTACCACTAAACATTACTCGTACCGAAGAGCCTCTATGGGCTGCAAGTTAGCAGCTTTTTGGGCGGGATACCAGCCAAATAAAATTCCAATTGCGCCGGAAACTCCAATTGCCAGTCCGATAGATCCGATGGAAATTGTAAACGGCAAACTAATTACTTTGGAAATGATGAAGGAGGCAAGAATTCCAATTCCCATTCCGATTATTCCCCCAACAAAAGTTAAAATTATTGATTCAATTAAAAATTGGGCGATAATATTTTTCTTTTTGGCCCCCAAGGCTTTTCTTAGTCCGATTTCCCTTGTTCTTTCCGTAACGGTAACAAGCATAATATTCATAATTCCAATTCCTCCAACGACGAGTGAAATTGCGGCGATGCCGGAAAGAAGCGCCGTAAACGTTCCCGTAACGGAGGAGACGGTCGAAAGAATGTCATTTTGGGAAATAATTGAGAAATCAGCGAGAGATGGCGAGCTGATTCTATGGCGGTCCAAGAGAACATAACCGATTTCATCCTCGGCTGCCGTCATAACGGTTGCACTTTTTGCCTCCACCGCAATCGAAGTTAAACTCGTCGCGCCAAAAAGAACTTTTTGCGCAGTCGAAAGCGGAACATAAATTACATCATCCGCGTTTCCAAAACCGGTTCCTCCTTTACTTACAGTCACGCCAATAATTTTGAACGATTGCCCCGAAATTCTTATAGATTGACCTAGGGGGTCAACGTTCGCGCCAAATAAATCAGAAACAGTAGTCGGTCCTATTACTGCAACCTTTGCCTGTCTGGCGTTATCGCTATCCGAAATAAACTGGCCCTCGGCAACACTAACTTTATGAATTGTAGAATAAATTGCCGTTACTCCCGTAATTGATGTGTTTGTGTTTTTACCGGCAGCGGTTACTTGCGCCCGCCTTGAATATTCAGGTGAGACATTGGCAACGTCGGTTACACTTGGTGAGGACACAATTGCCTGCGCGTCCTCCAAAGTTAGTGTGGTAGCACTTCCCGCTCCGCCCTGAATAAATCCGCCGCGTGTGCTCCCGGGAGAAATTGTTAGAATGTTTGCTCCAAGAGATTCAATTTGATTTGAAACGGCAGCTTGAGAACTTTGTCCCAAAGAAACCAAGGCGATGACGCTGCCAATTCCGATAATAATACCAAGCATGGCAAGTCCGGTCCTAAGTTTATTAACCGTTAGGGTTACTCCTGCTTCTTCGATTATTTCTGTGTATTCCATATTATTTGATTATCCGCTGCTTGTGACCATTGCCGTCCTCCACAATTTTTCCGTCTTTAAGATGAATAATGCGTTTTGCGTGTTCGGCAATATCGGGCTCGTGGGTAATCATTAAAATTGTGTGTCCCTCTTCGTTTAACTTTTGGAAAATTGCCATAATTTCATCAGCCTGACCGCTGGCAATATTTCCAGTCGGTTCATCCGCCAAAATTATTGCGGGGTTTAGGGAAAGGGCCCTCGCTATTGCAACTCTTTGCTGTTGTCCGCCGGAAAGTTGGGAAGAAGTGTGATCCATCCGGTCGGAGAGTCCCACCATTTTTAAATATTTTTCTGCAATCTCCGTCCGTTTTTCTTTAGGGATACCCGCATACATCATCGGCAGGATGACATTTTTTAAAGCGGATGTACGCGGAAGCAGATTAAAAGCCTGAAAAACAAAACCGATTTTCCTATTTCTGATGTCCGCCAGTTCATCATCACTAAGTTTTTCAACATTTTCCCCATCAAGAATATAAGTTCCGCTAGTGGGAGTATCAAGCGCTCCCAAAATATGCATCAGGGTGCTCTTTCCCGATCCTGAAGGACCCATTATTGCTACAAATTCACCCTTTTTAATATTGAAGGAAACATCGTCCAAGGCAACTGTTTCGACCTCTCCCGTGTTATAGATTTTAGAAACGTGAGAAACTTGAATCATTGGGAAGTTACCTCCCGGGCGCACCCCCGCTAACACCTCTTAAAGAACTGCTAAATACCGAAGTCCCGGTTGACGAACTGGTGGAGGTACTTGAGGTCGTTCCTGTTATTACTGTTGTTCCCTCCGTCAAACCCGAAGTGATAACAGTATCCGTGTCGGAAGAAATTCCCGTCTCAACGGGAACATCAACTTCTTTGCCACTCACTAAAGTTTTTGCATAAGTTGTTCCATTTTGAGTGATCAGAGCGGTGGAAGGAATGTACAGTGCATCTGTTGCTGTGTCTATAACAATATCGGCGGTTGCCGCCATATTGGGCAAAATTAAATCGGACCCGCTATCAAGCTTAATATTCACCACATAACTTGTTACGTTGCTGGTAACAGTTCCAACGTGGTCAACGGTAGCAACAACTCCTGTAAATGTTTTGTCGGTTATGGAATCGAGAGTTACAGTTACTTTTTGTCCAACTAGAACATGCGGCACATCAGCTTCACTTAATGAAACATTAACAACAGGAAGAGAATCGCCTTTAAGAACCGCAACTCTTTGAGAATTAATACTTGTGGTTGATGTTGAACTTGAAAGAACCATTCCTTCGACAAGACCAACGCTTCCGACTACCCCCGAAAATGGCGCCGTAATGGTGGGAGAGGTTAAACGGTAACTATATTCTGCAGAAACGAGGTTTGCTTGAGCCTGTACTGTTCCGTCATATGCATTATCGTTTGAAACTTCAGCTTTAGTTCTTGTATCTCTTTGAGCCAATGTTTCATCCGTATCATGACCTTTTAACTGATCGTGAATATTTGCGACTGTTGCTTGAGTAGATCTGTAATTATTGTTTGCAGAGTTAACGCTATTTCGTGCAGAAATCAAACTGGCATAGGCTTTGGCATTTGCTAAAGTTCCGTCAGAATCAAGTTGAATCTCTGCAAGTGTTTGTCCGGCGGTAACCCTCTCCCCATCTTTTATGTAAACTTTTTTAACAACCCCGGAAGCCTGAGTACTTATTGAAAGTGTATTTGTTGTCAAAACTTTTCCCGAGGCGGAAATTGTTGAGACAACCGTTCCTTTTGTTACAGTACCGGTTTGATATTGGACTTTATTTGAGGCGGAGGCGGCTATCCTCCAAACACCAACCGCAACTGCCAAAATTATTACCAGAGCGGCAATCCACCTTTTTTTGCTGAAAGTTAGCCACGCCCAGACTTTTTGGAAAATGTTTTTTTGAACTTCTTTATCTTTTTTCATTATTGTTTAGAACTTTAAGCGTGAAAACTGAAACTATGCTTAGAAAGTCACCATAAAGGTCGAACCACGGCCTACTTTACTTTCCACCTCTATTCTAGCACCGTGCGCGTCGGCAATTGATTTAGCAATGGAGAGGCCCAGTCCATAACCGTCTGTTCTTTCTTTAGAACGGGAAGAATCAGCCCGGTAAAACCGGTCAAAAATATGCGGAATATCTCTCTCCGGAATTCCAATTCCATGATCTGTTATTTCCAAAGACGAACCGTAAGTTTTAACATCAATACTTCCGCCCTTTTTACTATATTTGATAGCATTATCCAAAAGAATTATTGCAAGCTCAGTTATAGAATCTTCATTACCCTTAACTTCAGCTGTACTAAGTTTTTCTACAATTTTAATTGTGGAAGCTGCTGCGAGAGGTAATATTTTATCAATTGCATTTAATACAATCTGCTTTAAATCAACTTGCTTGAACTCGATTTGAGTTTTGTCATATTCAGATTTATTTAACTTGAGCAGGTAGTTACTTAAATCGTTCATTTTTTTAACTTCCTCAAGATTACTAGTCAGTAGTTTTTTGGCACCGCCCAAAGTAATTTTCTTATCCCTAAGTGCAACTTCAATCTCTGTCATTAGGGACGTTAACGGAGTTCTAAGTTCGTGGGAAGCATTACTAACAAATTCCTTTTGTTCATCCACCATTTCGGCTATGGGGTCTAGGGTAAGCCCAGCTAAGAAATAGCCTCCAAGACCGGAAAGAACCAATATGCTTAAGTTGACAAGTCCAAGAATTAAAACGATTCTGGTTCTACTCTCAGCAATGGCGTCAGAGTCAGGGTTTGGGGAAACCTCAACCGGCATCGGGAAGCCACGAATAATTCCCTGAATTCTCGTCCGTTGGAAGCTTTCGATACGCACCAACTCTCTATTTACACCAAAATAAATCACGCCACTAAATGACAAACTGATTGCCATAATAATTGCCAAATACCAAACCGTGAGTTTTATACGGGCTTTTTTAAACATATTTTATTCGATTTTGTAACCAAAACCACGGATCGTTTTAATCACATCACTTCCAATTTTATTTCTTAAATAGCCAATGAAGACTTCCACCGTGTTGGGCAAAATATCTGCTTCGTAATCCCAAACGCTCTGAATAATTTGTTCCTTTGTTACAACTTTGCCTTTATGGCGAAGAAGATATTCCAAAAGGGCAAATTCTTTTTTAGACAATGTAACTTCTTGGTCCTTGCGTTTGACAGAAAAACTAATTGTATCCAAAACTAGGTCTCCCGAGGTAAGCGTAGTTCCCAAACCTTCTTTTGGACGGCGGCTTAAGGCTTTAATTCTTGCAACAAGTTCCGCAAAGGCAAATGGTTTAACAAGATAATCATCAGCGCCGGAATTTAATCCCTCAACTTTATCAGTAAGTTCACCTTTGGCAGTTAAGATTAAAATCGGAGTATTATTTCCCTCGGACCTTAATTTTTTGCACACAGACATCCCGTCCATCTTGGGAAGCATTAAATCCAAAACTATCACTCCGTAGCTTTCACTTGAAGCCAAATCGTAACCTTCCTCGCCGTCATAAGCAACGTCCACGGCGTAGCCTTCCTGCTCCAATCCGCGCTTGATCGAGTTGGCAATTTTGTGTTCATCTTCTACAACAAGTATCCGCATATTGAGGCAATATTATACTATTTTTACTGAAAATAAGCTGAAAGGTTCCTATTCGTACCTTATGGCTTCAATGGGGGTTAATTTAGCGGCGCGCCTGGCGGGAAAGACTCCGAAGAATATTCCAATAGCTGAAGAAATCGCAAGGGTTATTATTACCGAGAAAAGATTGATTGAAGCCGGGAAGAAAATTCTGATAATAAGAACTATTAATGTGGCAAAGACAAGTCCCAGAACCCCGCCAAAAACGGAAAGAATAAGACTCTCGGTTAAAAATTGAAGAAGAATATCACGCTCCGTTGCGCCAACCGCACGCCTTATACCGACTTCTTTTGTTCTTTCCGTGACCGTTGCGTACATAATATTCATAATTCCAATTCCCCCGACAAGCAGTGATATCGAGCCAATTGCAATAAGTATGGTATTAATTATGCTGAATATCTGGTTCACGGTTGAAAGAATTTCAGACTGTTCGGTTACGGAAAAATCATCAGCCTTATACCTTTTCAGAAGAGCTTCTTTTATTCCATCTTTTACGCCGGCAACTTGATCTTTTGATTCAACGCCAATATAAATAGACCAGAATGTTTTTTTAGGATTCAAACTACCATAAGTCGTCCTATATGGAATAATTACTGATTTGTCTGTTTCGTTATCTCCGGTCTTTTCCATAACTCCAATAGCTTTAACCCGCAAGTTTTCAAATCTTACGGTTTTACCAACCGCGTCGGCTGGGTTTTCAAATAAACTATCTGCTGTGGTGTTTCCCAGAACTGCGACTTTAGCGCCTGCCGCAACATCGGATTTAGTAAATTCTTCTCCACCAATAAGTTTTTTGTTCATCAAGGCAAAAAAGTCCTCATTTACACCCATTACATAAGAAGGTTCCTTTTTTCCCCCCGCTTCAACACCGGCTGACCTAAAAAAAACCGGGACAACATATTTTATATTTGGAACTCTAGAGATACTGTTCACATCTCTTTCATCAAAGTCTGCTCCCCCAACAATCCCTGCCCCCATACCGCCACCCGAAATTCCGCTTCCCGGCATAACCATTATCAAGTTTGCACCCATACTGTTAAATTGTCCTTCAATATAATTTTTAAGCCCAAGTCCCAATGCAATTAAAAGTACGACAGACATAACGCCAATCATTATTCCTAAAGAAGTTAAGGCAGTCCTTACTTTATTTCTTCTAAAATCCTCAATAGCAGCTTTTACTAAATGAATATATTCGTTTGTATTTCCCATTTTACAAATATCTATCTACAATCTGTCCGTCTTTTATATAGATTTGCCTTTTGGTTTTTGCGGCAATGTCATGTTCATGAGTAACAATAATCACAGTAACTCCGAATTCTTTATTTAGATTTCCTAAAATGGCTAAGATATCGTCTCCGGTTTTACTATCCAAATTTCCTGTCGGTTCGTCGGCCAAAATTATCTTGGGGCTCATAATAAGAGCTCTCGCAATTGCAACCCTCTGCTGCTGTCCGCCGGAGATTTTGTTGGGAAAAAAATTCCTTCTTTCGTAAATCCCAAATTTTTTGAGCAGTTCCTCTGCCTTTTTATCAGCATCAAATTTAAGGGGTTTTTTTGAATATCTTGTAGGCAAGAGTACATTTTCAAGTATTGTAAATCTGTTTATTAAATTAAAAGATTGGAAAACAAACCCTACCGTTTTATTTCTGATTTTGGAAAGTTCATCATCGGAAAGTTTAGAAATATCTTTTTCATCTAATAAAACTTTACCGCTGGTCGGCTTTTCCAGAAGTCCGATTATGTGCATTAAAGTAGATTTACCGCTCCCCGAAGTACCCATTATCCCAATAAATTCTTTTTCCTTGATTAGAAGATTGACGTTTCTTACTGCGTTAACTGTTTCGTCACCAAGCTGGTAGGATTTGCAAACATTTTCTAGCTTAATCATGGAATGTTCTAATCATAGAGGATGTCGCCTTCTTTTATCCCGCTAACTATTTCCACTCTTTCTTCACCTTCAATCCCGATTGTTACTCTTACTTTATTGTTTTTTCCTCCAATATTTACGTACTTACCGTCTTTGTCTGAATGAATAAATTTTGGCGGGGCATAAAGAACATCCTCTTTTTGAGAAAGAACAAAATTGGCATCCCCGGTCATACCAATTCTGGGAAGAATGTTTTCTACTTCACTATTTGTTAATTGAACTTTAACTTTATAAATTGTTCCGGTTTCTCCCGGCTTTGGGGTAAAGCCCACAAAAGACACTGTTCCGGAAAGCTCTCTACTTTTATAAGAATCGAGAACAATTACAACATTTTGTTTTTCTTTAATATTAATCACTTCACTTTGGTCAGCTTCCACCTCAAAATAAATACTGGCAGGGTCGAGTATTTCCACCTGCAGATCAGTATACCCAACATTTACTCCGGGGCTGCTAAACGGAAGTGAAGTAATAAGACCGCCAAATGGAGCGAAAAGTATGGAATTATCAAGATTATATTTGGCGGCGGTAACAGCGTCGTAGGCATTGTCTCTGGCAACTTCTGCCGCGGTACGGGTTGCTTTTTGAGCAAAAGTCTCGTCTTTTGAATGATCCTTAACGATGTCGAGAGCATTCTCTGCGGCTGCCTGATAATTTCTATAATTATTTAGCGCCTGTTGATAAACAGTATTTAGTGCAGTCTGGTCAAGTGAAATTAAGGCTCTTCCTTTTTTAACCCAATCGCCTTCTTTTACATAAACTCCGGCAATTTTCCCCGCAGTAGGAAAGTAAAGTTTTGCATGCTTATCAGCTTCAACTGAACCCGTAAGTACCAATTCTTCTTTAACTTCCCCTTTTTGGACTGTTGTTGTAACACTTACACCTTTGGCTTTATTGTTAAAATAGAAAAACCCTCCGATCCCTAAAGTTACAACCACCAAAATTACCCAGAACCATTTTCCCAATTTTCGCTTCAAGTTTTTAATTTTTCCGATCATACAGGCTTGATTTTAACCTAAAATCCCTATTTATTGAAGAGTGTCTTTTCAAGAAAGGATCTTCAAAAAATGCCCCAAAGTGATTGTCCATATTTAAGAAGATTTAATGTCTTCCAAAAGTTCATCAGAAAGAACGCCGATTTCCTGTTTTATAAGATCTTCTATATTGTCGCCCACTTTTTTACGCAGGTATGT
>Ga0187886_1001694_pt1 | contig 19254 bp, 12 predicted proteins | sample June2016WEW_20_1_FD_133001 | JGI IMG/M metagenome (GOLD analysis project Ga0187886, IMG submission 133001) | Peatland microbial communities from SPRUCE experiment site at the Marcell Experimental Forest, Minnesota, USA - June2016WEW_20_150 | ecosystem: Environmental > Terrestrial > Soil >... | reverse complement strand
CGGCCGAGCACCGTCAGTTTCGCCCTACGATGTGCCACGAGAGCCTCCCGTTCGATGTGAGCTGGATACCCACACCGAGCCTCGGGAGGCTCTCGTTTGTCAACAACCTATTCGGGAATCACACCTAGTGCAGCCGTGGTGTGAATTCGGAAAGAAGCCGGCGGCCCGGCTCGGAACCTCGGCGGTCTGGCGGCCAGGCCGTCAGGCCGCCTGGCCGCCAGACCGTCCGGCCGGCGCCGGCCCGCGACGTGGCGGTGGGCCGGGTCCGCGTGCGCAGACCAGCTCAGGCGGTACGATTGCGTGAAAGTCGCCGCGTTTCGGTCGTACAGGAGGAGGAATTCGTGCCCAGCGAGGGTTTCGTCACTAGCATCACCCGCCAGTCCGAGGATTTCCCGGACTGGTACAACGACGTCGTCCGGAAGGCTGAGCTGGCCGACAATTCCCCCGTTCGCGGCTGCATGATCATCCGGCCGTACGGCTACGCCATCTGGGAGTCGATGCAGGGCGAGCTGGACCGCCACATCAAGGCGACCGGACACAGCAACGTCTACTTCCCGCTCTTCGTGCCGCGCTCGCTGCTGGAGAAGGAAGCCCAGCACGTCGAGGGGTTCAACCCGCAGGTGGCGTGGGTAACGCACGCCGGCGGAAAGGCCCTGGAGGAGTGGCTGGCAATCCGGCCAACGAGCGAGGCGATCATCGCCGACAGCGTCAAGGACTGGATCCAGTCCTACCGCGACCTGCCGCTGCTGATGAACATGTGGAACAACGTCGTCCGCTGGGAACTACGACCGCGCCTCTTCCTGCGCACGGCCGAATTCCTGTGGCAGGAGGCGCACACGTTCCACGCCACTCGCGAAGAGGCCGAGGCGGAGGTCCGGACCGGTCTCGAGTGCTACCAGAAGGTCTCGGAAGAGTGGCTGGCGATCCCCGTCATCCAGGGTCGCAAGACCGAGAGCGAGAAGTTCCCCGGCGCCGAATTCACGTGGTGCATCGAGGCCATGATGCGCGACCGCAAGGCGCTTCAAGCCGGCACGAGCCACATGCTCGGCCAGAACTTCGCCCGGGCTGCCGGGATCGAGTTCCTGGATCGCGACAACACCCGCAAGAACCCGTTCGGCACCTCGTGGGGCTTCTCGACGCGCATGGTCGGGGCAGTTGTCATGGCTCACGGCGACGATTCGGGCCTGGTGCTGCCGCCCAACGTAGCGCCCGTGCAGGTCGTTGTCGTGCCGATCTTCCGTAAGGACGAGGAGAAAGCCGCGGTTGCGGAGGCGATCGATCGACTGCAGGCCGCCCTGGCCGAGACGCCCGAGGGCGCGGCCGTTCGCCTGAAAGCAGATTGGGGTGACGACTCGCCCGGCTTCAAGTACAACCACTGGGAGCTGCGCGGCGTGCCGTTCCGCCTCGAGATCGGGCCGCGTGAGGTGGCCGCGGGCCAGGGCTTGCTGGTCAAGCGCGTCGATCGGTCCAAGGAGACCGTCCCGCTCGATCGTCTGGCGGCCGAGCTGCCGGCCCGCCTGCGGACCTACCAGGCCGAGCTGCTGACGCGTGCGCGCGACTTCCGCGATGAGAACACCCATCGAGTGGACACCTACCAGCAGCTCAAGGATGGGCTGGACGGGGAGGGCGGCTTCTTCATGGCGCCGTGGTGCGGCGACGCGAAGTGCGAGAAGCAGGTCAACGACGAGACCGGCGCGACCATCCGCTGCATCCCGCTCGACTCCCCGGACGAGAAGGGCAGATGCGTCGTCTGCGGCGGATCATCGGAGCGAAGGGTCCTGTTCGCCCGAGCGTACTAGGGCCGCTCGGCGACCGCGCGCCGGGACGAGGTGGAAGCAGCGGGGCCCGCATTGCGGGTTGACGGCGTGATCGCCGGGAGGCGAGACTCCCACCGAGCGTCTCGTGGCACATCCACCTCATAACGGGAGGGCTCGATGACGTCACCTCGAGATCCGAACGCTCCGCAAGGTTCGGGTGAGCCGTCCTCCGGTCACCCGGGGACGCCGCCTGATGCGCAGCTGGGCTGGGGTGCGCCCCCGCCGAATCAGCCCGGATGGGCTGCTCCACCGCCGAACCAGCCCGGCTGGGGCGCACCTCCGCCTCCTGCCCAGGCGGGCTGGGCAGCTCCGCCGCCGAATCAGCCCGGTTGGGGGGCACCGCCGGGGTATCAGCCCGGTTGGGGCGCACCGCCTGGGTATCCGGGTGGAATGCCGCCTGGTTGGCCTGCTCGGCCTCCGAAGAAGGGCCACGGCTGCCTGATCGCCGCCCTGATCGTGTCGGGACTTCTCGTCTTGCTGGTGGCCGGCTGCGCCGTGGTGTTCGTCCCCATCATCCAGACGGATGTGAAGCTGAACCAGGATCTCGGACCGCGGGCCAGCAGCGTCGAGCTCAGCTGGGTGAACGGCGAGACAACCTTCACGATCCACCTGGCGCCCGGGTACGAGAGCCAGGCCGAGAGTATCGCCTGCCGGATCGTGAAGCCGGACATCAAGACCAGCTCAACACCGAACGCTCACTTCGAGATAGTGAGCTCTGGCGGATACATCCTGGCGGACGACACGACCCCCTGCGGCTGACGCGGGCGGCCTTCGGGCCGGGCACGGCAACCGCCCCACACCGGCGGATCGCATCCCACGCGCTCCCGATCACCCATTGGATGGTCCGGGGGCGATGTGTATACTCTCAGTAATCTGCCGGCCGCTCGTGACGTGGGTGACCCCCACGTCTTTTGTTGACCGGTCGGTGATCGGGTGGACAATCCTGGGCCGAAAGCAAGAACGGGAGGCGCGAAGTGAGTCGAGATTTCGTCGGCGCCCTCCTGCAGCTCAACGCTGAGAAGGGCGTCTCGCGCGAGCAGCTCATTCGGACCGTGGAGGAAGCGATCCAGTCCGCCTACCGCCGTGTCGCCGGCGACGAGGACATCCAGGTCCGCATCGACGCCGAATCGGGCAAGGTGCGGGTCTTTCGGGCTCGCCTGGTGGCAGAGGAGATCGACGACCCCGCCACTCAGATCACCGTTGCGGACGCCCAGGCCTACCAGCCCGGCGCCGCGATCGGCGATCTGGTAGAGACCGAGCAGCTCGACCAGGAGGCCTTCGGCCGTATCCACGCCCAGACCGCCAAGCAGGTCGTGCTGCAGCGGCTCCACGAGGCAGAGCGCAACGTCGTCTTCGACCAGTACGCCAGTCGCGAGGGTGAGCTGATAACGGGCACGGTCTCGAGAGTGGAGCCGCGGGCCATGGTCCTTGATGTCGGCAAGGCCGAGGCGATCCTGGCGACGACCGAACAGTCGCCACTCGAGCACTACCGCATCGGCCAGAACGTCAAGGCCTACGTCCTGGAGGTTCGCCGCAGCGCGAGGGGTCCGCAGATCTACGTCAGCCGGACCCACAAGGGCTTCCTGCGCCGCCTCTTCGAGCTCGAAGTGCCGGAGATTCACGCCGGCACGGTCGAGATCAAGGCCATCGCCCGCGAGGCCGGCAGCCGGTCCAAGGTGGCGGTCGCCTCGCGCCAGCCGGGTCTGGACCCAGTGGGAGCCACCGTCGGCCAGCGCGGTGCGCGCGTCCAGGCCGTCGTGGCGGAGCTGGGCGGCGAGAAGATCGACGTCATCGAGTGGTCGGAGGATGCTTCGACGTTCGTGGCCAAGGCCTTGAGCCCGGCTCAGGTCATCGAGGTCCGGATCGACGAGGAGCACCGCATCGCCAACGTCGTTGTGCCCGAGCGGATGCTCTCGCTGGCGATCGGGCGCGAGGGCCAGAACGCCCGGCTGGCGGCGAAGCTGACTGGGTGGCGGATCGACATCCGTAGCGACGTCTCGGTCGCCGAGGCGGCCAAGGCTGAGGCGGAGGGTCGATTGGCGGAGGCAGCCGAGGCCGCCCACTCGGTGGTGGCGGTGTCGGCTGGAGCGGAAGCTCCGGAACCGGCTCCTGCTGCCGAACCGGAGCCCGGGGCCGCTCAGACAGCCGTGGCCACGCAAGAAGCTCCGGCCAAGCCCAAGCGGCGGAAGGCCGGCGCCGCGGCGGCCGAACCGGAGCCCGGGGCCGCTCAGACAGCCGTGGCCACGCAAGAAGCTCCGGCCAAGCCCAAACGGCGGAAGGCCGGCTCCGCACCGGCCGAACCGGAGCCCGTGGCCGCTCAGACAGCCGTGGCCACGCAAGAAGCTCCGGCCAAGCCCAAACGGCGGAAGGCCGGCTCCGCGGCGGCCGAACCGGCCGGCGACGGGGAGGTCTCACGGTAGCCCGGGGCGCGCCTCCGCGGCGATTTCCGACCAGGTCTTGCGTCGTCTGCCGGACAGCGCGGCAGAAGCGCGAGCTGCAGCGGGTGGTGCGGACGCCGGATGGCCGGGTTGTCCTGGATCCGACCGGCAAGATGGAAGGCCGGGGCGCCTACGTATGCAACAGTGAAGAGTGCCGAAGGGTGGCATTCGACAGAGGATCGCTCCAGCGTGCTCTGGAGGTGCCGATCCCGGCCGAGCTCCGGGCCGAGCTGACAGGGGAGGCGAGCAGGATCGAAGAAGGAGATAGCGGTGGCCAAGAGTAGGAGCGGCACGAGGGGCCGGCGTGGACCTCGCAAGCCACCGCGCCGCGACGTCGGAACCCAGGGAGCGGTGTCGGTCGGGGATCCGCGCGAACGCGGGGCGATCGAGCTGCCGTCGAGCATCACCGTCAAGGACCTCGCCGACGTGCTCGGCGTCAACCCCGCCGACGTCATCCGCGAGCTGATCAAGAGCGGCATCTTCGCCAACATCAACCAGGGGATCGATAGGGAGACCGCCTCGCTCGTGGCGGAGGAGCTCGGCTACGAAGTGGCGGAGGCTGCCGCCGTGGGTGCCAATGCCGGTACGGACGGCACCGCCGTTGAGGCGGCTCCGGTCAGCGCCGCCACCAAAGAGCAGCTGTTCGAGGAGGACGACCCGTCGCTCCTCCAGCCACGCGCGCCGATCGTGACCGTCATGGGTCACGTCGACCACGGCAAGACGTCGCTGCTCGACGCCATCAGGACGACCAAGGTCGCCGCCGGCGAGCGCGGGGGTATCACCCAGCACATCGGCGCCAGCGAAGTGGTCAAGGATGGCCGCCACATCGTCTTTCTCGATACCCCCGGCCACGAGGCGTTCACGGCCATGCGCGCCCGCGGCGCCAAGGTCACGGACATCGCGGTGGTGGTCGTAGCCGCGGACGACGGCGTCATGCCCCAGACGCTCGAGGCGATCGACCACGCCCGCGCCGCCAAGGTGCCGATCGTCATCGCCCTGAACAAGATCGACAAGCCGGACGCGAATCCGGATCGCGTCAAGAACGGCCTGGCCGAGGCCGGCGTCGTGGTCGAGGAGTACGGCGGCGACGTCCCCATGGTGCCCGTCTCTGCGAAGACGCGCCTGGGCCTGGACGAGCTGCTGGAGATGATCATCCTCGTGGCGGACCTGCTGGAGCTCAAGGCCAATCCGAAGCGGCCTGCCATCGGCACGATCGTGGAGGCGGAGCTGGACAAGGGACGCGGCCCGGTGGCCACCGCCCTTGTTTCGACAGGAACCCTGCGGGTCGGCGACGTCATCGTCGTCGGCGAGACCTATGGCAAGGTTCGCGCCCTGGAGAACGGCCTGGGCAAGCGCATCACCAAGGCCGGCCCGTCGAGCCCGACCGTGGTCCTCGGTCTGGCGGACGTACCGCAGGCCGGCGATATCCTTCGCGTCGTCCCCGACGAGAAGACCGCTCGCGCCATGGTGGAGGAACGGCGCGCCGCGACCGCGTCCCGCTCCGAGGGCAGTGGAAAGACCACTCTCGAGGATCTCTACGCGCAGATCCAGGCCGGCCAGACGAAGGAGCTGCGGATAATCCTGAAGGCCGACGTATCGGGCTCGCTCGGTGCGATCAGCCATGCTCTCCAGCAGCTGTCCACGGACGAAGTCCGCATCAACGTCATTCACGAAGGTGCGGGCGACATCACCGACAACGACATCATGCTGGCTTCGGCGTCCAACGCCATCGTCGTCGGCTTCAACACCGAGGTCACCGACACGGCCCGGCGCGCCGCGGAGTCCGAGAAGGTCGACGTCCGTCTGTACGACATCATCTACAAGCTGACCGACGATATCTCCGCGGCGCTGCGCGGCTTGCTCGAGCCCGAGCAGGTCGAGACGGTCGAGGGTCGGGCCGAGGTCCGGCAGATCTTCAAGGTCGGCAAGGTCGCGGTCATCGCCGGCAGCTACGTCACCGACGGGCGAATCGTCCGTGGCGGCGGGGCCCGCGTCTGGCGGGGCGGCAAGGTCGTCGTGACCGACAGGATCGAGTCTCTGCGACGCTTCCGCGACGACGTCCGGGAAGTCGCCACCAACTTCGAGTGCGGCATCGGCCTGGCCGGCTCGAACGACTTGATCGAAGGCGACATCATCGAGTGCTTCACTCAGCAGATGGTGAGCCGGGCGGTCGGTTGAGTCGGGGAAGCCAGCCGCGATGACACAACGAACGCAGAGAATCGACGAGCTTCTTCGCCAGGAGATCGGCGGGGCGCTGGAGCGCGAGGTGACCGACCCCGGTATCGGCTTCGTCACCGTCACGAACGTCGAGACCACCCCGGACCTGGCTCATGCCCGCGTCTGGGTGAGCGTCATCGGCTCGGACGAGCGGCGCAAGGAGACGCTCGCCGCACTGCGACGGGCGATGCCCTACATTCGTCACGGCCTCGGGTCGAAGATCCGGCTGCGTCGGATCCCCGAGCTGGAGGTCCGGCTCGACGATTCTGTGGAGCGCGGCACGCGCGTCCTCCGGATCATCAACGAGCTGGAGGCGGGTCGGGTGCCCGAAGATGTCGCCGCCGTCGAGGAGTCCCTGCCGACGCCGGTCCCGAGACTGCCGCACGAGGGCGACGTGGTTGAGCAGGCGGCGATCGAGCCCTCGCCGGTGCCGAAGAAGAAGCGAGCCTGGCGGCCGGACCGCGGGCTCGATCGCGGCAGGAGCGGAGCGAGAGTCCGATCGAAGGGGGCTGCGTCCCCACGGAGGCCTCGGTGAGCCGGGTCGGTCCGGGTGTGGACCTGTCCGCGTATGCCGCTGGCGTTCCCGACGCGGTCCTCGAGCGACTTCGGTCCGCCCACCGCGTTCTGAGCATCTGCCACGAGCAGCCGGAGGCGGACGCGCTCGGCTCGGCGCTGGCGATCGGCCTGCTCGTAGAGGCGTGTGGGGGAGTTGCGACGCCCGTCTGCGCCGATCCCGTTCCGGCGATGTACGCCTTCCTGCCCGGCATGGAGAGACTGCGCCGGCAGCCAGATCCGGCAGTGGACTACGACCTCATCGTCGTCGTTGATTGCGGCGAGCTCGAGCGGGTCGGGCCGGTGCTGCAGTCCCACTCGGAGCTGTTCGGACGCGTCCCCATCCTCGACATGGACCACCACATCTCCAACCGGCTGTTCGGCCAAGTGGATTGGGTAGATCCGGCGAGCTCGGCCACGTGCGAGATGGTTGCGTTGCTGGCCTGGCGTCTCGAAGTTCCGCTCGGGACCGGGGACGGCATGCTGGCCGCGGCGCTTGCCGCCGGCGTGGTCATGGACACGGGCAGTTTCCAGCACACCAACGTGACGCCGCGGACGCTGGTCGTGGCTGCGGCGCTGCGCGAGGCCGGCGCCCCGCTGAGCGAGATCGCACGGCGCCTGTACCGCAGCAAGCCGAGCACACAGCTGCGTCTCTTCGGGCGCGTGCTGGCCCGCATGGAATCCGACCTGGACGGCCGGCTGGTCTGGTCCACGCTCGAGCTGGCGGACCTCGCGGCAAGCGGCGCGGATCCCGCCGAATCCGAGGGTCTGGTCGACCTGCTGGGCCAGTCGGAGACCTCGGAGGCCTCGATTCTGTTCAAGGAAGGCGACGGTCTCACCCGCGTCAGCGTCCGGACACGCGACGGCGGCGTGGATGCGACGGTCTTGACGGGCCCGTTCGGAGGCGGCGGGCACGCTCGGGCGGCCGGGGCGACTCTGCCGCTGCCACTCGATGAGGCGCGGCGGGCGGTTCTGTCGCGGGCAGCCACGCTCGTCGCCGCGGTCGAGCGGTAGCCGGTGTCGGACCGCCCCCGCGGCATGGACGGGATCCTCGTCGTCGCGAAGGATCCGGGCTTCACTTCGCACGACGTCGTCGCTCTGATACGGCGATTGACGGGGACCCGCCGGGCGGGCCACGGCGGGACTCTCGATCCGTTCGCGTCGGGCGTCCTGCCGGTCTTCCTCGGGCTGGCGACGCGGCTGGTCGAGTACCACATGGGCGACACCAAGGCGTACCGGGCCACGGTCTGCTTCGGAGCCAGCTCGGCGACCGACGACCGCGACGGCGAGCTCGTGCCTGGGGCCGGGCCGGCACCGGCGCGCGAAGCCGTCGAGTCGGCGCTGGCCGCGTCCCGGGGCCCTATCCAGCAGCGACCGCCGGCGTTCAGCGCCCTGAAAGTCGGCGGCAGACGGGCATATCGGCTGGCCAGGGAGGGGACGCCGCCGGAGCTTCCACTGCGGGCGGTCACGATCCACCGTGTGGAGATCGTTGAGTGGGATGCTACCGACCCCGAGCGCCCGACGGCGGTTCTCGACATCGAGTGCGGCGCCGGCACCTACATCCGCTCACTCGCCCGTGACCTCGGGGAGCGGCTGGGCTGTGGCGCTTACCTGGGCGGACTGGTTCGAACCGCCAGCGGGCCCTTCCATCTGGCGGCCGCGCACTCCCTCGACGAGATCCGTAGGGCGGCCGCCGAGGGACCCGCGGCGCTGGCCGCGCTTCTCCTGCCCATAGACGCCGGTCTGGACGCGATCGGTTCGGTGGTTCTGACCGAGGCCGAGACGGCGGCCGTGGCCCGCGGCCAGCAGGTCAAGCCGGCGAGGCGGCCGCAGGCGGAGCAGAACGATCGGTTGCGCATCTTGGACGAGCACGAGGTCCTGATCGGGATGGGGTCATGGCGTGCCGGTCGCGTCGTGCCTGAGAAGATCTTCGTTGGGCTCGGGGCCGGCGTGAACGTGGGAAGCGGGGCGGCCGGCGCCGCATCGCCGTCCGCGCGGACCGCCGAGCGGCCTCTGCGCCTGGTCCGCGCCGGGAATCGCATGGAGGTCGTGGCTGGGATCGACGAGCTCACACCGGATCTGGGCCGGCTCCACCTGGCCGTCGGCGTCTTCGACGGCCTCCACCGCGGCCACCAGTACCTCCTGCGGGAGCTGCGGAAGGCGGCCGCTCGCGCGGGTGCGCGGCCTGCGATCGTGACCTTCGACGCCCATCCCGAGGAGGTCATCGAGGGCCTGGCGCCGCCGCTCCTGTGCGACCCGGATGAGCGGCTCGTCCGTCTGGAGGCCGCCGGGATCGAGGTCGCGGTCGTCCAGCATTTCGACCACGCGCTTCGGACCACCACCTACGACGAATTCGTTGCCAGGATCGCGAGCCACGTGGATCTGGCCGGCTTCGCGATGACGCCGGACGCGGCCTTCGGCTTCGAGCGGCACGGAACCCCCGAGGCCCTTACGGAGCTCGGCGCCCGGAAGGGGTTCGCGGTCACTCTCGTCAGCTCCTACCTGCTCGACGGCGAGCAGGTCCGCAGCTCCGAGATCCGCCGCCGGGTCACGGCCGGCGACCTCGCGGGCGCGCGCCGACTCCTGGGCCGGCCCCTGGACGTGACGGGCACGATCGAGGCGGCCGAAGGCATCGACGGCGCCACTGCAGCGACCGGCCAGCGCCTCACCTTCGACGTTCCGGTGTGCCTCCCTCCGGACGGAACGTATGCCGTTCTGCTCGGCCGGGGCTGGGCCATCGGCACGCCGCCCCTGCCGGCCACTGCGCGCGGCACGGCCACGATCGCCGCCGGATCGGTGGCGGTGGACACGAGCGACACCGGCGGCCAGCTCGGCGAGCGCATCCGCGTCGTCTTCGAGGTGCCTGAGCCGGAGTCCTGACCGCCGCGGCGGCGGCCGACGCCGCCCAAGTCCTGACCACCGCGCCGACGGGACGACGCCGCCCACGCGGAAATCATGTCAAATGCCAATCCCCGTAGCACGGGGCGAAGTCTGGGCGGCTCGGATGGCCCGGTCCGGGTCGTATGTGCGTCGTTGCCACGCTTGACCGGTCCCTTGCGCGCGGCCTGCAGGTGGCCCGGCGGCTCGAAATCGGCCACGGACCCTGTCTCGTGCTACCCGGGCTGGAATCTGGCCAAGTCGCCGGCGTCCTGACCGCCGCGAAGTCGCCGGCGTCTTGACCGCCGCGCTGACTGGTGGCAAGGCCGCCGGCGCGCCGGTAGGGGTCCCGGTTGGGGCACCTTCGGGCTCTCTCGACTGGCGGGGGGGAGCGAACCCTGCTACCATCCGCCAGGCATTTAGAGAGTTGGAGAAACCATAGCCACAGAGAGCTATTCGGAGGAACGTGTGCCGCTCGCGCGGGAGACGAAGGAACAGGTGATCTCGGAGTACGCCGTCAAGGACGGCGACACAGGCTCAGCAGAGGTGCAGATCGCGCTCCTGACCGAGAGGATCAGGGAGCTCACGGAGCACCTGCGAAGCTTCCCGAAGGACAACCAGTCCCGCCGCGGCCTCCTCAAGCTCGTCGGACAGCGACGCCGCCTTCTTGCGTACCTGATCAAGAGGGACAACGCTCGCTATCGGGCCGTCATCGCACGGCTCGGTCTGCGCCGCTAGCGCAACCGCCTTCGAAGCGAGGCGGAGGCCGCGTCAAGGCGTACCCCGCGCCCGGCTCGCCCAGGCGAGAAGAGGACACATCCTTCCTCCTAGCTCAGGAGGAAACACGCTCGTGTCTCAGACATTCGAGACGCAATTCGCCGGACGCACCCTGACCATCGAGACCGGCAAGCTGGCCTTGCTCGCCGGTGGGGCCGTCACGGTCCGCTACGGCGACACCATGGTCCTTGGGACCGCCAACCGGTCGGACCCACGGCCGGGCCTGGACTTCTTCCCGCTCACGGTCGAGTTCGAGGAGCGCATGTATGCCGCAGGGAAGATCCCCGGCGGCTTCATCAAGCGCGAGTCGCGCCCCTCGGAGGCGGCCATCCTGGCATGCCGGCTGACCGACCGCCCGATCCGACCCCTCTTCCCGGAGGGCTACAAAGACGATGTCCAGGTCGTCATCACGGTCCTTTCGACCGACCAGCAGAACCAGGTCGACGTCCTGGGGACCTTCGCCGCATCTTGCGCGCTGACGATCAGCGAGATCCCGTTCATGGGTCCCATCGGCGCCGTACGAATCGGCCGCATAGACGGCGAGTTCGTGGTCAACCCCACGATCGAGGATCTCGATCGCTCCGACATCGACCTGATCGTCTCGGGCACTCGTGACGCCATCATGATGGTCGAGGCCGGCGCGTCGATCGTGCCCGAGGATGTGATGGCCGAGGCCATCCTGTTCGGTCACCGCGCGATGCAGCCGCTGATCGACATTCAGGACGAGCTTCGCGCCGCCGCGGGCAAGCCCAAGGTGGTGGGATACCTGGAGCCCGGCACCGGCTCGGTCCTCGACTTCGTCAAGAAGGTTCGCGAGCCCGGCCAGGAGCTCGTCGTCGTAGACGTCGAGACGACGGGTCGCGACCCCAAGGTTGCCGACCTGATCGAGATCGGCGCCGTGCGCGTGCGCGGCGGCCAGGTCGTGGATCGCTTCTCGACCTTCGTCAGCCCGGGTCGAGCGATCTTCGGCGCCCAGATGCACGGCATCACCGATGCAGACGTTGCCGGCGCGCCGGTGGCCCGAGAGGCGGCCGAGAAGCTGCTGGCCTTCGTGGCCGGCGCTCCCGTGGTGGGCCACAACATCGGCTTCGATCTCGGCTTCCTGGACGAGGCCCTGGGGGAGACCGGGAAGTTCATCGCGGGCGGCTACTTCGATACGCTCGTCATCGCCCGTGAGGGCTACCCGGACCTCGAGTCCTACAAGCTCGGCGAGATCGCCCGATTCTTCGGCATCGCCGTCGAGACCGCCCATCGCGGCCTTCCCGATGCCGAGACGACGGCCGGAATCCTGGCTCGATTCGCGGAGGACCTGTCCGCTCGGATCGACAACCTCGAGGACGGCATCGCGATCTCCGTCCGGGCCAATCGCGAGGAAGGCAAGGATGCCGCCGCCTTGCTGGAGGCCGCTCGGCGACAGGCTCGCGTTAGCAAGGGCCTCTTCTCGCTGGTGCACAAGAAGACGGTTCGCAAGCTCATCCTCGACGAGGGCATCCGCATGGACGGCCGCGGCGTCGACGAGATCCGCCCGATCTCGGTCGAGGTCGGCGTCCTGCCGCGCGCCCACGGCTCCGGCCTCTTCACTCGAGGCCAGACCCAGGCGTTGACCGTTGCCACCCTTGGCCCCTCTTCCGACGTCCAGCGGATCGACACGATCAGCCCCGAGACCGAGAAGCGGTATCTCCACCACTACAACATGCCGCCCTACAGCACCGGTGAGAACAAGCCGATGCGCGGCCCCGGCCGGCGTGAGATCGGCCACGGCCATCTGGCCGAGCGGGCGCTTCTGCCCGTCCTGCCGTCCGAGGAGGAGTTCCCGTACGTGATCCGCCTCGTCAGCGAGTGCGTGACATCGAACGGCTCCACCTCGATGGCCTCCACGTGCGGCTCGAGCCTGGCCCTCATGGACGCCGGCGTCCCGATCAAGGCAGCGGTCGGGGGCGCCGCGATGGGTCTGATCAGCGAGCCGGACGGCCGATTCGCGGTCCTGACCGACATCCTCGGCAAGGAGGATGCTTTCGGCGACATGGACTTCAAAGTCACCGGCACCCGCGAAGGCGTGACCGCCCTGCAGATGGACATCAAGGTCAAGGGCATCAGCGAAGCGATCATCCGTGAGGGCCTTCAGAAGGCCCACGCCGCCCGCATGGCGATCCTCGACAAGATGGACGCCGTCATTCCGAGCAGCCGCACCGAGATGAGCAGCTTCGCGCCGCGCATCATCACCATCAAGATCAACCCCGAGAAGATCCGCGACATCATCGGCAAGGGCGGCTCCGTGATCCGCAAGATCCAGGAGGAGACCGGAACCGAGATCAACGTCGAGGACGACGGCACCGTCCAGGTCGCAGCGGTCTCGGGCGACGCCTCACGCAAGGCGATCCAGTGGATCGAATCGCTCACCCGCGACGTCGAGGTCGGCGGGCTCTACCTGGGCAAGGTGACCCGGATCATGGGCTTCGGTTGCTTCGTCGAGATCCTGCCGGGCAAGGAAGGCCTGATCCGGATCGGCGAGCTGGCCGACTACCACGTGGCCACAGTCGAGGACGTGGTTTCGGTTGGCGACGAGGTCATGGTTGTGGTCGTCGAGATCGACCGCCAGGGCCGTATCAACCTGTCGCGCAAGGCCGCCATGCAGCGTCACCTGGCCAAGACCGAGGCGTAGACCCAGCGAGCGGGCCGGCCCATTTGGCCGGCCCTGCCTCCCCCCGATTGCATAGAGCGCTGCATATGCAGGCCTCTATGCATCGTGGGGGCGGCCAAACTGGGCGCTGGTATACTCGCCGGGTGCCCGCTATCTGAAGCATCCTGAGTGGAGCCATGTCCCGAGAAGCTCGCCCGCTGACCGTAGCGGTCGTCGGCGCCACCGGCGCCGTCGGACGAACGATGATCCAGGTCCTCGCCGAACGCCACTTCCCGACGGGGGAGCTGCGGCTGCTGGCCTCCGGTCGCTCGGCCGGATCGACCGTCAGCGCCGATGGGCGAACTCTCACGATCGGGGAGGCGACCCCCGAGGCCTTCGAAGGCGTCGATATCGCCCTCTTCTCAGCTGGGACGGACGTCTCGCGTCAGCTCGCCCCGGAGGCGGCCGCTCGCGGCACGACCGTGATCGACAACTCCAACGCCTGGCGTATGGATGGCAACGTACCGCTCATCATCAGTCAGGTGAACCCCGAAGACGGCGAGTGGCACGAGGGCATCGTCGGCAACCCCAATTGCTCCACGATGCAGCTCGTTCCGGTCCTGATGGCCCTTCGCGACACCGTCGGGATCGAGCGGGTGGTGGTGGACACGTACCAATCCGTGTCCGGCACGGGCGCCGAAGCCCTGGCCGAGCTGGAAACGCAGATCCGGGCTCACGTCGCCGGGGAGCCCAAGGTTGCGAGCGTCTACCCGCACCCGATCGCCTTCAACGCCCTCCCGGAGATCGATGTCTTCATGGACAACGGCTATAGCCGCGAGGAATGGAAGGTCGTCACCGAGAGCCGGAAGATCCTGCACCTGCCGGATCTCCGGGTCTCATGCACGGCGGTGAGAGTGCCCGTGTTCGTGGGCCATTCGGAGGCCGTCCACGTCGAGACGAGCCGTCGGATGACCCCGGACGAGGCCCGGCGAGCGTTCGCGGCCGTTCCCGGGGTGGTCGTCATGGACGAACCGGAGGCTCACGTCTATCCGATCGCCACACAGGCTGCCGGCAAGGACGAGATCTACGTTGGCCGTGTTCGCACGGACCCATCCGTGGAGCATGGACTTGCCTTCTGGATCGTCAGCGACAACCTTCGCAAGGGCGCGGCGACCAATGCGGTGGAGATTGCCGAGGTGCTCGTGGAACGGGACTGGGTGAAGGCCCGATCTCGACGGCCGGCGCCGAGCGGGGCAGGGGAAGCATCGTGACCGAGGCCGAGCGCCAGGCGGCGCTCGACGCCATCGGGGCGGAGGTGGCGGCCTGCACCCGCTGCCGGCTGCACCGGACGCGAACACGGGCCGTCCCCGGAGAAGGCACGGCAGCGACGGAAGTCCTCTTCGTGGGCGAGGGCCCCGGCTTCAACGAAGATCGCGAGGGGCGCCCGTTCGTGGGCCAGGCTGGCGCCCTCCTGACCGAACTCCTGGCTTCCCTCGGGTGGTCGCGCCGGGAGGTCTTCATCACGAACGTCGTCAAGTGCCGGCCCCCGGAGAACCGCGACCCGGAGCAGGACGAGATCGCCGCGTGCGCGCCGTTCCTGACTCGCCAGCTGGAGGCCCTGGATCCGGCCCTGGTCGTGACTCTGGGCAGGTTCTCGATGGCTCGCTTCAGTCCGGGCGCCCGCATCGGCCAGGTCCACGGCACGTTCAGGCCGGCCGACGCTGCTTCCGGCGCTCCCGGCGCACTGACGTTCGCCATGTATCACCCGGCCGCGGCACTTCATCAGGGATCGCTGAAGGACACACTCTTCCGCGACATGCAAGGTGTGCCCGCGGCCCTGCTCGAGGCGCGAGCCAGACGCGCCGCGATGCCGGCACCGGCCTTCGATTCAGCCACAACGATCGGGGACCCTGTCCCGAACCAGTCGGCCGAGGTCGGCGGGGGCTCGGATGCGATGCCAAACCTCATCGAATCCGACCCCACGGCGCAACTTCCCCTCTTCTAGGATGAGCACCAGCGAACGGTCCCGTCACACGAGCATCGATGCCTGACAACCAGACGCCGCTCCGCATCATCCCCCTCGGAGGCGTGGGGGAGATCGGCAAGAACATGTACGTCTTCGAGTACGGCGACGACATCGTCGTTGTCGACTGCGGGCTCATGTTCCCCGACGAGGAGATGTTCGGCATCGACCTCGTCATCCCGGACGTCACCTACCTGCGCGAAAACCGCGAGAAGGTCCGGGCCTTCCTGATCACCCACGCTCACGAGGACCACATCGGCGGGCTTGCGTACGTGTTGCCGTACTTCCCCGGCGTGCCCGTATACGCCTCCGCACTCGCCCGTGGGCTGCTCGGCATCAAGATCAAGGAGCGCAAGCTCCACAACAATCCTCTCCTGCCTCTCGAGCCCGGGGACGACCTCGAGATCGGGCCGTTCCGCGTGGAGCCGTTCCGGATCAGCCACTCGATCCCGGACGCCATGGGAATGGCCCTCCATACGCCCATCGGGACCGTCGTCACCACCGGCGACTTCAAGTTCGACCACACTCCGGTGGACGGCCGGAGGTCGGACTTCGCGATGCTGTCGCGGCTGGGCGAGGACGGGGTCGTCTGCCTGCTCTCCGACTCGACCCGCGCCGAGAGCCCCGGCTACACCCTGTCCGAGCGAACGGTTGGCGAGACCTTCCGCGAGATCATGGAGCCGCTTGACGGCCGCGTGATCGTGGCCACCTTCGCCAGCAACATCGCCCGCATCCAGCAGGTCCTGGACGCGGCAGGCACGTTCGAACGCAAGGTGGCCGTCGTGGGGCGGTCGATGGAGCAGAACTTCCGCATCGCGACGGACCTCGGCTACCTGACGTTCCCGCCCGGGCAGGTCGTGGGCAAGGACCAGATCGGTTCCACGCCGGCGGACCGGATCGTGATCGCCACCACGGGCGCTCAGGGCGAGCCGATGGCCGGCCTGGCCCGCATGGCCAACCGCGACCACCGTTTCGTGGAGATCCAGCCCGGCGACACCGTCATCGTCAGCGCCAGTCCCATCCCCGGCAACGAGGAGTACGTGGCGCGCACGATCGACAACCTGTTCAAGGCGGGCGCGAACGTCTTCTACCACACCGTCAAGCACGCCCACGTCTCCGGCCACGCGAGCCAGGAGGAGCTCAAGCTGATGCTCGGGCTGACGCGACCCAAGTACTTCATCCCGATCCACGGCGAGTTCCGGATGCTGGTGCAACACGGGCGCCTCGCGGTCGAGACGGGGGTGGCGCCGGAGAACATATTCATCATCGAGAATGGCCAGGCTATCGAGTTCTACGCCGATGGGGCCGCCCGGCGCGCGGCTCCGGTGACGTCGGGGTACGTCCTGGTCGATGGCCTCTCGGTTGGTGACGTGGGCGAGGTGGTCCTGCGAGACCGGCGCGCCCTCGCCAGCGACGGCATGTTCATCGTGGTGGTGACCGTGGACAAGCAGACGGGCAAGGTGGTCACGCGGCCGGAGATCGTGACCCGGGGCTTCGTCCATGGCAACGAGCGGGATCCGCTCATGGACGGCGCCGTGGAGCACATCATGGCGGCGATCGAGAGCCCGGGCGATCGAACCAGCGAGGTCGCACTGCTCAAGAGCCAGATAAAGGACGAGATCTCGCGTTACCTGTACGAGCAGACGCGCCGGCGGCCGCTCGTCTTTCCTGTCGTGGTGGAGGTGTAGATGGCGACTCGCACGACGGCCGCCTCGAGCCGCCCGGCTTCGAGCCGGAGCCCACGGCCGCCCGCCGCGCGTCGGCGCAGGCGCCATATGCAGGTGGCCCCGGACCTGATCCGCCAGGTCCTCGGCGTGGGCTTCCTGATCCTGGGCGTGACGATCCTGATTGGACTCACTCTGAAGGGCGGCCAGTTGACCGACCTGGAACTCAAGCAGATCGCGCCGTACTTCGGTTCCATGCGCTGGCTGCTGCCGTTCATCCTGATCCCTTTGGGCTACTACCTGGAGCGGGCCAACGGCGAGCACTGGGACTGGCAGCTGACCGTGCTCGGCTCGGCGGTCGCGTATGTGGCGGCTGTGAGTCTCGCAGCCCTCGTGAACCAAAAGCAGCCGTGGGGCGGTACGGTCGGTCGAGCGATCGCCGACTTCCTGGCTCCACTGGTGACGGCCCCGGGCGCCGGCCTGATCCTCACGATGCTGGTGGTGGCGGGGGTCTTGCTCGCGCTCGACATGTCGCTGCCTGCCGTCGTGGAACCGCCGGCGCGTCTTATCGGGCGTGCCCTCGAGAAGCTGTTCCGACCCACGCCCGTTCCGCCGGGCGGAGCGACGCCCGCCAGAGCGGACCGCGCGGACAGGGCCGGCCGCGAACCGGCCGGGGCCGAGGGACGCGGCAGGCTGGCGGACGAGCGAGCGCCGTCGATCCCGGTGGCCATTCCGAATCCCGGCCCGACTTCGCAGACGTTCGCGCCACAGGCCACGCCTGCCTCCGCGCTGCGAGACGGCGGTCCGCTGAGGGAGAGCCCGACGGCGGTTGAGGTCGTGCCGTCCGAAGGACCCCTACGCGAGGGACTCTCCATCCGCGATGGCGTCCCGGTGAGAGGGCGACGGTCGGTTCCCGGAGACGGGTCTGCTGCCGGACTCGGCGGTGGCGACCTGGCGACGACCATGGCCCTGCGTCGCGAGTACCACCTCCCACCGCTGGCCCTGCTCGAGGACATCGCGCCGAGCAGCGGCGACAGCACGATGGACCACGCCCGCAATGCCGCCATCATCGAGGCCAAGCTGGCCAGCTTCTCCATCCCTGCCAGGGTGACTGTATGGAACGCCGGCCCGGTGGTCACTCAGTACGAGGTGGAGCCCTCGCCGGAGATCAAGGTCAGCCGCATCGAGGCCCTCGCCGACGACCTGGCGATGGCTCTGGCCGCTCGCACGATCCGGATCGAGGCGCCCATCCCCGGCAAGAGCGTGGTCGGGCTCGAGATCCCCAACAAGGCCTTCAACATCGTCGCCCTGCGCCGGATCCTCGAGGAGGTGGACTTGCGAGCCGCCTCCAAGCTCACCTTCGCTCTCGGTCGGGACGTGGCCGGCCACGCCCGGGCCGCGGATCTGGCCAAGATGCCGCACCTGCTCATCGCCGGGACTACGGGCTCAGGCAAGAGCGTCATGGTCAACGCCCTGATCACGAGCCTGCTCTGCAATGCCACTCCGGATGAGGTCCGGTTCGTCCTGATCGACCTCAAGAGCGTCGAGCTCTCGGGCTACAACGGCCTCCCTCATCTGATGGTCCCGGTCGTGACGGAGCCGGAGCGAGCCAAGGCGTCTCTGAAATGGGCCGTGTCCGAGATGGAGAGCCGCTTCAGGCGATTCGCGGGGGCGGGCGCGCGCAACGTCGCCGGATACAACGAGACCCGAGCCGATCCAGCCGACCGCATGCCGTACCTGGTCATCATCATCGATGAGCTGGCGGATCTGATGATGCGAGGGGGAAGAGACATGGAGGAGCCGATCGTCCGCCTGGCCCAGAAGGCGCGAGCCACGGGGATCCACCTGGTCCTGGCCACCCAGCGGCCGTCGGTCAACGTCGTCACGGGCTTGATCAAGGCCAATTTCCCGAGCCGGATCGCCTTTGCCATGTCGTCCCAGATCGACTCCCGGACCATCCTCGACATGCCCGGTGCCGAAGACCTCATCGGTCGGGGCGACATGCTCTTCCAGCCGGCCGACCTGCCGCGGCCGGTCAGGCTCCAGGGGGTGTTCGTCTCCGACAAGGAGATCGCCAACATTGGTGAGCACTGGCGAGCGGAGGCGGAGCCGCACTACGACATGGGCATCGTGGAAACAGGCGAGGAGTCCGATAGCCTGGAGCAGCCGTTCGACGACGAGGCCGATCGCCTGCTGCTCGATGCCGTGGACGTCGTCCAGGAGTACGATCGTGCATCCGCGTCACTCCTGCAGCGACGCCTGAAGATCG
>Ga0187886_1001693_pt1 | contig 19261 bp, 16 predicted proteins | sample June2016WEW_20_1_FD_133001 | JGI IMG/M metagenome (GOLD analysis project Ga0187886, IMG submission 133001) | Peatland microbial communities from SPRUCE experiment site at the Marcell Experimental Forest, Minnesota, USA - June2016WEW_20_150 | ecosystem: Environmental > Terrestrial > Soil >... | reverse complement strand
TGCCATTTGTTTCATGACGCTCCTGTTCCCTCGTGTGGCTGCTGCGAGGGCCTCGATTGCTCCGGTGGCACAAGACGCGCAACGATGATCGCCGCTGCGACGCAAACCGCCACGCCCATCAGGATCGCCATGCTGGCGCTGGTGGCGTGAGCGATCGATCCGGCGAGCATGCTGCCGAATGGGTTCAACCCAAGAAAAGCGAGCGCGTAGATTCCCATCACCCGGCCGCGCAGTTCGTCGGGAGTGTGCAGTTGGACCGACGTGTTGGCCGTGGCGAAGAAAATAATCATGAACCACCCCACACCGGCCATGGCCGCTGCCGAAAGCCAGGCATTGCGGGACAGGGCGAACACCACCAGCGTTGCACAAAAACCAAACAAACCGCCGAATATGAGCCGGCGCCGGTGCGGATGATTGCCGAGCGAAGCCAGAGTGAGGGCGCCAAGGAGCGCGCCGACTCCGTTGGCGGCCAGCAGATAGCCGTACCCTTTGGCGCCGACGCGGAGTATGTCGCGGGCAAAAATCGGCATCAAAACGCTGTACGACCATCCGAACAAACTGGTGACACCGATCAGCGTGAGGACAGCGCGAATGCTGCGGTGACCGGCCACGTACCGCAAAGCTTCCCAAGTGGCATGCCAGATGGAGCGGATCTCGTTGGCGGGGCTGGCGGCGGGCAGCCGCATCACCATGTAAGCCACAATGACCGCGAAGAAGGAAAGCCCGTTCAGGAAAAAGCAGCCAGCGGTTCCGATGTAGGCCACCAGTACGCCCGCCAGCGCGGGGCCGAAAACGCGTGCGCCGTTGAACATGGAGGAGTTCAACGCGATCGCGTTCATCAGATCGTCCTTGCCAACCATATCGACAACGAGGCTCTGGCGCGCCGGAATGTCAAACGCGTTGGTGATGCCCAGCAACAAGCTCAGCACCGCGATGTGCCACATCTGCACCGCCCGGAAATACACCAGCGCCGCCAGCACAAACGCCAACAGCATCGACGCGGTCTGCGTGGCGATGAGAATGTGGCGCTTGCTGCGGTGGTCGGCGACCACGCCGGCGGGCAACGTCAGCAGCGTGATCGGGATTGCGCCGACGAAATTGATGAAGCCGAGCGCGAGCGCGGAGCCGGTGAGCTGATAAACAAGCCAGTTCTGCGCGACCGTTTGCATCCACGTGCCGATCAGCGAAACGAGTTGTCCATAAAAGAACAGCCGGTAATTCCGGTGGCGGAACGCGGAAAATGTCTTCCGCCAGTCGATGCGCGTCGTGATGACGCGGCGCGGTTGCGCCAGCGTGCCCACGGGAACGGTCGCTACCGTCGGCTGGGACTGATCCGAAGTTGACTGTTGATCATCCATCGTCACCAATTTGGTGGAGAGGACAAAAAAGTTCGATAGAAATTTGCATCTTTCGCGAGAAAGCGCCACAAGCTGCCCACGGAATTGACAGCACGGTGGATTCCCCTATAGTCGTTCGCAACCGAGTTTGACATGGCTGATTTCATTCCGAAATGACAGAGCCAATACTACCACGCCCCCCGCACGGCGAACGCGGTCTTGATGTGCCGTCACTGCCGTCGTTGCCAGAAGTGCACGCGTCGATCCCCGTGCCCACGGAGCGCACCTTTTGGCGGAAGATGCTGGCGTTTTCCGGGCCAGCGTACCTCGTCAGCGTCGGCTACATGGATCCCGGCAACTGGGCGACGGACATCGAAGGCGGCGCGCGCTTCGGTTATCGGCTGATTTGGGTTTTGCTGTTGTCGAACCTACTGGCCATCCTGCTACAAACTCTTTCGGCGCGACTCGGCATCGTGACGGGGCGCGATTTGGCGCAAGCTTGCCGAGACTTCTACCCGAAGCCGGTGGCTTTCGCGTTGTGGTTGTTCTGTGAAATTGCCATTGCGGCTTGCGATTTGGCGGAAGTATTAGGCGGGGCGGTCGGTCTGAATCTTCTCTTTCCGCAAGTTCCCCTGATCGCGGCGGTTTGCCTGATGGCCTGCGACGTCATCCTGATTCTGTTCCTCCAGCATCGCGGGATGCGGCTTCTGGAAGCGATTATCGTCAGCCTCGTGGCGTCGATCGGGTTTTGTTACCTCATCGAAATGTTTTTTGCACATCCGGACTGGCTGCCGATGCTGAAGGGCTTTGTGCCGAAGCTTACCGGACGGAGCGCCGAGCCGGGAGTACCCAGTGATTTGTACATCGCGATGGGAATCCTCGGCGCAACGGTGATGCCGCACAATTTGTATCTGCACTCGGCGCTGGTGCAGACACGGCGGGTTGAGCGCACAGACGAAGGTGTGCGGACAGCGAACAAGTTCAATCTCATCGATTCGGTCGTGGCATTGAATTGCGCATTTTTTGTGAACGCAGCGATTTTGGTGATGGCGGCAGCCGTGTTTTATCGTCATGGCGTGGTCGTGACCGAATTGAAGCAGGCGTACCAAACATTGAGCCCGCTGGTCGGTCATGCGGCCGCAAGCACGTTGTTCGCCGTGGCGTTGATCTGCTCGGGGCAAAGCTCGACGTTGACGGGCACGCTGGCGGGGCAAATCGTGATGGAAGGTTTCCTGCACATCCGCCTGCAACCGTGGCTGCGGCGGCTGATCACGCGCCTGTTGGCGATCGTGCCGGCGATCATCGTGATTGCGATGCAGGGCGAACAGGGAAGCTACAAACTGCTGATTTTAAGTCAGGTGATCTTGAGCATTCAACTGCCATTCGCGGTCGTGCCGCTCGTGCAATTCACAAGTAGCCGAGCCAAGATGGGGAAGTTCGTAAATCCGCCGCTGGTCAAGCTGCTGGCGTGGTTTGCGGCGGCGTTGATTATTGGCTTGAACCTTTGGCTGCTCAAGGAGACCATCAGCGGCTGGGTGAGCGGGACATGAAAACGTCTCTTTATCACACGATCTTGGTGCCGGTCGAAGGCACGGACTACGACAAATTCATCCTCGATCACGTGGTGAAACTCGCCCAGTTTCACGGGGCGAAGCTGCTGCTGTTTCACGTCGCCGACGGTTGGGCAGCCCGCTATTACCGGGAGAGCGCCGACTCGCCAGAAGTCCGCGCCGACCAGAAATACCTCGATGAATTGGCGGAGATGCTGCGGAAAAAAGGTATCGAGGCCACAGCCCAACTCGGCTACGGCGACCCCGGCGACGAGATCATCAAGGTGGCGCGCGAAAAGAAGTGCGACTTGATCGCCATGACCACACACGGCCACCGCTTTATCTCCGACCTCGTGTACGGAAGCGCGTCGCGCAAAGTGCGTCACGAAGTGGACGTGCCCGTTCTTCTGCTGCGCGCACCACGAAACCAGTAGCCGAGCAGTCGTGGCTCGATTCAACTGGACAAGCCGGTCACGTTCCGTTTATAAGCGTCTCAGGCGAGATGGCACCCGCAGCAGCTAAAAAGGAGAACATTATGAAAAAACTCATCAGATGGGTTGTGCCAGTATGTGTGGGTGTTCTTGCAGTGACGTTGCTGTCCGGTTGCGCAACGAACGTGTTCCCAGGTGGGCCGTCGATCGCAGGCGGAATCTACACCGGCGTTACAGATCCGGCTCAGAATCTGGCCGTCCCTGTCGAACCCGGCCCAGCCGCGAAGGTTGGCGAGGCGAGTTCCATGGGCATCTTCGGAATATTTGCCGTGGGCGACGCCGGCGTTGATGCCGCCATGAAAAATGGCGGCATTACCAAAGTCCACCACGTGGATCACAAGGTGCAGGCGGTTCTATGGGGACTTTGGGCCAGGACAACTACCATTGTTCACGGCGATTAGCTTAAACTAATAATAGTTGCTGCGGGTGCTGCTCGCCTGATGTTCATTTCACCCGCCGGAAGCTGTGGTTTTCGGAAAACACAATACGGTTGGACTTTTGCGTCTTGCTTTGCTATTAGTTTCGCCGTGGCGAGAACGGCACCTGCAGCAATTACGAAAGGAGAACGACTATGCGAAAAGTACTAACTTCGATGGTGGTTGGTGCATGTGCGATTGTGCTGTTGGGGGGATGTGCGATGGTGACGCCGATGAACGGCAGCCTGTACACCGGTCTGAAAGGGCCTGTGGCCATGGGCAACGCCACCGGCATGTCCAAGGTGGGAACAGCCAAAGCGACCGCGATCATTGGTATTGCGACGGGCGATGCCAGCATTGCGACCGCGATGCAGAATGGTGGGATTACCAAGGTCCACCACGTGGATACCCAGGTGATGAACATTCTGGGAATCTACGCGGAGTACACGACGACCGTTTACGGGGAATAACTAGAACAACACGTGCCTGCGGGTGCCGCTCGCCTGACGTTCCTCTGGCCCGCCGTGGGCGTAACTTGACACTGCCCGCGAAACTGTCGATTTCGGTGTAGCGGTGCTTCTGTAAAGCGCCGAGTCTTTGATTTCTCGTGGATTTCGGCGGCTCGCAGAGCCGCCGCTACACCGGCACAGTCACGACATCGGGGGCAGTGCCGAGAGGCGCACCTCGCCGTGGGTTGTGTGATTTTCCTCTTTTCAGTGCGCAAGTTGTTGTGTAATCTCCGCACTTCCGAAAGCACCCCGTAGTAATCAGGAGAAGACGACTATGATGGCATCATTGAATCGAACTATGCAACGGATTACCAAGGGCGATCCGCGTCGCCAATGGATGCTGGCCACCGCGTTGTGCGCCGTGACGTTGCTGGCGGCACAGTGGGCGCGCGCGCAGGACGTACTGCGCGAAGCCACTGCGACCGTGGCAGGACAAGTGCCGGAAGTGTTTCATTTCTTCTCGTTCATGACGAGCGACCACTACTCGCAGGGTGAAAAGCTTGCACTGTGGGCTGTGCTCGGCATTGCATTCGCCGGGCTGGGGTATGCGCTGATGCTCGTCGGCCAGGTCAAGAACGCCGACACGGGCACCGAGAAGATGCAGAAAGTGGCTGCCGCGGTGCGCGAAGGCGCCAGGGCGTATCTACGCCAGCAGTTCAGCAAGATCGTCATTCTGATCGGCGTGCTGACCGTGTTGCTGTTCTTGACGCGGCTCGCCGGTGAGAAGTCGCCCGACATGTATCCGGTCGCGTTCGGTCGCGCGGGCGCGTTCTTGATGGGATCGTTGTTCAGCTTCTGCGTCGGGTACGTCGGCATGATGTTCGCAACGCTCGGGAACCTGCGCGTGGCAGCGGCAGCGCGGAACTCGTTCGGCGGCGCGCTACAGATCGGGTATCGCACGGGCACGATCACCGGTATGTTAACGGACGGTCTCGGATTGCTCGGCGGCACGATCATTTTCATGATGTACGGCGAGAAGGCGTATGAAGTGTTGCTCGGGTTCGGATTCGGCGGCACGCTGATCGCGCTGTTCATGCGCGTCGGCGGCGGCATCTTCACGAAGGCGGCGGATGTCGGCGCCGACCTCGTTGGTAAGATCGAAGCCGGGATTCCCGAAGACGATCCTCGCAACGCGGCGACCATCGCGGACAACGTGGGCGACAACGTCGGTGACTGCGCCGGTATGGCGGCGGACATTTTCGAGTCGTACGAAGTGACGATCGTGGCGGCGATGATTCTCGGCTATGCGTCGTTCGGCCACAAAGGCGTCATCTTCCCGTTGCTGGTGCGTGCCGTCGGCGTCATCGGTTCGATCATCAGCACGTATAGTGTGCGGTCCAAGGAAGGCGATTCGGGCGACGCGGCCCTGGCCTCGGTGCACCGTGGTTTCCTGATCGGGTCGGTCATCAGTGTGATCGGCTTTTTCCTGATCGGGCTGTTTTACCTGAAGTTCGATCCGACGTATCTAGCGCGGTACAAGCAGGCGTTGCCGGGCTTTGAGAACTTCATGTCGGGCGGCAACATCCAGCTACCGTGGTTGATGAGCTTCGGCATCCAAGGACTGGACATGCGGCCGGCGTGGACCTGTCTGATCGGCGTCTTCCTCGCGGTGGCGCTGAACAAGTGTACCAGCTACTGGACGCATACGAGTCACGAACCCGTGAAGTCGATGGCCAAGGCCTGTCAGACCGGTCATGCGACCAACATCATTCAAGGCTTCGCGGTCGGCTACGAGTCCACCGTGTGGGCGATCATCATCATCGCGGCGGCGATCGGCGCGTCGGTGGCCATCTACGGCGGCACCTCGCCGATCTTCGTGGCGTACGGCGTCGCCATGTGCGGCATCGGCATGCTGACGCTGACCGGCAACACGATCTCGATGGACGTGTTCGGCCCGGTAGCCGACAACGCCAACGGCATTGGCGAAATGGGTTACGACAAGGCCGAGATGGGCGAGGAAAAGTACAAGAACGCCCGCCAGATTCTGGCCGACCTCGACGCCGTGGGCAACACGACGAAGGCCGAAACCAAGGGCATCGCCATCGGTTCGGCGGTCATCGCGGCGGTGTCGTTGTTCGCCAGTTTCATCGCCGTCATGACCATGGGCAGCGAAGAGAGAATCAGCGAAATGACCACCGCGCAGTACAACAACGTGGCCGGCATATTGACCGTTGCCAACCCGACGCTGTTCATCGGTTTGTTGCTTGGCGGTGCGGTGCCATTCCTGTTCAGCTCGATGACCATTCGCGCGGTTGGCCGCGCGGCGTTCCTGATTGTGCATGAATGCCGCAAGCAGTTCCGCGACAAGGAAATCTGGGCGGGCACCAAGACGCCGGATTACGGACGGGTGGTTGGCATCTGTACGGCGACGGCGCAGAAGGAACTCATCGGCCCCGGGATCTTGGCGATTCTTGCGCCGCTGTCGGTCGGATTCCTGCTCGGGCCGTTGGCGCTGGCGGGTTTCCTCGCCGGCATGATTCTCGTCGGCCAATTGCTGGCCGTGTTCATGTCCAATGCTGGCGGCGCGTGGGACAACGCGAAGAAACTGATCGAAGACGAACCGCGTAACCCCGAGAAGAACACGGGAAAAGGCTCCGAGAGACACAAGGCCAGCGTCACCGGCGACACTGTCGGCGATCCCTTAAAAGACACTGCTGGCCCTGCCATCAACCCGCTCATCAAAGTCATGAACATGGTGAGTCTGCTGTTGCTGCCGCTCGTGTTGAAGTTCCACAAGGTCGTAGGTCTGGAAAGTAGCGGCAAGTCGCCCTTCGCCCTCGCCATCGTGATCGCGGTGTTGGCGCTCGCCGCTATCGTCTGGGCGGTCAATAGGTCCAAGACGGACTCGCCGGAGATGAAGGCGATGGAGAAGGAATTCGAACAGGCGAAAGCGTAAGAAGCTATAGTAGGGCGGGCGTCTCGCCCGCCCATTACCAGACCACTGGGCCTGCGGGCGGGACGCCCGCGCTACTTGCCCGCGATTTTTGCGTTGATCTCGCGGATCATCGCGGTGTTTTCGCGAACGACCCGATACTCGACCCAGAAGGCAAGCCCGACGAAGATTCTTCCCATCTGCAGCATGGCGCGAGGATATGTTGTAGCGGCGCTTCTGTGAAGCGCCGAATGAATTTGTCTGATCGGACAACCGCGCTTCGCAGAAGCGCGGCTACACCGACGAAGGTTGCGCGAGTGCCTGCTCGATGGCAGCGAGTTCATCGCGCGTCAACAGCGGCAGATTGCCGGCGGCGACATTGGCTTCCAGTTGGCTGCGGTTCTTTGCTCCGGGAATACAGATAGACACAGCTTCGTGAGTCAGCACAAACTTGATCGCCAGTTGCGGCAGTGTGATTCCGGTCTTCGCCGCGACGAGCTTCAGCCGCTCGACTGCCTCGATGTCGCGCTCGAAGTTCTTGCGATTGTCATCTTCCAGCCACTTGGAGCGGATGTCTTCGGGATCAAATCGCGTGTCTTTTGTGTACTTGCCGGAAAGTTTTCCCATTGCCAACGGCCCGCGCGCAATAAAGGCGATGCCGTGCGCCTGACAGTAGGGCAGGGTTCCCTGTTCGGGCTTCCGATCCAGCAGATTGTAATTTGACTGCACCGACGAGAGGTTGTTCCGCTCATTGAACTGCTGGACCATGTCGAAATCGTTGGTCGAAACGCCAAACGCGCGGATCTTTCCCCGCTTCTGCAGCGTTTCAAACGCGTCGAGGAATTCCGTCCACCGTTCCGTACGCCAGAGGTGGCACTGGTAGAGGTCGATATAATCCGTCCGCAGGCGGCGCAGGCTGGCCTCGCAAGCCCGGAGAATATAATCGCGCGACTCATTGAACGTGCGCCGGCCCTGGTCGTCATGCCAGTAGCCGACCTTGGTGGCGATGAAGACACGGTCACGGTGCGGCTTGAGCGCCTGGCCGACAATTTCCTCGCTGTGGCCCCAGCCGTACATGTCGGACGTGTCGAAGAAGTTCACCCCGAGTTCGACGGCGCGCTGAACCGTGGCGATGGACTCGGCGTCGTTCACACCGGTCCAACCGTCGGGCTTGCCGTCCAAGGTAATTGCGCCGCCGAATTGCCAGCAACCGACGCCGACCTGACTGACGCGCCAACCGGTTTTGCCAAAAGTGCGGAATGTCATTGCGTATTGCGACTATCCGATTTGCAGCGAATGGCGCAAGGGAAAAGTAACCACAGATGAACGCTGATTGACGCGGATATCCATACGTTCGTATTCTCTCCTTCCTCTCCAAATAAGACCTTGGCATCGCGCAGCCATTTGAGCTTGTCGTCAAATCCTCCTTCGCCAAAGCTACGGCGGACAGGGAGCAGCCGGTTCATGGACACGCAGTGTAGCAAGACCGGCTCAGTTGGACAAGCCGCGTGGACCCGCTGCTGCTAGGAACGGAATCAGGCTCTAATACCCGCTGGGCGGGGTAGCAGGCGCTGGCTGCGTCGGGTTCGTTGTGGGCGGCGCGGCGTTTTTGTCGGCGGCCAACGATTCGACGGCCTGTTGCATCGCCTTGTCGTAGGCTTCTTCCGCGTGGAGTCCGTAGCCGGCGATGAAGCCGCGACGGAACTCGTCACGGGAGGCAGGTGGCGCATTGACGATGTACTGTTTCAGGTACACCACCAATTGGTCCCAGGGGATCAGCTCCAGCCGCAGATCTTTGGCCCAGTCGTGGCCGAGTTCCAAGTAGCTGCGGACCTGCACCGTCTGCGGTCGGATGGAGGCCGAATTGTCGGCGCTGGAATCGTATACGTAGGGCGCGGAGGAATAGGTGCCGTAGGAATACACCGGATAAGAATTGTATACGGGATACGAATTGTACACGGGATACGGATAGACCGGATAGTAGCCGTAGCTCGGATAGTAATACAACGAGGCGCCACCAAAGAAGAAACCGAACGAATTACGATGATAGGGGAAGTACCCGTGATTCCCGAACCTGTTGTGGCTGTATAAGGAGTTTCGATTCGCAAACGCGGTCTGACTTCCCCCGCCGTAAACCATGCCTCGGTTGCCGGTGAAACTTCTACCGGGCGACCCAGATTCGCCTCGTCCCATGGCGGCGTCGGTCCGAGCCGCCAAACTGAGGATCGCGATCGCCATCAGAGTGCTGAACCAAAGTGTTCTCATTTGCACGACCTCCATTTCGTCCATCAGACGGTCAAATCCTACGATTATTCAATAGCACAAAACGGATGCCACCGCAAACAAGCGGCCTGCGGCTTGTCCACCCGTCAATTGAACTTTTACAGAGCAGCGAAAATCGTTCGTGACCGTTGCGGATAAATCTGCTACTGTTGTTCCAAACAAGGTCATGAACTCGTTGTGGTTGATCATTGGATCGCTGGCCGCGTTTGCCGTGGCGTATCGGTACTACTCGGCGTTTCTGGCGGCCAAAGTCGCCATGCTCGATGATTCCCGGCCAACCCCTGCTCACCGCCTGAAAGACGGCGTGGATTATCATCCCACCAAGCGAATTGTTCTTTTCGGCCACCATTTTGCGGCAATCGCCGGGCCCGGCCCGCTGGTCGGGCCGGTTCTGGCAGCACAATGGGGATTTCTGCCGGGATTCGTCTGGATCGTCATTGGCGCGTGTTTGGCGGGGGCCGTGCATGATTTTGTCATCCTCTGGGCTTCGGTGCGGCAGGACGGATTATCGCTGCCGCGGTTGGCGCGCTTGAACATCGGCCCCGTCGCCGGTGCAACGGCCTCGGTGGCTACGCTGTTCATTGTCGTCTGCACGCTGGCGAGCGTGGGCATCGTTGTCGTAAACGCCTTGGCCGAGAGCGCTTGGGGCATGTTTACCATCGTCGTCACGATCCCGGCGGCGCTTCTTACCGGGTTGTGGATGTACAAGATTCGTCCCGGCAAAGTCGGTGAGGCATCGGCCATCGGCGTGACGATCGTAATGCTCGGCGTGCTCCTCGGCAAACCGTTTGCCGAAGCGTCGTTCGCTCACCTCCTGTTGTTCAGCAAACCGACCCTGTCCATCATGCTGCCGGTCTATGCCTGCATCGCCTCGATCCTGCCGGTCTGGGTGCTGATGTGTCCGCGCGACTACCTGAGTTCCTACATGAAGATCGGCGTGATGGTCGTGCTGACGGTCGGAATTTTCCTCGCGCATCCGACGTTGAAGATGCCGGCGACGACGCCATTTCTCAACGGTGGCGGGCCGGTCATTACGGGCGCGGTCTGGCCGTTTGTGTGCATCGTCATCATGTGTGGCGCGATTTCCGGGTTCCACGCGCTGATCGCCTCGGGCACGACGCCGAAGATGGTGAACAAGGAATCCGACATCCGTGTGCTCGGTTATGGCGCGATGATTGTCGAGGGATTCGTGGCGCTGACGGCGCTGGTGGCGGCGTGCGCGCTGCAGCCGGGCGATTATTTCGCGATCAACGTCGCGCCAGCCAAACAGCCGGCCCTGGTGCAGCAAGCCGCCGCCCAGTATCACTGGGATTTGGAGCCGAAGGAGCTCACGCAGTTGGAAGAGGGCACGAAAGAGAAACTCGTAGGCCGTGTCGGTGGAGCCGTGACGCTGGCCGTCGGCATGGCCAAGGTCTTTGCCGCGTTGCCCGGGCTGAAGACGCTGATGTCGTACTGGTACCATTTCGTGATCATGTTCGAGGCATTGTTCATCCTGACGCTGTTGGAGACCGGCACGCGCGTGGCGCGCTTCGTCTTCCAGGAAACGGCGGCCAGTTTCACGCCGAAGGCGGCCATCGGCGGCAAGCCCCATTGGGGGATGAACATTTTCATGAGCGTGCTGACCTGTTTCTGCTGGGGCTATCTGCTTTACACCGGCAACATCAACACGCTCTGGCGGATGCTCGGCATCGCCAACCAATTGCTCGCCACCATCGCCCTCGCCGTCGGCACCACCTACCTGCTGCTGCACGCGCCGAAACGAATCCACGCGCTGTGCACGGGTATCCCGTTCGTCTTCGTAATCGTCACCGTGCTGGCCGCCGGCTGGCTGAGCGTGGCCGGTTGGTGGAACGATGAAATCCCGCAGCTCCTCGCGCAATTGAACCAGCCGGACCTCACAGCCACTGCTGCTGACGCGATCCGCCAACAAGTGTTCACGTTGCGGCTGACGGCGGTGTTGGCGATCATCATGTTGGCGCTGACCGTGGTGATTGCGCTCGACGCGGTGCGACGCTGGTTCGCCATTCTGGTGCAGCCGGCACCTGTGCCGCAGGCGACCGTTACTGAAACAGTCTGACGCGCCGCCTTTTGAACGGCAGGATCAACAAGATTCCCGCCGCGAACCCGCCGACATGTGCCCAGAACGCAACACCACCGGTCACGTTGACGCCGAGCACGACCAGGCCGCTCAAAAGTTGGATCGCAAACCAAAAGAACAACAGCAACCACGCGGGCAGATAGATGAACCGCAAGAAAATCCAGATCGGCACCAGCGTGAGCACCCGCGCCCGCGGGAATAGCAACAGATACGCGCCGAGCACACCCGAGATTGCGCCGCTCGCCCCGATCATTGGCGTGGTGGACTCCGGTGAGATCGCCACTTGAGCCGCTGCTGCTGCCGCCCCGCAAAGCAAGTAGAAGATGATGAACTTGAAGTGGCCGACGGAGTCTTCGATGTTGTTTCCGAAAATCCACAAGTACCACATGTTGCCGATGATGTGCATCCAGCCGCCGTGAAGAAACATCGAAGTGAGAACCGTGGCGTACGCCGCGGCCGATGGAGCCTGAACCAGGTGCGCGGGAGTCAGGGCGAAACTGGCGAAGAATGCCCGGGCGTGCTCCTCATTCGGCAGTCGCAGTTCCTGGACGAAGACCAGAGCGTTGATCGCAATCAAGCCGACCGTCACGAACGAAACCGTGCGGGTCGGATTGTCGTCGCGGATGGGAATCATTTCGCCGGTGTCGGCGTCTTTGTCGGGGGCGTGTTCGTCGAAGGCGTCGGGGCAGGGGATGGTTCAGGAGCAACGCCCAACAGGACTTGCTTCAGCCAGTCCAGCAGAATGGTGGGCAGATCTTTCACGCCCTTGAGCATGTTGGCGCCATGCAAGTTGCCCGTACAAATGATGAGGGCATTCGTATCGGAAGCATGGCCTGTCTCCTTGCGGATTTCGATCAAACGTTTGGACGACTCAAATGCAAACGCATCGTGCTGAGAGACAGCGATGCGCAGCGGCACAGCACCGAGCTTCTGCATCGCATCATCGGTGCGCACGTCTTTGTAGTTGAGGCCGGGACTGAGCAAGACCAACGTCGCCAGGTCTTCGTTGAACATCGTGTATCGCAGCGCAATGTTGGCTCCCAGGCTGGCGCCAACGATTCCAACCCGATGCTTGTCGATGCCGGGTTGATCGAGCAGCCAATCCGTCGCCACGTTGACGTCCAGGAGCATGTCCTGAAAATCGCGGGGAGTGAACTTGTGGTAGTCCAGCAGCTCCGGTCCCTGCGCCGTGAGCCTGCGTGTGCTTTCGCCGTGGCCGCGCAGGTCGATCGCGAGCGCAGCAATGCCGTTTCGCTGGAGCAGGCTGGCGAACCCGCTCCATTCGTCGCGATTCGTCGCGAATCCGTGGAGCAATACGACCGCGGGCGCTGAATCGCCCGCCACGGGATAGTATGCCGCTGAGATTCCGACCTCGTCGGCTGTCGTCAACCGGACTGTGCGGACGGTTTGGGCCACGGAGACGTGCGTCACGGCCAGCACGGAAACCGCAAGAGTTACGAGTCGTTTGAGCACGGCGTGAACTCTAGCACAGCGTCAGGTCAGTTCAACGGTTTTCAGCAGTTCGGCGCGCAACACCTCGCGGGCGAGCCGGCGGCGTTCTGCCGTGGGCAGCGATTCGGGAATCCACAGACAGAATGGGCACCCGAACATGACGCTCATCGTCGCGCGGCGCAATCGGCCCTCGCGAAACGGGAGCCAATTCCGCCACATGTACGGCTTGCGCGTGTCGCGGACAACTACCGGCAGAATCGGCGCGCTCCCCAACAACGCGATCAGTCCTGCGCCCGGCTTGAACTCAGGCTGACCACCCAGCACCGATTTCTCCGTGAGACGGATTCCGGCTTCGGGGAACAGGCCGACGCAATGTCCCGTGCGGAGCCGGCGCACCGCTTCCCGTGCCGCCCTGGCGTCCGGCCGCGAGCGGTCCACGGGGAACGTAAACTGCCGCGCCAACACACCTACCACGGGGATGCGGAACACTTCCACCATCGTCATGAACTCCACGGGGCGCGGCAGCGCCACCGCGAGCATCGGCGGATCGGCCCAACTGATGTGGTTGCAGACCACCAACAGCCCACCTGACCGCGGCACACGGTCACAGCCGCTCACCTGCGTCGAGAAGATGACGCGAAAGATGAACAGAAACGCCAACCTGCCCACGGCGTAAAGAATGCGGCCGATCCAAGTCATGCCCTTGTGTAGCCGAATCGCCCGTCGGGCGCAACCTCATGGAATTGGCGTGTAGGCAACTTCGACAAGCAACTCCGCCAACTGCTGCGCCGCGTCGAAGCAGGACGGCGACGCAGGCGAAGCGACGGACGGCTTCCCGCGACTACAGGATCGCGGTCGTCCCGTAGCGATCTCCTCGACCAATGCCCGCTGGAAGGTGCGGCGATCACCACAATCCACCACACGACCCCGCGCGCCGTAATGCGCGTGCGACAGGATCCGACAGCCCGCCGCTTCCGCCTCGGCAATCGTCAGCCCATAACTCTCGTGTCGTGACGGCGAAACGAAGAGGTCCGCGCGTTGGAGCAGTGCGGCTTTTTCTGCTCCCGTCACGTGGCCGGGGAACTCGACGCGGATATGATCAAGTTTCTGCGCTAACCGGCGCAACTTGCGCGCATACCGCTGACCTTTCATATACGCCGGCCCGCCGCAGATGAAGACACGCACCGCGCACCCGTGCGTCTCCACATCTCGCAAAGCGACGAGCAGCCGATCAAGGCCCTTCTCCGGCGACAGGCGGCTAAGCGTGAGGATGACAAACTCATCCTCGGCAATCTGGAACTGTTTAGTGGCGCAGGCGTCCCGGCCTGCGGTCGTTCGCTGGCTGACATCGCCCCACGGCAGCACTACGATCTTTCCTGTCGTACACCACGGATAACAGCGCAGAATCGTCTTCTGCATCGGTGCCGACGGCACCACCAACCGCGCGCTGTACCGCACACACTCGAATTGTTTTTGGAATACAAGCTGCAGCATGTCAGGCAACAGCGAGAATCGGCGAAACTTTGCCGCCGTTTCCGGTTTCACCAGTCCGTGCAGGTAGAACTTGGTGAAATAATCGACCACATCCACGTGAAAAATGGTGACGATCCGATACCCGCGTTCACCGAGCGCAACGAAATCCGGTCCTTCACTGATATCGTTGCTCAATACAACGCATTTCCGTGGATCGTGTCGCAGGATTTCCGCTGTCGCCGCTCGCTCAAATTGCCGGCAGAACCGGGCGTACTCCAGTTCGTGCATCTCTGCCAGCGGTTTGTGGAGGGACGCGCTCTGTCGTGCCCGTGGTTCGGGGTGTAGCGGCGTTTCTGTGAAACGCCGTTGTGTGGATTGAGGTGCGGCCTCTTCTGCGCTTTGCAGAAGCGCAGGTATACTAGAATTGGCAGGCGCGTCATCGCCACAGAACCCCAGCGACCGCGGACTGAGCACCGCCAACGCGAATGATTGCCGCTCACGCCACTCCCGAATCAACCAATCCGCTACCGCCTTCCCGCCACCCAGCGGCTCAGTATCGGGAAAGCCGGCGTGTGCGGCGGTGTAGATGATTTTGAGATTCACGTTTGCCCGGACATTTAGCAGAATCACGTTACTCACAGCAAGCCACATGGATAAGCCTAAACATTCGCAAGCAAGTTTGCTTATGCGACAGAATCTGTTTCGCAGCTTGTCCAGCTTCCATGATTTGGAATGCCGTATCTCCGCGCTGCCGTCGGAAGAGCGCGGCGATGCTTTTGAGGTGTTCGCTGAAGCTTACTTGGCCACTCAACCCACGCCGCAGGCAAAGGAAGTCTGGCCGTTTGATGTCATCCCGCCATCGCTGAAAGATCGGCTCGCGCTGGGCCGGGGACGCGACATGGGCGTGGATGGTGTCTTCGAGACTAGGCTGGGTGAGTTTAACGCCTATCAGGTCAAGTTCCGCACGGGCCGGACATAGCTGCCGTGGCAGGAGCTTTCCACTTTCATGGGATTGAGCGACCAGGTCAGCGAGCGAGTGCTGTTCACAAACTCCGATGACCTGCCGGCGGTACTCAACCAGCGGAAAGGTTTTTACTGCATTCGCGGGAGCGACCTCGACAAATTGGAGCGCCGCGACTTCGAGGCGATCTCGGCGTGGCTCCAAGGTGCAGTGGTTTCGCGCGAAAAGAAGCGTCCTCAACTGCACCAGCAGGAGGCGCTGGATCACCTCCTGCCCGCTCTCGAAAAGAGCGACCGCGCGACCGCCATCATGGCTTGCGGCACCGGCAAAACCCTCCTCGCACTGTGGGTCGCCGAACGTCTTAACAATGTGGGAGCGGCCTCAGCGCCGCGACCTGCCGGCAACATCCTCGTCCTCGTACCCTCATTGGCTTTGCTCCGCCATACACTCCACGAATGGCTGCGCGAAACAAGCTGGCTGAATTTCGCGTACCTCTGCGTCTGCTCCGACCCGACCGTCAACACCGGTACCGACGAACTGATTGTCCGCCAATCCGACCTCGACTTTCCCGTGACTACCGATGCTGAAGTTGTTCGTCGTTTCCTGCTGGAGGGCGCGGCTCCAGCCGCGCCGCCGGTAAAGATCATCTTCTCCACCTACCAATCCGCCGCCGTTGTAGCCGCGGGCGTTGACCGCGGATTTGCCTTCGACCTCGCCATCTTCGACGAAGCGCACAAAACCGCCGGCCGCGAAGGCCGCAACTTCAGCTTCGCGCTCGACGACGAGAATCTGCCCGTCAAGAAACGTCTTTTCTTCACCGCCACGCCGCGCCATTACGACGTGCGCAAGCGTGACAAAGAAGGCGACGCCAAGCTGGTCTATTCGATGGATGTGCGCGAAGTCTATGGCCTAGTCGCGCACACCCTGACGTTTGCCGAAGCTGCCCGACGCGGCATCATCTGCAACTACAAAGTCATCATCTCCGTCGTCACCAGCGACAGGGTCAACGACCACCTGCTGCGGCATGGCAAAGTGCTGGTCAAAGGCGACGAAATCCAAGCCGGGCAAGTCGCCAATCAACTCGCGCTCAAAGCCGCAGTCGAGAAACATGGCGTCAGCAAAATCTTCACCTTCCACCGCTCCGTCGCCTCCGCCAAATCCTTTGTCACGCCTGCAGTAGCGGCGGTCTGCGACCACCGAGTGGGTGGCAGCGGCGAAGGCATTGGCAACCATTTGCCCGACTTCCTGACCAGACATGTCAACGGCACGATGTCCACCGCCGAACGCGACGGCCTGATGACCGAATTCCGCGCCGCGCCCAAATCCCTTCCTTCGATATTCTGTGATGTTTGTCAGGCCATGGCGTTTTCTCAGATCGGTTTCCGCTACCAACCCGGTCGTGTCGTCTAGCGTGATACCAAGTTTCTTCTTGAGTCGCGTAACCTGACGCGGATCGTAAAAGAAAGATACGCGCGAGCCGCACATTGCTTTTCCAGCGGGTTCGATTAGACCTTTCTCGCGGTAGCAAACTACTTTCGTGAACCCATATTCCGTCGCAATCCGGCGCTCTGGGATGAGACCAACCGTGTTCTCCAGCGTGATCCCCAAGTTCTTCTTCAATTGCCGAAACTGTCGCGGATGATAAAAGGGAATCACGCCGGTCTTACCGAGTGCATATCCGTAAGGGGTGATTAGTCCTTTCTTGCGGTACGCTGCAATTTGGGAGAATCCTCCCCGTTGTCCGAATTGACGCTCGGTTAGAAGGCCTTTTGTATGTTCCAGAGTTATGCCCATCTCTTTCTTCAGCTTGGTTACTTGATCTGGATGATAGAACCATGTCACGCCAGCCGGTGCTATGCCCCGTCCCACGGGGTTGATCATGCCGCATTTCCGATACTTGGCCATTCGAGAAAGTCCGAACCGCCTTTGTATCTGATGCTCATTCAGCAGTCCGGTAGTGTCATCAAGAGTGATTCCCAACTTCTTTTTCAAAGCTCGGATTTGCGGGGGACGGTAGAATGGAATCACCCCACCTGACGAAATGCCGTACCCAACAGGTGTAATCAGACCCGCCTCTCGGTAGGACGCAATTCGCAAGAGGTGATAGCGCTTTCTGATTTGGCCCTCGTGCAGTAGGCCTGCTGAGTTATGGATCGTGACGCCGAGTCTCTTCTTGAGTTCTTGAATTTGGGCTGGGTCGTAAAAGAATCCCAAGCCCTTCCCGCCCGGTGCGACGCCCGTTCCCTTCGGAACGATAAGCCCTTTCTTGCGATACCTCGCGATGTTTGTCAGACCCAGTTGGCGTTCAACTTGATTCTCGGCAACAAGTCCTAATGTGTCGTCTAGGGTGACACCCGGCATCTTCCAATCGAACCCCATGCCGTCTAGCCTGCGAATCCAAACTTCCCTCACGACACCGTAACGCTTGTCTCTCCGGATCCACTGCCGTCCGTGCTTCATGGAAACGTTGGTGTGGCCGAACTTCTTCTTAAACAACCGCAGCATCTCACACTTTGCGTCCCAGTTACTGACCAACCTTTCCAAACACCTGACGATGATTGCTCGACGAAATATGCTCAACTCCATCGTCGGCTCGACGAACTCAACACGTTCTCGAAGTGCACTGTCGTCAAATCCTTTCCGGATTCGCCTTAGAGCCTCGATTCGTCGCAAGCCATCGGCACATTGATGATCGATGTCTTGGCAGATCAACGGCCACTCTTCAAGAATAGGGTAATCAGATCACGGATCACCGCCAAGAGTTCGTGTCGTTCAACGTACACCAAAGCAATGATGAACAGATTGGTCAGGAAATCCAGAAGCTGGCCTCTCCGCTCACATTCGAGCCGGTGCTGTTGGGTTCGTTCAAGAAGCTTGACTGCGAGTTTTGACGGTCTTTGACAAGATTTGTGATTCATACCAAGGCGGCGGTGTCAACTTGCTGGCGGGACAAAACTCGACCTAACACGCCTGAATTGATGCAAGTGCCTCAAAATCAACTGAACGATTCTGCGCATGTGCAGAATACCCGGCCTGCAATGCAGACACTTGTGTTAGCGCCTTGATTTGAGTTACGGTTGGAGAGGAAGCATGTCTATGTGTCTGCATTGCAGCGGAGGGACGAATCACATGTGATTTGTCGCTGTGTTGATTTTCAGGCACTTGCAGAAGAATTGCCGTTTTTGAAGCGAAACGGATGTAACGATCAGTGGTCGGTTTGAGGGTCCCGGCGATGAGATATGCCTGCCTAAGTGTCTGCAAATGCGGGGTCGATTGTAGCACATGTGCACCATCGATGGCTTGATAGCCATGCGGTTATAGCGCTTGGTCATCGGCCATTGGCCGACTTCGACGGCGCGCTCGGCGCGCATGCCTTACCAAGGCATCCCGCTTATCCGTGAGAATCTGTAGCCAAAAAGCTCTTTCACGGCTGCGGGAACTTCTTGTTGAGGAATCTACCGTTTTTCTGGATGAGTTCGCCGTCCACGTAAAGTTCGCCGCCTTTGCGGAGGTCGCAGACCATGTCCCAGTGCAGGCCGCTGCGGTTCTTGCTGCCGGTCTCGGGATAACCGGCACCCAACGCGAGATGGAGACGACGGCGCAGTGCTTGAGTTCCACAGAGTATTCGGTCAGCAATCGCGCGAGTTTTTCGACGCAAAAATCTTTCATGGTGACTGTTTTCAGCAAGGGTTAATTGTTTTTCATGCAAGGTGGCGCTTCTACAGGCTAATTTGCAGATTGAATCATCGCGACCGTCTGCGTAGCATCAGGCGGTTTCGCTGAAATTCAGGAAAAGGAAACATATTATGTCTAAAGATG
>Ga0187886_1001691_pt1 | contig 19268 bp, 16 predicted proteins | sample June2016WEW_20_1_FD_133001 | JGI IMG/M metagenome (GOLD analysis project Ga0187886, IMG submission 133001) | Peatland microbial communities from SPRUCE experiment site at the Marcell Experimental Forest, Minnesota, USA - June2016WEW_20_150 | ecosystem: Environmental > Terrestrial > Soil >... | reverse complement strand
ACGTCCTCCTGCCCCTCTCATTTCTTATTCTTTTATAACATGATTAACAATAGGAGGAAGAAGGCGGCATCTTTTTTAACTTTTACTGTCAGCTTAGGCCCTAACTTACCCAGCTTCTATTTTTGAGATAGTCCTATATTTTCATCGTGTAAATAATTATTCCTCTCCCATTAGCGGCCTAATAACTCTAGACATTTAGCAGTGTCTGCCGTAAGCCCAACATCAGTCCCGATAATTGGCAAATTAAATCCTTGCTTAACTCGCTGGACTGCATCCAAGGAACTGGTCGTGATTCCTACTGGAACGTTTCGCCGCTTACAGATGGCCAACACACGCTGGATAAGCTCCTCCGCCTCAGGCAAAACAGTAGCTGCAGAGAGTGCCCCTACGCCTGGCATCGTTGTACCCTGCCCGCAATAACCCAAATCACATTGGAGATCTGCTGGCCCAATAAAAATTGCTCCAATCCCAGGCACGCTTAGGATCTCTTCTAGATTCTCAACTGCTTTCTTCGATTCGATCTGTATAATGGATAGAAGTTCTCCGTCAGGGTTCAAAGGCCAAAGGTCAGCACGCTTCTTTGTATACTCTACGGGGCTAATCCCCCAAGTTCCCGCAGCATATAGCGGAGCCCAACCTCGTTCCCCTCGCGGCTCTTGGTAAGGTGATTCTTTCAGTGGCGGATAGCGCATGGCCACCACGGCCTCATAGGCCTGCTGCTTCGTGTCTACATGGGGGAACATGATACCCATTGCACCCATGTCGAGAGCTTGCTTTACCACCCATTGGTTGTACTTAATCTCGCTTCCATTGGGGCCGACGCGGATGAAGGGCGTAACTTTGAACTTTCCATCCGGGTTTTTAATGCTCTGCAAGTATTGCCTGAAGTTCTCCATATCGAATGGGAGCAGGTGCTCTACATCGTAGATGATGTAGTCGAGTTTTGAGCTTCCAAGAGCACGGGCATTCCACATATTGCGGTTCATAGAAATAATTCCAAATACAGGCTGGCCTGCCTTAAGCTTGGCAATTGTAAGATTGAGCCGATCTTGAGCATTTGAGACTGGAGCAAATATAAGAAACAAAATTATACATCCAATTACCAACGCACATAATGAAATAAATCTTTGAGTTTTATTTTTCATTTTTTCACCTCCGATAAGAAGTAATTTGGTCACCATAGATAGTAAGCATCTCTTTTCCCGTGAATCTTCAGAAAGGGGATAAATACCGCCTTCTATAAACTCATTCTTTGTTTTAAAAAATAGTCCTGGCCTATAAGGATTAAATAAAAAGGCTCCAGGGGGATTTTAATGTCCCCTTAGAGCTTTCGTGTCGGCACCTGGCGGAGACTTCTTCTCATACCTTCCTCCAAAAAGTTAGAGGTTAGGTGGTTGGATCTACTGGGCTACAGACGGAAACAACTAGCCAAAAAATACTCTTAACCTCGTCGGTAGTCAAGGGACAAAATTGCCCTCTATTTTCAGGCCTAAATTGCTGATTTCTATTTGAAACCCTGATGCCGACGAGTCGGCACAAAGGAGAATGAAAATAAGTTCCATTGAGTAGATCCTCTGGGCTAATTTGTTTGGATATCATAATTTTGGCTGCATATTCCAAACAAGAAGGAGGAAGCTACCATGGAGATCATCGTGGATAAGGGTTGTGGTCTGGACGTGCATAAAAAAACAGGGGTTGCCTGCACTATGGGAACGGACATCAAAAAGGAGATCCGGACCTATAGCACCAAGACCAGCGATCTTTTACGCCTCAAGCAATGGCTGAAAGAGAAGGGGAGTCGGATTGCTTCATGTCGAGGCCTTGTCAGATAATGCAGGAAAGAAAAGAGCAAAAGACAAGACCTGACCCCCTCGCCCCTCTACTGGGAGTGCTCCTCCGAGCTCATAAATGCGCGGAACTAGCGCTTCAAAATGGTTGCGATCTTCTATGCGTGCTGTTTCGGCGATCTCTTTTATCCCTTCACCCTCTAACCCGATGAGGTTAAAGCGCAGGATGGTAAATTAGTAAAAAGGGGTAAGCTCGGCTACGCCATTTTTTACCAAAAGTTCCACCAACTTCGGCTTATTTAACAAAGGCCTCCTGTGTTGGAGCTAAACCATTTCACTGATTTTTAGTATTTCTTTTAAAGAGGGGAAGATTAATAGGGGGAAATAAGTATTTGTTGAGAGAAAAACCTTTATTTTAAAAGCAAAAGAGGAAAAAAAATTTCCATAAATAGCTTGACACTGCCATTCCCTTCATTTAAATCTAGAAGGGCGCCCCATGGGCACTTTAATTTTCTAGACCGAAAAGGCAATCTTCCGCTTAGAACCGACTCGCTTGCGTGCGAGGCGGGTCCTTGAAAAGTTACGGGACAATGCGTTTCAGAGAAGACACATCCATTTTTTCGTGATGTCGAACACCCGAAAGGAGCAGAAAAATGTCACAGGAAGAAAAAAAGGACCTGATCAGCCGGCGCCAGTTTCTCAAAAGGACAGCTGCTGCCGGTGCGGCAGTCGCAGCCGGGAGTTTCATTTCACAGGGCTCCGCATCCGCCCAGGGGGCCCAGACCAGGTGGGACAGGGAAGCAGATGTTGTCGTGATTGGGGCAGGAGCTACGGGGCTCCCTGCCGCCATTTTGGCCCAGGAAGCCGGATCGAGCGTGATTGTAGTCGAAGCGTCCTTTGACATCGGTGGACATGCCATAACAAGCGGCGGTAATATCCCCCTAGGTGGGGGGACGAGTGCCCAGAAGAAAGCTGGTATCCATGACTCGCCGGACCTTGTCTTCCAGGACCTGACCGATTGGTCCATCGTCCAATCGAACGGCTTCCCGGATTACCGATACAACGATAGAGAGATTGTTTGGGCCTTCGCCGACAACAGTGCCCCGACCTTTGAATGGCTGGTCGCACACGGCGTTGTCTTTGTAGACAAGCCCCCGGACACTTGGGGCGGAATCTCGGTTGGAAACTCGGTTCCTCGGGAGATGCATTCCGCCGCGATGGGCTGGCCACTGGTCCAGACGGGCAAGCCAGTAGATCCCGCGGTTCAGGCGGTAACTTCCTCCGGTATCGGCCTCATGCGGTCCCTTGAAGCTGCGGCAAAGAAGGCGGGAGTGCAAATTTTCCTAGAGCACAAGATGACGGGCATTTACCGGGAGACCCCCAATTCGGGCCGGGTGCTTGGAATCGCGGTTGAAAACAACGGCAAGAGACTGAACATCCGTTCAAGGAAGGCTGTCATCATCGCCACTGGTGGCTCGACGGGCAATGTGAACTTCCGGCGAATGTTCGATCCGCGCCTCACCGAGGAGTATTGCGGTCTGTCAGGGATGCCCTGGTCTGATCAGGATGCCAGTGGGGAGCTTGCCGCCATGGCCATCGGGGCGTCGCTCTGGGGTCTATACAATCAAACTGGCGAATTTGGCATGACCCTTACCAAAGCGGGTACGATTGGGTGCCAATACAATTATCGGTATCTGTACTGGACGCCCGGCAGTCCCGTATTCCATCTCGCCCGCGCGTCCGGCCTGCGGGTTGCGGATTGGCAAGATGCCATTCTCGTAAACATGTTAGGGAAGCGATTCTTTGATGAGACAGCAGAGCAATTCACTGCCAACAATGCCAAGCAAATCGACCCCTATTACCCAGGCAGTTACCTGAATGCGGCAAATATCAAGTACAAGCCCAACAACTTCATCAACGCGGCCCTGGCTGGGATTGGAGACGGACACAACGGGGGCGGCCCGATCTGGGCAATTTTCGACGCTGACAGCGTAACCCGGGAGAGATGGAATCCGAAGCCTCCCAACGTGGATTTCGATGCCGGTTTCTTCTTCATGGCCAATAGCATCTCGGAATTGGCCTCCAAGATTGTTATGAAATATCAACGAGTCCCCCTGCCCCCTAGGATCCTGGAAGAGACGGTGGCCAGGTATAACTCATTTGTGGATGCAGGGAAAGACGCTGACTTTGGCAAGCCAACTCCCAAGTACAAGATCGCCAAACCCCCGTTTTATGCAGGTTGGGCCACCCCGGTCCTCCACGATACCCGGGCCGGCCTCCGGATCAACGCGAAGTGCGAGGTGCAAGACATGAATGGCCAGGTCATACCGGGCCTCTACTGTGGTGGCGAATCTGCCGGAGGCTTTAGTCAGCATGGTCTGGCCCGAGCCATTTGTCAGGGTTACATTGCGGCTAAGAACGCTGCGGCAGAAAAAGCGATGTAACGACAAGGTAGGTACCGCGACAAGGTAGGTACCTAAGGTAGGTACCGGACACCTTTGATGACAGAAGGCCCTGTTTTTATTAAATGTGGTTAGCAATTCTTATTAGGGGTAGTGGGGTAGGGGGGCAGGCCTTTATTCTTGCTGTTTTTTGATAATGGGAGTCGGATTGCTGCATGTCGAGGCCTTGTCAGATAATGCAGGAAAGAAAAGAGCAAAAGACAAGACCTGACCCCCTCGCCATTCTTACTAACATCCATTCCCCTTCCATAGTGAAATTTTAGCCTAACAATTACACGTAACATTTCTACTTTGCTATTGCAGGGAGGATTTTTCTCTTGACAAATATACCACAACGTAGTAGTAGTAATTTTCTACGCTTTAATGAGCATGGCCGACCCTGATTGATCACTCCTGGCTTGTAATGGAGTGCACGGGGTTAAGTCGATCGAAGGGAGGATCCCATGTTGAAACGATGGCTATGGACCGTTCTGAGTCTAGCAGTTGGAGTGAGCGTCTACGCGGCGGAACCTTTAAAGCTGGAGGACTTCTCGCCCGCCGAAAAATGCGGATCCTGCCACGTGGATGTCTATCAACAATGGCAAACTTCGAATCACTCTCGGGCGGCCACAGACCCGGTCTTCTGGCAATTCTTCCAGCAAGCGGTTCGGGACCTGAGCAGGAGCGCCTCGGCCCTTTGCCTGACCTGTCACCTTCCAGTGGCCACCGTGGTCAAGGAGGTCCCTCTAACGGGGCCGCTGTCCTTTCCGCTAAAACTTAGTCCTGTGGCCAAGGAAGGGGTTACCTGTGACTTCTGCCATACTATCTCGGGAAACGAAAACCTGGGTAAGGGAATCAGCGTGGGGGCCTACCGGTATCCACGCAAGGGTAACACAGACATCAAGTATGGCTTCCACACGGATGCTTCAAACCCGCATCATGGCACCGAGGTTTCAACGTTTCTCCAGAGCCCGCAGTTCTGCGGGATTTGCCATAAATTCACCCACCCGGTATTCGAGCAAACGTGGCAAGACACCTATGCCGAATGGGAAAACAGTCCTTACGCCAAGGAGGGGCGCCCGTGTCAGGATTGCCACATGCCGCAATACGTTGGTCGTAGTGCAACCGATGGCCCGGAACGGACGGATCTCCATGCCCATGTGTTCCCAGGCGGCCCTTCAGAAATGGTGAAGAAGACAGCTACGATCAACCTTTGGGCTGAGGTCAAACAGAAGTCCGGAAACAGTGACGTCATCGTTAAGGCCCTGGTTACCAATGTAGGTTCGGGCCATCTTATACCGACTGGAATCCCTGGAATTCGGCAAATGTGGTTGGAAGTGGTAGCGAAAAACGCGAAGGGAGTCGAGGTGTTCGCTAAAAAGGCGCCATTCGAGATTGAATTGCTCGGTCCTGAAGGGAATCCGACGATGCCCTGGAAAGCAGTCCGGATCGGAAAGGACACCCGGATTGCTCCGCGAAAATCTCGGGAGATGCTTTTCGAGTTTACGCTTCCAGAACGAGATTTTGAGCCCCTTGAGGTGAGGAGCTCAGTTTATTATCGACGAATCTCGGAACTGGCCGCCAAAGCAGCGGGGATCAAAGAATCTCCAGCCATAGAGATCGCCGGAGATCGAATCTGGGTGTTCTCGACCGGACGAGTAGAAAAGGCTTTGTAGGAAAGTAGAGTAGGTACCGGACACCTTTGATGACAGAAGGCCCTGTTTTTATTGAATGCGGTTAACAGATCTTATTACGTGTAAGGGCAGGGGGTTGGGAAGCTATGCCCTTATATGGTGAGAAAGATCGTGCGCTTCGACCTGTCCTGCAGATCGCCATGCCCCGTTGGCCACGCATCTATGCCCCTGGGGGGACAACATGCGCGGGATAAGGCCTTGACATTTGACGTCGTAACCTTTTGGTGTTAAAGTTGCATCCAGAAGGTAGGTACCGGACACCTTTGATGACAGAAGGCCCTGTTTTTATTAAATGAGGAACTTGGGGCCTGAAACCTGTAACCTGAAACCTGTAACTCGTAACCGTAGTTTTATCTCGACACTTAACACTATTTTTTCTTTTCGTTCTTTGCGTCTTGGCGTGAGAGGACAAAAAGAAGCGGGCCGCGTATGGAAGGCGATATGCTTCGCCTAAAACGGTGTGGGGAGAGTGAATGTTCTTGCTTCGCCGTTCGCGCAGAGCGGACAGGAAAGTGAATAGAATGAACAACGTCCCGAGACCCGGAGGAAGAAATAGTTAATTAGTTATGGGTGACCCCATTGCACTAGTATTATTTCCCCGGAATTCTGTGCCCGTGAAAAAAATTATTTTTTCCTTTTTTCTATTATTGGTCTTTTCCGTCAGTCATAGTCACGAACCCTTCTCCTTGACCATCCTTTATTCTACAAGCCTTCTCGGGCAAATCGACCCTTGCCGTCGTTGACTCAGTGAAGAGATTGGCGGTCTTGCCAGAAAGGCAACCTATCTGAAAAAAGTCAAAGAGAAAAACAAAAACATCCTTCTTTTGGATTCGGGGGATATGCTCTTCAATATAAATGAAAAAATCGATGAAAGAAGCTTAGCGAAATCCGAGCTCATTTTGAGGTTCTATCAAGCTATGGGCTATGATGCCATCAATGTGGGAGAAGTCGATCTTCAGGCTGACGAAGACTCTCTCTATGGACATCCCTTCCTCTCTTCAAATGTACGGTCGAAGGGAAAAGAACCTGATCCATTCAAGCCTTCTATCTTTAAGGAATTTGATGGCTTCAGAGTTGCCATATTTGGGCTGTCTGAACCAAATTCCTTTTCTCCCCAAAAATTCTTTTCAGAAGACCCCGTTGAGTCAGCCCAGAAGGTCCTGGATTCGATTCAAACCAAGGCAGATTTAATTATATGTCTGACGAATCTCAACCCGGAAGGCAATAGAAGACTGGCTCAGATGACCGATGGAATTGACATCATCATTGGAGGCGAACCTCAAGAGCCCCTCTCCCAGCCGATCCTTATCAAGGATTCTCTTATTTTTTATGGAGGAATCTATGGCCAATACGTGGGGCAGATCGAGCTCACCATCCGAGATCTCAAGAGGCCATTCAAATTTTCAAATCTTTATGTGAGGTCCCTTGTCCTTGAGGACTTAGAGAATGTGGAGAGACGAATTCAGAATAAGCTTACAAAAGATAGCACCAAGGACCTGTGGAACTTATCCGAACTCGTGGCCTGGAGGGAAAAGCTCAAGAATCGTCTCGGGCAACTTCAGGGAGGAAATACCTTAAACCACCTTCTTGTTCCCTTGGATTCCCGATGGGAGGACGATCCCGATGTGACCCTCTGGATTGAGGAATTTAAACGGCTCCGTCCTTCCAATCCTTATTCATTCTTCCTTTTAGAAAGAATCGATCCGTGATCGTTCCCACAATTCCTTTCGGGAGGAAAATGACTGAAACGATGAACATTAAACCGATAATGATGAGATAGTTCTCGATCCAGCTGGACAGAGAGTCCCCGATGATCATGACAATCGCTGTTCCGAGAACTGGACCATAGAGAGTCCCCATGCCCCCAATGAGGGTCCATATCACGGCTTCCCCGGAGATGTTGAAACTGAGGAAATCAGGGTTTGAGTACCTATTCAGCAAGGTGTAAAGGACGCCACTCAGGCCGGAAAACAACCCCGAAATGACAAATGCCATTATCTTGTATTTCCGGACATCATAACCTACAGCCCTTGCTCTCTCCTCATTATCCTTGATCGCCTGAAATACCTTCCCCACAGGCGACTGGGTCACCCTGCGGCAGAGGAAATAAGAAAGGAGGAAGAAGAAAAGTACAAGATAGTAGAAATTTGTCGGATTCAGCAGGGAGAATCTCACAAACCCCAGATTAAGTGATGGGACCTGGTAATTGAGGCCATTCTCACCCCCGAAGAAAGGTGTTGCCAGCATCACCGTATGAAAGATCTCGGCGGATACCAGGGTAATGATGGTAAAATATATGCCACGGACATAGATCGAAAGAAATCCGACGCTGGTGGCGAAAAGAATGGAGGACGTCAATCCGCAAGCCATGGCCAGCCAAAACCCTGCTTTCATTTTTACAACTGCCATCGCAGCTCCGTAAGCGCCTAACCCGAAAAGAGCGGCATGGCCAAAACTGACAATCCCCGTATAGCCCAAAATCAAATCCAGCGACATGGCTAAGAGGCCCCATATGAGGATCTCTGTAAGGAATTGACGATAGTACTTTGTCAATATAAAAGGAGCCACGATAAAAAGACCTAAGATCACTGCCAGTTGAATGTAGAATCGCCGATTTGCCACGTCATCGCCTTTTACTGATGCTGAAGAGTCCCTGGGGTCTAAAAAGAAGAACGAAGATCAAGGCCAAAAATGAGAACACTTTTGCATAAGTGGGACTGACCCAGACGGAACTGAGGGTCTGGAGTTCCCCAATCAGAATGGCAGCTAGGATAGATCCCTGAAGGCTACCGAGTCCACCAATGACAACCACGATAAAGGCGCTTACGATGATACTCAGTCCCATGGTCTGATAGACGCTAAAGATGGGAGCGACCAAGACGCCACTCGTCGCAGCCATCGCTGCCCCTAAGGCGAAAGAGAGGGTATAGACCCGCTTAACAGGAATTCCCATTGCCGAGGCCATCACGTTATCCTGCATCGTGGCCCTAACCCAAATGCCATATTTCGTTTTCTGGAGGAAGAGCCAGGCAAATAAAAAGATGATTAAAGCAATCCCTACCACAACGAGGCGATACAGAGGGTATTCGAAAGCAAAAAAAGATATTTTCATGGCTACCGGTTCCTTAACCTCTTTCGCGAGGGGACCAAAAAGGGCAAGGATCGACTGCTGGGCGAAGATACTTAATCCAAACATGGCCATCAAGGTATAGAGAGGATCTCTTCCCCGGATAGGTCTGAGGGTAAGAATCTCCACCACCATTCCCAAAAAGGCAACCGAGGCCAAAGCCCCGAGAAGTCCTAACAGGAAGCTATTGGAGAGCTTGATGATCAGCCAACCGATATAAGCTCCTACCATATAAAACTCGCCATGAGCGAAATTGACGACATCCATGATGCCGAAAATAAGACTCAAACCGGAGGCTACCAGAGCGATAATCATCCCCCAAACAAGTCCATTTAGAGCTTGCATTAAGATCTGTTGAATCAGATCCTCTCCCACCCCCACCTCCAAACACAAAAAAAGCTCATCAAACCCCCAATAGCTCCTTCATTAGAGTCTCGTTTTCTCGAAATTCCTTTGGGGTCCCGTGAAAACGAATCGTCCCCTTTTCCATAACAAAAACCATGTCGCTCACTTCAAAGGCCATGGCAGCACTTTGCTCCACCAAGAGGACAGAAACCCCATTCTGTTTCAGAACCTTGATGATCTTTTTGATCTCTTCGACGAGGAGGGGCATTAGCCCTTCAGTGGGTTCATCCATGAGGATCAATCGAGGATTCATGGCCATCGCTCTCGCAATGGCCAGCATCTGCTGTTCTCCTCCGCTCAGACTTTCACCCAACTGACTTAGTCTTTGTTCAAGCCTCGGGAAGTATCCATAGATTTTTTCTAGCGTGCTTTTCTTTATCTCTTTGGCCACGCCGAAAACATCAAGACCGATTCTAAGGTTCTCCTTAACGGTTAAAAGCGGAAAGATACGCCGATCTTCAGGCACGTATCCTATGCCCAGCCTTGACACTCGATAAGCAAGCCAGTGAGTAATTTCTGTGTCCCTGAATCGAATCTTCCCGGATCGGACCGCCGGTGGCGAAATGCCCATGATGGACTTCAAAGCGGTGGATTTTCCCATCCCATTTTTCCCTAAAAGCGCGACCACCTCACCGTCTTTGACTTCCAGAGAAACTCCTTGAAGAATGTGGGCCTTATTATAATAACTATGAAGATCCTCAACTGCTAACGTTTTACCTTACCTCCCAAGTAAACTTCCAAGACCATTTCGTTGCTCCGGATTTGGTCAGGAGGTCCGTCGGCAATGACCTTGCCATAGTGGAGCACAGAGATCTTCTGGGCCAGCTCCATGACGACCTTCATGTCGTGCTCTACAATGATGATCGTGAGGTCTTTGGATATTCTCTTAATAAGCTGGATGATTTCATCCGTCTCTGTAGGACTCATTCCTGCTGTAGGTTCGTCCAAAAGTAACAGGAGGGGGGAAGTGGCCAATCCAATGGCTATCTCCAGACGGCGTTGTTCCCCATGAGAGAGGGTGGAGGCTGCGAAGCCGGAATGCTCGCTCAGATTTAGACTGTCCAGTATCTGGCGAGTTCTTTCTTCCACCTCATGTAAGGCCGTAAAATGGGTGAAAGGATTGAAGGCCCCCTTTGTTGATTGGGCAGCAATTCTGACGTTCTCATAGGCTGTTAGGTTGAGAAATAAATTGGTGACCTGATAAGATCGGGCAATCCCCCTTCTGGAGATCTGATCTGGTCGGAGGCCCGTGATCTCTTTGCCCTTCAGGAAGATCTTTCCTTTGCTCGGTGCCAGTTCACCTGTAATGAGGTTGAAAAAGGTCGACTTACCAGCACCATTAGGTCCAATGATCGCCCGGACCTCCCCTTCCTCCAGTTTTAAATCGACTTGGTCAATAGCTCTTAGCGCCCCAAAATCCTTGATAAGATCCCTTGTCTCCAAAATCAAAGCCATAGGTTATCTTCTTCAGGGAGGGCCAATTGTTTCCCCCTTCCGTCACAACATTCGTTCAGAAGGATTGTTTCCGAACATCCACGATGGGCGGATAGATCACCTGTTCCATGGGGATGACATCGATTATCCTTCTTACACCCTTTTCCACCCTTCCGATGATCATCCGGCAAAAGACTTGGTGGTCCTCTGCCCTCATGAACTTTGTTCCCTGCGGGAAATCGTACCCTTCGTTGACCTTCATTCCCTCCAAAGCTTCGATCAGCCTCGGAGTATCGGTCTGTTTGTCCTTCCAACCCACTTGCCGCATCGCCAGTTTCAAGAAGTTCATTGATTCGAAATTGCAGAGGCAATAGCGGTTCGCGGGCTGACCTCCTGAAACGATCTTGAACTCTTCTTGGAATTTTCTGTTATACTCCGTGTTAAATTTTCCTTCCAAAGCGCCGACATAGCGATCGGCGAACCAGATTCCGTTCGCAGCGTCTCCTTGGGCAACCAACTCACTTTCGGAGACCGTCGCTCCAGGACCCGCCACTTTCATCTTCTTTGTGAAACCAAGCTCATGGGCCTGCTTTACAGCGATCACCGCATCATGGCCCGCAAAAGTCATGTATACGCCGTCGGCCTTTGGATCGACCTTACTGAGGTAGGGGACCATATCCTCGGTTCCATTCGGAATGCCAATAGAACCGACGAATTGGCCACCTGCTTTCTCAAGATATTTCTTGAATTCTTTGTTGTGGCTCTGCCCCCAGGCATAATCGACGTAAACGCTAAACCATTTTTTGCCGACATTTTTAACCAGAAATGGGGCGATGGACTCATCTTTCAGGATTGCATTATCATATCCCCTGAACGTATATCGGTCTGCATTCTCATTGGTGACCTCGGCAGCCATGCAAATTCCGACGAGTAAAACTGTCTTCAGTTCTCGGACTGTTGGCATCACACCGAGACAGACCTTACTGCTGGTAAGTCCTTGAATCGCATCCACTTCATCCTGGAGGATCAGTTTACGTACTTTCCTCAAGGCGGTGGGCACTTCGGCTTTCGTATCCTCTGTGATCAGCTCGACCGGCCTTCCATTGATACCTCCCTCCTTGTTGCAACGGTTGACCGCAAGCATTGTGCCCCAGAGACCCCATGTCCCCAAGGTCGTATAGACCCCCGTGTAAGGATCTGGCTTACCGATCTTGATGGGCTTCTCGGCCCCGAAGCCCATCTTCTTAAAAGGGCCAAAGAGGTCGACTGAAGAGACCGCACCCGTCAAGGCTAAAAGTTTTAAAAACCTTCTTCGAGTTACCTCATTCCGCTCAAGATCTTCGAAATCCCAAGACATCGTGGTCCTCCTTTCTAAGAACGTTTTTAAAAGGTTACTTCCAATTGAGCACTGATCCCTGATTTGGCGTGGATGAAAAACCCGTCGACTGACGAGGATTATAGGAGCATTCCAATAAATGTCAAGAATATTTTGAGCTCTTTGCAATTCAGACACTATAAGGCCTAGGTCGGGCGAGAAATTGTCCGAGGTCTCCTATCCATGCAGGGAATGGAGAGCGGTCTCGACGTCGAAAAGGCGGGGGAATAAATCCTCTTTGCGAGGAATGGGATGTTCTTAACGGGGATAAAGGAACAGAAGGGTTCGGCAACAGCAGTAGGCGTCTCTTCTGCGCCTCGGTCATCTGGTTGTATTGCTCCAAAGTCACGGGAGGGTTGTGCTCATCGAAGCGCATCTTGACCGACCCTTCATAGTTGGGATTATCCGGAACAAAAAGGTACGAACCATCTCCAATAAAGAGCCCCTCTTTGTCGAAAAACGGTGCTGACGAAACACCCCCACCACAAAAACATTTGACAAATTCCAGATGAATACTATAATGCTTTAGTCGACGGTCAACTAACTACCCATGATTAAAAGAGTATTTACTCCCAGGTATCCCGTCTCCTTCGTTGAGCAGATTACCGAGTTTCTGACAAATGCCATCCTTGAGGGTAGGCTACAAAACGGGCAGCGATTAAGTGAGAATGAGTTACAAAGGCAATTTGGTATTAGCCGCGCTCCCATCAAAGAATCTTTCAGGATTCTTGAGAAGAATGGTTTAGTTGTCATCACACCTCGTAAAGGAACATATTTTGATTGCTCTTAACAGATTCCTGCAATTTTTGTTGTCAAGAAAGGAGAAGGGACCTATCCTAGGCAATGGTGTGCGACTTCAGAGATTTTTACCAAAAACGAGAGGGATGAAGTACACTCTATGAACAGGATCTGCTTTGAACTATCAAAGGCGATCCAAGGAGGGAATTTATGAAGGTAAGAGCGGCTGTGCTTTACCGAGATTGTGAACCGAGGCCCTATTCCCAAAGCCAACCCCTTAAGGTAGAGGAATTGGAATTGGATGGCCCGAAGTCAAATGAGGTATTAGTTGAAATCAAGTCAGCAGGGCTTTGCCACTCGGATCTTTCCGTCATAAACGGATCTCGCCGCCGACCTCTTCCAATGGCTCTTGGGCATGAAGCAAGTGGTGTCGTTTTGGAGGTGGGGCCAGGGACAACAAGAGCTAAGCGAGGAGACCACGTTGTCTTCTCATTTGTGCCGATGTGCGGTCATTGCGAAAGGTGTCTTTCAGGCCAGCCTTATTTGTGCATTCATGGACAGAAAGCGAATGCTGCCGGGACCCTCCTTGGAGGCGGCGTCCGGTTGAAGACGAATAAAGGCCAGCCGGTGAATCATCATATGGGTGTTTCGGGTTTCTCCACCTTCACTGTAGCTCACGAAGCGTCAGTAGTCGTTGTTGATCCATCCTTCCCGCTCGATAAAGCAGCTTTGTTTGGCTGCGCAGTGATGACCGGGGTAGGGGCAGTGGTCAACACAGCCCGGGTGAAACCTGGCAGGTCCGTGGTTGTTTTCGGAATGGGAGGCGTTGGCCTCTGCGTAATCATGGGTGCGATGGCAAGCGGAGCTTGGCCTGTGATAGCCATTGACGTTGTCCCGGCCAAGTTAGAGCATGCCCAGCGAATTGGAGTAACTCACGCGCTTCTGGCCGATGAAAATACTCTCAAAGCAATTCGCGATTTGACGGATGGGGGAGCGGATTATGTCTTTGAGGCGGTGGGTAACGCAAGCGTTTTGGGCCAGGCCTATGAGGCGACTCGAGTAGGGGGAATGACTGTGAGCATCGGACTCCCTCGTCCGGAAAGCGAACTCAAACTGAAAGCTGTCACGTTAGTAGGGGAAGCACGGAATCTCATTGGTTCCTACATGGGTTCTGCAGTACCGGTTCGGGACTTACCTCGCTTTATCAAACTTTATAAGGCTGGTTTGCTTCCGATTGACCATCTTGTTACGTCAACTTTAACCCTGGATCAAATTAATTTTGGTTTTGACGAACTCGATAACGGGAAGCAGATAAGGCAAATCATTCAAATGGCTTAAAAAGGAAGTTACTGAGCCAGCTTGCACATAATCATCTTGTTTGATTGGTTGGTAGACTCAATGAAGGTAGGTACCGGACAGTATGCCGTGCATGACATATGACTTGTCGGTTAAAGTCCGACCATGGGAGTTCGGCAGTTCGCCCATGTAGCTGGAGGGAGGTGTGAGGGGTAACCTGAAACACATGGTTCTCTGACAAAGGCCCAGGAAGTGGGCCGAGCAAACCTGCGGGTTGCAGCGGAAGCGAACCCATATGTAGCCTCGAGAACTTAGACCAAGTTGCTGACCCTTTTGTCCGGAGGGGAAAGCTGGCACATCTGTCCTAACGAAAACTGCCGTAACCGACAGATGAACTTCCGGGGAAGCAGGGGTGACGCGCAGGGGAAGTCATATGGGGTAGCACGGGAGGCCCTTATGGGTGCTGTACAGGGCAGCAACGGGTGGATATAAGGAAACGAAGTTTCATTCGGCCCATAAGGGAATCGGAGTTGCCCATAGTACCGTTTGGATCCCAAAGCAGTAAAACTTTGGGAGAGGGAAGGGGCAATGCTTTCATCACGTTTCTGAAGAAGGGAAGGGAGGAGATTGCCGTTGGGGCTGGAAACTCCGGAGAGGATTCGGGAACTTCAGAGGAAACTATACCGGAAGGCCAAGCAGGAGAGTGGGTTCAGGTTTTACCTTCTCTATGACAAGGTGTATCGGCAGGATATCCTGGATCATGCCTATCAGCTTGTGTGGGCGAATAAAGGGGCCAGTGGGGTAGATGGAGTGACCTTTGGGAGCCTGGGAGAGAGGGAAGGAGGGGTTAAGCGGTATCTGGAAGAGATTGCAGAGGAGCTCAGAGGAAAGGTTTATAGGCCCATGCCGGTGCGGCGGGTGTATATTCCGAAGGCGGGTGGCGGGCGAAGGCCACTGGGGATACCGACGATCAAGGACCGGGTGGTGCAGATGGCGGTGAAGATCGTCATGGAGCCGATCTTTGAGGCGGATTTCCAGGAAAACTCATATGGGTTTAGACCCAAGCGGAACGCCCACCAAGCGATGGATGACATATCCGAGCATCTGTGGATGGGGAAGTTTCAGGTGATTGACGCGGACATTTCCCAGTATTTCGATACCATTTCCCACGAGAAACTGTTGGAGCTGGTGGCCAGACGGATTGTGGACAAGAATATCTTGAAGCTGATCCGGATGTGGTTGAAGGCCCCGGTGGTCGAGGAAGGGGAGGATGGGAAGAAGAGGTACTTGGGAGATGACAAAGGGACGCCGCAGGGAGGGGTGATCTCCCCGCTTCTGGCCAATATTTACCTCAATGTCCTGGATAAAGTGTGGAAGGCGAAGAAGATCCAGGAGAAGCTGGAGGCCAGGCTCATCCGCTATGCGGATGATTGTGTGGTTCTGTGCAAAGGGGATACGGAGAGGCTGCTGAAGGGAATCCAAAATGTCCTCGGGCACCTGGGGCTATCGCTCAATGCAGAGAAGATCCGGGTGCTGGACTCGAGGCAGGAGGGGTTTAACTTCCTGGGATTCACCATCGAGGTGAGAAAGAGCAGACGGACAGGACGGAATTTCCCCCACATTCGGCCTTCCCGGAATGCCCAGAGGCGAATCAAAGCGGAGGTTAAGAATCTCACTTGCAGGAGAACTTTGGCGCTGGCAACAGAGTTGGTCATCCAGAAACTCAATGAAGCAGTTCGAGGATGGGTTGGATACTTTCATTATGGGAACTGTACGAAAGATTTTTCAGCCCTGAGGTGGTTTCTGGAGGAGCGCGTGCGGATCTACTTGAGACGGAAACATCAAAAGAAAAGCAGGGGCTATAAAGCGTATCCCTACAATTACCTGTATGAGACCCTGGGACTTTTCAAGATACCGATGAAGGCCCCGGCGCGGACCCGAGCTGCGAAAGTTATCGGATGAAGATGATCGGAAAGCCGTACTCGGGAAAACTGAATGTACGGTTTGATGAGGGGGAGCTGGAGATAGAGCCTCGGCTACTACGCTAGTTCCCTACTCTACCCTTTGATGACAGAAGGCCCTGTTTTTATTAAATGTGGTTAGCAATTCTTATTAGGGGTAGGGTAGGGGGTTGGGAAGCTATGCCCTTATATGGTGAGAAAGATCGTGCGCTTCGACCTGTCCTGCAGATCGCGATGCCCCGTTGGCCACGCATCTATGCCCCTGGGGGGACAACATGCGCGGGATAAGGCCTTGACATTTGACGTCGTAACCTTTTGGTGTTAAGGTTGCATCCATGCGTAGGCCGCTTCGGAATGAATATCTTGGGGCTTTGCATCACATTACAGGCCGACGCTAGGAAGAAAGAGATTGAATCCAGCCCGGAATGTGGCCGTTTATGTGGTGCAGAAGTATAGGGGGTTGGTCAATGAAGAGATCGGGAGACTTTTTGGGGGGCTTCATTATAGTGCGGTAAGCAAGGCGGAAGGTCGGGTAAGAGAGGCGATGGCTACGGATAGAGAATTGGTGAAAATTGTTAGGAAGCTAGATTCACATTTCCAGTCCTGACACCCTTGGTGAAGGTAATATGTTAGGTTTGGCCATTATCATTGGCTTTATAGCAATGGTGGCATTAAGCTCTATGCCAATCCTGGGTCCTATTTTAGCCGGCTTTATTTCAGGTCTCATTGCAGGAGGGGGACTTAAAAGGGGTTCAATATCTGGATTTTTGAGTGGGACCATCGGAGGAATAATCGCAGGAATACTTCTCCCCATTGTTGGAGGTCTACTGGGGAGTATTTTTGGCGGCCCCCAAGGAGCTGCTTTGGGCGGAATTTTGGGTTCAGTGGTTGGCGCAGGTGTTTTTGTTTCAACACTTTATTTTGGCTTTTTGGGATTAGTTGGAGGAGGGTTTGGCGGTTTTTTGAGATCGATAAAGGAAAAACAAAAAGTTACTGAATCACCCCCCACCCGATTGGGAGAAGATCATTAATTTCTAATCCTCCTTATCCGGACGCAAAGCACCGGAAATTAACAAGAAAGCTTCCTTCGATGTACTTAATATATAGTCTTTCTAAATTGACTTTCTTCAAACTTGACGATTCCAATAAACGTACTCCAAAACCAATCGCTTAAGATAATGGGGTTTGCTTTTCGAATTAATTTCAAATCCACGGCTATCGAAAAAAGGCCATTAGCAGGGACGGAGTTGACAAAATTGACTAAATGGCTTGTTTTCTATGAAAGATCCGTGTCCTTCCCCTTGCCCTTCATTGACAATTCCCCTGCGCCTTGATAGCATTTTGTAAATTTAAATTGTGAAGGAATTCTCCGATCCTTAAGGGGGTGGTATGATGGGTGCTTCCATCCCAACCTTAAAACCGAAAGGCATTTCGCGCCGGGATTTCTTGGTGCTCTCTTCCATGGCTGCAGCAGGTTGGATAGCTGGCTGTGCGGCTAACCCAGTCACGGGAAAAACACAGCTGATGCTGGTATCTGAGGATGAGGAAATTCAGATCGATCAGCAAAATTCCCCCTTCCAAATTTCTTCCGATTATGGTCCGGTGCAGGATAAAGCCCTCAATGGGTATGTCCGGGAGGTCGGGCGGCAGCTGGCGAGTCGAACCCACAGAACGCAGATGCCTTATTCTTTTTCGGTGGTCAATGCCATTTATGTGAATGCCTATGCTTTTCCTGGGGGTACGATTGCCTGTACCTGGGGAATTCTCTTTTCCCTCGATAACGAAGCGGAACTGGCTGCTCTCCTGGGCCACGAGTTAGGGCACGTGAATGCCCGGCACACCGCTTCGGCCATGTCCAAAGGGAAGCTAACTCAAGTTGTGATAGGGGGAGTGTCAGTGGTAGCAGCCGGGGCAGGAGGATCCCTTGCGGGCCAGCTCACCTCTCAACTGGGAATGGTCGGAGCCGGGGCCCTGTTGGCATCTTACAGCCGAGACAACGAGCGGGAAGCGGATGCGCTGGGAATGGAATATATGGTTAAAGCCGGGTATGGCCCACAGGGTATCATCGGACTCATGAACATGTTACGGAATCTTTCCAAAAATAAGCCCAGTACCATCGAGTTGATGTTTGCCACCCACCCCATGAGTGACGAGCGCTACCAAACTGCGGTGGAGAACTCCAAAACCAAATATGCCTCCGCCCAGAACCTTCCTCTGTATCGGGACCGGTATATGGACCACACCGCCAAACTGCGCTCGATGAAAGGGGCCATCGAGGAGCTACAAAAAGGCGAACAGGAGATGGGCCGGGAAAAATTCGCCGATGCCGAAGGCCATTTTCGCAATGCCCTACGACAGGCTCCAGATGATTATGTCGGGCTGGTCATGATGGGGACCTGCCAGATCGTCCAGAAAAACTTTGGGGAGGCTGTCCGCTACGTAGACCAGGCGAAGACGGTCTACCCGCAAGAGGCCCAGGCCTATTATCTGGGCGGCTTTGCCAGGCTCCAAACGAAAGACTTCTCCGGTGCCTATCAGGACTTTAGTACCAATGAAAAGCTGCTCCCCGGAAACCCTATGGTAATTTTTTTCAAAGGCTTGGCGCAGGAAAACATGGGCAACAAGCCGGAAGCCGCTCAAGAATACGATCGCTACTTGCGGATCGTCCAGGAGGGCAAGTTCGCCCAGCACGCTTACCAGCGCCTGGTGGCATGGGGATATATTAAGAAACAGTGATGAGGGGGGAGTGTGCCGGGGGTCAGGTCTTGCTTTTTGATATCTCGTATACAATGCGCAATAATCGTGGGATGAAAGGTCAAAGCGCAGGAATCAACAGATTATCAAGAACAAAGATTCGACCCCAAAACCACGATAGGTACCGTGGAACGGGGGACATCCTATAATCCCCCTGTCAAGAGAAAAATATTTTCTTGTGATTTCGAAGAGACAGAAAATAGGTTTTCATTTGGCGACACTTCTCCTGCAAGTCCATTTGGGCTTCCGATTGATT
>Ga0187886_1001689_pt1 | contig 19274 bp, 12 predicted proteins | sample June2016WEW_20_1_FD_133001 | JGI IMG/M metagenome (GOLD analysis project Ga0187886, IMG submission 133001) | Peatland microbial communities from SPRUCE experiment site at the Marcell Experimental Forest, Minnesota, USA - June2016WEW_20_150 | ecosystem: Environmental > Terrestrial > Soil >... | reverse complement strand
TATGCAGCCCAAGTTGAGCCGCAAAAGCCAACTCTCGATCAAGATCTCGAGACGATTAAAAATGGGCTTGCTTGTTCAAAAATTTGCTGACAGAATGGGCGAGAAAAGGGGTGCGGGTCATGCCGATGATCTGCTCCCCGGATCTTGGACCGATTTAAGGGGGGCAGGTCAGAATCGAACGGCAGTTTCCAGAAATCGCTGAATCTCCTGATCATTGTTAAAGAGCGAAACACTGACCCTAATTTCCGAACTCTCCTTCCGTAGGGTCACGCTAATCTTTTCCCGCTTCAGGATTTGTTCGACCGTCGCAGGATCTTTCTTGAAGAAGAAAGATACGATCGAAGATCGGTTTCCTGGAGGCGTGCTGACTTCAAATCCCCTTTCGCTCAATCCCTTGTGGAGTTTCCCCGTAAGGGCGATGGTGTGCGCGCCGATTCTCTCCACGCCCACCCTGTGGAGGAAATCCAGGGCGGCCTCGAGCTGGTATACGGCTTCGAAGGCGAGCGTTGAGTATTCGTATTTCTTGGCGGTCCTGTAAACCTCGAACCGATAGCCCGGCAGCCTCTTTTCCACCTGAAAAGCTCCCCAACGATCCGGCGGAAAGGATTCAAGAAGGTTCTGACGAATGTAGAAAGGCGCCACTCCGAATCCCGCAAGGAGCCATTTATATGTCCCGCTGGCGAAAAAGTCGATATTTTCCTGATGAGGATTCACAGGAAAAGCGCCAATAGCTTGAATCGCGTCGGCATAAAGATAAGCGCTATTCGAGTGCGCGAGTTCAGCCAGAGCCTTCATGTCGTGGCAGAATCCGTTTTTATGGGAAACCCACGATACGGACACAAGACGAGTGCGCTTGTCCACGAGCCGCTCGATGGCTTCCGTCGATACCGTACCCTCGTTCTGTTTGGCGATTCGCAACTCGATGCCAACGGTTTCTTCCAAATGTCTGTAAAGGAGGAACGTTGTCGTGTAAGCAAGTTCATCAATCACGATATTATCCCCGGGGCGCAGCCTGAGCGATTGTGCGATGATATTCTCGCCTTCGCTGGTCGAAAAAATGAAGCCGATTTCTTCTTTGTCGACGCCCACGAGACGGGCAAACTTTTCCCGAGCCACGTCGGTCTTTGCCAGCATTTCGTCAAGAGAAAGGGGATGCCGAGACTTGGAGCCGATGAAGGCTTTAGCGGCTTCCTCTACCTCTATCGGGGAGGGGGCGATGTATGCAGAGTTAAGGAAGACTTCGTCTCGACAGATAGGAAACTGTTGTCTTACTCCCAGGGGGTCGTCTCCATGACGTTCCTGCTCCGCGCCGGCACTGGCTCCCAACACCGCCCCAAGGGATGCCATTTTCAGGAAACTCCGTCGATCGAATGCCATGATGATCATCTCCTCAAGGGTTGACTCGGGACAGGACACTGGGGATTCGCCCCATCCCTGTTGCAATGTTGATATCCTCCAATCCCAGTCCTTGATTTGGACCGTGGAAGAAACCGCGTCACAAGAACTCAAGGCATCTGAAAATCATTATAACATGCCTCGGTCAGATGGAGAAAATATGCGCAGTGATATGCTCCCCGGATCTTAGCCCATCTGAAGGACAATTATTGCAAAAGTTCATTATACGAATGACCTGCCCCCCTTAACTCGGTCCAGGAATAACGAGAAAAACCTGGAAGAATAATCAAGCCCTTGTGCCTTTTATCAGTAGTGCGCATTTATTGAGCAGGTCATTCCCGACGTTGTCTTGAATGGAGGGCAAGGGGTCGTTCCCAACTGGTTCGGGAGCATGAAATCGGGGCGGTTCAGTCCATTAAGGCCGAGGCAGACCTGCCTGCCATGTCACACGGGTGTCACCAAAATTGCTTAAATCTGCCTAATTCTGATAAACGGTGCTAAAACGAAAAACGCGATTTTCCCCATATGGAAGCGATTTCCAGGGGAAACCCGATAAATTCCAGTTTGGATTCGAAGTCCACCGCTCTATCCCCTGAGCTACGGGCGCGGCTCGTCGGGATATTCTAGCATAAAGTTGACTCGCATTTTCTTTATTGATAATCTTGGTCCAACACTGCCCCAGGGGGGGGTCAGGCATGGAGACAGGCCGCCCGTCAGGAACTCTGCGCCGTATCGCCAAGATCAGGCCCGGCGAGGGGAAGCTCGCCTTTCTGCTTTTCTCATACTTTTTCCTCATCACCGCCCCCAACACCATCATCAACGCCCTCCGGACGACTGATTTCCTGGTGAAAATGGGGGTCGCGTGGCTCCCGGTCGCCTATCTCTTCGCCGTTGTCGTAACCGGTCTGGTTGTCTTTCTTTATTCCAAAGTCCAGCTCAGAGCGTCCATACCGGCTTTGATCACCTCCAGCCTCGTGTTCTTCGCCGTCTCAGGGCTTTTCCTGCAATGGGTCCTTCAGACGTACTACGGGCGGCGGAGCGCATTTCTCGCGTATTTTTACTGGACCTGGGCGAGCATCCTGATCGTTGTCCTCATCACCGGCTTCTGGATGACGATTAACGAGATCTACAATCCCAGGGAAGCCAAGCGTCTGATCGGGTTCCTCAACAGCGGCGGAATCCTGGGCGGAGTCCTGGGCGGACTGCTGGTGGGATTCTTGTCTGAGACCGTTCTCGGTGTCTGGTTGATGCCCCTGGCCTGCGTCATGCTCTTCGGCTGCGTCCTAGTCGTCCGGGCCATTTTCAGGACGCAAGAGAAACGGTCACAGGCGGACGACCGGGAACCGGCCGGACACGGGTTCCCGGAAAGACAAAAAGTGGGCTTTTTGGACAGCTTCGGTGCGGTCCGGAAGGACAGGTTCCTTACCCTCATCGCCGTGATTGTGGCCATCGGGGTCATCGTCTCGACATGCATCGAATTCCAATTCCTCTCCGCCTCCTACCTGCACTTTTCAGCCAGGCCGAAAGCCCTGCAGGCCTTCTTTGGTTTTTTCGACCCCGCCCTGACCATTTTCGCCCTCTTCCTGAACTTCCTGATGGCGGGGTATTTTCTGAGGAAGCTGAACGCGGCCCATACCTTGCTTCTCACTCCGGCGGTGATTCTTGTCTGCTCTCTGGCGGTCCTTCTCACTCCTTTCGGTCTGCTTCCCGGAATTCTCATCAGGGGCGCCGATGAAAGCCTGGACTTCTCCGTGAGTCATCCGATCCGGGAAATAATGTATATCCCCGTGCCTGCTCATCTGAGACACAAAGCCAAGGCCTTCATCGACATGTTCGTCAGCCAGTTCTCCAAGGTCGTCGGGGCTCTTGTGCTCCTCGCCTTCGCCCTTCTCCTGAATAAAAAAGTCGAGGGCCTCACTCCCGCTTTTGACCCGGCATTGGCCAGGTATCTGAGCTGGGTCATCATCGCCTTTCTCGTCCCATGGGCATGGTTCAGCCTCAAGATCGGGAAGGAGTACCTCGCGACCCTTCAAGGGAATATCAAACCGATCTGGGACCGGGCCGAGAAGGACCTGACGGCCAAGGTCGACGTCGAATATGCCAAGCTCGTTTTCGATACCATCGACAGCCGGAACCGAAGCTCGGTTCTCTACGCGCTCCATCTCTATGACCTTTTGGCGCAGGACAAGCTCAGCCCGGACATCAAAAAAATCATCGAAGAAAAATCCGTGGAGGTCCGGACCGCAGCCCTCATGGACAGGTTCAAGGCCGAAGGGACGGCCCGGTTTCCGGAAATTCCCGACGACCTCCGGCCCGAGGACATCCTGGCCGAGATCCCCCTCATCCTATCCTCTGACGAATACCAGCAGGTGATGAAATCGTACCTGGACAAGGTGCTGGCGGAAAGCCCACCTTCAGAGATTCACAAGATGGAGCTGGCCAAGGCCATCGGCCTAATGGCTCCGGCTTCCCCTCTGGCCGACCCGCTCCCAGGGCTCATCGACGATCCTTCTCCTGAAGTCTCCTGTTTCGCCCTGAAGAGCGCGGCCAGGCTCAAGAGAGTCGGCGACATCCCGGCGATCATCCGGAAGCTGGGTAATTTCGTAACCCTGGAGGACGCCGTCGACGCCTTGCACAAATACGGCGACGCGGCGATCGGCCCGCTCGAAGAGAACCTGCATGATGGCTCCAAAGAGATGGTTTTGAGAATGGCTGTGGTCGAAGTCCTGAGCCGGATCGGAACGCGGAAGGCCGTCCAGGCCCTGATGGAGGAGCTGGAACACGGGTCCGGCGGGCTGGACGAGGCGCTCATCGATGCCCTGGACCGCGTCCGCTCGGAAGATGCCGAGATCCCGTTATCGGTCTTGGCGCTAAAAAGGAAAACCTTCTCGTTCATCAAAAAATACTGCCAGACCTTTGTCGACATCCAGCGCCTGGGTCCCGGAGAGGAGAATGCGAAACTCCGGCATCAATTGGCGAGAAACCTGGAGATTTATTTCGCGGAAATCTTCAAGCTGCTGGGCTTGTATTATCCGCAGGAAGACATCCGCACGGCCTTCCAGAATATCGGTAAAGGCACGCGGAATTCAGTGGCCGACGCGATCGAATGGCTCGACAACGCCCTGAAAAAAGACGTGAAGGAGGCTCTCCTCCCGATCGTCGAAGACCTGGACCCTGCGGAAAAAATGGCCAGATTTCAGAAGATGCTTAAGGGTTTTCCCGACTTTTAGCGAAGCCCCGTTTTATTTCCGGGTCGCCGTTTCCATCGCGGCCCTGACCCTCTCTTTCCTCATCGGGAGCCGGCAGAGGGGGCCGCTATGAGGCGGGCTAAGCCTTCGCCTGGTAACCTACAGTCTGGGCGAACAGGACGTGCTGTTCGGGTCGCAGCTTGAACTCGCCGGCCGTGTTCACCCTATCGCAGTTGTGGAACCAGGCCGCCAATCCCCGCGAAGCCGCGAACATATAGACGTTCTGGGCGATGAATCCGGTGTCAGTGTAATAATAGGATTTCTGGACCTCGGGGTCGCCGATGGACCGGTCCGGCTGTCCCTTCCCGACGACGTATTTCGAGAGGTCGACGACATAGAAGATGTTCACGGGCGCCTTCACCGCCGTTCCTCGGCCAGCCCTGGCCCGGAAATCGCCCGCCGCAACGGGAGCCAGGCGGTGGGGCACCGCCTCATAGAGGTAAACGCCCTGCGGCAGGACGACGTAAAGGTCGATCTCCTGCGAATTGCTGGCCGACGGGGCTGTTCGACCCGGCTTTCCCATGAGCCCCGCGTCCGGCCGGTTCACGCCGAAGGCCGCCCAGAGAAGATCCGAGAGCGTCTGAAGCGGAAGCGGGTCCGGACTAATGTTCCGGGTCGTTTTTCTTTCCTTCAGGGCCGCCGGCACGGACTTCCCGCCGTCCTCATCGGGTTTTGGCAGGTCGATCGGCTGGAGCTCCCCGGCGCGTCCGAGATCCGGAAAACCCAGGACGGCCATCGCCGGAAGGGCCGCCGCCGCGCCTTTTACAAACGTCCTGCGTTTCATTCTCCCCTCCTTTGGCCGTTTTAACGGAGCTTTGAAATGATCATCATCCCGGCTGTTGAACTGTTGATGACTCCGCCGGAGTTTGTCCGCCCTTCCCCCTCCCCCACCGTTTCCTGAGATTGTCGAAGGTGACGTAAATGACCGGCGTCACGTAGAGCGTGACGAGCTGCGAGAACAGCAACCCGCCGACGACCGCCAGCCCGAGCGGGCGCCGCGATTCGGCCCCGGCGCCGAAACCGATGGCGATGGGCAGCGTCCCGAGCAGGGCGGCCATCGTGGTCATCATGATCGGCCGGAACCGGATGAGACAGGCCTCGAAGATGGCGTCCTCGGCCTTCTTGCCCTCCCCGCGTTCAGCGGCCAGAGCGAAATCAACCATCATGATGCCGTTTTTTTTGACCAACCCGACCAGCATGATGACGCCGACAAAGGCGTAGATGCTGAGCTCGGTCCGGAAGAGGAAGAGCGTTACCAGGGCTCCGAACCCGGCGAACGGCAGGGCGGAGAGGATGGTCAACGGATGCACGAAGCTCTCGTAGAGAATTCCCAGGATCATGTAGATGACGACGATCGTCATCAGGAGGAGGAAGCCGAGCCCGCTCATCGAGGATTGGAAGGCCTGAGCCGCGCCCTGGAAGTTCGTGCTGACCGAGGTCGGCAGGCCCTGCCTGGCGAGGCGGGTGATCTCGGCCACGGCCGGGCCGAGCGAAACGCCCGGCTTGAGGTTGAAAGAGACAGTGACTGAGGGGATTTGACCCTGGTGGTTGACCGTCAGGGGGCCGACCGTCGGGACCAGGCGGGCCACGGAATCGAGGGGCACGAGCCTCCCCGCCGACGACTGGATGTAGAGCTTGGAAAGCTCCGAGGGGTCGTTCTGGTACTGGGGTTCGAGCTCCATGATCACATAGTACTGGTTCGTGGCGGCGTAGATCGTCGAGACCTGGCGGGAGCCGTAGCTGTAATAGAGGGCATCCTCGATCTGGAAGGGCGTGACGCCCAGGGCCAGGGCCTTGTCCCGGTCGATCTCGACCGTGACCTCGGGATTCTGGAGCTGCATGTCGCTTGTCACGTCCTGGAGGAGCGGCAGGGCGCGCATCCGGGATTCGAGCTGGGCCGCGGCGCTGTAGAGGGTATCGACCTCGGGACTCTGGAGGGTGAACTGGTAGAGGCTCTTTGTGAACCGCCCGCCGACCGTGATGGGCGGCGGATTCTGGAGGAAGGAATTGATGCCGGTGATCCCGAAAAGCTTCGGCCGAAGGCTCTCGACGACCGCGTCTGCCTTGAGCGGCCTCTGGCCGCGCGGCTTCAGGCGGATGAACATCCGGCCCGCATTGCTGGCCCCGATGCCGCCGATGGACGAGGCAAAGGACTCGACATTGGGGTCGTCCTGGATGACCTTCGCCACGGCGGCCTGATGCTCCGTCATCGCCTGGAAGGAGATGCCTTGGGCGGCCTCTGTGACGCCCATGAGCAGACCCGAATCCTCGCTCGGGATGAAGCCCTTCGGGATCTTCATGAAGAGGATGACGGTCAGGATAAGAATGACCGCGGAGAAGGCCAGCGTCGCGCGCCGGCGCCTCAACACCCAGGCCAGGGTGACCCGATAGAAGTTGAGCGCGGCCTGGATGGCTTTTTCGGCCGCGATATACAGGGCCCCATGTTTTTCCTGGCCCGGCGCCCGGAGGATGCGGCTGGCCATGGCCGGAGTCAGAGTCAGGGAGACGAACCCGGAAAAAAGGACCGCGGCGGCGATGGTGATGGCGAACTCGTGGAACAGCCGGCCCAGGATCCCGCCCATGAAGAGGATCGGGATGAAGACCGCGGCCAGCGACAGGGTCATCGACACGATCGTGAAGCCGATCTCCTTCGAACCCTTGAGCGTCGCCTCGAAGGCCGGCTCGCCCATCTCCTGGTGGCGGACGATATTCTCCAGCATGACGATGGCGTCGTCAACGAGGAAGCCGATCGACAGAGTGAGCGCCATCAGGGATAGGTTGTCGAGGCTGTAGCCGAGGAGCTGCATCACCGCGAACGTCCCGATGATCGAGAACGGCAAGGCCAGGCTGGGGATGATCGTCGCCCGGACGCTCCTCAGGAAGAAGAAGATGACGAAGACGACGAGGATCAGGGCGATGATGAGCGCGGTCCTGACGTCGTTGACCGAGGCCTGGATGGACTCGGACCGGTCGAAGAGGACCTGGAAGTCGACGGATGCCGGGAGCTGGGAGCGGAAGAGGGGCAGGAGTTTCTTGACGGCACTGGTCACGGCGACCGTGTTCGTCCCCGGCTGGCGCTGGATCGCGAGCATGACCGCCCGCTCGTGCGACTTATCCTTATAAGCCCAGGCCGCGACCTTGTCGTTCTGGACGCTGTCGATGACCCGGCCCAAGTCCTTCAGCCGGATTGGAGATCCGTTCCGGTAGGTCACGACGAGCTCGCGATATTCGGCGGCGTTGTTGAGCTGGCCGTTGGACTGGATCGTGAAGGCCCGGTTGGGGCCGTAGAGCGTCCCCGTCGGCAGGTTCACGTTTCCGGCCTGGACCGCCCTGCTGACCTGGTCGATCCCGATCCCGCGCGAGGCCAGGGCGTCGGGGTCGAGCTGGACCCGGACGGCGTAAGCCTGCGAGCCGTAGACGGCCACCTGGGCGACGCCGGGGACCATCGAGATCCGCTGGGCGATCATCGTCTCGGCGTACTCGTCGATCGTCGCAAGAGGCAGGGCCTCAGACTTGAGGAGCATGAAGAGAATCGGCGTGTTGGCCGGGTTGACCTTCTGGTAATAAGGCGGCATGGGCATGTTCTGGGGAAGATAGCGCGAGGCGAAGGTCATCATTTCCTGGACGTCCTGAGCCGCTGCGTCCAGATTGCGGCTCAGGACGAACTGGAGCGTGATCATGGTCAGGCCGAGCTGGTTGGTCGAGGTCATGGAGTCCAGGCCCTGGATCGTCGAGAACTGCTTCTCGAGAGGTGTCGCGACCGTCGCGGCCATGGTCTCCGGGCTTGCTCCGGGCAGACCGGCGATGACCAGGATGGTCGGGAAATCGACGTTCGGGAGGTCGCTGACAGGGAGGAGCCGGTAGCCCAGGATCCCGAAGATGAGGAGCGCCGACATCAGCAGCGTCGTCATCACGGGACGGCGGACGAAGGTTTCCGAAAAATTCATGACGCCTTCCCTCCTAGCGGCCGGTCCTGATCTCGACCCGCGCCCCGGAAGCGAGGCGGAGCTGCCCGTCCGTCACCACGCGCTCCCCGGGCTTCAGGCCTTCGGCGATGATGGATTCCTCGCCGTAGGCTCGGCCGACCTTGACCGGCCTCATTTCGGCGGTCATGTCGTCCTTCACGACGTAGACGTACTGGCCGGCCTGCCCGGTCTGGACGGCCTGGGACGGGACGACGACCGCGCCCTTTTCCATGGTCAGGGTCAGACGGACATTCAGGAACTGCCCCGGCCAGAGGGCCCCGTCCCGATTGTCGAAGGTCGCCTTGAGCGTGATCGTCCCCGTGGCTTGGTCGATGGCGTTGTCGACGAAAGTCAAGACTCCCGAGACGGGCTGCTGTCCGTTCGCGGCCGGGATGGCGACCGTCTTCAGCGGCTCCCTGGCATTGAACTCCTTGATCCGGGGCAGGTGCTGTTCAGGAACCGAGAACGTGACATAGATGGGTGTCGTCTGGTAGATCACGACGGCCGGGCCCGCGTCGTTGGCCTTGATGATGTTGCCCTGGTTGATCATAAGGCTCCCGGTCCGGCCGTCGATCGGCGACCTGACGGTCGAATAATCGAGCTGCAGGCGGGCATTGGCGACTCCGGCTTCGTCGGCTTTGATCGCGGCGTTGAGAACGTCCCGGTTGGCCACGAGTGCATCGTACTGCTGCTTGGTCACGTAGTCCTTCTGGACGAGGTCCGCGTAGCGGGCGACATCGGCCTGGGCGTTGCGGAGGAGAGCCCGGTCCTTCTCGAGCAGGGATTCGGCCTGTTTCAAGGCGATTTCGAAGGGCCGCGGATCGATCGTGAGCAGCCTGTCCCCTTTCCTGACCGGCTGGCCTTCCTTGAAATAAACGCCCGTGACCTCTCCCCCGACTTGGGCCTTCACGGAGACCGTCGATATGGCCTCGACCCGGCCGACGGAACCGATCTCGAGCGGTATGTCTTTTTGGAGAACCTGGGCCACGGAGACGGGACTCCCGGAAAAGGCCCTTCCGGACGTTTTGCTCCCGGAGGACGAGCAGGCCCCGGCCCAAAGGACCGCCACGACCGCCGCCGCCGTCGATGCCAATCTGATGAACTTGTCAAGGGGAGTCTTCATGACCTGTGATCTCCTTTCTCGGGACTCGACGGGAGGCCGGGTTTGGCCGGCGCCGCGGGGGGCTCCAGGGCTCCGGTATCATGCGTGAACTGGACCAGGGCCAGGAACCAGTCGGACTTGGCCTGGACGAGCTGGACCCGGCCGTTTTCGAGGACGGTCTCGGCGGCCAGCAGGTCGAGGATGCTGCCGACGCCCTCCTTGTAGCGGCCGAAAGCGACATCATAGGAAGCTCCGGCGCTTTCGAGGAGGTCCCGGGCGGTCCGGATCTTTTGCTCCGACGTCTTGAGGCCGTAGTAGCTCGTCCAGACCTGGAGCTCGATTCCCCGGCCGAGCTCGGTCATCTGGTCCCGGGCCGTTTCGGCCTGGGCCTTGGCCGCCAGGACCTGGTATTCCTGGAGGCCGAACAGAAAAGGCAGGTTGACCGAAACGGAGATCGCGTAGAAGGGGTTCGAGACCGGGTTGCCCTGGTAATAGATGCGGCCGATGTTGCCGCTCAGCGAGAAGGCGGGGAAAAACGTCGACCGGGCTTTCCGGATGCCGGCCTCGGCCTCGAGGACGAGCGCCCGGGAGGCCGCCATGTCGGGGCGCTTGGCCTCGGCGTCCTTGATGCAGAGATCCACCTGCTTGGCGACCGTGTCGAACGGGATACTCTCGGGAAGCCCTTCAAAAACCTCGAAGCCGGACGCAGCCGGGAGCCCCATCGAGCTGGCCAGGGCCCCGTGGAGCGTCTGGATGAGCCCGCGCGTCGTCACGATCTGGAGGTCGATCGTCGAGAGGGCGGTCTTGGCCTGGAGGACGTCCGCGATGGTCGCGACCCCGGCCTTGTGGCGAGCGTCCGCGGCATCGTAGTTGGCCTGGGCCCCCTTGCGGTTCGTTTCCTGGGCTTCGAGAAGGGCTTTGGCGGAAAGGTACTGATAATAGACGCTCTCGATCTGGAGGATGACGTTTTGGAAGACGGCGTTCTGGGTCCAGTTGGCCGCTTCCAGGGCCCGTCGCGCCGACTGGACGTCGGCCTCACGTCCCCCGAAATCGTAAAGCAGGAGGTTCAAGCTGGCCGTGGGAGTCAATGTCGTCAGGTCGACGATGAACCGGCCGCCGAGGTAGGCCATCTTCTGCTTGACGGCAGGGAGAGTCGCGTTGATCTGGGGAAGGTATTCGCCCAAGGAAATGCTTACGGCCGCCGAGGCCGCGCGCGCGGCGTCCCAGGCCGCCCGCGTCTGAGGATTATTCGACAGGCCCACGTCGACGATATCGCTCAGCGTCCAGGCCCTCCCGGCGGATTGAAGATCGCCGGGAATCTGAGGCGAAGGAAGGGGCGCCGGAGGCCTGACTTCCTTGGCCGGCGGCAACCAGGGATGCGAGGGCGAATCCGCGGTCCTCTTGGTGATGCCGTCCATCGTCGCGCACGCGACCAGCATCGCCAGGGCCAGGGCTGCGGTTGCCGGCCTCGCGAAGAGGCCGAAACGGAAATGCGGGCGGGACGTGATCGGCCGGGTCCTGAATTTAACTTCTGCGGGCATTCTGAACCTCCCAGTCAGAGGAGCCGAGCGGGACTTCGGCATCCCGTTTGTTCGTTGACCTCCTCCTCGGTCGCCGGATATGGATATCCATAATCGGTCCATTATCGCAGTTTAGCGGGGACAATTCAATTCCCCGATGACGGAAAACGCGGCCCGATGGCCCTATTTCTCGGCGACCTTGGCCAGGGCGGCCTTGACCCTTTCCTTCGTCATCGGGAGCTGATACAGCCGGGCGCCCGTCGCGTCGAACACGGCGTTGGCCAGGACCGCACCCATGTTGATGATGGCCGGCTCGCCGCCTCCCGAAGGCGGGAGCGCGTTGTTTTCGACGAGGACCGTTTCGATCCTCGGAAGCCACGAAAAGCGCGGGATCTCGTAGGTGTCGTAGTTGAGGTCCAAGACTTCGCCGGCCTTGAAGTGGACCTCCTCCGCCAGGGCGTATCCCAGCCCCATGGTGACGCAGCCCTCGATCTGGATGCTCGCGCCTTCGGGATTGACGCACTGGCCCATGTCCTGGGAACAGACGACGCGCTTGACCCTGATCCCGCCGGTCTTCTTATCAACAACGACTTCGGCGACGGCCGCGACGTAGGTCCCGTTGTAGTCCGCGCAGGAGAGGCCGAGGCCGCGCCCGCTCGGCGCGGCCGCCGGCTTCCAGCCGGACCTGTCCGCGGCCGCCGTAATGACGCGCCTCATCCGCTCGTTGGCCAGATTCTTCAGCCGGAACTCGAGCGGGTCCATCTTCGCTCGCGCCGCCATGATGTCGATCTGGGATTCGCGGGCGAAAACGTTGGTGTTCGAGCCGGGCGCCCGCCAGGCCCCGACCGCGAACGGATGGGCGCTGGGCGCTCCTGCTCCTCCCCCGCCGCCCCAGTCCCCGGCCGAAACCGTCCGGTGGTGGGGGATGTCGTAGAAATGGGACGAGCTCCGCTCGCCAGCGAAATAGACGGCGTAGTCCCAGAGGACGATCTTCCCCGCCGCGTCCATCCCGGACTTGATCTTCACGACCGCGGCCGGCCGGAACGTGTCCCAGAAGAACTCGTCGGCCCGGCTCCAGGTGACCTGGACGGGCTTTCCCGTGAGCTTGGCCAGCTTGGCGGCCTGGACGATCTGCCGGTGGGCCGTTTTCCCCCCGAAGCCGCCGCCGACAAAGGGCGAGATGACATGGACGTTCCCGGGAGGCAGGCCCAGCGTCTGGGCAACCTCGTCCCGGACCCGGAAAGGCGCCTGGCTCGAGGGCCAGACCGTGACCTTGTCCCCTTCGATCTTGACCAAGGCGGTATGCGTCTCGATGGCCGAGTGAGCGACATAACTGTTCAGGTACGTCTCGTCGAAGACGGCGGCCGAGAGGGCCTCGCCTTGCTTGAGGTCCCCGCCCTCGGCGACGGCCTTGGGTTCCGAGGCGACGCCGAGCAGGTGCTCAAAGATATTCTTGTCATCGAGCTTCGAGTCGGAAGGTTCGTATTCCGCTTTGATCCCGGCCAGCGCCTTTTCGGCGACATCCGGGAATTCATGAAGGGCGGCGACGAGGTCGTCGTCATGGGCAACCGTAACTCCGGCGATCTTCCCGGCTTCGGAGGCGTCGAAAGTCTTGAGCTTGGCGCCGTGGGCGGGCGGCCGCAAGACCTTCGCGTAGAGCATGCCGGGCACCCGGATGTCGCCGGCGTACTTGGCCTTTCCCGTGACCTTCTCGCGGGCGTCGCGATGGAGGACGGGCTTGCCCATGACCGCCCATTCGGAAACGGGCTTCGGTGAAGGTTTCGGCGTGATGTGCCGTTCGATTTTCTTTCCGGCGGCGAGTTCGCCGTAGGTCACCTTATTTTTGGCGTTCGTCCTCTCGAAGACAACCCCGTCCTTGACCGAGAGCTTGCCGGCTGGGACCTTGAGCTTTTCCGAGGCCAGCTCGAGGAGCACGGCCCTGGCTTCGGCCGCGGCGGCCCTCAAGGCCGGGCCGAAGAAGCGCGTCGTCATCGAGCCGAACGTCCCCATGTCATACGGACAAAGGTCCGTGTCGCCCATGACCATGTCCACGGAGGCCAGCGGGACGTCCAGCTCATCGGCGACCATCTGGGGCAGCGAGGTGATCGCACCCTGGCCCATTTCGATCTTGCCGGTGAAGCTCGTCACCCGGCCGTCCGGGCTGATCAGGAGGTAAGCGTTGATATCTTCGGGATAGGTCGGCCCGCCGGCCCTCCGCTGGGCCCCTTCCTGAAGGAGGGACGCTTCGCCGAGCGTGACGCAGACGAGGATCCCTCCGCCCGTGAGTTTGAGGAAGCGCCGCCGGCTCAGGGCGTGGCTCGGGACGTTCTCAACCGGATATTCGTCGAGCTCATCTTTTTTCATGGCTTCCGGCTCCTTCCATGGCGGCGGCCGCTTCCTGAACGGCCATGACGATGCGCTGGTGGGCGCCGCACCGGCAGAGGCTGCCCTCGAGAGCATCGAGGATGTCCTTTTCCGCCGGCCGCGGCTTCGACTGCAGCAGGGAGTAGGCCGTGAGGATTATGCCCGGCGTGCAGTAGCCGCACTGAAGGGCGTCGTGTTTCATGAAGGCTTCCTGCAAGGGATGAAGGCGGCCGTTTTTCTCCAGTCCCTCGATCGTCAGGACCTTCTTTCCTTCGATAGTCTTGAGCGGCGTCTGGCAAGAGCGGACAGCCTCGCCGTCGACGACGACCGTGCAGGCCCCGCAGAAGCCCTCCCCGCAGCCGAATTTCGTCCCCGTGAGGCCGAGGTCCGTCCGGAGGACCCAGAGGAGCATCCTCTCCGGGTCGGCGGAAAGGCTCACGGGCTTGCCGTTCAGAGTGAATCGGATGGTTCGGTCCATGGATCTCCTCTTCAGCTCAATGAGATGATGTCCTAAACCCTGAATAAAAAGTTATCACTATCCCGGCGGGATGTCAAAGACCGTTGCGAAGTTAGGTTGCGGGGTGGAGGCGCCTGTGAAGCCAGACGCGCATGGCCTTCATCCGCTCGACCTGGTAAGCCGGGGCCCTCCGCCGGCAGGCCGCCCTCTCCGCGCTCCCTTCGGGCGCCCCCCACCTCGTCTCGATGCAGTCGTTCGGGTTGTAGCCCATTTCGAGGGCCTCTTGCCGCTCGAAAACATCTCCGAGTGTCAGCGCTTGCGGCTTGCCGTCCGACCGAATGTAGGTGATGGTGAGCTCCGCGGCCCACTTCTTCTCAAAAGCCAGCATCTCGTCTCTCACCGCCTCGGGCGCCTTTTTCTCCGGGATTCCGAATGCCTTCGGGTTCTTCGCCACCTTGTCCGGGAATTCAAGGATCGTATCGATGCCGATAAGCAGACGCAGGTCCCTGTTGGGCGTCGAGAAATCCTCCCATTGCCCCGTGGTCTGGAAAACGGCCGAGCCGCCTGCCGGCATCGGGATGACCGCCCCCGGATGGGTCTTCATATAGTTTTCGCCGACGGCCACGGATTCGACCCTGACGATCAGCTGCTCATGGAAAGCCCGGAACATGTCCCGGAAAGCGCTCTCGGCATCGAGGGGGTCCGGGTTGATGAGCTTTTCCATGGCCGCGTAGAACGCCCCGGCGGACATCTTCTCCTGCTCCAGGGAGTAATTTCCGTAATCGGGGCCCCTCTTGATCTCCTCGTTCGTCAGAAGCCGAGGCCGCCCGCCCTCGAGGACAATCGGCCTGAAGGCCTTGAACCCGGGCTCGCCGACCACCTCCCGCGTGTTGAAGAGGAAATTCCCCTCCCAGAAGCGCTTGATGCCGATCGTGCCGTCGGGCTGGGCGTCGACCGCCAGGAGCAATCCCGGGCTCTTTCCCGTCTGCGGCACCCAGCGGACGATCGTCAGTGTATGCCCATAGGGGTCGGCGAACACGGCGCCCGGCCTTAAGTCTTTTCGCGCCAAAGGCAGGGGGTAATAGTCGGACTGGTCGCTCTTGAATTCCATCCGTCCGTTGCCGGCGTGGACGGTGTTCTTGACGACGGGGAGCATGCGGGCGAAGGCTTGCGCCGGGTTCCCTCCTCCGCCGCCCAGGGAATCGTTGGTCCACCAGCGTAGGCCCCGGGGCATCGCAGCCAGAGTCCCCCAACTGCACTCGTAGAAACCGAACGGCAGCCCCATTTTCCAGGCGAAATAGGCCCGGAGGTAAAACGGATTGTCGGCGCAGTCCGGCGTCATCTCGACCCGGTTCCGTCCGCCCGGGTCGTCTTCGCCGAGCCCGAGGTGGTCGAAGAGGAGGTTCCTTTCCGGGTCGTCCACGGCCTCGTGAAGGGACGGCCACGAGGAGCGCTCGTCGGTGCCCAAGAACAGAGCTTCGAGCCAGGCCGAGTAGAGGTTTTCCTCTAGCCTCGTCCAGCCCCTCTCGTTATCCCAGACGCCCCGCGTCTTTTTCGTCCGGAGTTCAGAGGACGGGACGTCGAGCGCGGCGCTCCCGGCGTTGCGGCCGTCTTTCGTCACCGCGACCGTGTAACGGCCCTGCGGACCGACCCGGAATTCCGCCGCCTGCCAGAACGGCGGCCCCCCTCCCCTTCTGGCTTTCAATTGAAGAAGAGGTCCGGCCGGCCCGATAACCGAAATCCGAAGCTCCCGGAAAGCCGTCTCGAAGGAGGCCAGGACTCGCAGCGTATCCCCTGGCTTCAGGGATTTCGGTGACAGGAGAAGGCCGGGAGGTTGAGGGATATCAGCGGCTGCCGCGCCCGCGCCGGTTCCCCATGCCGCCGCCGACAGGAGCACGAAAAAGCAGGCCGATAGGGAGAGTGACGCCGCCCGGAACCGGAGGGACCTTATCGACGCCGGAGAATGGACCGTCGGTTTCCCGCCTTAGAAATAGTACCGGAAGCCGACGCCGCCGCCGATGGCGCCCTGGGTTTTGGGCGTCAGGTCGAGCATCGGGGCGATCTCGACAAAGAGCTCGATCGGAACCCGCTGGAACTCGTAGGAGATGCCGATCGGAACGCGGAAGCTCAGCCGGGCGTCGCCATTGTTATCCTTCGTCTTGAGGCGCGCGCCGAACCCGTAGTAGAGGGCCATCCGGCCCTGTTGGACGCGGAAGACGTCGAAGCTGTGAAAGAGGATGTCCCCGTGGATCTGGAAGGACGAACCGTCGGCGAACGACCAGGCCGCGGCCGCGTCGAAGGCAATCGTCCTCCCCGTCCAGTACTTTAAGCTCACCCCGGTGGGCTCGCCGAAGATGATCCCGATCCCGAGCGGGCCTCCTGTTCGGCCCGTCTGCGCCTGCGATATTCCGGCGACGGCCGCGAGCAGAATGATGATCAGTGCGGTTTTTTTCATATCGATGACTCCTTTACGAATATTCAGATGGTCAGGTCGGCGTTCATGACGTTAGTAGAAAAATACCAGAAAATGGGGAAAAACTCAAGCCCACCCCAGGTCTCCAATTACGTTAATTACGGTGGCAATTACGGTGACACACAACTAAATACACTAAATAGGCGATTGTCCTATTTCGGTAATTAGTTGTGTGTCACCAAAATACTGGTACAATAGTCGTCCAAACATGACGCTTTTCGACCGCTTCAGGACCCACGCCCGCCGCCGGGAAGCTTTCGCTTTTCTCCGTTACATCGGCCCCGGGCTCCTTGTCACCGTGGGGTTCATCGACCCGGGCAACTGGGCCGCGAACATCGCGGCGGGCGCTCTCCACGGCTACGCCCTCCTATGGGTGATCACTCTCGGGACCCTCATGCTCGTCCTCCTCCAGCACAACGTGGCCCACCTGGGGATTGCCACCGGGCTTTGCCTGTCGGAGGCGACGACCCGGTACGTCCGTCCCGTCCCGGCCCGGCTCATCCTCGGGAGCGCCGTCCTGGCCTCAGTCTCCACGGCCCTGGCCGAGGTCCTGGGCGCGGCCATCGGCCTCCGCATGCTCTTCCCCCGCCTCCCCCTCCAGGCCGGGGCCGTCCTGGTCACGGCGTTCGTCCTGGTCATGCTTTTCACCAATTCCTACCCGAAGCTCGAGAAGTGGATCATCGCCTTCGTCTCGCTCATCGGACTGGCGTTTCTCTACGAGCTCGTTCTCGTCCACGTCCCCTGGGGAAAGGTGGCCGTCTCCTGGGTCCGTCCGGAATTCCCGCCCGGCTCCATGCTCATCATCATGAGCGTCCTCGGGGCCGTGGTCATGCCGCACAACCTGTTCCTCCACTCGGAGATCATCCAGAGCCGGCAGTGGAACCTCAAGGACGAAAAGGTCATCCGGCGGCAGCTCAAGTTCGAGTTCACCGACACGCTCTTTTCCATGGGCGTCGGCTGGGCCATCAACAGCGCCATGGTCATCATCGTGGCCGCGACCTTCTTCGGGAAGACGGCGGTCACGGAGATCGAGCAGGCCCACGACATGCTCGGGCCCCTCCTCGGCGGGACCGCGGCCCTGGTCTTCGCCGTCGCCCTGATCCTCGCGGGCCTCTCCTCCTCGATGACGGCGGGCATGGCCGGGAGCACCGTCTTCGCCGCCATCTTCGGCGAGACCTACGACATCAAGGACTTCCACTCGACGATCGGCGCCGGCCTGACCCTGGTTGCGGCGACGGTCGGGGTCTTCCTCATCGGCGACCCCTTCAAGGCCCTCCTCCTGTCCCAGATGCTCCTCAGCATCCAGCTCCCGATCACGATCATCACCCAGATCCGCCTGACATCGTCCTCCGCCGTCATGGGGAAATACGCGAACCCTCCCCTTCTCAGGGTCGTCCTCTGGGTGGTGGCGGCGGTCGTCATCGCCCTGAACCTGATGCTTTTCCGGAGCCTTATTCTTTCTCTAATCTGACGTTCCGGGCCCGAATCCGGCTTGACTGGGCCAGGTTCCCGCGGTAATATTTGAAGGGGGTTAAAGGGAAATCCGTCAACCATTCCATTCCATGTGGGGGGTGCGGCATGGAAAACCACGGCGTCAGCGCAAATCGAAGTCAGGAGAATCAGAGCGCAGTCCCGGCCAGGGAGCCGAAGGTCCGGGATGTCCGGAAGGCCTTTCTCTCCGCCGGGCTGAGGGCCACCGCCTGGGCGGCCCCGGGGCTGGCCAGGCTCGGGTTCGTCCGAAATGCCCTGGTCCGGTCAATGGAGAACAATCTCCGCCGGTCGAGCCTCCGCACGGCCGAAAGGGGCACGAGGCCGGCCCGAATCATCGAGGACAGGATGGAGATAAGCCTGGCCATCTTCAAGACCATCGAGAGGGCCCTAGCCGGGAACAGGCTCAGCAAGGCCTCGATCCGGGGGGTCATCAAGAACCTGGCCCACGACGTCATCCTCAAAAAGGGAGAACCAACGGCCCGGGCCGCGTTCATCGAAGCCCATGGGGTCCGGCCGCCGGAGATCCTCCTCATCAGCCCGACGAAGTTCTGCAACCTCAACTGCAAAGGGTGCTACGCGGATTCGACGGCCGTCAACGAGAAGCTGAGCTGGCCCGTCCTGGACCGCCTCGTCAACGAGGTCCGGACCCTCTGGGGCGGCAGGTTCGTCGTCTTCAGCGGGGGCGAGCCGCTGGCCTACAGGGACGACGGGCACGGCGTCATGGACCTCGCGGAGAGCCACCCCGATGTCTTCTTCATGATGTATACGAACGGGACGCTCATCGACGAAGGAACCGCCCGCCGCATGGCCGGGATGGGCAACCTCATGCCGGCCATCTCCATCGAGGGCCTGAAAGAGAGGACGGACGCCCGCCGCGGGGACGGGGTCTTCGACCGGATCGTCGCGGCCATGGAACGCCTCCGCCGGGAGAAGGTCCTCTTCGGCCTGTCCATCACCGCAACGAGGGAGAACGCCGAGGAGATCCTCTCGGACCGGGTCATCGACTTCTACTTCCATGAGATGGGCGCCCACTTCGCCTGGGTGTTCCAATACATGCCCATCGGGAGGGCCATCACCCTGGACCTCCTGCCCACGCCCGAGCAGCGTCTCTGGATGTGGAAGCGCTCGTGGGAGCTCATCCGGGAACGGCGGCTCTACATCTCCGACTTCTGGAACGGCGGGACGGCGGCCCAGGGCTGCATCGCCGCCGGACGGGCCGGCGGTTACATGGCCGTCTGCTGGAACGGGGACGTCGTCCC
>Ga0187886_1001688_pt1 | contig 19286 bp, 14 predicted proteins | sample June2016WEW_20_1_FD_133001 | JGI IMG/M metagenome (GOLD analysis project Ga0187886, IMG submission 133001) | Peatland microbial communities from SPRUCE experiment site at the Marcell Experimental Forest, Minnesota, USA - June2016WEW_20_150 | ecosystem: Environmental > Terrestrial > Soil >... | reverse complement strand
GTGAAGACGCCGTGGCTTACCTGAAAGCGCATAACCTGCCGGTACCTTTCAAGAACCCTTCCTTGTTCAGCCGCGACCGCAACCTGTGGCACATTTCACACGAAGGCGGCCCTCTCGAAGACGCCAACTACGTCCCGGAAGAATCGCTCTTCCAGATGAGCGTCTCACCCGAAAATGCCCCCAACCAGCCGGAGGTGGTGGAGATTGGCTTCGAAGAAGGCGCGCCGGTCAGCCTGAACGGCGCTGCGCTTCCGCCAGTTAAGGTGGTGGAAACGCTCAATGCCCTGGGTGGGATGCACGGCATTGGGCGCATCGACCTGGTCGAGAACCGCCTGGTGGGAATGAAAAGCCGGGGTGTCTACGAAACCCCGGGCGGAACGATCCTCAGCTTCGCCCACAAGGAGCTTGAATCGATCACGCTGGATCGCGAGACCCTGCATTATAAAGATGTCATTGCCCAGCGTTATGCAGAAATGATCTACTTTGGCCAGTGGTTCACCCCTCTGCGCCAGGCCTTGGATGCCTTCTTCAAAGAAACCCAAAAGGTAGTCACTGGTAAAATCAAGGTGAAGCTGTATAAGGGCAACCTGATTGTTGCCGGGCGCACCAGCCCGTACAGCCTGTACCGCGAGGAATTTGCCACCTTCGGGCATTCTCCGGTCTATGACCACACCGACGCGGCCGGATTCATCCGCCTGTTCAGCCTGCCTTCCAAGGTGCAGGCGATGATGAAGGGCCTGGGTGAGGATGTCCCGCCTGTGCCGTTCGACCAGATTGTGCGCGACTAAAAATCAGGAGTAGCTTATGAAACTATGGACAGGCCGGATATCCGGCTCGCTGGATGCGCTGGCTGCCCGGTTGAACAATTCTTTGCCATTCGATCAGCGCCTGGCGCAAGTGGACGTGCGCGGCAGCATCGCCTGGGCCAGAGCGCTGGCGCGGGCCGGGGTGCTGGCCCCAGGGGAAGAGACCAGCCTGATCGTACAGGGTTTGGAAACCATCCTGGAAGAGTTTAACCAGGCTGCCTTTGCATACCAGGACAGCGATGAAGACATACACACGGCCGTAGAGCGCCGCCTGACCGAGCTGGTTGGCCCGGTGGGTGGGAAACTGCACACCGGGCGCAGCCGTAATGATCAGGTAGCAACCGATTTTTGCCTGTGGGTACAGGAGGCAGCCCTCACCCTGGAGAAAGAGCTTGCCGGGCTTCAAAGCGCCCTGGTGCAGCGCGCTGATAAGGATTGGGGCGTCATTTTACCTGGCTATACCCATTTCCAGCAGGCTCAGCCGGTCCTGCTCAGCCATTGGTGGCTGTCTCACTTCTGGCCCCTGCAGCGTGACCGGGAAAGGCTGCAGGCTGTCTACCGCGCCGCCCGGATCATGCCGTTGGGCAGCGGGGCGCTGGCAGGCACCAGCTTCCCCATCGATCGCTTTGCCCTGGCGAGCGACCTGGGCTTCGATGCGCCGGCTCCCAACAGCCTGGATGCGGTCGGCAACCGCGACTTTGCCGCCGAGTTCCTGTTCTGGGCAGCCCTGCTGGGGGTGCACCTCAGCCGCCTGGCCGAAGCGCTGATCCTCTATTCCACCAGCGAATATGGTTTCATCGTCCTGGCCGACGAATATTCCACCGGTTCCAGCCTGATGCCGCAAAAGAAGAACCCTGATCCGCTCGAGCTGGCGCGCGGGCGCAGCGGGTTCCTGATTGGCCGCTTGGTGGGTCTGCTGACCATGCTCAAGGGTTTGCCCTCCGCGTACGATAAAGATCTTCAGGAGGATAAGCTGCCGGTCTTCGAAGCCGCCGACACCCTTTGGCTGCTGCTGCCGGTGATGAGCGGGCTGCTCACCACCCTGGCGGTGCGCGGCGAGTGGATGCGGGCTGCCATCAACCCGCAGGTGATGGCGACCGACCTGGCCGATTACCTGGTGAAGCGCGGCGTGCCTTTCCGCCAGGCGCACGAGGCGGTCGGGCGGGCGGTGCGGCGCGCCGATGAGCTGAATGTCTCGCTGGCGGTTTTACCCCTGGAAGAATGGCAGGCTATCCAACCGGCTTTTGCGGACGACCTGTTCCAGATGTTTGACCCGGAGGTCTCGGTCGCCCAGCGCTCCGCTTATGGGGGCACTGCCCCGAAAGCGGTAATGGAGCAGCTCGACCAGGCCAAGAAAATCCTTGAGGGTTGATCGAAAATTCCCGGCTTTTTCGGAAAAGCCGGGAATTTGCATTGCGCCAGCCTCTTCAACGTTCCAGCCTGCATCTAGCCTGGGTAAGTGACCTAATATGTTATGATTAAGTACATCGGTAGATCGTCCAATGAATGATTCAAATAACGAGAGAGGGATAAAAATTATGGAAACCGTCCAACCAGAAAGTATGGGGTTTTCCAGCCAGCGGCTGGGGCGCATCAACCAGGTCATGCAGCAGTATGTGGATGAAAAGAAGCTGGCCGGCATAGTTACCTTAATTGCACGGCAAGGCAAGATTGTCCATTTCGATAAGTTTGGCATGGCGGATATCCGCGGCAAAAAGCCGATGCAGACCGATTCCCTTTTCCGCATCTATTCCATGACCAAACCGATCACCAGCACGGCCGTACTCATGTTATTCGAGGAAGGCCGTTTTCGACTGACGGATCCCGTGCACCAGTACATCCCGGCTTTCAAAGATATAAAAGTGCTCGACAACACAGTTAATTCAGACAAACGCCTCATCGGACCCAGGCGGCCCATCTCCATCCGCGACCTGCTTACCCACACGGCTGGGTTAAGTTACGGTTTCGATGACAATTTCTACATCGATGAGCTGTATCGGAAGAACGTTTGGGCTAAGCAGGACCGCAATCCCAAGATGACCCTGGAAGAGCTGGTGACAGCGATTGCTGGAATTCCTCTGGCCTTCCAGCCGGGCTCCAACTTCCGCTACTCCACGGCAGTCGACGTGCTTGGCTACCTGGTGCAGGTGGTGTCGGGTCTGCCCTTCGAGGATTTTCTCAAGCAGCACATCTTCGACTCACTGGGCATGGTCGATACTGCTTTTTACGTGCCCCCTGAAAAAGTCGGGCGCTTTACCGTCGTTTACGGGCCGGAGAAAAAGGGCGGCATGAAGGTGGTCGAGAAGGTGGAAGGAAGCCACTACTTGAATCCTCCCAAGGCGCCTTCCGGCGGAGGGGGCTTGGTCTCCACCACGCAGGACTACCTGCGCTTTTGCCAGATGCTGCTCAATCATGGCGAGCTGGAAGGGGCGCGCCTGCTCGGGCGCAAGACGGTTGAGCTGATGACCCTGGACCATTTGCCGGCCGGCGTGGATTGCTTTGGCAACCCGCACGAAGGCTTTGGCCTGGGGGTCAGCGTGGTGCGCGACCTGGCCAAATACCAGAACCTGGGCTCGGCTGGCAGTTACGGCTGGGGCGGGGCTGCCAATACCAATTTCTGGATCGATCCCAAAGAAAATCTGATCGGCATCCTGATGCTGCAATATATGCCCGGCGATACCTATCCGGTGGTGACCGATTTCCGCAACCTGGTCTATCAGGCGCTTGTCGATTAACGATGGTCGAAATTAACACTCCCAGGCTGCGCCTGGTAGCGCTGACCCTCGAACAACTCAAACAGTCCCTGCACTCCCCGCAGGATTTGGAGCGTGAACTCGGGTTCGCCATTGCTCCGATTGACCCTGCCGGAGGGGTCCAGCGCGCCATCCATATCAAAATCTCGAAAATGGAGCAGGCGGCCGAGAGCCACCATGCATGGTACACCTACTGGCTGATCGTGCCGCGCCTGGCGCCCTACGGCGCCGGGCAAATTGGCTTCAAAGGTATTCCCAATGGGCTGGGCGAGGTAGAAATTGGTTATGGGATCGGGGAGGCCTACCAGAGCAAGGGCTATATGACTGAAGCCGCCAGGCTGCTGGTGGAATGGGCTTTTCAGTCCGGCCGCTGCCGGGCAGTAACGGCTGAAACCCTTCCAGATAACTTCCCCTCACAGCGTGTTTTGCAAAAGATCGGCATGCGCCAGTATGGGGAGATGGATGGAATGCTGCTCTGGCGCATCGATAAGCTAGGCCAGGCGTAATTACTCAACCGGAGGCGCCGGGGCGGGTTCGGGTGGGGGAAGCCTGGCTGCCAGGAAGGCTAACAGACCACCGATAGCAAAAAAGGTCATGTTTATCAGAAAAGGCAGCACCCGGTTGATCTGTGACAGCGCCCCCGCGATCCACCCAAAGGGGGTAGTCAAGATGACGACGATCATATAAATGATCGCCAGGATGCGGGCGCGTTCATGCGGATCAATTGACACTGCCACCATACGGTCGACCTGTGGACTGACCGTGGCATAGCTGCATGCTTCCAGCAAGGTGCTGACCAGCAGCAGAAAATAGTTTTTTTCCGGGATGTTTACCAGGATCAGCAGGCTGATGATATAACCGGCAAACCCGACCAGCATAGGGCGTTTGAAATGCATTTCACGGATGGCCGGCATGGCAACGAAGAAGAACACCAGCATGATGCCCGAGCGTGCGAAGGCATAGTAAGCCAGGTCCTGGGCAGGGATGTGCAATCGTGAGGTGACCAGGATTGACCAGAAAGTGTTGCTGATGGTGGTGCAGGAGCTCATCACCAGCATGATTCCCAGGGTATACAACGTACGCGGTGATTTGAGGAGGATCCTGAACACTCCCCGGTATTCGCGCAGGTTAGCTAAAACACTCTGGTGTTTTGTTTCCTGCATGCGCTGCAGACCACGCTCGGTTTCTTTGACTATAGCGTTCGTGGAAAGGAGCTTGATCGTCATCATCACGCTGGCAAACAGGTACAGTCCGCGCATGGTAGGCACCAGCGTATAAAAGTGGATCAGCAGGCCGGCAATGGGCGAGACGAAAGCGGTCAGCAGGCCCGAGATATAAAGCCAGGTATAGATATCCACGAGCTGTTTCGGTTTGGTTTGCCTGTCTTCCACGAACAGGCAGGTCCAGGAAGTCTGAGGAATACGCCACATGCTGTTAAAGATAGCAGCCACCACGAAGTAGTAAAAGTTCTGGGATATGGCCCAGATCAGGGTGGGGACACTCCACGAAAGGAGATCGAAGATCAGCGTGGCGCGCCTGCGGCCTAACTTATCCGCGATCATCCCGCTCAGCAAGGCAGTGAAAACCTGGAAAGCCAGCCCAATGCTGATGACCGTCCCGATTTGCCGGTCGGTAAGCCCCAGGGCCAGCATATAGATTGAAACGTAAGGCGCGTATAAATTATAAGGGATGCCCCACAACGGTTCAGTAAAAACGACACCGCGGGCATTGCCCTTGAAGTTTTTGAGCGCGGTAAACAGCGGGTGAGCCAAAAACGGTATTTTCCCTGGTAGAAGCCCGATTTTACCTTGAACATCCGGCCAGCGCCAGTGTCTTACATCCTTGGCCGTAAGGTACCTTCCTCCGACTTGATCACCACCCGGGCACGTTGTAAGCCTTGCGCCTCAGCCAGCAGCAGGATATCGCCCGGTTGGGTGGTAGCCTGCACGGCTAGCCGTCACCTGGCACAATCCACCGAAGGCTGAACGTTGGGGAGCTTTGTCAGCTTCGTGGCTGGACGGGTTGCCATTGCCTGCTCCCAGGATTTTGGCGCTGCCTTCGACGCTGAAATGCACCAGGGTAGACGCCTCGGGTACTACCAGGCCGTGCTCGTCTTCGACGGCCACGTTGACTACCACCACATCCTCGCCATCGGCCCAGACCTTTTCCCGGTCGGGATGCAAAGTCAGTCGCGCCGGCGCGCCGGTGGTCCGGCGTTCGGTGTAGGCGACTTCCTGGTTATCTCTGAACCCACGCGCTGCCACCACACCCGGGGCGTAAGGCACCGGCCATTCCACATGGCTGTTGGCTGGCACCACTTTTCGGCCCAGGCTGGCGCCATTTAGAAACAGCTCTACCTCATCGCAGTTGCTGAAACACCATACATCGATCATCTTGCCCTCGCATCCGGGCCAGTTCCAGTGAGGCAGAATGTGTAAAACGGTGTGGTCGCTCCACCAGGATTGATAATAGTAATAGTTGTCTTTTGGGAAACCGCACGTATCCATAATCCCAAAATGTGAGTTGATGCACGGCCATTTATAGGGGGTTGGCTCGCCGCGGTAATCGAAGCCCGTCCATACGAAGGTGCCGGAAATAAAGGGCCGGTTGGCGGCCGCCTGCCAGGTAGCCGTTGATCCATACGGTGCTGTCACGGAAAGCGCCGTCGAACTCCAGGTAAATGCGCTTGCCCCGGTCTTCTTCAGGAAGGTTGAATGATTTACGATACCAGCCAACCCCGGTGGGCAGGGAGCCGTGGTTGGGCCCGGCTTTTTGGTCGAAAATGCCTTCCACCGCCCAATCGTGGGGCAAATCTACCACTCGCCAGGCGTGGTCGTCGAAATCTGTCCCGGCCGGGCCGGGTCGAATAAGAAGCGTTGGCGTGTGGGACTGGATGAGGTTGTGGTTTGGTCGCTCATAGAATTATCCTTACAGATACGAAAAATAAGTGTCGGAGGGTTAATTCGATTATAGCAAGGTTTACATTAACCTAGAAAACAGTTGGCCAGCCAGGTTGGCCGGTTTAAGGCCAATCAGGAGGCGCTGGATGCGATCGGAGAGCGCCGTCCCGGCCGGTTTGACGTCTGCCAGCGAGCGAACGATCAGGTTCTGGCGCGCCTGCTCCAGGTTCCAACCGGTTGGCAGCGGGCAGTTGACGCGCTGCATGCGCCCGGCCGGCAGGTCGAAGAAGTTGTCGCTGAAGATGACGCACTTTGTGGCCCCGCAGAATGATAGGGCCACAAAGCGCGCCAGCGCCCTGGCTGAAAGGTCGACGACCAACAACCAGTTCTCTGACTGGATTGTGTAAACAAGGCCGGGGTCGGGCAGGCGCAGGTCTTTTTCCAGGGCGAAGACTGCCGCCTGGCAGAATAGGCGCTGACCGGACTGATAGAGCTCTACCACGAATACCAGGTTCTTAGAGCCGTTTTTGGATTATATACCCGCAAATTTCTTTGGTTGTCCCTCACCCATGGTCAAACTGCCTGTGTTCAGGTTTATAATCTGGTATCCCAGATACTTCCTGTTTAGGTTTTGATCGTGAACCTGAAAAATATATCGAGACTCTCTCTCGCCAAGGTCTTCCCGGTCTTTTTCGACGCTGATCGCCGGGCGCGTTTGGCCCTGGCCAGCTTATGTTTTCTGAGCGCTTTAGAAGGCGCCGTCTTATCGATCTCCCTGGTGAAGAATTTCGGCAGCCAGGCGCGTTCAACCGCAGGTTTTACCAGCCGGCAGATGGCTCTCCTGGTGGTCTGCACAATCGTTATGGCTGGCCTGGTATGGGTTGGAGTGACAGTATTACGCCAGCCGCAAACTGTCCAAGAATGGTTGGCCTGGTTGAGCAAGCCGGGGTTTTTGGGCGGCGCCGCCCACGCGCTGTCTTTTTTGATTTTAGCGCTGTGGGTGATTGTGTTTGGCTGGAAGGGAACGCTTGAGCTGGTAATGCCTCAGTATAATATTTTGTACGACAGGTATTACCCTTTATTCCTGTGGGCCTTACTGGTCAGTGCGCAGGCCGGCTTGTTTTTGTGGCTTGCCAGGCAACCTCGCCCGGAAATTTTGGCAGAAATTAAAGCGCTATTCCCCAGACCGGCCAGAAGCAGCCCGCTGTTGGAGATTGCTGCCATCCTGTTTGCCCTGTCCCTTTATGGTTTATTTCTCAGAATCCAGATTCCAGGACCGGTTAGCTTAATTTTCCGTTATGACCTGGCGCTGCTTAGCTTTCCGGTTTTATTCCTGCTTTACTTTGGTTTTCGACATTCGGGTTGGGTCGCCAATTTGATCGGCTTGAGTGTTGTGCTCGTCCTGGCGAGTTTTGCTTTGGCCTGCTTATGGAATTCGGGGATCAGTGAGGAGCCCGTTGTCATGGGCCTCCTTCCATACAAAGACGCTTCAAACTATTACACCGAAGCGCAACTCCTGTTGAATGGCTCCCCTATCCGGAGCTGGGGAGGGCGTCCTATTTTTTCGTTGTTCCTGGCGGTGCTGCTTCGCCTGACGGGATCCAATTTGCAGGTCGCGATCGCGATTATGGTGGCAATTACTATACTGTGCTGTTATGCTGCTGCACGTGAGGTCAATCGTAATTTCGGGGCGGCCCCAGCCGCCTTTACCATGTACCTGCTGTTTGTTTATTACCGCCAGTTTATTGGGGTGACTTATACTGAGAACCTGGGGTTGGCATTCGGCGCGCTCAGCCTGGCTTTCCTCCTGCAGGGCGCCCGCACAAGCAACTTCTGGACTACGGTTTTTGGATTATTTCTGGCTTCCCTGGCCATGAATGTCCGTCCTGGACCTTTGTTGATATTGCCATTTTTAGTTGTGTGGTTTGTGATCAAATTTCGACGCTCGAATTCTTTCAAAGCTTGGGTGCTCCCGTCATTAATTAGCTGCGGGGCCATCTTGCTGCCTTTCGCTCTCAACTTGCTGATAATCAAAAGTATGGTTGTTCCTGGGACGGCCATGTTTTCGCGCTTTCCTCCTACATTCTACGGGTTGGCGATGGGGGGCAAGAGTTGGAACCAGGTTTACCTGGACCATCCCTCTGTCAACGGCTTACCCCAAGACCAACAATCTGCGGCTATCTTTAGTTTTACTTTCCAGCAGATTCGTGCCAAACCGGGTCTTTTTCTAACTGGGATAGGAAAGTTTTTTACCGATTTCTTCACCGTCCAATATGGCGCCTTTAATTTTATCCGCGATGCGCTGGAAATACGGGCGGCCTTGTTCTTGCTGAGCTTGTTTGGATTAGGATATCTGCTCAAAAAATACAGACACCCTGGCAGCTTCCTACTCCTGGCCTGCCTGGCCGGTATCCTCTTATCCACCCCCTTTGTTCCTAGCAGGGATTCGGATCGCATGCGCACTTATGCCGCGGCCGCTCCTTTTCTCGTGGTGATCCCATCCATTAGTTTAGGTTGGTTAGATTTCCGTTACAAAGTTTTAACTGATGAAAAACAACCTCATCCAACCCTATTTCCTTCTCCAGGCTTTATATTGTCAGGATTATTAGTCGTGTGTGTGATCGTAGGTCCCTTTATCGTAAAATCCCTGGCGCAAAAACCGGCCAGCCTGAAGTTGGATTGCCCTTCTAATGAAACTGCTTTCAACATCCGCATCAATAAGGGTTCGTATGTCCAGATAATTGCGGATAACGCTGCGCTTGTGTCCCATCTTCCGGACCTGCGCATGAGCGATTTGATACACAGCGTAAACGATTTTTCGTACAGAGGCGCCTTTGTCCAAGAACCCTACCAGCCTGGGATGCTGATCCTGAATACGCTCGACCTGAAAAGTGAGCAGCAAACCTGGATTGCAGTTCCTTCTGCCGGCTTATCGGTGGATGGCAGTGTAGTCGAGGTGTGCGGATTTCAAGAAAAAGGCAGCATCTTTTTCTTTGCAAATGGCAATGCACCTGCGGGAAAATAAATAAAGCTGTATTTTTCTAAGGTCCAGGCATAATGGCTTCACTTGAAAAATCAGAGTACAACTTCGAATATTCAAGATATTTTGAAATCAAACAGAATCTTGCATCATCAATGCAATGCCAATTATGATAAAATAAGCCCGAAATCCTTGTGTTCTCTGGGAATAGCCGTGGTGAACTCCTAGATTTGGGGATGTCATGACATCGCCAAATCTGGGGACCTTCCACGGTAAATGCCAATGAGCCAATCCTTGTCTCACGCCACAGGTTGGATTTAGCGGTAAGAGGTGTTTCCAAATGTCCAGCACTCCACGCGTCGTGCGCTTACGCCAGCAGAGCCTTGAAGCCGTCCCCACTCTTTCCACCGAGCGGGCTGAGCTGATCACAGAATTTTACCAGCAGGAACACAGCCTGGTTTCCATTCCCGTGCAGCGGGCGCGGGCTTTCCAGTACTTGATGGAGCACAAGGCCATCTGCATCAACCCGGGTGAGCTGCTTGTGGGTGAAAAAGGCCCGCAGCCGCAAGCCGCCCCCACCTACCCGGAGCTGTGCTGCCATTCCCTGGCCGACCTGGAAATCCTCGATTCGCGCCCCAAAATTTCCTTCAAAGTCAGCCCACAGGCTCGCCAGGTGTACCAGGAGAGAATCATCCCCTTCTGGCAAGGGCGGACGATGCGAGAGCTGCTCTTTCAGGAGATGACCGGGGAATGGATAGCGGCCTACGAAGCCGGCATCTTCACCGAATTCATGGAACAACGCTCGCCTGGGCATACCGTTCTGGATAATAAGATCTATCACAAAGGCATGCTGGATTTTCAGCAGGAAATCCAGGCCAGCCTGGACAGGCTGGATTACCTGAACGATCCCCAGGCATACGCCCGGCAGGAAGAGCTGAAGGCCATGGCGATCTGCGCCGGCGCATTGGTGCGCTTTGCCACCCGCCACGCCGAGCTGGCGCGCGCCCTGGCGCAGGCCGAGCAGGACCCCCAGCGCCGGCAGGAGCTGGAGCGCATTGCCGAGGTTTGCACGCACGTGCCGGCCCACGCCCCGCGTGATTTTTGGGAGGCGCTGCAGTATTACTGGTTCGTCCACCTGGGGGTGACCACCGAGCTGAACACTTGGGACGCCTTCAACCCGGGCCGTCTGGATCAGCACCTTAATCCGTTCTACCAGCAAGGTCTGGCGGATGGTACCCTCTCCCGGGCCCAGGCCGAAGAGCTGCTGCAGTGCTTCTGGATCAAGTTCAACAACCAGCCTGCTCCGCCCAAGGTGGGCGTGACCGCCGCCGAGAGCGGCACCTATACCGACTTTGCCCAGATCAACCTGGGCGGCGTGCGCCAAGATGGCTCGGATGGGGTCAACGAGGTCACCTACCTGTTGTTGGACGTGATCGAAGAGATGCGCCTGCTGCAGCCCAGTTCTTCAATCCAGGTCAGCAAAAAGAATCCCGACCGCTTCATCCAGCGCGCGGCCCGCATCATCCGCACCGGATATGGACAGCCCTCGATCTTCAACCACGATCTGATCGTGCAGGAGCTGGTGCGCATGGGCAAATCCCTGGTAGACGCGCGCAACGGCGGGTCGAGCGGCTGCGTTGAGGTGGGCGCCTTCGGCAAGGAAAACTATAACCTGACCGGCTATTTCAACCTGCCCAAGGTGCTGGAAATTGCCCTGCATAACGGGGTGGACCCGCGTAGCGGTAAGAAGATTGGCTTGGAAACCGGCGACCCGCGCCAGTTCCAGTCTTACTCCGGGCTTTTTGAAGCGTTCGAGAAGCAGGTGAATTACTTCATCGACGTCAAGGTGCGCGGCAACAACCTGATCGAGCGACTTTACGCCCGTTATATGCCGGCCCCCTTCCTGTCCCTGCTGATTGATGACTGCATTACTAACGGCAAAAATTATCACGATGGGGGAGCGCGTTACAACACCTCATATATCCAGGGCGTCGGGTTGGGCTCGATCACGGATGAGCTGTCCGCCATCCAGCATCATGTATATAAGCAGAAAACGCTGGCGATGGTCGACCTGCTGGCGGCGCTGGCGGATAACTTTGCCGGGCAGGAAGGCCTGCGCCAGACCTTGCTGCACAAGACCCCGCGCTATGGCAATGACGACGACCGGGCCGACGATGTGATGCGCTCGATTTTTGAGGTCTATTACAACGCCGTGGATGGACGCAAGAATACCCGCGGGGGTGAATACCACATCAACCTGCTGCCGACCACCGTGCACGTCTATTTCGGTTCGGTGACAGGCGCTATGCCGGATGGACGGCGCGCCTGGGAGCCGCTTTCTGAAGGGGTTTCGCCTGTGCAGGGCGCCGACCGGCGCGGTCCTACGGCGGTGCTCAAGTCGGTCGCCAAGATAGACCACGCTCGCACCGGCGGCACGCTGCTCAACCAGAAATTTACCCCTGCGCTGCTGCAAGACGACGACGACCTGGACAAACTGGTTGCCCTGGTGCGGGCCTACTTCCGGCTGGACGGCCACCACATCCAGTTCAACGTGGTCGATGCGGCCACCTTGCAGGCTGCCAAACAGGACCCCGACCAGTACCGCAGCCTGATCGTGCGCGTGGCCGGCTACAGCGATTACTTCTGCAACCTGAGCGAAGCCCTGCAGGACGAAATCATCGCCCGCACGGAACACCAATCCTTTGGGTAGGCCGGCCCTGGCAGATGCCAGGAAGAGCCACGGGTGAACACTTTTTCGCACAGCGGGGTTAATCACTTAGATTAGAAATCTCTACGAAGAGGAGCGACGCGCATGCCAGAGCAGAAATTCAAGGTTTACGGTTACCGCTGGGTGGTGTTGGCAGTCTTCATGTTCGTCAACCTTGCCATCCAGGTGTTGTGGATCACCTATGCCCCCATCACCGGGCCGGCGGCCCTCTATTATGGCGTCTCTGACCTGAAGATCGGCCTGCTGGCAATGACCTTCATGATTGTCTTTATTCCTCTGTCTATTCCGGTTTCCTGGGTGATCGACACCTACGGTTTCCGGATTGGGGTCAGCATTGGGGCAGTCCTGATGGGCATCTGCGCGATCTTACGCGGGTTGGCTGGCCCTAACTACAACCTGGTGCTTTTGAGCACGGTTGGACTTGGCATCGCCCAACCTTTTATGATGAACGCCTGGACCAAGGTGGCGGCGAAATGGTTTGCCGTGGAGGAACGCGCCACAGCGGTAGGGCTGGCGACTATCGCCACCTTTATTGGGATTGCCCTGGGTATGACGCTTACTCCTACGCTCATTTTGTCGATGTCTATTCCCAACGTGCAGTTGGTGTACGGCGCGCTGGCAGGCCTCTCGGCGCTGTTGTTCCTTGGTTTCGCCCGTGAGAGTCCGCCCACTCCGCCCTGCCCGGCCGGGATGGAAGAGCGCGCCCTGATGCTGGACGGCCTCAAGCACGCCCTCAAAGTGCCGCGTTTGTGGATGTTCGTATTCATTTATTTTATTGCCATGGGCGTCTTCAACGGTATTACGACCTGGGTGGAAGAGATCCTGCGCCCGCGCGGTTTCACTCCCACCCAGGCAGGCACGGTAGGGGCGGTGCTGCTGGTGGGCGGGATCATTGGGGCTTTTATCCTGTCCACCGCCTCGGATAAGCTGCATAAACGGCAAATTTTCATCATGCTGGGCGTCCTTTTTGCCGTGCCCGGCCTGGTGGGGATGGCTTTTTCCACCGATTTTTTCTGGTTGATTGTATCTGCTTTTTCCATCGGCTTTTTCATGGTAAGCGCCAACCCGGTTGGGATGCAGTACGTGGCGGAAATCACCTACCCGACCCCAGAAGGCACCTCAAACGGGCTGATCTCGCTGTTTGGCCAGGTTTCGGTAGTCTTTGTCTACATCATGGAAGCCATGCGCACCCCGGATGGCGCCTTCACCCCGGCGCTGCTGCTCTCGGTCGGCCTGCTGCTGGTGTGCGTGGTGGTGGCTTTCTGGATGAAAGACCCCACCGCTCACGAGGCCGGGCAGGATCAGCCGGCTGCCAGACCCGCCCAATTGTAAACGTCCTGCCGGATGGCCTGGGGAATCTTAAAAATTCCGCCAACTCCCGGAATCTGTCCGATTCTCTATTGACAAAGGCTCAAGAAAGCGCGATTATGGTAACGATATCATGACAACGTTACCATGATATCGTTACCATACTTTACCCAGAAAATATAATTCGATTGGACGCTGCATGGCTACTGTGCGCGATGTTGCCAAACTTGCCGGGGTCTCCCCCATCACCGTTTCGCGGGTGATCAATAAGGCCAGCTATATCAGCGACGAGACGCGCGGGCGCGTGGAAGCAGCCATCCGGCAGCTTGGCTATGTTCCCAATACCCTGGCGCGCAGCCTGCGCCTGCGCCAGACCAATACGCTGGCCCTGGTGCTGACCGATATTACCAACCCCTTCTGGACCACGGTAGCGCGCGGCGTAGAAGACGCGGCCAGCGACGCCGGCTTCAACGTGATCCTGTGCAATACCGACGAATCGGAGATTGAACAGGAGAAATACCTCAACGTCCTCTTACAGAAGCGCGTGGATGGGGTGCTGCTGGTGCCGGTGCGCTGCACTCGCGAAACGGTGCGGGTGATCCAGGGCCAAAATGTTCCCCTGGTGGTTATCGACCGCCATATCCAGGGCGTGGAAATCGACTCGGTGCGCTGCGATTCGGAGGGCGGAGGATACGCCCTGGTGCGCCTGCTGCTTGCGCAGGGACACCGCAGGATTGCCATGTTGAGCGGCCCGCAGGGGGTTTCCTCGGCGGATGACCGGGTGGCAGGTTACACGCATGCCCTGGCTGAGGCTGGTTTGGATCACCAAAATGAGCTTATTTTTTATGGGGAATTCAATCAGCAGAGTGGCTATGAAATGATGCAAAAAGCCCTGGAAGCTGAACCCAGGCCGACCGCCATCTTTGCCGCTAACAACTTTATCACCATGGGGGCTTTCAAAGCCGTGCGTGAGGCTGGCCTGAAGGTGCCGGAAGATATGGCCCTGGTCGGTTTCGACGACCTACCGGTTGACCTGATTATCGATCCATTTTTCACGGTTGCTGCCCAGCCGGCTTACGAAATGGGCAAACAAGCAACCGAATTAATCCTGGCGCGTGTCGCTGGACAGGGTCCGGCGGAGTGCCAGGAAATAATTTTACCGACTGAGATTATCGTTCGCCGATCAAGCGGCGAAAAATATCGGTGAAATTTCTACGGGTATGCAGAGCGGAATTTTCGAAAAGAGGAGGTGGTGATCATCCGGTAAAGTATCCCACAAGTAGTCTCTATCCTGGATCAATATTATCTTCCAACCAAAAGACAAGGACAAAAGGAGAAATTGAAATGGCTAAGAAAAGTTTGAGTCGTCGCGAGTTTCTAATCGGCGCTGCCAGTGTCAGCGGCGCCGCCATCCTGGCTGCCTGCGCTCCCCAGGTGGTTACACAAACCGTCGAGCAGACTGTTGAGGTTCCAGTCCAGCAGACCGTTGAGGTCCCAGTACAGCAGACTGTGGAAGTTCCCGTCCAACAGACCGTCATCGTCCAGGCGCCCGCCGCCGCCGGCCCGGTCGTCCTGACCTGCGCCCACGCCTGGGAAGCCGCCTTCGAAGCGCACCAGGAAGATTTCGATAATAACTTCATGAAGGCCAATCCCAACATCTTCATCAAGCGCATCAACAGTGACTGGAACGCTCACAACCAGATCGTCCCGACCTGGGCCGCCGCGGGCGAGCTGCCCGACATCATCTACGTGCATGGCAGCCGCGCCTACCCCTGGAACCAGCAGGGCATCCTCATCACTATCGATAACTATACTGCGTCTGATACGGCCTTCAACGTGGCAGGCATCTGGCCAGAAGCCCTGAAGCTTTACCAGTACAAGGGCAAGCAGTTCGAGATCCCCTACGATCACGGTCCGGTCATCATGGGTTACAATATGGATCTTTTCGACAAGGCCAAGATGCCTTACCCCACTGAAACCTGGACCATGGATGATTTCCTGGCAGCCGCCAAGAAATTGACCATCCCTGGCAAGCAATGGGGCTACAGCGGCTACTATGGCCTTACCGTCGATAAAAGCAATGAGTATGCCGTCTCCTTGGTCGGACCATGGGGCGGGAGTGTCTTTACCGATGATGAGAGCAAGTTGGTGATCGATTCCCCCGAGAGCATTGCGGCTCTCAAGTGGTGGGCTGACATGTACACCCAGAAGATTGTTCCAAATGCGGCCGAATCGACGGCTTTCCCTGCCGGCGTCTGGGTGGCTGGCTCAGCCGCCATGTTTGGCCTGGCTACCTGGGGTGTGCCGCAGATGCATGATTTCGGCAACTTCAAATATGATGTGGCGCCCTGGCCGAAAGGCCCCAAGGCGCAAAAGACTGGCTCCTTCGGCTCCGGCTATGGCATCACCAAGGACAGCAAGAACCCGGATGTGGCCTGGAAATACTTGAGCGCTTACCTCGATGTAGATGGTATGGACTTCATGTGGGCCTCCTCTGGACGCGGTTCTCCTGCCCGTCTAGCTTGCCGGGATGCTTATATTAAGGCCGCCATCAACCCGCCCCACGCCGCGTACTTCTATGATGCGATGGATAAATATGCCGAAACTGGCCATCCGTACCACACCATGGCTTCTGGAGAAGTTCTGGACATCATGGCTAAATATTTCGGATTAATCGCCACCGGTGAAATGAAAGTCGAAGACTCTGTCGCCAATATAATCAAAGAGGCCAATCCAAAACTGGCCGCCGCGGCTGCACAATCGTAATATCCTGATTGTAGCTGGCGGCTGATATCTTCAGCCTGGAACCTCGGGTACCTGCCCCATCCAGGGGCAGGTACCCAGATGCGACCTTTTATTGGAGTATCTATGGCCCAAGCTCTATCCACCCCTAAAAAACGTAAGTTGAGCCCGCTGCAGAGAAAAGAGGAATTCGAGTTTTATCTCTCGATTCTTCCGTGGATCATCGGCTTTATCTTTTTTACCGGCGGTCCTATTCTGGCCTCCATGTTTTTCAGCCTTACCAACTGGACCGGCCTGACCACGATCAATTTCATTGGCATTCAGAATTATATAGCCATGGTCACAACGGACAATGAGTTTTTGACCGTTATTTTCAATACTTTTTATTACAGCATTGCCAGCGTGATCCTAGGAACCATCGGTTCTGTGGTGGTGGCGCTCTTGATGAACCAGAAAGTTCCGGGGATCAATATTTTTCGCACCATTTATTATTTGCCTTCGGTAACATCGGGCGTAGCCATCGCGATTATGTTCATGTGGCTGTTCAACCCCCAATTGGGTTTGATCAACTATGCCCTATCCCTGGTAGGCATCCAGGGACCGTTATGGCTGGCTTCCAGCCAGTGGTCTATGCCAGCATTGATCTTGATGAGCCTGTGGGGGATCGGCGGCAATATGATCGTCTTATTGGCCGGCCTGCAAGGCATCCCAGACCATCTCTACGAGGCCGCCCGTATCGATGGCGCCAACAAAATTCAGGAATTCTTAAATGTGACCATCCCGATGCTTTCACCAGTCATCTTTTTCGTCATGGTAATCTCCGTTATCGGCTCCTTCCAGATTTTCGATAACGTTTATGTGATGACGCGCGGCGGTCCTGGCGATTCGACCCGCGTGCTTGTGTATCATCTTTACCAAAATGCTTTTGAGTACCAGAAGATGGGTTACGCCTCAGCCCTGGCCTGGATACTCTTTCTAATCATTATGGGTTTGACCTTCTTGCAGTTCCGCTTCGGCAGATCCTGGGTTTATTACGAGACCGAATGAGGATCATAAACATGGAAAAAGCACTTGTCGCCCCTGTCCAATCCATCCCCTGGTATAAAACGGCCAAATTCCGTAAGACTACCCAGATCATCTTGGTTTATGCCCTGGTTATTCCCGGAGGGGCTGTCCTAATCTTGCCATTCCTGTGGATGGTGACAACCGCTTTAAAAACTCAGAAGCAGATCTTTACCTTCCCTCCCCAGTTCATCCCCAACCCGGTCATGTGGTCAAACTTCGTTGAAGGCTGGACGAAATACGTACCGTTTACCCGTTACCTGTTCAATACCCTGGAAATTGTCACTAACAATATTATCGGCAACCTCTTTTCCTGTGTTCTAGCCGCCTACGGTTTTGCCCGGCTGAAAGCGCGCGGGAAGGAAATTATCTTCTATATGGTGCTGGGCACCATGATGATTCCCCTGTGGGTGACGATCATCCCGCAGTATGTATTGTTCAGCCGGCTGCATTGGACCAACACCTACCTGCCGCTGATGGTCCCGGCCTGGTTCGGTTGGCCCTTCTTTATTTTCCTGCTGCGCCAGTTTTTCATGTCCATTCCCAGAGACCTGGACGACGCGGCGCGCATCGACGGGGCTTCGACCTGGGGCATCTTATGGCATATCATCCTACCCCTCTCTAAGCCGGCCCTGGCTACTGTAGCGGTGTTTGCTTTCATCGGCAACTGGAACAACTTCCTCGGCCCGCTGATCTATATCCGTGATACGGATAAATACACCCTGGCGATCGGCTTGCAGCGTTTCCAGGGTATTTATGGAAACGTGCAGTACCATTACATGATGGCTGTCGCTACTATCATCGTCCTCCCCATCGTCATCGTGTTCTTCCTGGCGCAAAACCTATTCGTCAAAGGAATTGTGATGACGGGAATTAAAGGTTAGCACCTTAACAAATCTATAGCTTGCTATAATACGGCGGGCTGAGTGATTATTGCTGTATCGCGAAGAGAGGGGCTGAAACCATGACGGAAGAATTAGAATTCCAACGCCAGGTCGAATCCAATTTCCGTTGGAACTTTGCCGTAAACACCGTGGACCTGTCGTTTTACTCGTTTGGCTTCACCCTCGTCTCACAATCTACCATCATGCCCCTGCTGGTCAGCCATCTCACCCCTTCGAAACTGCTGATCGGGCTGATCCCGGCCACCTACAGCCTGGGTTTTCTTCTGCCGCAGCTCCTGACGGCCAACTTTGCCGAGAGCCTGCGGCGCAAACTGCCTTTTGTAAAGCTGGTCGGCGGGCTGGCGGAAAGGACGCCGTTCCTATGGATCAGCCTGGTGCTGTGGCTGCTGGCCAAACCTTCGCCAACCCTCACCCTGGTGGCTTTCTTCTTGCTCCTGGCGGCTACGGCGGCGGGAAACGGCGTGTGTACCCCAGCCTGGTACGACCTGATTGCCAAGGTTATCCCAGTCAGCCATCGCGGCCTGTGGTCGGGAGTCTCGAACAGCCTGGGAGCCTTCATGGGCATCGCCGGGGCTTACGTAGCCGGGCGCATCCTGGTCGGGAAACCGTTCCCGGACAATTTCGCCCTATGTTTCCTGATCACATCGGCGGCCATGCTCATTTCCTGGTTTGGCCTGGCGTCTAACCGTGAACCGGTCAGTCCTACTTTCAAGCCGACCATTGGGTTGGGCAGCTACTTCCGACAGCTTCCCGGCGTGCTGCGGCGTGACAGGAACTACGTGCATTTTTTGATCGGCCGCTCGGTGGCCAACCTGGGCGGTATGGCGGCCGGCTTCTCCATGGTTTATGGGGTAGAACGCTTCTCCCTGGGCGGGGCGGAGGCCGGCGCGCTGACGGCGGTGCTGGTAGGCAGCCAGGCTCTGATGAACCTGCTGCTGGGAAACCTGGGCGACCGGCGCGGCCACAAGCTGGTGCTGATGCTAGGGGCCTTCGCCATGGCTCTGGCAGCGGTAGCGGCCTGGATGGCCTCTTCTCCGGCCTGGTTGTACGTGGCTTTTGCCCTACTGGGAGCGGGGATGGCCGCCGATATGGTCTCCGGGAT